>ERZ808051.368-NODE-368-length-53056-cov-5.607316_pt1 | contig 53056 bp, 52 predicted proteins | sample MGYA00380199_ERZ808051 | MGnify/ENA primary metagenome ERZ808051 (study PRJEB31490, sample SAMN06133391) | mouse gut metagenome | isolation source: J11 | host: mice | place: China: Chengdu | collected 2015-05 ... | reverse complement strand
ACGATGAGCACGGCTGGGACGACAACGGCGTATTCAACTTCGAGGGCGGATGCTATGCAAAGGTGATCAACCTGGACAAGGAATCCGAGCCGGATATTTACAACGCAATCAGACGCAATGCGCTTCTTGAGAATGTAACTCTGGACGCAAACGGAAAAATCGACTTCGCTGACAAGAGCGTGACAGAGAACACCCGTGTTTCCTATCCGATTACTCATATTGAGAAAATCGTTCGTCCGGTTTCCTCCGCACCGGCTGCAAAGAATGTTATCTTCCTTTCCGCAGATGCATTCGGCGTACTTCCGCCGGTATCTGTTCTGACTCCGGAGCAGACACAGTATTACTTCCTGTCCGGCTTCACTGCAAAGCTTGCCGGAACCGAGCGCGGAATTACCGAACCCACACCGACCTTCTCCGCATGCTTCGGACAGGCCTTCCTTGAGCTTCATCCCACAAAATACGGAGAAGAGCTGGTTAAGAGAATGGAAAAGAGCGGCGCCAAGGCATATCTGGTAAATACCGGATGGAACGGAACAGGAAAGCGTATCTCCATTAAGGATACCCGCGGAATTATTGACGCAATCTTAAACGGCGATATTTTAAACGCACCTACAAAGAAGATTCCGTACTTCAACCTTGAAGTACCCACCGAGCTTCCGGGTGTGGATTCCAACATTCTGGATCCCCGTGATACATATGCTGACGCTTCCCAGTGGGAGGAAAAGGCGAAGGACCTTGCAGGGAGATTCATTAAGAACTTTGCAAAATATGAAGGCAACGAAGCCGGAAAAGCTTTGGTTGCAGCAGGTCCTCAGTTATAATTTCGCAATGCTTCTGCCATACGAAAGCTTAAATTCTGATTGTTGCATGATTTCAAACGAAACGGACGGCGGGAATTTCCCGCCGTTCTGTTTTACTCCTCTGTGCGGACCATCTGTCCTGACGTAATTTTCTATTTTAATCCCCCAGGTAGTACACGGCGGTAAAATATCCTTTTCCGTTGTGATACAGGCAGTTTCCGGACACCTCCTGCATTTTTGGCATAATTTCCTCCTGAAGTTCTGAAGCCGATGCCAGATTCACCATCCCTCCGCAGACAGCCCCTTTCAAAATAAATAAATCACCTTCATAAACCGGCTTCATGATAGTATCGTCACTGGCCTGATACAGCTCATAGAGCCCGGTGAAATCATTGTAATAGCTCCTGATATCCGATGGGAAATCGTCCGGGATGGTGCCCTTCGTGTATATCCGGTATCCCTTCTCCTGATCATACTCCAGAATATCCATTTCCCCAGTCAGTTCATTTGTACAGATCTCTGCCTTTCCCCCATTCTTCACTTCCTCCCACTGCCCGCGGGTAAAAGTCACCGGAAGGAAAAGAGTCCCCCGAACCTGGTAATAAACGCCTTTGTCCACGGCCTGTTCCATATTGGCAGAAAGACCGGTCTGTTCATTTTTCGACAGGAAAGACAAATATGGGACAGGTTCAAAATTTTCCGGACTGTATGCGGCCCCGTTTCTCTCATCATAGGGTTCGCTTTCCAGTTCCTGCATCAGGCGGATATTTTCCCTTTCTATCTTTGTCAATTCGTCATCGGAAAAGCTTTCCGGTTCTCTGCTTCCCCGGTACCAGGGCTTTTTCTCCATATATTCTGCCAGAACCGGGTCTTTAAACTTTCTTCCATGGGCAGCGTAAATAGTATTTCGCATAAGCCGCAGCTCTTCTGCCGGACAGGCGCAGAGCTCTGCACGGCACAGATACCGTTCAAACAGTCCACGCTCCTCCTGCATGGGGTAGTACTCCCCAAAAATAGCCTGAACTTCTTCCGGAAGCTTCCCCTTATCCTCCCTTTGGGAAACGGAAACCATGCAGTCTCCATCCTCATTTCGCGGCAGGGTCACGGTAACCGCGCACACAGACTCGAAAATGATTTCTCCTTTGTTGTATGCGTACACGGTAAGCTCTGTTTCGTAAACATTCTGTCCAGGCACAGTCTCGATCGCTGTGTCGGCATTAAGCTCCAGCGTATCTTCATCCGTTTCCATGAAATGAGGCCGGCCTTCGGTGTAAGACAGCCGCAGCACACTGGCGCGGAAGCTGTCACCGTCTTCTCCGGGTTCTGCATATGCCTGCATCCGGTAATTCATATCACCGGCTTTATAGAAAGTTTCAGTGAAAAGCGTTTTGTCCGCGTTTAAGTTCTGCATAATCACAGGCTTTTCTTCCGGTTCCTTCTCAGCTTCCTGTGTACTGGCCGTTTCCTCCCCCGGCGATTCCGCCGTGACCTGCGAAGCCGTATTTTCGCCGGGCAATTCTCCATCCGCCTCTTTCTCTATCAGCTCAATGCTCGTTTGATTCCCGAGCTGCAAAGGATAGGTTTCCATAACGGTTCCGCTGTATGTGACCCTGACTCTGTCTCCCACCCGGGCCCGGGCCGCATCTCCCTCCAGAGACACACTGACCTGGTCTCCCGAACTGCGAATCTGAAATCCCTCATCTACCTCCACGACTGCACCTGCGCCATGAATTTCTCTTATGGTGCCCACAAAAGACCAGCTGTTTTCTCCAAATGCAACATCCTGTACGGTTTGTCCGTCGCTTTCATAATATAAGATCAGAGTTCTCACTCCATCCAGCTGGAACACCTCGCCGTACACACCGAAAAACGGATCCACTCCTTCTCCCCAGGCCGCCTGAATTTCCTCTTTGGTAAAGCCGGACAATATATCCTTTATCTGTTCTTCTGTCATGCTTTGGGCTTCTTCCAGCGAAATTATCCTTTTCCTGCTGCCGCACCCGGAAAGCAGCACCATGACGGATACAAATATCAGCCATCGTTTCATTCTCTTCTTCATAAATCTTTCCTCGCCCCTTCCAGCAATATCAGATACTCTGTTGTGCCTTCTTCCAGTTTCTTTGTTTTCGTTCTGCGGAAACCATGCCGTTCATAAAAACGAATGGCATCTGTATTTTTTTCCAGGACCCACAAAAAATCAACGGAAAATTCTGTTTTGGCAAATTCAATCAGTTCGGCTCCCACACCCTGATTCTGAAAAAAGGAATCCACATATAATTCCCTGATCTCCCTCCCCTCAATATGAATCATTCCTTTTACAATTCCATCGTCATAAACCCATATATGGTTAAGAATATCAGGGGCCGCGTATTTTTCAGCCACAGATAACACCTGAAGCTCACCAAAGGAATAGGCATCATTTTTAAATATGGGCCGGTAATTTACCCGTTTTACAAATACCAGAATCTCAGCAATTCTGGAAAGATCCTGAAAAACTGCTTTTCGTATTTTCTGTACCATATATTCCTTCTCCTCTCTGCACCTGTCCGCTTTGCCAGAATCCCTTCCGGATCCGGAAGTAAAAAGACTTCTACCATGGCTTCTGCCACAATAAAAGTCTTATCTGACGCTGCGGTCTCAAAAGAGCTTCGTTCCGACCGGCCGGTTTATGAACACCGTCAAAAGAAGGCTCCGGCTGCCGCGTTTTTAGAAAGAAACCGTCAGCTGCATTTTAAATGGCTCTTCTCCATAGACCGCATGGGGAACGTCCTTTGGCATAATGAGAGTTTCCCCTTCCTTCAGAATAAACACCTCGCCGCCTACGGTAAATCTGCCTGTACCGTCTAACACTGTTACCATCGCGTCACCACCGGATGCATGGGTGGAAATTTCTTCCCCTTTATCAAAGGAAAAAAGAGTCATACTGACATGCTCATTCTGCACCAGGGTTTTGCTGACTACCTGTCCCTTCTGGTAATCAATCAAATCCTTCAGCCTGAAACTCACCTGCTTTTCAATGTTTTTGTACATAATTTACCTCCTGAAATTTCACTTAACTGTTCAGTGCCCCTCAATCGTTACGATTTTTCTTAATCATCAAACTCAGCATTATCAGCCGGTTCAAATATCACCCATTTCCCGTCACAGCAGGTTTTTACATTATCATACTGCCCGCAGATAGAAGTGTATCTCTTATATTTTCAAAAATGCAGCTTATAACCGTACTTCTGCTGCCCTGTGGTGCCACAGGTAAGTTTTCGGTCCTTTTTCCAATGCGGTGGTATTTGCGATACCTGTCTTTAGAGGAAACCTTAAACATTATAAATAACGGCAAATAACAAAAAACCATAACAGGAACGATAAACCAATTCCTGAAATCCTTGCTTTCATATAAATTTTGCATTTTCCAAAGTCCCCGGAATAAAGAATGATTCTTATACATCAATTTCCATAACCACTGTATTATTCAGAGTATCCAGCGCTGCCTGTGCTTTTGCAAGTTCATCGGACGCCGCGTAATAGTCCGCTTCCGCGGCATCAATGTCATAGTTGGTATATACATAGTCGATAACGCTGCTGATATGTCCATACCTCTCACTTGTCTCACGCTGTTTCGGAAGTCTGTTCTTCATTTCCGACAATTTATTCTTCCTTGCGGTCAGCTGAGGAATATAAACCAGTATCTGGTCAACCGTCATATCAAACCCCGGCACGGTCTGTGTCAGATTAAACTGGTTGATTGCGTGCTTCACAGTACGGATTTTCTGATCCAGCTTTGCTACTGTATTCTGCACGGCAATATAATCGTATTCCGGCCTTACGGATTCCGGGTCCTCACCCATGGCGGCAAGGAATGTACTGCTCTTCTGCTCCTTTACCAGAACCGCATCCCTTTCCTCATTCAGCCGCCGGAGCAGCTTGTTCGCTTCTGATGACGTATATTTCATAATGGCTTTCCCCTTCCTTTTCTCATACGCCCATTGTAAGGGCCTGAATCCCCTCTGGCATACAGCCAGAAGCAGATCGGCCATATTGGTTGCTCATGCCTATCATCATACCATATTCCGTCGAGAATGTATATGGTTTCAGGAATATATTCATTCTCACATGAATGTCCCATGGTAACCGTTTGTCGCAATTTCTTTTTCAGAAAACTTTGAGGGCAGGCACGGCTCATGGGAGTCGTACCTGCCCCGGTTTCAGGTCATATAAAACTGTAACCTACCATCAGCACACTGTCGCCGGCTTTGCAGACAAAAACAGGGTAATGTTTTTAAAAACAGTACGGGGGTCCGTATCATAGGCAAAGATATCTTCGATGCAGCTCTTCACGCAAAACTCCTCACATAAATCCACAACCGGAGGGTTTTCAGGATCATAGGGGAATCCATTAAAAACAGTGCCGGAGACCATTATCTTAATGTCTCAGGCACTGCCTGTATCATTCTTCTGTCCGAAAAATCACCCGGGAGCCGTAACTTCCTCCCCTGTGGATCGTATTATGTGCAGTTCTGTATTCCACACTGTTGAAACCACCCCTTGTATTCCTGTTTGGAAAAATAAAGTTCTTCGCGCTGGAGGTTATGGTGACCCGCAGTCTGTGTCCCTTTAAGAACGTATGGGACAGCTTCGTGGTACGAATCCGGATCGGATATACCTTCCCTTCCTCTAAAAATTCCGGATGTTCAAACTGATTCCTGTACTTAGCACTGATAACACCGTCGGCCAGCTTCATGGAACGGCCATTCTGGTCCACATCGGTAATGCGTACCACCAGATCTGTGTCCTCGCAGTCGGAGGAAAAATAGATATCTGCCAGAGCATCCCCTGTGATGGTAAGGCTTTCCTTCAATACCTCCGTGGAGTAACAAAGCACATCTTCTCTTGTTTCCTCCCTGGTATAATCTTCCGGAACCCCCAGTTCATTTTCTGACATGTCTGCGATGTGAGTGGAAGGGTTCCCCAGATCATATACATAGCAGTCAGACTGCCCGTTCTCCGGTTTCATATAAGACAGCTTTCCCTGATTCGAGACAGCCGCATTTTTGCCATCTCCGTCCAGATAAAGCACAAGTTCCTCTGTTCCGGGCACCGGCCAGTTTTCTGCCGTCTTCCACTGGTTGGTTCCCATGGTGTAATATTCCACCGTCGGAGTCTTCTCAATCCCGTTTTCAATCCCCTTTAAATAATGCTCCAGCCAGGCAAAGCTTACAAGATCCATATCATAACGAAGAGCATTGTTTCCCAAAGCAAAGCCATGTATATCATAATTTGCATTTCCGCTGTGCATCCACGGTCCGAGGATGATCTTTTTCTCGTTATAGTCTTCATAAAGTTCCAGGGCCTCAGTGGTTCCCATTCCATTATCATCAAACCACCCGGACATGATCAATGCCGGCACATGACAGCTCTTCGTCCGCTTCTGCCAGTTCCCCCGGGCCCACATTTCATCATAATCTGTATGGGATATCCAGGTTTTAAAAAAGGGAATCTCATATCCCAGCGCCCTCGGCGGAATCTCCTCCAGAGGACGGATATCCAGGACATCCTCCCAGTCATCCCGTACCATAAGCCCAGGATTCATTCTCTGACCAGACACCATAAATGCCCAAGCCAGCATACCTGAATTAAAGCAGCCGCCTCTTCGCGGCAGGTCCACAAAAGCGCTCCCGGCACATACACTGCTTAACATAGCCTTCAGGTGAGGATTTTCACTGGCAGCCGCTGCCCACTGTACATAGCCCAGATAGGACCCGCCTGTCATGCCCACGTTTCCATCGCTCCATTCCTGTCCGGCAATCCAGGTCAGTGTATCATCGCCGTCCTCCACCTCATAGTACATAGGAAACCACTGACCCTCGCTGTCCTCACGCCCCCTTACATCCTGTACCACCACGGCATAGCCTCTCTGTACAAAGCGATAATAAGACTCGCAATTATTTTTCTTTCCGTATGGCGTTCGCACCAGTACGGCAGGAACCTTTTTTGGAAGCCCGGGCGTATCCAGCGCTCTTGGCAGATAAATATCCGTCGCCAGACGGATTCCGTCCCTCATTGGTACCATGACGGTCTGCACCGGCTCTACCCCATAAATCTGACTTCCATACATTTCATTCCACTGAGACAGCACCGTAAGGTCTTCCATCCCCTTCCGCACCAGCACCGCACACTGCTCTCTGGCCGGGGTGACAAAGGCAGCCACTCCCTCTTCTGCCACAATCAGATCTCTCGGAAATTTCACCTGACGCTGTGCATAGGTCTGTTCATCCCGCTTTTCATACCGTTCCCCGTAAACGGTTACAAAGCTGGTTTTCCCGGACTCCCTGGCAGCCCGCAGGGCAGCTTCGCAGGCCTCTGCATGAAGAAGAGCCTCACAGACATTTATTTTGGCAAAGGCATAGCAGGTATTTTCTTCTTCAAATTTCTCTTTCTCCTTAAGACATCCTGTATAGATATCCAGGGACCGGTGAAAAATTTCCCCGCCGTCTTTTTCAAATGCCCCATATAAAATACCGGAGACATATAATCCCCACTGCTCCATCCTTACCCTCCTTATTCTTACTATTACTCCATAGCCGCATCCTGAAGCTCGTCAAAGGCCTCCATGCACTCCTCCACCGATGCACCGGCCAGCAGCTGCCGCACAATAAGACAGGTGTTCCCCCACTGTTCTACATTCATTCCCGCATTGGAGCCCAGCACATAGATCCCCTCCTCAATCCGGTCATTCAGAGGCTGCAGCGCGGGGACACAGTCCACTTTCACGTTTTTGGATGGGGAAATAACACGGTTCGTCTCGGCAAAGAGCTGAAGCGCCTCATCGGATATTATAATATCCAGCACCTTTGCGGCGTCTTCACGATGGGCTGCATTGGCCCCCACGGCCCAGCCCGTCATAGGCATCACCGGCATCTGTCCTCTGCTGCTTGGAAAGCCGATGACCTGCATGTTGAAATCCGTCTTTCCATAGGCGGTCTCTGTATTGGCCGCCCCCCAGTAAGCCATGACAATGGGAGTCTTTCCTGCCAGAAAATCTGCGCCCTCTCCCTCGATGGCCTCGCTGACCAGAGCTTTCTCTGCATCGATATATCCCAGGTCCATCATGGTTTTAAGGAACTCAAAGCCCGGACGCATATAATCGCTGTACCGGGTCTCGCCGCTGTTAAGGGCTTCAATCTCCGCCTGCGTATTCCCGCCATTATAAAGATCGGCATAAGCCTGAGCAAGGACGAAGGTTTCCAGCCACCAGCGGTTGGCGCCGACCGGAGTCTCAATCCCGTTCTCTTTAAACACCCGGCAGCATTCTAAAAACTCCTCCGGAGTATTCGGAAAAGCCAGATCATACTGCTCAAACAAGTCCGCGTTAACAAACAGACCATAGGCCACCACCTCCTGCGGGATGGCTACCAGTTTTCCGTCCACGGTATTGGCAACGCGAATAATTTCTCTCAGATTCCTGGCATTACCCAGATCTGACAGATCCATCAGCGCTCCCTCTGCTCCAAGTTTAAGAATAACATCGGGATTAAGCAGATAAATATCGTCCATATTGTTTCTGGCTCTGTCCAGGCAGACCTCGTCATAGTTCCTGTCCTGGTAATCCTTCGCAGTATATGTCCAGTAATCCACAGTTAAGTCCAGCCTCTCCTCTGCCATAGCCACCGTCAGATCAGCCGCAGTACGTGCCACATTCACCGCATCGGGCATGCTTTTCTCCATTGGACTGAACAGATTGACCGTCCGCTTCTTCTCCGTATTTCCGGAAAGCAGATTTTCCGGCCCCTTCTGTACGCTGCAGGCAGAAAACGAAACCGCTGTCACAGCCATCAGACAGGCCACAGTCCATCTCTGCATTTTTTTATTCTTCATAAATCCCTATTCCTTTCGTTTCCCGATATGTTTCATTGTTTTTTTCAAAAGCTCCATGTCCAGCGGCTTTGGCACATGGGCGTCCATGCCGGCAGCCAGAGCCGCCTTTTCATCCTCAGCAAAGGCGTTGGCCGTCATGGCGATGATGGGGATATCCTTCGCATCCTCCCGCTCCATAGCACGGATCGCCCGGGATGCATCATGTCCATTCATCACCGGCATCTGAACATCCATTAAGATCGCATCAAATTCGCCCGGCGTCGATTGACGGAAACGCTCCACAGCCAGCTGCCCGTTGGCCGCAATTTCACAGCTGGCTCCTTCCATTTCCAGAAGCTCTTCCAGGATCTCTGCGTTAATTTCATTGTCCTCCGCTGCCAGAAAATGCAGTCCTTTCAAAACATCCGGATCCTCCTGCTCTTCTTCAGACGAATGTTCTGTCTCGCCCTCCTGCATTTCGGCTATCCTGAGCTCTAAGTCGACCTGGAACAAGGATCCCTTATTTACCTGACTGAACACATCAATGGTGCCCCCCATCAGTTCTACGATACTCTTGGTAATGGCCATCCCCAGCCCGGTACCCTGCACCTTATTGGTGGTGCTGTTCTCCGCCCGGGTAAAAGCGTCAAATATGATTTCCAGATACTCCGGTGTCATGCCATAGCCGTCATCCTCCACCTCGAACCGTATATGTGCGTATTGACTGGAACGCTGCTTAAGCGTCGCAACACGAAGCCAGATATGGCCGCCTTCCGGCGTATATTTCACTGCATTGGAAAGTAAATTAATCAGGATCTGATTCAGTCTGGTCTCATCCCCCACCAGATATTCGTGACGGCTCCCTGTGATTTCCACACGAAACTCCTGCTTCCTGGCCTTCGCCATAGGCTGGATGATCGCATCCACCGATGCAATGACATCATCCAGAGCAAATTTTTCCAGATTAAGCACCACTTTCCCGCTTTCAATCTTAGAAACATCCAGAATGTCATTGATCAGGCTAAGCAAATGTTGTCCGGAAGCCGCAATTTTCCGGGTATACTCCCGCACCTTTTTCGGATCTTCCGCATCCTTTGCCAATAGTGAGGTAAAGCCCAGCACCGCATTCATGGGAGTGCGGATATCGTGAGACATGTTGGACAGGAAGGTAGTTTTAGACTCGCTGGCAAGCTGGGCTGCCCGGAGCGCTTCCGCCAGCTGCTGATTGTGGAGCTTACGCTCTGCCTCCAGCTCTCTTCTCACCTTTTCCTGCTGCTTCCAGTTCAGGTAATACAGGGCAATGCAAAGAATAAACGCCGTCAGCATCAGAAACACAACCGTGATGATATGCTGATTGACGCTTTGTCCCTCCCGCTGAATCACGTCTACCGGCACATAGCCAATCAGAAAGATGGTTCCATCATTTATGGGCCACATATAATTCAGAGCCTGTTCCTTTCGGATGTCGTGATAAAACAGGACCTTCCGGCCGGTCTGCAAGCTTTCCTCCACTTCCGCCCGGATCCCAGGCTCCCGAATGTCATTTGCCCGATAAAAATCATCCAGATTCAGGTGCCCCGCATTCCGCTGTCCCATCCCCTTTGGATGTAACACGAACCGCTGACTCCCGGCATCCATAATATACAAAAGTGCCTGCTTGTTATAAAAGCCTTCGGCGGGCAGAAACTCGTCAATGGTATCGTAAATATATTCGCCATAAAGAGTACCGATTTCCTGCCCGTCCCTCTCCACCGGACATTTTATGGTATAGGACCATGTTCCCATATAGTTAATGTAAGACTGGGATACCGGCATTCCCAAAACCGTTCCTCCTGCGGAAAAATCCAGTCCCTCTTCCGTAAAGATTTCCCCGGTACTGGCGATTCCCCTGGTCTCTCCGGACGGAATCAGCGCGATTTTAGACATCATCCGATTTTCTTCGCAGGTCCGGATATAATCCTCCGGATCCTCAGAACGGGCAATTTCTCTGGCCATCAGTTCCTGAAACTGCGCTTCGCTGCACAGGATTGCCTCGATCGTAGACTGGATCAAATCCAGACTTTCGCTCAGATTCTGAATGGACGCATCCGACATCTCCCTGGATGTTTTCTGTGACAGCCAAAACACAATTGTCCCAAAAATGCAGAAAACCAAAATAATCGAAAAAAGCAGCGAAAAGCCCTTCCGTTTTTCCTGCCTATCCAGTCTTTCTTCCATCAGCAAACCTCTTTTCCGGTTCTCCCATAATATCGTTTAGAATACTCCGTTTCCTTTCCCTTTCACACTGTCCCTGTCTGTGTAACATCGGGCAGTTATTCCATTGTATTCCAATATCCGTAAATGTGCATCCATATTTTTCAGTGTGTATTATTTTAGCACAGTTTCCGTCGTGACACAAGTTGTATCATGTAAGCTTCGATTCTCTTTTGTAACAGTTGAGCCCTGCATCTTCTTACCCGCATACCGCAGACAAGAAGATGCAGGGCTCAACTGTTACCCTCTTTTTTCCGATTCTTTTTATAAAATGCTTTCTGGAATAATCTATCGGATTTACTCCTGCTTTTTCATCACAAACGACTTATTGTCAATCGCCCGCATGGTTGCCAGAATCCCATCCAGATGATCATACTCATGCTGTATGAGTTCGGACATATCGTTGTCCATACGCATTTTCTGTTCTGCCCAGTTTTCATCCAGATACGTCAGAATACAATGCCGGTAACGACTGACCCGGACAAGCAGGTTGGGGAATGACATACAGTCATCAAGCAGTTCCATCCGCTCGTCTCCGATAAACTCCAGATGCGGATTGATAATCACATAAGGTTTATCCGTCAGGATACAGATCAGCCTTTTTTGTACGCCAATCTGTGGAGCTGCAATGGCCCGGCCAAATCCATAATCCCGCCGTATACCTCTGATGCAGTCAAACATATCTGCAAAAACAGGCCGCAGCTGCTCCAGCTCCTCTCTTTTTACTTCTTCAGAAGTCTCATATAATCTGGGATCTCCCAGCAATAAAATTTCACGCTCCATATTGTATTCTCCCTTTTTTATACAAATTTCTGCATCATCATCCACACCTGATCCGCAAATCTCATATGCCCCTCTGGCGTCAGATGCACACCGTCATGGGCCAGGGGCAGCTCCCACCCGGCTGTATCGGCAAACCGGAGCCCATACTGTTTTGCAATCGTCCCATAGCAGGCTCCGAATTTATGGGACTCCCTGTCATAGCAGACATACTCCTCCCCATAACACCCGATTTCCACAGGCGGCGGGGCAGCAAGAATAATTTTTTTTCCTCTCCCATCCACCGCGGGGTGCTTTAGCACGTGTTTCACAAATTTCTCCATTCGGCTTCCAATGTTCTCTATGTCCGGGCAATAGGAATTCAGCAGGTCATTGCTCCCAAGCATTAAAAATAGTAAATCCACCGGAGCGCATGCTGAAAGCAGGTGATCAAACCGTTCCAGAAACCATGGACTCTCCGGTATTTCCCGTCCGTTCATTCCCTCATTGACCACTTCCCACCCGGAAATCTTTCCCAGAATCTCCGGCCATCTCTCATTCGCCCCAAGCCGTTCTCCTGACATAGAACGGGCATCATATCCATAGGTATTGGAATCTCCAAAACAAAATATCCGCACAGGTATCCTCTCCCTCCGGTTTCGCTTTATGATTTCTTTTTCTGATGCCTCCAGTCAATAAAAATATTCAGGAACCGTTCCTCCGCTTCCCTGCTGCTTTTCTTTCTCATCGCCCGAAGCTCTCTTCCGATTTTTGCCAGCTTTTTCTGCTCCTTTGGTAACTCCTCCTCCGAGGCGGGATGCAGCCAATCTATGATACTGAGTTCAAAGGCGCCGTCCAGCCGGCAGCGCTCCATACTGTCGGCGGTGTAAGGATAATTTTCATCTTCTTCTTTGTACCGCATGGCCCTTTCCTCCTGGCTCTTAAACCTTCCTATCCAGTTGTACTCATGATACCGGGGTTCGTCGCACCACACTCCGTATACCGGTTCATCAAACACAGGGCCGTCAAGCTTGACCAGATCCCCTGTGAGAAACGGAAGCCTGCAGGGAAGCCTTCCATAATCTATTTGAAAAGGCACTTCCTCCACACCGCTTAGTTTTTCGTTCAGCCAGGCATTGGTCACGCAGAGCTCTCCCCCCACCCGTCTTAAATGACATTCCATAAGCTCTTTGGGCCCTTCCTTCCCTAAAAGCCATTTCTGAAGGTCGCAGAAGAAAAAAGGATCATCCAGGTATTCCTCAGCCCACTTTTTGGCCTCCTCATAAGAATAAAACAGATACGTATCCGTAAAATCACGGTCTTTACAGCCATAATCATGATACCGGCATCTTGCCATCCAGATTTCCTTTCTGTCCCACCGGCCCGGGCCGCCATTTTTCCCGGATGTTATCTGCCTCCCGACAAACCGCAGGTAGGCCGCCGCCTGTTCTAAATCCTCCTTCTCCTCTTCTTCTGCCCTGGATAAAAGCCATGTCATGGCCTGCAGTTTGTCTTCCACAGAACGGTAAGCGCAAAAAACGATGTTCGCCTGGGTCAGGACCGGCATGGGCGGCTTTTTTCTCATCCAGTCCCTTATTTCCGAAGACAGAATCCACGAATAAATGTCAAAAGATTCCTTCCTTTCCATCCTTGCCTCCTTCCCTTTGAAAGCCCGCGGCCCCGGTTTATGCCTCCCCTGTCAGTCCGGCCACCATAAGCAGCCGGTCCATGGCCCAAAGATTATCCTTCCAGTGATATCCATATCTTCTCGTATGGTACCACTCGCCTGCCACAAGCTTCCTCTGCCATGCCGGCATATTTTCCAAAAAACGGTTCCTGACCGGCTCTTTAGCAAAGGCAACTGCCGCCGCCAATGTCTTATGATCCATTTCCTTCATAATAAATCTCATCTTTTCCGTCCCCATCTCTCCAAATATCCGGTGAAAGGCCGTCATGATGGAAGTTTCCTCTTCAAACTCTTCGTTTATCCGCTCCCATTTCTCTTCCTGCTGTTCTTCCTGCCTCATCTGCGTCCATTCTTTACAATACCGGTCATAATCCTCCAGCCATTGCTCCGGAACCATCACCCGGACCATAAGTAAAAATTGCTCCGGTGATACACCGCGGCGAATATTATCTCCGGCCATCAGATAAAGATATACAAAATACCATTCATGGCCAAAACAGCCATTTGCCTTCGCCCCCTCCAGAATTTCTTTTTCCGCCTCGTTCCAATCACAGTAGTCTGCCAGCTTCTGCACCATGCAAAGCAGCAGCTCCTTTAACGGCATGTCCCTGTCAGCCATAGAAATTGCCAGTAAAACATCCTCTCCCCACAGGGTATCCTCATCCCATGACCCTGTTATGGCATCCAATATCAAAGACCCGTACTGCCGGACGATATAACTGCACTGGCAAAGAAACTGCAATGCCGCAAAAATCCGCTCCCTGTGCTCAAGAAAAACTTCTCCGGCATATGTAAGCGCTTCCTTTTTTATGTTCATGATTTCCAAAGACTGTTCCCTGGTTTTCTCCTGTATGAATATCCCACCCATTAATAATCCCTTTCCTGGGTCGCTCTTCCCATCACTTTTTCTACGGAACCGCGAAGTTCTGTCTTCCTTTTCTCATACCATATTTCCATGGAATCGCAGACTCCTTCCTTTTGGTCCTCATCCCATACCATCTCCGACCGCACGGCCTGGAGCATCCCATCAAACCTTCTCACCAGTTCCTCTATGGTGGAAGGATAGTAATTTGCCATCCACCATTCCATGACAAGCATCTGCTCCTCCCCGGATAAATACCCAAACAGCCGTTCCTTTAACCTGCTCCCTCCATAGACGAACAGTTCTGCCAGGTCCAGGATTCGGATAATCTTTCGGTACTGAGAATTCATTTCGCGGCTATATTCCGGTCGCATCTCTTCCTCTTCTGTCTCTCTAAGATGGGCTGTGACAAACTTCTCAAAGTCCGCATCTGCCATTCCTTCCATATTTTTATAAAAAAGATCCAGGATGGGGATTCCTCCCTTTTCCTTCTGCATATTCTTAAGTCTCCGGTCCCGTTCCCTGAGAATCCCTTCCATGTCATCCTTTCTCTGTTCCTTTATGGCCTCCGATATTCCGGTGCAAAAATCCTTGTAAACGTTCCGTTCTTCCTCCGGTACCTGGTTTTCAAAAGATTTCAGAAAATACTCCGCATCCCGAAAATCCCCTTCGAAGAAATGGCAGCGGGTTCCGCACTGGAAACCCCACACTTCCAGAAGTCCCAATACATAGACAGCCTCAATCAATGCCCGGTAATCCGTGTACTGATCCGTCATGATCTGCGTTTCCATTAACTGCATAAAACTTTCCAGGTCACACCAATAGCCATTCATCATAAGATCAAGCCCCTGCAACAGAAAATTTTTCAGTGGTATATCTTCATCCAGTTCCATTCTCAGCTTCATGAGCTCCACGCGCCTGATGTCGTGGTCATACTGTTCTGAAAAAGACTCCTCCCATACTTCCTGTGTAAAAGAAGCCTCCCTCAGAGGAATCGCCCTTTTGCTGCCCCAGTCCTCCTGGTTCTGTAAAAATTCCAGGCAAAAACAGATGGACTCTATGGCATCGAAAACCTTGTCCCGGTGGTTTAAAAAAGCCTCTTTCCCATACTTCTTTATGGCCGCCTCCGCTTCTTCACGGATCTTTCCCATAGAATTTCATCCCCCTTTTCTTTTCATTTCTCTTTTCTCCCAGGCCAGTCGTTTTGTTTCTCCCTGCCCCAGTCGTTTTTCCAGCTCCCTCACATAAGCCCGTGGACGGTCAGCCTCTCCTTTCGGCTGCTTCCCCGGCTGCCTGTCCCTTAAAATCAGGGCAAAGCAGCTCTTATCCTTCCTCAAAAGCTCTCCCAGCTCTCCAAGCCACCTCTCACTCTCCGAAAGCGTTCCATCATATTTTTTAAGAAACTGAACAAACGGAAGGACAAAATCCGCTCCGAAGGTAAGAGAGGCGTAGTGATCCAAAAGGATTACTCCGATTCCGGCATCCTGGCTTTCATGAAGGGTATCCCGGTACACAAGCCACTGCTCATCCTCCCGGTCAAACTCCTCCTCCCAGGGTTCTGCCCGGTTTACCAGTACCCCCTTTATGGCCGGAAAAAAGGGGGATGCCATGGTCTCCACCAGGGTTCCGGAAGGATAAGGAAGCCTCAGATAATGATAATCACAGGGGCCGATCCGGTAGTCCCCCCGCTCCTCGGCCTCGGCGGTTTCCGGCAGGCAGTAGATCACCTCTCCCTCCGGGTTCAGAAGGATATTCCATTCCAGATCCAGATACCGGACTCCCCTCCTGTAAAATTTGCGGAGAACTCCAAAAAAAGATTCTGTGCCGATCCCGTATCTGTCCGCTGCCTCTCCAATCTGCTCCCTGATAAACTGGACTCCGGGCTGCGGAAGAGAAAAAATCCGCCTTTTTATAAATTCTTCCCGGCTCCCGCGGCAGAAAATATCCGTTTCATAAAGATTATTAAATCCGCCCACCATATGGAGAATCTCATCCAGGGTTTCCCCCATATCGATTTTCTTATCCAGAAGCTCCAGTTCCCGCGGTACGTCTTCCCTGTCGGCCCCAGAAGGCAAACCGCCGTCACCTGCTTCCCTTTGCCGTTCCTCTCTGGCTTCCCGGCGAAGCTTTCGCAGGCCCTCCAGCTTTTCGCCCAGGTTCCTGTGAGGCGCGGAAAGGATACAGTCTGTCAGTTCCGTAAGGTTTAAATCTCTCCCTTCGGACAGCCACCGGGCTATGTCCGGAGAATAAATCCATTGCTTTAAGTCCATCCTGCGCTTCCTCCTTTGATGAGCTTATCGTAGCATATCCCTCCGGCATACAGCGACATTCATATGACGCGCCCGAAGGTTCTTATTCCCCGGACGGGATACTTCTCTGATCCATTGCCTGTCTCCCGCAGGTTTCTCCACAGGAAAAGGCACTCATATCCATGGAACACGGTGTCCTGCTTTTCACAGCAGGTTCTTTTTTAAGGTTCAGTTTTTTATATGCCTCCATCACCTCTGCCGGAGTCTCTGACATAAGCTCATATCCTGGCTCTTCCTTATTTTGCGCCTCAAAAGTCTCAAGAACTCCCATGCAGAATCCGTCTCTGAAGCTTTGCTCCTGCTTTTTCAGGCCTGTGTATTTCTTTGCTCCTCGTTCCATAAACCGGAGCAGATATTTAAGAAGGGACAGGGCGGCGAAGGTATCCTCCTCAAACCCGATGAATTTGATACAAGGGGTTTCTCCGTACTGGTGGAACGTTTTACACCGGAAATTTTTAGCCAGAATGAAAGCCAGCATCAGGTAATGTTGTCTCATGGATGTCCCCTTAAATCTCAGTTCCTTTATGGATACCCGGGAACCGCCTAAGGGGCTTTCCCCGCCTGCCTTTTCTCCCTCCGCCATGGAAATATGATATTTCAGCATGAGCTTTCTCGCAGTCTGGGCGGCAGACATGGCTTCATTCTCATTTGTACTTTCGCTCAGAGCTAAAAGCTTTTCTATCTTTCGTTTTATGACCTCTCTGTCCAACTGACCTCCTGCCTTTCTTTTCCCTGTCGTAAATACGAGAGACTTTTGAACCGTTCTCCACATCCTCCAATATGGTACACTGATAATGGGCGGAATTATCAATCCTGACCCGGATATCCAGGTATCCGATTCCAAATTTTTCCCTGATCCGTTCCAGATAATTTTCACAATTTAAAATCTGCGGATTCATAAACACCAGGGCCCTTCCACGGGAAATTTCCACACGCCCTCTGGGGAAATAATTCCAGGAAATTCTTCTCAGATCCTTTCTCCCTGCCGTGGCCGCCTTCCAGGAATCCTTATGGGTATTGGGAGCGGCCGTTTCGGGAGTGATGCAGGCTTCAATCCCGCCCGTAAAAACAAGCTCCCCTTTCGCTCCCACAAAGCAGGGAAACCAGAAAATGCCTTTACTCATTCTTTTCCCCTGCTACAAAATGCTCGTAAGCCTCCATGGAATGAAAATCCAGCCGAATCTTATTGATACTATCGGCACTGTTTTCTTCTTCGTATGGAAAGAAAGCAAAACGGCAGTCCCCGTCTGTCCTGATGTCCGCGTATTTTGCGGCCAGTCCTTTTGCAAATCCGACTGCGTTTTCACGCCTGCCGCCCACAAATAAAAATCCCCGCCAGAGCTTTGGGACATCAAAAGCCTTCATCGCCTGATAGATGGCGTCGCTTATCAAACCATACTCCCACAGATAAAAGCTCCTCTCTTTTAACTCCTCCATAATGATTTTTACGGCCTCGCTGTTTTGTATGATATTCCGGGTATCTGTATAATGTTTCCCCAGATTATCCGTACTCGCATCCGCGTATTTCAATTCAATAAACCCAAAGCCACGGTTTTTATCAAATACAACCATGTCCGGTATAAATATTTTAGACCGGCTCAGTTCTTTTTTAACCGTGTACTGCATATCCACCACACACCAGCCGTCCTCCGGGTCCTTTTTCATATGCTGCTTTACAATCGCTGTCTGGATTCTCCGCTCTCCCAGATCTCCGCTATCTTTCACAAATCTTTTCTGTGCCGCCTTCAGGATCAGATCCAAATATTCAGGCTCCGTAAGCGTCCAATCAGGTTCATGTAACAGTTCCCGCAGCCGGTAGCTTAATTTCTCACAGAGGGAATTCCCCTTGTATTTCTCTTCCCTTCCTGCATACCGTTCCTCCATATACTCCAGGTACTTCCTGTCAATCTCGTTCCCTTCCGAAAAATATGCTTCACTTAAATAATCCGGATATTCCCTGCTTTTTGCCAGACTGGAATCGCGCTTGTCTGTTGCTATCTGCCCTATCCGGCCGCCATACGCATATACCCTAAGCATCGTCGTTGTAGTGCCATCTGGTCCTGCGATCACAATCGGGCTGTCTGTCCTCTCTCCGTCATAAAATTTATATTTCAGCAGACAGTTAATTTTTGTATAGGCATCGTCACGAAAAATCAGAGAACCGCGGCCGCTGAAGTCAAACCTGAGATTATATTTGCCTAAAATATCCCATAGCTTATTCCACAGTTTTTCTGCTTCATCACCATCTCCATAAATATCCTCACTATACGCAGAAAACCCATACAATTTATCGCATAAATCCCCCTCACACATCATATACGCCACACAATCGTCTTCCCCTGACAACCCAACCGCGTTTCCTTCCTGAAATTTATCCGCCTCCTTTAAACAATCCTCCGCTGTCATGTTCGCTCCTGTAATCCACGGAAACGGGATCCTTTTCTTTCCGATATCCATAAAATATTCACCATAAGCCAGATTTTCATTGATCCTCGCGACTGCTTTTACAAAATCAACCGTAAAACATGCGATCCTTTCTTCCAGTGACAGTTTTCTTCCCATACTCCTTCTCCTTTCCTTCAAAACGGCAGCCGGACTGCCCCTTTTTCTCCATGTCCCTCATAGCCGCAGTCAAAAACCCCGCTGCAAGCAACGGGACATCAAACTTGCAGCGCTGCAAAGCAGCGGGGTATTTGACCCTCGCGGCAGTCGCCAAATGTACATGCAAGCATGTCCACTTGGCTCGTTGCCCGCGGGAATCAAGGCCTGTACCAGGTAAACATGGTACTCTGCCTGATTTCAGGAACTTCACGAACTCAGAAAGCAGCGAAAAAAGTGATTTACAGTAAAACCACCGGAACTGCTTTCCCTCTTTTTGTGTCATCTTCATACACTTCATCCAACTCATCCTCCCAGACAATATACATCTTCCCGGACTCCATAAATTGCGGATACTCCATAACGAATATTTCTCCATCCAATGTATAAAGTGTGCCGGAATCTAAAAACTGCGCCACACCATCCTCATGCAAAAGAACAAAGACTCCAACATATCTGCCTTCTAACTCAAGATATTCGTCTAACTCCTGTGCGCCTCTCTCAAGCAACTGATCCTCTTCCATCACTTTTTGTGCCACAACCTGTCCATCCATGATACTCATTCTATATGCCCTTTTCATCATTTTTATTTCCCCCCTTTCATTCAAAGAATCTCCGGGAGTGCTCTCAAAGCGGTAGCCGGATTCCGTCCCGAAGCACCTGCACCCGGTCATGGTAAGGGGCAAATTCCGGGATGGAGGTAAAGTCCTCAGGGCATTCCGTGTGCATGGGAATGATAATTTTCGGATTTACCAGCCTGATCAGCCCGGCAATGGTCTCCACACAGGCGTGTCCGCTGGTATGCAGAGACTCATAAGGGCGCCCGCCGATAAACCGGAGCAGCTGCCTGTCGGCATGTTCCTCCTCCAGATACCCTTTCCACATGGAGTAAATAATCTGCCCGTCTCTGTCAAAGAATTTATCCAGCAGCTTTTCAAAAGGACTTACGTAATCCTCCGGACGGGCATTTTTCCGGGTCAGCATAACAAAACCGTTCCGTTCCAGTTCCTCCTCCGTGATGGAACGAAACCAAAGAGGCTGTTTCATGGAATCCCCAATCTGGCGAAGCCTGGCCCACCGGCTGTCCGGCTTTCCCAATACCCATACCACGGGATGATTCTTTGATGGCCGGTATTCCGGGAAAATGCCCTTTCTCTCCATGTCCCTCATAGCCGTAATCAGGATCTGTGCCTGGTAAAAATCACAGACAAACCGCAGATTTTTTGGCGTATTGTGATAAAACTCCATGATACTGTCCAGATTTGTGGAAGAGACCAGTACAAAATTATATTTGTGCTTTTCAAAAAGTTTTCCTGCCTTCTCACCCAGTTCCTGCTCCGACTTAACAAGCAGATTCTTTGCCTCTCCCAAACGGCTGAGCATGGTACCCTCCGTAACCAGGACATCCACCGGCCCGGGCACATAGGTTTTGAGTACCCGCTCTAAGCGTCCCCTCTGGCCCACAATGCCGTGTCCCCGAAAATCCCCGGTAAAGAGAATACTTTTTCCGGAAACCCGGATGTAAAACATGTAGGAATCCAGGGCAGAGTGATCCACATAGAGAGGGCGGACCTGGATCCCGGGAACAGGCGTGATCCACGTTCCGGCTTCATATGTACGCATCCGTTCCACCACAGGAAGGCCCTTTTTCTCTGTCTCCCGATCCATATAAGGAACAAGGATCTTCAGGATGTCTTTCGCCAGGGAGCCGATGTACATGGGGACATCATCGGGGATTTCCTTGAAAAGTCCATAGTGATCGCCGTGGTAATGGGTAAAGAAAACCGCGCTCTTTCCGACAACGCCAAAAACCTTCTGAAACATCTCCGAGTCTTTTATCCCGGCATTTTGGTCCGTCCCCGGCAGATTCGCCCCGAAATCTATGAGGATACGGCTCTCTCCTGTGCCGACTTCCGTACAGCAGCCGCCAATCTGGCTGCTGCCCCGGTGAATCATAAGATCCGCCATGGTTTTGTTCCTTCCCTTCGTAACGATTTTTAAACTGTCTTCATTTTATCATATCCCCCCGGAAACCGCAATTGCTTCTCCGTCTTCAGGCATCCAGCCCCAGAATCTCCCTCCACTCTTTCGTATAAGCGCTGTGGTAATTCCTAAGGATCTGTTTCTGTTTCCCATCCAACAGTCCAAACGCATAGCCGTTGAGCAGCAGCTCAAGATCGCAGTTTCCCTTTAAGAATTCACTGATGAGTTTTAATGCCCGTTCTTTCCCTTCCAGGGGCCTTTCGTAATATTCCAGATCCAGATACTCCCTGTAACCCAGGTCCTTGTACCATACCCCAAAGTTCTCGCGTATCTCATATCCATACGTCCACATGCCGAAACAGTCTCCATTCTGAAAACATCTGGTTCTTTCTTTGTCTCCCTGTTCTGCCTCTTCCTCCGAAAATCCATTTTCCAACCACTTTCCCCGATCCCAGGCAGCGATATAATCAAGCACAAAAGGCTTTCCGTCAGAATGGCATACCAGATCCCCCCGGCAAAAAGGCGCAGGGATGTCAATACACATGTCCGAACAGAGAATGTCAAAATCAATATCCGCCCCGTCCCTGCCCTCTTCCTGAAATGGAGAAGGTTCAAAATCTGTCAGTTGAATTCTGGTATTCACTGAGGCCGTCTTACATCTGGGTGCCCCGGCCAGATCATACCGTTCAATCTGCAGATTTCTAAGTCGTTGCTCCCTGTCTTCCTGGTATCCCTCCTCCACTTCACGCCGGAAATGATCACAGCAGCTCTTATAATCCCGAAAGCCCTGTTCACTTCTCATGGTCCAGGACGGCTTCATCGGAGAATCTGCCTCATACTCCTCATACCGATAGAAATAAACGCAATCCTTCCCCTCCTGGAAATTTTCTATCTCCTTCTTCCTCTCATCCACATAGGCTCCTAATATCTTACGCAGGCTGACCTCTGTCCCCTCCCGCCGGTTTAATAACATCACATCATCCGCTGTGGCTTCAACAATCTCCTGCCACGCTGACAGTTTTTCCTCCAGCGTCCTTTTCTGACTATGCCAGATTAAATAAGCTGCTTCTTCCGCGTTGAAATGGTAATCCAGCTTCTGTAAATGCTCCCTGATCGCTTGGGAATCAATAAACGGATAAATGTCCATGCTCTCCTCCATTTCCCGGGTGTCTCCCCCGATGTTTTCAACCGTTTCGTACGTAAAAAATCTTTTCATCCTCCAGCCGCATACAGGCCAGTCTCGCTTCCGGACTGCTCTCCTTAAACCCATAACCGCAGTCTAAATCATAAAAAATACAGTCCGTCGTTTCATCATAAGCACGATATACCCTTCCATGATGAAAAGGAAGCTCATCTATTGCTGTCGTCGGGGTATGCCCTGCCAGAATCATCCCATGTTCCACGCCTCCGTAAACATAAGCGTCATCCCTGGCCGTAAGATAAAATCCTTCCAGGGAGTCATAGGTGTCATCGGTCCGAACCTCCTTAAGACGCTCAAGGCTTTCCACATATCCGGCATGGACGATAATACACCGCCTCCCGTTCATCATAATCTCATGGTAATACGGCATTTTCCGGATGCAGGCGGCCCACTGTGCCAGCCGCCTGAGAGTCGCTTTCTTTTTCTGTATCAGGTATCTGACCGTCCCATAACAGTCAAAATAAGAACAAATCTGCCGGAGCGCCTGATACGCGGTCAGAGTGTCCACTACGTCGTCTGTCTTGAGACCTGTTTTTTTTGAGATCGTTGTCATCAGCTCCACATAGCAGGCGAACTCTTCGTCATGGTTTCCTCTGACCAGAATAACATTCTCTCCGGGGTCCTCTATCCACCGGAGCATCTCATAGCTTTGAGGCCCCCTGTCAATATAATCCCCCGCACAGATCAGCCGGTCAACCGCCGAAAATCCGATTTTTCCAAACATTTCCCTCATAGCATCGTAATGCCCGTGAATGTCCGTCATAATATATGTGCTCATTTTACCTCCCTCCTACCTCGTGAACACTCTCGTTGCTTTTGTTATCCGCAGTATACCACATGGGTCTCCATTAAGGCGTCAATCATATGACGGGTTAAATGGCCTGATATCCTGTGATGTAAATCTTCTCATTCGGAAAGGGCCGATACCGGTTGCACGAGTCGATATAAGTTGCAAAAAAATTGACCGCCAGCTTTCCATAAGCCGGCGGCCGATTTGCAATTAACCCAAAGTCCCTTATCGTTTCATCGTCTGATTCTGAATCTGTCCCTTCGGAAGCTCTAATAACAGATCTCTGGATTTTCCGGCGCGGAGCAGATAACTGTCAGTATTATGTCCCAGAATCTTTACCGCTTTCCGGCTGATTTCTATGGCCCTGTCGAGGTTGATGCCTGTCTCTATGCCCATTTCATCCCACATATGGAGGACATCCTCTGTGGTTACATTACCTGCGGCGCCCGGCACGAACGGGCAGCCGCCCACACCGGCAAAGCTGGCGTCAAACTGATCAAAGCCCGCCTCCATGCCCGCCAGAATATTGGCAATGCCAAGGCCTCTGGTGTTGTGGAAGTGCAGCCACCAGGTAACCTGCGGATAACATCTTTTCATCTCCCCGCACAGTTCATATACCTGGGACGGATACGCCATCCCGGAAGCGTCGGATAAACTGATCTCCGTGATGCCTACGGCAAGATATGCTTCAATGATATCCTTCACATCCTGAACCGGGATTTCCCTGTCCCATGGAGAACCGAAGGCCATGGAGATGGAACCGGAGATCCCAATTCCCGCCTCATGGGCCCTCTCCACGCAGGAGGCAAAGCCGGCAACGGTTTCGGACGGAGTCCTGTTTAAGTTCGCCAGATTATGCGCCACACTGGCAGAAACATTTAATTTTACCTTGGTACAGCCGCAGGCAATCGCGCGCTCCACACCCTTTAAGTTAGCAATGAGGGCACGGTACTCCACACCTTCCTTCCTCGTTATGCCGCGGAACACTTCATCTGTATTTGCCATCTGCGGCACCGCTTTCGGGCTTACGAAGCTTCCTGCCTCAATGACCGGAAAGCCTGCCTCTGACATGGCATTAATTAATTCAATTTTATCCTCAGCAGAAACAATCTGCTTCTCATTCTGAAGGCCGTCGCGAATACCTACCTCACAGAGACGAACTTTTTTTACCATATTTTTCATTGACATTATCATTTCCTCCTGCATTCTAACATTCTTCAGACTGTAACAGCCCCATCGCCTTTCTGGCAACGATCAGCTCTTCGTTGGTATCGACCACATAAATTCTGACATGGCTTCCCTCCATAGAAATATCCATTCCGCCGACAGCATTCGCGTTCTTCTCCGGATCCAGGGCGATACCAAACTTTTCCAGGCCGTCCAGGGCCATATAACGAACCGTGTCACTGTTCCGTCCAATTCCGCCGCCGAATACGATCGCATCCAGACCGCCCATAGCTGCCATGTAAGCGCCAATGTACTTTCGTATGGAGTATGAATATGCTTTCATCGCATTGGCCGCTTCTTCATTGCCTGCTGCCGCTGCTCCCTCAATATCCCGCAAATCATTGGAAAGCCCGCCGGACATTCCGTACAGCCCGCTCTTCGTCTGCAATATCTTCTTTACCTCTGAAAGAGTCATGCCACACTCCTCCACCAAATAGAAAATAATATAGGGATCAATATCTCCGATTCTGTTATTGTGCATTACCCCGCACTGCAGACTCATCCCCAGTGAAGTGTCGATGCTGATGCCATTTTTTACTGCTGCAATACTTCCGCTGCCTCCCAGATGGCAGGATATCAGCCGGAGATCCTCTCTTCCCATGGTCCTCGCGGTCCAGTTGGACAGATATTCATGAGAAGCTCCATGGAATCCATAACGACGAATAGCATATTTTTTACTTACATCCGCCGGAATAGAATATAGATACGCCTCCGGCGGCATCTTCGCATGAAAAGCAGTCTCGAAGGAACCAATCAGTGGTGTCCCTGGCATCAATGACTGAAATTGGCGAATGGCCGCAATATATGGCGGATTATGCGCCGGTGCTACCGAGTTAAATTCTTCAATCGCATGAATGACGTCCTCTGTCAGGTACTGTACTCCGGTCACATGCTTTGCATGAACCACTTTAAATCCCACACAGGAAATCTCGTCCAGGGAAGAAATACAGCTTTTCAGGAGACAGTCCAGCATTGTGCTAATAGCCTCGCGGTGAGTGGGAAGGGGGACTTCCCATCGGGATTTTTTGCCGCTGTGGCAGTCTTCATGATAGAACACACTTTTCTCTGTGCCAACACGCTCCGCGCCGCCGGATACCACTACGTCCTCCTCCTGGTCCATCAGAAACAATTTGTATTTTAAAGAAGTACTTCCTGCATTACAGATCAGAATTTTCATACATCACCTCTCGCCATTATACAAAATTAATAGATTTTCATCAGCCCCATCATCATGGCGATGATGCAGAAAACGATGCTGATACCCCAGCACCAGCCAAAGTTCTTCTTTAAGTGGTCTGCCACTTCCACGCCGGCCAGACCACAGGCCAGATAAGTCGTAGGCTGCAGCGGGCTGATAATCATACCGACATTCTTACCAATCAACATCGCTATGCCGACATCCAGCTGCGGTACGCCAAAACCGGCAGCCGCTTCTCCTAACAGCGGGAAAACTCCATAATAGAAGGTATCCGCGCCCAGCACCGCTCCGACCGGAACGCTGATAAGACCCGCAATGATATTCATAAAGCGTCCTAAAGATGCAGGAATGATGGCCAAAAGTACGTCTACCATAGCATCCAGCATACCAGAGTTCTGCATTACACCAATAAAGACTGCTGCTGCCAGAAGGGTAGCAGACATATTAAGCGCCTCGCTCGCATGTGACTTAAAACGCTGCTGCTGCATTTTCAGTCCCGGATAGTTCACACTGATACCAATACCAAAAGCAACCATGAATAACGCATGGGTCGGCATTACGGACAGGCACAAACAGATAATTAATACGAGAGTCAACAATACATTGAAAAGAAACAGCTTTGGACGCTTCAGGGCAAGAGTTTCCTCATCCTGTTTCGCATTATTCATCTCTTCGATCTCTTCCTCTGAAAACTGACCTGCGCCGTGTTTCTTCTCTATGATACCGCAGACGGCCGCAATTACCAGAGTCGCAATCAATGCTACCGCCTGGAATGGAAGGAGGTAATGCCACAAATTAGTAACATCCATATTCAGAACACTGGCTACACGGACAATCGGTCCGCCCCACGGAACCAGATTCATAACGCCCATGGCGCATCCGGTGATTAATAACAGGGAAAACGGAGAAATTTTCAGTCTCTTATATAAAGGAAGAAGCGCCGGTATTGTTACCAACACGGTAGTTGCCGTAGCACCGTCAAGATGGCCGAGAATTGCAACAATTCCAGAGAAAACCGTGACAAGAATTACATTGTTTCCCGCTTTTTTTACCAAAGCATCTACAATCGGATCAAACATCCCGGCATCATTCATGATACCAAAGTAGGATACGGAGAAAATGAACAGAACTGCAGTTTTCCACACAGAACCGAGACCTGTGTTAATCATCTCTCCGATGGCACCAAAACCATTACCCAGAATCAGGGCGGCAACCACAGGAATGGTTACGAAAATGACGATAGGCATCATCTTGTTACGCATTAAAAGCACCATAATAAGAAAAAGCATAGCAAAGCCGACGAAGGCTGTCATAATATGGTCCCCCTTTCTACATTCGTACTATATTTTGTCGTGTTTATTCTGTAAATCTCTGCGGAGAAAACCGGATAAAGATATTTCGCATACATCCGGCTTTCTCCACACCCCATGTTTAGATGACTTTCTTTTCTTCCAGGGTCTTCATCTCCTCATCCGTCAAATTCAGAAGACCTTTGTAAATCTCATCGTTAAACTTTCCCATCTTCTGGCCAGCCCATTTCACCTGCCCCGGGGTTTCGGTCAGTACCGGGAAAATCCCCGGCATCTTGATGGAGCCGAATTCCTCACACGGTACTTCAAGAATGTCGTTACGTGCCGCATAATGCGGATCCTCGAAGATATCCTGCATACTGTATATGGCGGATACCGGAACGCCCGCCTTATCACAGCACTCTTTGATCTCTGCGTAAGTTCTCTCTGCAACCCACCGGGTAAGATCTGTCATAATCGGTTCCGGATCTGCCAGACGGTCCTTTGCAAGAGCGTATTTCGGCAGCCAGTCCGGACGCTCCATGGCGTCACAGAGATGCTCGAATACCGGATTGGTGCTGCATACGATGATGACATATTTCTTGTCTTTTGTCTGAAAGGTTCCAATCGGACAGGAAGCGCCGCTGGGCATTGGAGTGCGCTGTTTATTGATTCCCAGGATATCCAGCTGTGCCACGAAATTCTCCAGCATACGGAAGATACCCTCATATAAGGATACATCTACCTCCTGGGGCCGGCCTTTTAAACAGTCGCGATGGTACAGAGCCATCATGGTACCGATCACTACATTCAATCCTGCCACATAATCTGCCAGAGCAATTGGCGGGCTCACTGGCGGACGATCCGGATAGCCGGTCAGATAGGTCATACCGGAATACGCCTGAAGCGGAGTCCCGAGTCCTGCCAGGTAACGGTTCGGACCAGTCTGTCCGTAACCGGTTACATGGGTCACGATAATATCCGGGTTCGCCTGACGGAGAACATCTATGCCGAGTCCCCATTTGTCCAGGGTTCCGGTCCTGAAGTTCTCAATAATAACATCACTTTTCGCCACCAGTTCAAGAAACAGCTTTTTGCCTTCCTCATAGTGAAGATCCAGTGTTATGGTTTTTTTGTTTCTTCCGAACATCGGCCAGCGGATGCTGACCCCATCCTTTAACGGTCCCATTGCACGGACAGTATCTCCGCGTCCGGGCATCTCTACTTTAATTACCTCTGCGCCAAAATCCGCAAGAATTCCGGCTCCCCATGGTCCCGCTATTACAGTTGCAATATCCAGAATACGAATACCTTCTAAGGCCTCTCTCCCCATAATAAACTACCTCCATTTTCCTGTTTTCTTATCTGCCTGAGTTGCATGGATTTTTGCGCGCGCGGTTTTGGCAAACTCTCTTTTCCTCATGTTCCTGACATCATTGATGTTTCTATATTTAGAAAATACCATGAATATCGAAACAAAACAAGTTCGCTTTTTGTTGGGTATCGAAACAAAAAAGTTGTGTTAAACAGAATTGTGTGGTATGATGGGACATAGAACAATATCCGATGGAAATGAAAGAAAGGAATTCCTTATGACTACTTCTCTCCAGTATTTTATGCTGATCGCCAAAGAGCAAAGTATTATCCGCGCCGCCGAGCAGCTGTACATATCCCCCCAGAATTTAAGCAATCACATGAAGCGTCTGGAAAAAGAATATGGTACCTTATTCATTCGTTATCCTCATTTTTGCCTGACACCGGCCGGGGAAGCCCTGTATCAGACATTGCAGCAGATCAGTATTCTGGAACAGGGACTTCATTCAAAACTCAAAGAAATCGAAGAGGAAACCCTGGGGCAATTAAATATTGGAATCCATCCTACCCGTGCCCGTATCCTTTTACCGAGAATATTAAAAAATTTCCTGGCTGATTTTCCTGGTGTATACGTGAACTTTCATTATCAAAACATGATAACCAATGAAAAGATGCTTCGCAACGGAGAAATTGATGCATTTTTTGGCGTTGATGTACCTTTTGCTCCGGAATTTAAAATCATTCCTCTGGAAAACGAACCAATTTACTTTGTTGCCAGCACAAATATTTTAAAAAGCAGAGGCGTAAAACCGGAAGGCGGTGTCATTTTTCCAAAGGCTCTTACTGCTTTTCCTTTCCTGCTCTCTCCCAATGACAGCCGGATCCGCAAGAATATCAATATGTTCTGTGACAATGCCGGAATATCTCTTTCCGAATCCGTAACTATTTCTGATTACGAGCTCCAGCTAATCCTCGCCTCACAGGATCTGGGAGTATGTTTCAGCCCCAAAACTGTACTGACAAAAATGAGAGAGCTAAACCATATCATGCCGCCGGACAACCAGCTTGAGGCCTTCCGCGTAAATGGCCTGGATGTCACGAATACTCTGTCAATCGTTGTTCACAAACTGGCATTTCTCACAAAGCCGCTGAACGGATTCATTCAGGCCTTCCAGGAAGAATTTCAGAAGGGCTTCTGAGGAGCCCGCAAAAAAATCGCTCCGGATACTAAAAGTCTGACTTTAGTACCTGAGCGATCACTTATTTCTATATCATACCCTGACGCATTTTGGAGGCATATTCTCTCGGGTTTCAGTTTCTGTTTCCCGGGTTTCGGTTTCTGTTTCAGTATCTGTTTCGATGTATGTTTGGCATGGATCCCATCATGGTGGAGGTTCTGACCGGCATTGGCAAATCTCTTACCCCTGCTCCTCTTTGTGAAAAAGCAGGCCCAGCAGGTGTTCCACCTTTTCTCTTTCTTTTAATGCCTTAAGCCACCGCTTTGGGATTCCCTGCAATCCATAACGGATTCCGGCCAGACCTCCCGTTACGCAGGCTGTGGTATCCGTATCATGTCCCAGCAAAACAGCACGCTTTACGGCATCCTCATAATCCGATGCCTGCTCCAGAGTCATAAAAGCGCTGCGAAGACAGTCCACCACATACCCGGTTCCTTTGCCTTCCCATGGAATATCCGGACGAACACTCCATTCCAATTCCCGTTCATACTCCGGTTCCTCCCGGTAAATGGAGCGAAGCACATGGACCCCTTCCTGAATGGCTTCCCGGGCCTCCATCCCCTCAAGCAGCGCCTGTGCCACAAGGCAATACAAAGCCGAACAGACCTGATTGCACAGATTCCCATGGGTAATCAGGCACTGGCTGTGGGCATCCCTCACCAGCTCCCTGTTTCTTTTTTCCGGATCTGTATCTCCCTGTACAAAATGCCACAAAGCCAGAGGCAGGACACGCATCAGTGCCCCGTTTCCCTTTCCCTCCGGATTTATCCATCCGCAATCCTTTGCAGAGATTCCTCTTTTATATGCTCCAAGTGCATTGGCTGTCTGAATCCCCACATCGAATACGACTCCGTCCACAGCCCAAAAACCATCCTCATACCAGGATAAAAGCGCATCGGAATAAGCCTTTAAAGAGAACACCCCGTGCCTTAAAAGGCTGTCCATAAGGCACAATGCCTGTGCGCCGTCATCCGACCAGGTTCCGGCAGCAACCCTCGGATAGGTCTTTCTGAATCCCGACGGCGGCTCCATCTCGATTTTCTCATATACAGGAAGTTCCTCCGCCTCATAAAACTCATAAGGAACTCCCAGAGCATCCCCAACCAAAAGGCCGTACAGGCCTCCGGCAATTCTTTCCTGCTGCGATACCATGTTTTATATCCCTTCCTTCCCCATTACCAGATCCCGTCCACAAAGTCATCGTCAATTTCATCCGGCACATCCGTCCATCCCAGAGGGAAACGGTAATCATCCTGATAAAAACGATGCTCCACAGAATCATAGGAAACATCATATCCTATGTTCCGCAGCACCTCAAAGTCCCTCTGTCTTGTCCTCTCCGACAGCCCCGGAAACAGTTCGTTGTAAGAAATCTTTGAAGTAACATACTCTTCATAATCGCCGTTTTCCTGGTTCTCCTTCTTTTCCCACAAGGGAATATCTTCATTTACCAGTTCAGACATCAATCTCCCCAGGCGGTTCAGTCTTTCCAAATGAGCCTTTTTGCAGGGCTTCACCTTTTCATTAAATTCCGGTATTCCTGTCTTCACATACCCTTTCCCTTTTCTGGAATACTTCACGCTCACCAGCCCCGCATCCTTAAGATCCGCCAGATCACGCTGCAAAAGACGCATATTATAAGGAAAAATTTCACAGACAGCAGAAAACTGAGAAATCGCATACTGACATATCACTTCATAAAGCCGCAGCTGACGCTCAAGCCGCGGCATTTTCTCCTTTTCTTTCATAAACCCCTCCATCCTTTTTTGCACAAAATCTTCTTCTTGCCTCTGTTCCTATCTTCTTTATCTTCCTATGAAGCCTTTGTGCTGTCTCCTGCGCCTCCCTGCAGATATCCAGGCACATCCAGCTCTTCCCTTCATCCTCCGGTATCCTCCCTCGCACTTCCAGAATTCCCCTATCCCCGGCCTCTCTCCACGCCATGTAAGAATATGTTTCTTCCACAACCTGATACCTATTGCCAGTATGGCAGATTTTGGCCATGCAAAGCATCAAAACAGCCTGGCCAAAATCGGGCCGGTCGGAGATTTTCAGACAGGACTCATATTTCTCTTCATACTTCCAAACCAGAAATTGTTTCTCTTCACCTCTTAACTGATTTTCCACACATTCCAATTTCTCCCAAACCTTTTCCCTGCGCCTTAAATATTCCTCTCTTGCCTCCCCATACTTTTCCACTTTCCGGTCATAGTAGTGAATCCTGCCTGCCAGTTTCTTCTTTTCCTCTTCCAGCTTTGCCTTTACACGGTTCCCGAATTTCTCACAAAAATATTCCTGGGCCTGCTCTCTGCTTCCGGTTTCACTTCTTGTCACTCTTCTTTGAACCGCCAGACATAAATAATCCATCCATTACCTCCCGTTTGATTGTCAACGTGCGTCTTTGATAGCGGCAGTATAACACATCAAATATATAACAAACGACAGATATATGGCATGTCAGTCAGACACCCTCTCCTTAAAATTCCATGACCTCTAAAATTCCCAGCACATAAACCGCCTTCTGAAATCCCCGACAATCTATGTTCCGGCTGGTCATCATTTGTGCCTTTGTAAGTTCCGGCCATTGCCCCGGGGACGTGACGGCGGAAAACGGGGTGTCATTTGTTTCTTCTGTTATCAATATAATCATTTTTATGGCAGCATGGAATCTTATGCTTCTTCTTCACCATAGATTTCTTCAATAATATCACTCACTAATAAAGCGTACTCTACATCTTTATATGTTTTCCTCAAATAAGATGGTACTTTTTTCAAGCTAACGCTTGTGTTCTGCGTATGATCCGGACTGACATAAAATTTTTCCCATACAGCCTTTTCTTCTTCTGATAAATCATAACGCTTTGGAACAATACTGTCTCCGTCCGGGGTAATATAAATCAGCCTGAGAGGTTTCTCCCAAAAATCCCTGTCATCAGAGGCCTTGTCCAATAACTGTCCCATGGTATACAAATACTTGTATGTAGAACCCCATCCCTTTCTCTTTAATAGTTCTTTTGCTGTTTCTGCATAAAAATCCTCCGTACCCCGGTTAATCTCAAGCTTACTTTTACTGGCGATCTTTGAAAAGACATTTTTTACCCTCTCATTCCAGGGCTTGTCTGATTCATTCTGACCATGATCCGAAATATTTGCCTTACCACTTCCGATTGTTAAAAGCTTTTCTCCAAATACGTTTCCAAAAGTCTTTCCATCGCCCAAACAGTGGGCAAAATAGTCCTGCCACTGTTCTGTCCCAATACTTCCCTTGGTTGTTTTCAATTCAACCATATAAATATATTTTTTATCCGTCAAAATATAATCTATCTTCTTTCCGCGGTTATCCTCCCGTTCATCTTCAATCGACATTTCCTTTGTAATAAACTTTACTTCGTCTAATCCGCACTGACTCTTCACAATCCCCTCAATATAAGGTGTCAGCAGCGTATCAAAAATCACCTCTGCCTTAATATTCGGCGTAAAATAATCGTTGACTACCCATTTTTTAATTTCTTCTCTCATAAACCTTCTCCTTTATGGTAACAGTTCAGCTTTGCATCTTCTTGCCCGCGTACCGCGGACAAGAAACACCGGGAATTCCCCTCTTCCTCCAATCCAATAAACCATACCAAGCACCCAGCTCGTAAAAATCCCACAAGCGGAGCCGATTTTAAATGGATTTTTGCACGTAACTGTGAATTGGCCAACTCTCTGGCACACGTATATACAAAAGCAAGATGATAAATCTTGTTATACCACCTTGCCTTTCTTGTCACTCCAGCACTTCCACCTGATACTGCTCTGCTATCTTCTTTATTTTATCTGCTGGCTCTTTTGTTTCTGCCGCGGTCTGTTGAATACTTTTCGTCTCCAGCAATGTCCGATATATCAAAATTCCTTTCTCAATTCCTTTCTCAATTCCCCTTTCCATACCTCTATCCTCTATCACCTGACTATATGAACACATATTTCTGACCTCCTCTCCAATTTCTTCTGATATATTTAATTGATATTCCTCCTCCAGCTTTTTCAGCCGTTCTTCTGGTATCATGCTTCCTAAAAACAAAGTCTGAAGCATTCCCAAAGTTTTTTCTTCTGTGGGGCCCTCCCCAAGTCTCAAAATAACCAGACTCATTAAATCGTAATCCTTATAGGCTACATCAGAAGCACCATAAACGTCTTCTTTTTTAAAAGAGTACCGGGTAATACTCTGCTGCTCTTCCTTTGGAATATCATTTCCCATACAAAGCCAGATACTATAACATTTTTGTAAAATGCCATAATCCGTATCCTCTGATATCTTCTGGATTTGAGAGGAAATCAGACGGGAAAGATAATAGATACCTCTCTTTTCCAAAGGATATCCCGGCCGGTAACGGTTCTGGGCCTCCATATCCACATACAAACAGATCTGTACAGATGATTTCTGGGGACCTGGCAGTAATACCTTGAATTTTACATCAAAAAAGACCGTTGTTTCCCCTGATATACCATCTTCCTGCTGCATCCCTTCTATATATTCCCGTTTCCCTGTCAGCCCCGGTGCCACCGGAACTGTCCCAAAAATTTCATTCGGCTCAATATATTGTTCCGCAATTTCCTCCAGGCCACATTCTGCATACTCGGGAACCACACCCTTTAAAATGTACGCAAGAATTTCTTTAGAAGCCAATATCTTTTTACACGCTTTATCATTGCTAATTTTATCTTCTGCTGCCTTAATCGCCTGTGCAGTATAAGTGTCTTGGCGCATTTCATCCCTCCTCTGTCATTTGAACTTACAATCATCCCCCAAAGTACTCTGCCGTGTGACATGACAGCACATCTATCCGGATTTCCTTCCAGGTTTCTGATAATCTGCCGTCTATTTAGGATATACCAATGGCCCTTCATAAAGCGCTTCTGTGCCATTAGTATAACATTTTTTAATTCCCCACGCAACATCCCAATCAATTTCACATATGTATCTTGTAACAGTTCAGCCTTGCATCTTCTCTTGCTACCACAACCCTAAGAATCTCAAAATTCTCACACCGTTTGGTGTGCTGAATCTCGAAAAACCAGTACTTTAGCCCATAAAAAAGCACAAACCTGCTTTTCTATTACCTGTTTTGTCTTCTTTTCTCTGACAGGAGTATGTACATGCAAAGGAAAACAGGGATCTTTAAAGGTGGTTTCTGCAAAAATACGGTTTACCGTTTCCTTAACAACACGAAAATTAACTGGCAGTGCTTTGATATGTCAGACACAGCCGTATGGTAAGCAAGGATCACATCCTTTTCCTGGATGCGGCGGGTGTCCGTACCACACAGCAGGTGCGCTACATCCATGTGGAGCAGTTCATCCATTTGCTTGTCGGATGGTCTACTTCTACAGTGCGGGACAGGAGCAGCATGGTCCGCAGCTACTTCCGGTTTCTGTTTTTTAATGAATACATCCAAGAGCACATAGCCGAGAAGATCCCGTTCGGTCTCACACCCTGTGGACGTACAAAACTCCCGATGGTATGGTCGGAAAATGAAATCCGCTGGCTGCTCGAAGGGGTGGATGTGGCAATCTCCATTCGTAAAATATTCATACTACCAGTTTAAACATTGTCTAAAACCTTCTAAATTCATTTATCTATTAGACGAAGTACAAAGCAAACGCTGTATCGGTAATCCTTCTGTGTCCTATAAAGCATCAAAAAAGCAGGCTAACGAATTTTTTATCCATCATCCTGCTCATAAAGTCAATTATCAAATTAATTCTTTACTTCCCTATTCACTTTTCAAATAACCCCCATCACCCCTCCAATCCAATAAATCACACCAAGCACCCAGCTGCTCAATATCCCGTAAAGTATCACCGGCCCGGCAATTGTGAATATTTTGCAGCCTATTCCAAAAATTTGGCCCTCCGCCTTATACTCAATGGCCGGCGCCACCACCGAATTGGCGAACCCGGTAATGGGCACCAGGGCGCCGGCTCCGCCAAACTTTACGATTTTCGGAAAGACATTAAATCCCGTAAGAATTACACTCCCCGCAATCAGGCAGAGGGTGGACCAGGAAGACGCCACCTCCTTTTCCATTCCCATGTTCCCAAATACATTGGTGAGAACCTGGCCTATGGTGCAGATAATACCACCCACCAAAAACGCCCGCAGCATATTCTTTATGACACTGTGCACCGGTGTCACCTGCTTCACATATTTTCCATATTCTTTCTTGTCAATTTCCATCAGGTACCTCCAAATCCCTTTATAAAATAGATCATGGCTCCAAAAAATTTGCCGGCGGCTATGGATAAAATCACATATTGAATTCCCACAGACAGCTTAAGCCTTCTGCCGAGGACCGGAAGGGCCTTTAAAGTCTCCGCCAGGGACATCACCAGACAGCCCACAAAAACACCGATGGATACGCCCCAGACTGCCAGAAGAACCGTTCCGCCCCCAAGGACCGGCACATGGTATAAGTCCATAATATTTCCAAGAGTACCGCCTATAATCAGGAGTGTTTCATAAAGCATCACATGTTTCCTGGTATGGGTCACCCCGATCAGACGGGGATATACACCGATAATGGCCAGAAATGCAAAAATCCCGGCGGCGATTACGCCGCCGAAGCTAAGCCCCATGAACCACAAAAGAATGATCTTAAGAGACATCAATTCCCGACTCCTTTCTTCCATGGTTCTGAATCAACGTTTTATTGAGGTTGTCCTCATAAAGACGCATTTCCACCTCAATGGGAGTCGGATCCACCGTAATTTTCCAGGATGCAAAATGATTGAAGAAAACCAGAATCCCCAGAGAAAGTCCCACCGAATAGGAAATCTCAAGGACCGTGGGACCCTCCGGAGCCGTTCCCATAATCAGCGCATAGAGGTTGGCAAACACATCCGTCACATTGGCATCATTGTTAAACGTCATAATAGCAAAGGCCGCACCGCAGAAAGCCACCGCCGATACAAAAACCGTTTTTACCCACTGGAACATACGGCTTTTGTTCCCTTTGGGCTTATACATCACCACAAAATCCGTCTCTCCGATATTGTCAATCTGTACGTTTGTCCCGGTTTCCTCCAGCATTCCCATCAGATCCACAACACTTCCCACAAACGAGCCCTTTTTTTCAGGTTCCTGAAAGGAGGTGACCCTGACTGCTTTCACCTTTGCCTCCACAGCCTTGTTCTTACAGTGTACCTCGGCAATATCCTTCACATGCACACTGGGCTCATAAATCTCTGTAATCTGGGAAATCTTTAAATAAACCGTATCGCTCATGCGGCTTTCACCATCCTTTCATGGGGATGGCTTACCAGCGTCCCATCCGGTGTATATAGAGAGCCCGGTTTTTGAAACAACAGATACCATGCCATAAAAACAACCAGCACAAGAAGCAGAACTGCCGCCAGAAACTGAAGCCTGTTTTTCAGTGAGTTCATTCGCATACACCCTTTTCCTTTTGTTTTGCCGATAGTATGCACCCTTTCTCCTGATCCTATACCTTGCCGTTCGGCATTTGCCGAACGCCCGCCCGCAGGGCCTGTATTACGGGATGCCCTCTGGGTATACCTTATCGTTCGGCATTTACCGAACGCCCGCCCGCAGGGCTTGTATTACGGGATGCCCTCTGGGTATACCTTATCGTTCGGCATTTGCCAAACGCCCGCCCTAAGGGCCTGTATTACTTTAAAAGCTTTTCCCGAAGTTCCCTTAAAATTCTTTTTTCCAGTCTGGATACCTGTACCTGGGAAATACCCAGATCTTTCGCAATCACCGTCTGCGTTTTATTTTCAAAATACCGCTTTATGATAATCTGCTTCTCCTGAGAATTTAAATTTTTTAAGAGATCCGCAAGCACCATGCGGTTTAAAAGCTTTTCATTTTCCGAGCTTTTCTCTGCTATTTTATCAATAAGACAGCCGCCGTTTTCGTCTTCTTTGCTCATGGGCCGGTAGATGGATTCCACCTCCGCTCCGGCCTCCAGAGATGCCGCCACTTCTTCACGGCTGGCTCCCACCTCCTTTGCCAGCTCTTCAATGGTGGGCTCTCTTCCCAGGGAAAACTCCAGCCTCTCCCTGGCCGCCCCGATTCTTACTGCCAGTTCCTTTAAAGGCCGGCTCACCTTTATCATTCCATCGTCCCGCAGGAATCTTCGTATCTCTCCGGTAATCATGGGAACCGCATAGGTAGATAGCTTCACGTCCATGGACAAGTCAAACTTGTCAATGGCCTTTAAAAGCCCGATGCTTCCGATCTGGAACAAATCTTCCAGCTCGTATCCCCGGCCGGCAAACCGCCTTACAATACTCCAGATCAGTCCCATGTTTTCTGTAACCAGCGAGTCCCTGGCTTCTTTATCCCCCTGGTGTGCCCGTTTGATATACTCCATGGTGTCTGTCATGTGCGTCACCTGCCAATTTTCTTTCTCATAGTCACCGAAGTCCCTTTATTGGGAGCGGAAACCACCTCCACCTGATCCATAAAGGCTTCCATGAAGGAAAAGCCCATGCCGGACCGTTCCCCCTCAGCGGTAGTAAACATCGGCTCCATAGCCTTTTCAACATCGGCAATTCCCACGCCGTCATCCTGCACCGTCACCGTCAGCACATTCTCCTCCGCAGCCACCTCCAGATAAATGGTGCCCTCCCCGTTCTGATAACCGTGGATGACAGCGTTTGTCACTGCCTCAGAAACTGCTGTTTTTATGTCATCAATCTCCTCTAAGGTAGGGTTTAAGCGGCTGGCAAACACTGCCACCACCACCCTGGCAAATTCTTCATTTTCTGAAAGGCTGTCAATTTTCATGGTCATGACCTGTCTTTTTTTCATCATTTTTCCCCCTTACTCACTTAACGCCGCTTCTTTAGAATCATACCGGCTTAAAAGTGCCGGAATTCCCGCAATTTTCAGCACCCGCATCACCTGCGGACCGGCCCCGTAAAATCCGGCGCTTCCGCCTCCGGCCTTCATCTGTTTATAACGGTTTAAGAGAATCCCGATCCCTGAGCTGTCCATGAACCTGGTCTCTGAAAAATCGAATACAATCCGGTTGATATAGTTTTCTGCCATGAGAAGATCTGTTTCATATTTCAGATTCCTGCAGTTATGATGGTCAAGCTCTTCGGGCAGGTGAATGATCAAAGTCTGCTCCTTTGCTTCATAAATAAACGATGGTTTCATTTGATTTCTCCTCAACTTTAATTTGTGGTTTTAAAAAACTCCTCCAAAGAAAAAGAGACCTTACAGTTTTTCTTCTGTAAAGTCTCTTAAAACGCCTGACTTAATATCCCCGCTCTGCCTTCGCCCGCTCTGCAAGCTCCGAATCAGAAAAGTTCATAATTACCTGGCCAAACAGTTGGTCGGCTGTCTCCTCATCCCCCCTGGCCTTATAACACATAGCCATCTGGTAGATGATCTGGGGATTTCTGTCATTAATCTCCATGTATTTTTCAAAATAATGCAATGCCGTGTCGTAATCTCCTGCTGTCATGCTGGTATTCCCCAGGCTCTCCAAAACCGCCGGGGCATTAACATCCATATCCGCCTTGATTTCCGCAAGCACACTGACCATGTTTTCATCTGAAATTTTCGACTGGTCCATCTCGATATAGAGCAGCACTGCCGCCTGAAAGTCTCCTTTCCGGTAGGCATTAAGAATCTCCACCAGGGTCTGGTACTGCACCAGCGTACTGCCGGAATCGCCGATCAGGTTATTAAGATCCTCCTCGGCCCTGGCCTTTTCCTCCTCATACTGCCTGGCCTCCGCCCGAAGCTTATCGGCCTCCTGATTTGCCAGATTCAGCTTGTCGGCATAGGAGCGCATTTCCTGGTTGTGCTCATAATTTAAAGACCTCTCCCGGGCCGGCATGATCATGAAATACACCATAATCACACCGAGGGCCAGTCCGATGGCAATGTTAATGATGGACTGCCATCCGGTATTCTCTTTATATGTGGGCGGCAGAATCACATCATCATCCTGCATCTCCCTGTGAGAAAAAGCATTCTTCATCTTCCGCTTTTCCACATCGGCCTTTCCTGTCCTGGATTTCACATACTCCATATACCGGACAGCCTTCTGGTTATTACGGTCGATCTGAAGCACCTTATATAAAGATTTTCCCGCTTTGGTAAAGTCTTCATGCTCCATATACAAAACCGCCAGAAGAAGATGAGCCTTGACAAAATTAGGCTTTTCCTCCACAATCCGTTTTAGCTGGAGGACCGCCAGATCGTCGCTGCCGCTCTTTGCATGAACCAAAGCCTGATTATATTTTTTTATAGTCTGACTGGCAATTTCAAGCTGTCCGGGCTTCCTCTGTACTTCGTCCAGATAATGGTCCGCCAGATTGTCCTCCGGCTGGAGATTGATGCTGATAACCCACTGAATCAGGGCATCGGAGGTTTCCCCCATCTCATAAAAAATCAGACCAAGGAGATTCCTGGCATTGGTATGGTATTTGTTAAACTGAAGCGCCCGCTTCAGATACTCTGCCGCCCCGGAAAGATCCCTTTCTCTGGCCATTTCCAGACCGCGGTTATAATATCCGTTGGCCGCATACTGGATTTTCTGCAAATAGTCCATATATTATTTTTCCTTTATCTCCTTCATGATTTCCATCATGATATCCGCCATATCCGTCAAATCGCTTTTTACAATGGCGTCACTGACCGCCTCCACTTCAAGGCTGGGCCGGAAACGCTCAATTTCTTCCTCAAAATCAATCATGTATTTTCCTCCATCAACGGCTGTATCTTCTCTTTCACTTCTCCGGCCAGATACAGGGAACCTGTAATAAATACCAGGTCATTGGAACCTTTTGCGGTAAGCATCCATTCCAAAGCCCCATCCACGGTATCGAAACAGCAGATTTTTGCGCCGGGTCCCATCACATTATCGGCCGCCGTAAAAAGCACATCCGCCAGAAGAGCCCGGCCGGACTCCATTCCTGACAAGAGACAGATATCCGGCTTAAGCCGCTCTCCAATTGCCTTTAGCATCCGTTCATACTCTTTATCTGAAGATACCGAAAACAGAATCCATGTTCTATCCGGCTTTCTCTCCTTTTTCAAAAGACAGGCGGCTGTCAGAAATGCCCGGATACCGTCCTCATTATGGGCTCCGTCCAGGTAAATTCCAGGAAGAATCCGCTCCATTCTTGCCGGCCAGACCGTCCTTTTAAGCCCCTCTTCCACTATCTTCCGGTCAATCCCAAACCCGGAAACCTCGGCGGCCTTTACGGCAAGAGCCGCGTTTTCCGCCTGGTAAGGAGCCGGAAACGGCACCCGAAATTCTGTGATGCTCCCCAGATATTCCAGTTTTGCCAAAAGTCCCTCGTTCTCATAAAAAAACGGAATGTTTCCCACCGGGAACCATGAACTTTCCTTTTCCCGGGCCGTATTCACAATCACCTTCTCTGCGTCCTTTACAGAGGAATCATAAACCACCGGACAGCCCCGCTTTATGATCCCTGCCTTATGGGCCGCTATCTCCGGGATTGTATTCCCTAAAAATGCGGTGTGTTCCACACTTATGGATGTGATCACCGAGACAAGAGGATGTTCAATCACATTGGTAACGTCCTTAAGACCGCCCATCCCTGTCTCAAGAATAAGGACCTCTGCCCCTGCCTTTTTAAACAGGCAAAGTCCCATGTAAAACAAAAACTCAAAATATGTAGGATGAAGTCCGCCCTTTTGCATCCAGAAACGAACGGCCTCCTTAACAGTCTCAAAGGCGGATACAAAGTCCTCTTCGGAAATCATCCTGCCATTTATGGAAAACCGTTCCTTTATATCTGTCAGATGGGGGGAGGTAAAAGTTCCCACAGGGACTTTGGCTTCCCTCAATATGGAAGTAAGGAACGCGCAGACAGAACCTTTTCCGTTGGTTCCCGCCACATGGATGATTTTCATTGCTCTGTCGGGATTCCCCAGAAGTCCAAGAAATTCCCGGACTGTCCTTAAATCACTTTTTTCCCTGGCAAAGGATGGGATCTTCTCCAGATATTCCTCCGCCGTCTTTTCCTTTCGCCCTTTCATCGGAACATGTCCTCCATTTCTCCATCATACCTGTTTTCGCGGCAGTATGCAAGTAAAACCCATCGTCCGGTTTCGACACCCCTGACGTCATTGGTGACAGTTCGTAGCCTGAACCGTTACCATTCGATACTCATTGTGTGTAGACTTATAGTATTCAGGCTCATTATAATATAAATTGAGGAGGATTGCAACTATGGATATTGTAAAAGTCTTTGGCAACAATTTGAGAAAATATCGCACTTCTATGAGATTGTCTCAGGAAGCCTTTGCCGATAAATGTGGTATGCATCGCACTTATATTAGTGCCATCGAATGTTATCGCAGGAGTATTTCTTTAGAAAACATCCAGCGAATTGCGGATGCCCTTGAAATTGAAACATATAAATTATTTTTGGAGGATAAATAGTGCAATATTTTTTAACGGAACCACAACTGAAACGAATGGAAAAAGGACTCAGAGTGGCCATTGCCATTCCTTTTATCGATGATATTGAAGATTACATCGTTGAAGCGCTTTTAGAATACGCAAAAGAAATTAACGGCATCGACCCTTTTGTAAACATTCGTTCTAAACGCCTTTATGATGTTGTGGACACAAAAAGAAAAATCGGATATTCTGTAAAAAGTCTGAAGTGGGCATTTCAGGCCGGAACAGAATCTGAATTCGAGTTAGTAATTCAGCGTGCCGATATTTTCAAAAAGGCAACATCCCTTGGCTTTGAACAACTTGATATTCATTCAGACCCTCAAATTCTCGGCGCTGCACTGCTCAAACACTGGAGAATAAAAGTTGAGCAAGACGCTGTTTTCCAGGATGTAAACGACAAAAGGGTGTTCGTTCTGTTGAAATCTGTTGATAACAAAAAATTTGCTTTCTTTGAAGAAAATATCAGGTTGTATCAGCAGGATGAAATCACCTGGAAATGGACAGATAATACGAAAACCGGCCTTCAGGGGATTCACAGGAAAGACCAGATGTGTGTTTACAGATGGTATCCTAACCAAAAGCAGTTTTTTGAACGCTTCAAACTTCCTGCAAACATCCAAAAATTAGAAATCAATCCTGTGCGCCTGAAAAAAGCTCAGGTTGTTGATACTCTTCTTCCTTACCTTGAAGAGCATCAATGATATTATCCGCTAATTTTTCCATAAAATATGGAGGAACTGCATTGCCGATCTGACCTGCCTGGTCATTCCGGCTGCCCAGGAAATGAAAATCATCGGAAAAAGACTGGATGCGGGCGGCCTCTCGCATTGTTAACCCCCGGACCTCCCGGGGGTGTGCAAAGCGGCCTGAACCAATATGAAACACCCATCTTGTGATGGTCGGTGCTGCCGATGTATAGTCAAGTCTTCCATAAGCTCCGGAATAACCACTATTAACCTGAAGTTCCTCAGGCATATCTTTCAGTCCCTGTCCCGGCCCGATGGACGCAATTCTCGCGGTCTGTACAGGCCTCATTATATAAGCAATATGATTATATAATGAAGTGGAATTTATTCTCATATGGCGCTGATACTCGTTCAATGCATCATTACTATATGGCATTCCATCATAACCCTCACCCTGATTCACGATCGGTAAATCAGAAATAGCGTCCCATCCTGCAAGAATCTTTTCACTTTCTTTTGGAAACGAAGGAATTCCTTTTTTTGACCCAAAGAAAAAACACCTGCGCCGTTTTTGAGGGATTCCATAATGTGACATATTAATAATTTTTACTTTAACATTATATCCCCATTCTTTAAGTGCATGAATAATCTCATCTCTTACAATACCATTAAATGCATTATAGATTTCAGCAACGTTTTCTATTATTACAACGTCCGGATCTACCTCCTTTACAAATCTCAGATAAGCTTTGTACAGTTGATTTCTTGGATCATCTAAAAATCTCCAGGAAACAGGGATGTTTTTTGAAAATCCCTGACACGGAGGGCCGCCAATAATAACATCTATACTTTGGGGATCGACGTCTATGCTTTTAAGTACTTCTATCGGGTCGGCATTGGTGATATCTAAATTTACTGCTTTTGCGTCTTTATGATTATGTTGATATGTTTTTAAAGCAATATCCCATATATCAATACCGGCCACAATGTTAAATCCTTTTTTTGCCAGTCCCCACGACATCCCCCCGCATCCGCAAAAGAGATCCAGCACATTATATTTCTCCATGTTACTTTCCAATCTGTCCCAACCGTTCCCTCACCTGCTCCATCATCTGCGTATACTTTAAAAGCTTTGCCTTCTCCTCATCAATCTTTGCCTGAGGCGCTTTATTTACAAACTTCTCATTGTTCAGCATTCCGTTTACGCGGGCCAGCTCCTTTGTCAGGCGCTCTTCCTCTTTCTTCAAGCGCTCTGTCTCCTTCTCAATATCCACCAGTTCTGCAAAGGGCATGTAAATGGCCGCATTGGGGATAACGGCGGAAACTGCGTCCTCGCCGATTCCTGTCCTGTCCCTCTGAATTATCACCTCGCTTGCAGAGCCGAGGGTTGCAAAAAACACCCTGCTGTGGTCAAAAATACTGCAAAGCTCCTCGTTTTCAGAAACGACAAACACCTTCGCTTTCTTGCTGGGCGGAACATTCATGGAAGAACGCACATTCCGGATGGCACGAACAGCTTCCTTAATGGTTTCAACGGCATGTTCTTCCTTTGCAAAATCCCATTCCGTCCTGTATTCGGGCCAGCTGGAGATCATGATGGACGGCTCCTCCTCCTGAAGGTTGCAGAAAATCTCCTCAGAGATAAAAGGCATAAAGGGATGAAGCAGCTTCAGGGAGTTAATCAGTACATTCTTTAAGGTCCAGAGAGCAGCCGCCTTGGTGGTGTCCTCATCATTCCAGAGACGGGGCTTCACCATCTCGATATACCAGTCGCAGAATTCCTCCCAGATAAAATCATATACCTTTTGAAGTGCGATTCCCAGCTCATATTTATCCATATTTTCTGTAACTTCCTTCGCCAGGTCATTGACCTTGGAAAGAATCCACTTATCTGCCATGGTAAGAGCGGAAAGGTCCACATCATGAACCGGCGCCTTTTCCATGTTCATCATAATAAACCGGCTGGCATTCCATACCTTGTTGGCAAAGTTCCGGCTGGCCTCCACTCTCTCCCAGTAAAACCGCATGTCATTTCCCGGCGCATTCCCTGTCATTAAGGTCATGCGGAGGGCGTCTGCGCCGTATTTCTCAATAACCTCCAGCGGATCAATACCGTTTCCTAAAGACTTGCTCATCTTCCGTCCCTGGGAGTCGCGAACCAGTCCGTGAATCAGCACCGTATGGAACGGACAGTCTCCTGTCTGCTCAATACCGGAAAATACCATTCGGATTACCCAGAAAAAGATAATATCATATCCGGTCACCAGCACATCGGTGGGATAGAAATACTCTAACTCTTCCGTTTTTTCCGGCCATCCAAGGGTTGAGAAGGGCCATAAAGCAGAGGAGAACCAGGTATCCAGGGTGTCCTCATCCTGTTTTAAATGGGTACAGCCGCATCTGGGACATTTTTTTGGCATTCTCCTGGAAACAGTCATCTCACCGCACTCCTCACAGTAGTAAGCCGGAATTCTGTGGCCCCACCAGAGCTGTCTGGAGATACACCAGTCGCGGATTCCCTCCAGCCAGTGGAGATAGGTTTTACCAAAGCTCTCGGGAACAAATTTAAGCTTTCCGCTCTTTAAAGCCTCGATGGCCGGCTTTGCCATTTCGTCCATCTTTACAAACCACTGGGGCTTTACCATGGGCTCCACGGTGGTTTTGCAGCGGTCATGGATACCGACATTATGGGAATGGGGAACCACCTTTACCAGAAGGCCCTGGGCCTTCAAATCCTCCACCATTGCCTTTCTGGCCTCATAGCGGTCCATTCCGAAATATTTGCCCGGTACGTTTATGGTAGCGTCATCGTTCATGATACAGATTTCTTTCAGGCCATGGCGTTTTCCAACCTCAAAGTCATTGGGGTCATGGGCCGGGGTAATCTTTACGCATCCGGTTCCAAATTCCTTATCCACATATTCATCTGCAACCACCGGAATCTTGCGGTCTGTGAGAGGAAGTTTAAGCATCTTTCCAATCAGGTCTTTATACCGCTCATCCTCCGGATTTACAGCAACAGCCGTATCACCCAGAAGTGTTTCCGGTCTTGTGGTGGCAATCTCCACAAAGCGGCCCTCTTCTCCCACGATGGGATAGTTAATATGCCAGAAGAAGCCGTCCTGCTCCTCATGCAGTACCTCCGCATCGGAAATAGAAGTCCGGCACACGGGACACCAGTTAATGATTCTGGATCCCTTATAAATGTATCCTTTTTCATACAGCCTTGTAAATACTTCCAGAACGGCATCGGAACAGCCCTCATCCATGGTAAAGCGCTCCCGGTCCCAGTCGGCGGAGGAGCCCATCTTATGAAGCTGGTTGATAATTCTTGTGCCATACTCCTCCTTCCACTTCCAGGCCTCCTTTAAGAAACCCTCACGGCCCAGATCACTCTTTTCAATTCCTTCTTTTTTCAGCTTGTCGATGACCTTAACTTCCGTGGCAATGGCCGCATGGTCTGTTCCGGGCTGCCATAAGGCCTCATATCCCTGCATTCTTTTATAACGAATCAGGATATCCTGCATGGTATTGTCCAGGGCATGTCCCATGTGAAGCTGCCCGGTGATGTTGGGCGGCGGCATAACAATGGTAAAGGGCTTTTTGCCTTCTCTCTTTCCTCTCTTTGCATCGGCGTGAAAATACTTATTATCCAGCCATTTCTGGTACAGGCGTTCCTCAATATCCGCAGGATTGTAGGTCTTCTCCAGTTCTTTCATAATCATTCTCTCCTTTTTGTTTTCTTACGATCCGGTACTCATTGCCCGGCTGATAGCTATCCATGGTCCACCGCTTCCATCTCATATCCGTCATAGACGACTCCATCGTAATTGACGTATTCCGCAACAAAGGCAGTTTCCTTAAATCCCACGGCCTCATAGCAGGCCTTTGCCTGAGGATTATTTTTAAAAACGCCCAGAGTCACTTTTTTCATTCCCAGGATCCGGAACGCATACCGGAGAGCCTGCTTCATCATCTCTTTTCCGCATCCCCTTCCCCTGGTTTTGGGATCCACCACGATGAATCCCATCCGGATCGTCTCTGTTTCATAATCGGCAAGACGCATCAGAAAGTGTCCCACCGGCTTTCCTCTTTCGTCCAGAGCTGTCATAAGCCATCCGCTATCCTCCCTGAGACACCACAGACTGAAATATCCGTCCAGCTGTTCAATGGAAAGGGGGTATTCAAACTTATTGCAGCTCCACTTAATAAATGCTTTCTCATCAGCGTCTTTCCACCATTCCAGAAGACTCCATGCATCCGACGGCTTATAGGGCCTTAATCGTATCATATACTCTCTCCTTTCCTTTGGGATTCCGTCTCCATCCTTCCCGGGCAAAAATGCTGGAAATGATGAAGCATCAAAAACGCCCTCTGCATACTACTGCAAAGGGCGAAATTCCGCGTTACCACCTTTATTCACTGCCTGATTTTCCGGCAGCAATCTCCATGGCTTTTAACGGACTCCATCCGGGAGCAGTTACTTTTTTCCTTCACCGCTCCGGCTCCAAAGCTACCTTCCGCCCGATATGCTCCCAAACTGCCTTTCAGCCTCCGGGCAGTTCTCTCTGTCGGTATAAGGGACGTACTCCTCTTTTTCTCAGCCTTTTTTATATTGTATTTAATAATAGTGGAAAGAAAGCCGATTGTCAAGGGGGTGCAGACATAAAACTGCCCCCTAGATCATCCTCCGGTACTCCAGCTTCCAGCGGTTTAATAACTCTCCGGCTCCGGAAATCCGTTTAATGGGGTCCTTGTCAAACATACACGATACCTTTCTGACGGAATCAGCTTCCTTTGCCGCTGTAAGGGCATCTGCGGCTTCCTGATCCCAGAGACTTTTGTCTTCCTCCTTAAGAAGCTCACGGTAATGGTCTTTCATGGTAAGCTCCGGCTCCATCTGTGACAGGAAATACATCCGCTTTAAATATTCCTTCTCCGGCTTTTCATTCCACGCGCAGTCATAGGCATGCATGGCTTTCTGGTAGCAGAACAGCTTGGCATAACAGGCCGCAATATTGTTCCAGATTTTTCCCTTAAACTCAGCCGGATAATTTTTCTCTCTGGCGGACTCCAGAATCTTCTCATACATGGCCACGGCTTTTCCGTAAAGCCCCAGTGCATAAAAATAATCGGCTCTCCGCTTTCTGTACTCCTCCGCCGAAAGTTTTCTCAAATTCGATACCTCCTGCCGGTATCTTGTCTGTTCCTGTTGAGAATAATAGGCACAGTCCTGGAGGATTAAAAATAAAAGCTCGTCCGAAGCCCCCCGGCTTTCCGTCCATTTGGTAATCCGCTCCGCAAGAAAGGGCATCCGCAGTTCACTTTGCAGAAATGCCACCAGACTCTCATCCACAAAATCCTCCATCACCAGAAGAGGATGATGATATATTACATAGCAAAGCTCCTGTGAGGAGTGGATATGGATTCCCAGCTCTTCAATAAAAAACGGTGATGTAACCGGCTCCTGTCTGCAAAGAATCAGACTCATATCCTCACCTCCTGACGGATTTCGGCATCCGTTTTGGGAAACAGCTCTCCAAACCCCCGGTCCACGATTTTTAACGCCATGGTTTTCTCATCCAGAAAGCCTGCGGCAATACGGATCCTTGTAGTCTTGTTGGGCCGCTTCGGGAAATTCTCCAGCGGAATTTTCACCGTCCGCTTCTGCTTGCTGTCCTGGTGGGGGGTAATAACAAGCTCAACGTAATCCTGATTATCCAGAATCACCTCCAGCACGCTTCTGGCCTCATACCAGCTCTCCCCTGCGGATGCCAGAGCAATCTGGACCTTTGCATCCCGCTTCATGACCTCCATGGTCACGGTAGACCGAAGCTTCCCCTCACACAGGCATACGAACGGATAGGAGGTCTGTTCATGGAGATAATCATCAGCCTTTAAAGCCGCCCCCCTGGCAAACAGGGATGGCTCCACGAACACCCGTCTCCGGTTGCAGACCTGCTTCATAAAATCAGGTGCCCAGTCAGTCTTTACAAATCCTTTCCCCGTAAGGAAAATGGAAGAAAACAGCTTTTTCTGGAGAAATCTCTCCCCGCAGGCACAGAGGATCTTGTCCGCCATCCTGGCCCCGGAACTGGTATCCAGCACATTCAGGTTAAAGCCCTCTTCCAGATCCTCATACTCAGCCCAGGCAGTCATCTGCCTCGGCCCTCTGGACACCTTAAGCTCATAATATCTGAGATCCTCGTCAGACAGGGCAAACATTCCCACCTGCCCGCCCCAGACATCCCTTCTCTGGCTTAACACATAGTAAACAAAACATTCCGTATGACTGGCAATGTGGACATTTTCCCCGGGAATTCCAAGATACTCCGCACATCCCATGAGAGAATCCATTAACTTCATTTCCATATTTTTTAATGAAATAACAAGCTGGGACACAAAAGCCTCCGGATACTCTGCCTTCACCAGATCCAGAACCTTTTCCAGAAACTTTTTAAGCAGTTCCTGCCCCTCATATTTTACCGGCCCGATGGTAGCGGTTCCGTCCTTTATGGCCAGGCTCAAAAGCTTGTCCACCATGACTCCCTCGCCCACCAGCGTATATTTATATGCATCTTCTCCGACACACCATTCCTCCACAGTCTTTTTCCTGCAGATGACCGTGGGAAGGACCCAGGCCTCCTCACGGCCAAGGACCGCCGCCTGGGTATAGGTATCACAAAGATCTATTCCGATAATCAGTTTATCCATCTCGTTTCCCTTTCCCTGTAACAGTTCAGCTCCCCCCTGACTGCTGCCTTTCCCTACATAAGCGGGAACAATTTTTCCACTGCAAGGTTATCTGTCACATATTTTGTCATGGTTTCCCTCAGCTTACCATCATCCTTCACCCCAAGATACAGGCTCATGGAATTCAGGGAAGAAAAGCGGTTTCCTTTATCGCCGGCAGGTACCTCCGTACAGGCAATTTCACCGGATGCCTTTTTCACACGGCTGCCGTCCTCATCCTCATAGATCTCATATTCCATAATTTCGCCTTCAAACAGCACCTTCTGGCGTATATAGATCCCCTTATAAACCATCCGCATCTCTTCCTCATGGAACTCCTCCTCATCCGGCAAAATCCGTATCATAAGGACAGGCCTTGTGCCCGCGGTTCCATGGTACTCGATGATCTCCTTGTCCAGTACATCTCCCGGAATGTCCACATAGGGCGCCAGCTTTTTAAAGTAGGCAAACAGCATCCCCTGCCCCGTAAGAACCTCCATGCACCGGCTGCAGAGGGCCTTCTGCTCTTCCGTTAAAGATGGCAGACCAGAATAAAACCTGGTGAGAGCCAGCAGATAGATTTCCGGTATTTTCCGCATCTCCGAACTCTGATTAACAGCCCCCTCCAGATAAGCAAACACCCGGTCTCCGGGAATCATATCTCTTAAAAAATACCCCACACACTTTAAAGTAAAATATGCCTTAACAATGGAGTCACTGGTCTTTTTACGGCTGGCATAAAAATCAAAAACCTTATCCAGATGCTTGTCACTTCCTGTAAACATAAGCTGGGCCAGAAGCCGTTCCTCCATGTCATAGGTTTCCACATGCTCCCGGATGGCCTGTACCAGAATCCGGTACATCTGATCATTGGCCCCGTTATAATGCTCACAGAGATAATCCAGAATCACTCCGTCTCCCTGCCCCGCCGCAAACACCCGGTAAGACAGATGAAGAAGCAGAGCATCTTCGGCAAAAAGCTTCTGAAGAATCATTTTACTGCAAAGCTTCAAAAGCCTCTTAATGCGGATTTCATCCTCACCGAATTCCTTAATCATCTCAAAAGCTTCCACAAAATAGTTCTGTGAAATCAGGGTTTCACAGATCCCCACCCGCTCACTTCTGGTAAGACTTTTCTTATCCAGTCTCAAAAGATAAGCTCCGCCCTCCTCGGACATGGCCTCCTCTTCATTTGCCACCTGCTTCTTATAAAAAGAAATAATTCTTGTGAGCATCTTCTGCTGGTACAGAGGCTTAACCGGAAGCCCGTCCAGAGCCTTCTGAAGGACCATTACCTGCTCCTCGTCCATGTCTTCCTGCTCCATAATTGAAAGACAGGCCCGCATCTTAAGCATCGGATGATCCGGAGCCATCTCAAAGCATTTCTCCTCCAGCTCTTTTTCTTCTAAAACAGGTTCCTTTGTGTAGGAAACATCCATATACCTGTTTCCATACACATCCTGGAACATAATAATGCATTCATCAAAAAACAGCGGCACATAGGCCACGCCGTCATCCAGAGGATAGGCATCCTCTCCCACCAGAAGGCTGTTGGACACCACCACATATTTCATCGCCGTATCCTCACAGACAATACGGTTGGACTTTAAAATAGCCGGCAATACTCTGGCCACCTGGCTGTCAATGATATCACGGTAAATCATATGTTTGTAAATCACAGCAAGGCGGCTGTTGATCCTGGACTTGAAAAGCTGCTCCATGGCGAACTGTTCCATGTTCCTTTCATATGCTTTATAAAGCTTATCCTCCGGGTCCAGGTGTTCCAGCACGTTCTGATATAGAACAGAACGGCTGTGGCGGTCTAAATGGCTGTGCTCATAAGAAAAATATAAAAGTACCTGCTTTGGCAGCATGTTCTCATAATTTCCCGGAAGAGAATACAGATAATACTCATAAAGCCTTGTAAGGCTGATTTCTTCTTCAATCCCCTTCTCATACCACAAAAAGCTGCTTTCACTCCGTACATTTCCCTTAATCAGCAGGCAGCATATGGCCGTCAGCATGTCCTTTCCGGGAAATTTCTCATAAAGCGCTGTCAAAGCCCGGTAATAAAGCCTGTGAAAGAATTTCGCCCCGGATGCCAGAAGAGCCGCCTTCTCTGCCAGGACTTCTCCGATCAGCCCGTGGTTTGCCCCATAATAAAGTACATGAATCTCAAAGGTATCCATGGACTTTAAAAGCTCCGGATGGTTTTCCAGAAGCCTGCATGCCGCAATATAGAGAAACGGACTGTGACAGCCGTTCCTATACTGGATTCGAAAGCTCTCATAAAGAGGCTCCTCCTCGTCCCAAAGCTCAGGCTCCAGCTTTAATAAAAGCATCTGCAGATAAAAGCGTCCCTTTTTATTATCCAGCTTCTTTCTTAAGAGCCGCAAAACGGCATCCTTCTTTTCCGGATTCGGGTTGGTACGGTACTGCAGATATTGATAGAAGCAGTACAGGGTTCCCATCCGCTCCCGGTCTGAAACCACCCGCTCAAGGCAGTCATCCAGACATAAGGCCGCCTGGTCCGCCCGTCCTGCCTCCAGATAGGTCTCCGCCTGCAAAAGAGTTAAGACCAGGGAATTTCCGCTGGCCCCGCAAATGGCATCCAGTTCCTTCTGTATTTTATTGACCATCAGCGCTTTCTCATAGGCACCGCTCTCATAGTCCTCACGCAGCTTCAGATAGCGGCAGATTCCGGCCTTGCTGATCTCATGCTCTCTGCCGGTGATGTCCACTGTGGTATCGCCCATAGCCTCCACCCGGATTACCGTATCTCCATGGACCGTCTGAAGGCGGATGGCTCCCAGGTTCTTTCCCTGGTGCATCCGCTCCGGATGGATTTTAAACCGCAGCTCAAAACGGCCGTCCTCAAAATCTCCCTGCGTAATCACCTTCTTGGAAAGCTCAATAAAGTCGCCGTCGGCTCTTACTTCTATATAAATATAACCCCAGGTGTTTTTTGTCAGCACCACCTTGTCACTTATGATATCCATGGGGTTTTCATAATTCTTTTTCGCGGTGGAAAGGGTCAGTTCAATGGGCTCCTTTACCCCAAGAGCCAGAAAAAATTCCTCCAGGGCGTTCTGCCTGTTTCCATGGCCCTTAAGCCCCTCATAAACGGCCCGCACATGCATATCCTGCAAAAACGGAGCGTCTGTAAAGTCCCGGTATTCCATGAGCCTGAGCGCCAGATCCATATCCTTCCTGGCCAGCTCCACAAAATCCTCTATCGTATACAGGGTTGTCATAATACGGATGGAGGCCATCATCTCCACATGAAAAAGAAAAGGAACCTCCAATTCCCCGCTGTTGGTTACAAGGTTAATGGTTCCTTTGATGGTGTCCCCATTCTCACACCAGGAAGTATCAATCTCATAGGCAATATGATTTCTGAGTCCCCCGAAGGCATGATTTAAAATCCGTACCCGGGAATGGCTGGAATAAGCCAGACCCTTGATATATAAGTTATTTTCACTGGATAAGTAAAGCTCTCTTTTGTATATGGTATTATTTCCAAGGGTTTCCTCCACCTGGACAGGAGAAAGAAACAGCCTGGGACACTCGGCGTCCACAATGCCCTTCGCCAGACGGTTAATCCGTTCTCTCATAAGTAATCACCCTAAGTTCTCGTAGTGGTACTATCATATCACATTTTTTTGCTAAATTCACTACAATTTTCGACTAAATTCTCTCGAAAGCATAAAAAAGGCTTGAATCCCCCCGAGGAAACCTGTAAAATAGGTAACAGTTCAGCCATGCGAAGATTTAGAGCGAAAAAAGCGTTGAAAACTTGTTTTCATAAGCATTTTTCACTCTAA
>ERZ808051.367-NODE-367-length-53109-cov-4.685963_pt1 | contig 53109 bp, 43 predicted proteins | sample MGYA00380199_ERZ808051 | MGnify/ENA primary metagenome ERZ808051 (study PRJEB31490, sample SAMN06133391) | mouse gut metagenome | isolation source: J11 | host: mice | place: China: Chengdu | collected 2015-05 ... | reverse complement strand
CACACCATTGCAAAACATACGTTCTCTGTTCTCACCTTGATTTCGGGCCAAAAATCAGGGAGTTTCGCAATTACCTATTTTTCAAGATCACAGAACCAGCCGCCTCCGGCAATCGGGGCGGCCTAAAGTCATCCACGTCTCTTAGTATACAAAAGTATCGGGGAAAAGTAAAGTTAAAAAGCAGGCCCTATAGAACCCCCAGCCAGGCCAATGCATTCCAGATACCGTCCTCCGCCACATCCGTAGTCACATAGTCCGCCATGTCCCGGACAGCCTCTGTGGCATTGCCCATGGCAATGGCGGTTCCCGCGCACTGAAGCATCTCCTCGTCGTTGCTGCTGTCGCCGATGGCCACGGTATCCGCCATGGAAATCCCCAGCGCCTCCGCCAGTCGCCGCATTCCCAGTCCTTTCGAGCAGCCCAACGGCATTACCTCCCAGAATCCGGCCTCCCTGTCGATGAAATCCAGCTCTGCGGCAAATTCCTGCCGGAAGCTCTCCATCCTTTCCCTCTCTTCCACATAGAGCAAAAGCTTGTCAAAGCAGCCATACACCTCTTCCCTGGTTCCGTACTGCCGGTAGCGGCGCACTTCCATTTCCCTGCGGAAATAATCCGACCGAATTTCGGCTAATTTTCTGATATAATTTTCTTCATTCCCCTCAAGGAGAAAGTCGATTCCCCAACGGTCCAAAGCCTCGATGATCCGGCTGCCCTGTTCCTTTGAAAAGGTACTGTGCCAGAGAATCTCTCCCCGGTAGCGCGCCATTGTGCCGCAGCCCAGCAGATAACCGTCGAAATCCGCCTGATCCGGAAGCCACCCGCCCACCAGACTCCAGGTTCTGCCTGTGTTCACCATGCAGACATGACCGTTTTCCCTTGCCCTGCCTATGGCTTTCTTCGTGCTCTCAGCCAGACCCTTTCCGTCGTTGCCGATCAACGTTCCGTCTATGTCGAAAAATATCATTTTCATATGTATCCTCCCCTGCCCGCTCCGACGGGCCTGCCGGATTATATTCCGAACCTGTCCCCTATTATAACGGACTTAAGGGATCTTGTCCACTGTCACATATCCGTTCACGTCATAATACCGCAGAAGCAGCTCTACCACCCTGCTGTAGCTCGCCATTCCCTCCGCCACTCCGTTCAGCTTCAGACGCACGTCCGCCACCTGGTCGGACACTGCGTCCACGGTTCCGGTACTTAAAAGCGCTGTCTCCTGAATCCTGTCCCGTTCTTTCGGCGTCAAGAAAATATTATCCCTGTGAACCTGGGGCAGAATCCCGGGTGCCGCCAGATACCGCTCATACCCTGCCGCCTCACGGTAGTCATTATCAATATAATACAGTACGCTGAGATAGCCGCTATAGCGAAAATAAATGTCCTCCGACTGCACGCAGGCCAGATAGCCGATCAAGTTCGCCTCGTCCTCCCGGATAAAGCCTTTTAGATGCGCCAGTTCATGGCACAGGGTAGAGGGCAGATTCATGACATACATCACATCATTGTAATTGGCTTCCATGGAAAAAGGATAAAAGCAGCCCGCCACATGCTGCTGGCTCATAAAGTCCGAGGAGCGCAAAGGCTTCGGATCAGGATAAAAGCCGTCCAGCAGGCTGTAAGTTCTGCCTAACTGCCTCATAGCTCCTTTGGCCGTCTCTGCCATATCCGCCATATCTCCTATATTCCCCTGGCAGGAGAGCACGCCGCCCTCTTCCCTTGGAAGCTGACAACAGAGCGCATTGCACTGCTCCACCACGAAATTCCGCAGAGCCTCCAGCTCCTCTAAGCCGTATTCCCCGGACGCACTCCCCAGGTACATTTCCCCAAAGCCGGAAGCATGATAGAGTATGTAACAATTCAGGGTCATCAGCGCGAACACACCCAGCAGGAGCCACATAGCCGTGGCCCAGTATGCCCCGGCAAGTTTCTTCCGCCTGCCGGCTTCTGTAAGATATGCCCTTTTCCAGCCGTTTCCATAGGCTGTTTTCACGCGCCCTCTTCTTTCTGCCGCCCTGCCATACCGCTCTGCTGCCTTGTCAGTCAGCCTCACTGCTCCCAACAGGATTCCCGCCGCCCCGAAACCCGCTCCCAGCCCGATCAGCGCTTCCCCCACGGAAAAAGGGATCATGCCCATGGCCCGCCCGTAGGTATTCACCCATATCCCATAGATACAGGCCAAGTACCAATCGCAGAACCGTTTACTGCTCCACGCTGCCACGTGCAGCAACAGCATGATCCCCCATATGCTTATGTATATGACCCGACGGCGCTTCCTGCGGGAATCCCTTTTCTCTCCCGGTCCCCGTTCTTTTTCCCTGCAGCTTCCCCGTCTTCCGCCCCATACAGCTTTCCTCGCCATCCCCATGTCCCCCTGTGCGGGAAATCATAACACCTTTCCCCGTAGATACAGTATAGCACAGGAGACGGCCGGTACTATTTCCTTATTTTTCCAAAAACGGCTCCGAACGGTTACCGCTCAAGCCGCTCACAACGATATGATGCACATATCCAATTATGGCGCCTGCCGTCAAAGCAATCGAAACCATTGTCCGGGATTGTTCGTGCAAAACTACCCTTGCACGTACCCCCAAGCCTCACTGATGCGGGACTCCTCTCATGCACCGCCTGCACAGTCCTATGCCCAAAAGCAAAAGAACCGGGAACAGCACTGCCGCCAGAATCCCTTTCTTCAGATCCTCGCCGAAGCAGCTGGAGACCATCCCCACCACGGTAGGCCCTCCGGAACATCCCAAATCCCCTGCCAATGCCATCAGGGCAAACAGCGCCGTGCCGCCCCTTGGGATGGAGGCCGCGGCCTTGCTGAAAGTCCCGGGCCACATGATTCCCACGGACAGTCCGCATACGGCGCAGCCCGCAAGCCCGATCACCGGACTGGGCACCAGCGAAATGCACAGATAGGCCCCCACGCACAGCAGACAGCTCCCCGCCATAAATTTGTCCAGGTCAATCTTCTCCCCGTATTTCCCGTAAAAAGCCCTGGCGCTGCCCATGAGCACGGCAAAGGCCAGAGGCCCCGCCAGATCGCCCACAGTCTTGCTCACCCCCAGACCTTTCTCCGCAAAGGTGGAAGCCCATTGGCTCACAGCCTGCTCGCTGGCCCCGGCGCATGTCATCATCAGCATAAATACCCAGAATAGCTTTGTCCCGGCCAATTCTTTCATGGATAACCCCTTTTCCCCCTCCTCGATCAGAGAGGCCATGGGCACTTTCGTGAAGATAAAAGCGTTAAAAAGGGGCAGCACCGCCCACAAAACCGCAAGCACTTTCCAATTTCCGATGCCACACACCCGGAAGAATACCGTGGACACCAGCACCACGCCCACATGTCCCCAGCAGTAAAAGGAGTGCAGCAGGCTCATGGTCTGCTCCTTATGGTCCGAGGGGCAGGCCTCCACCACAGGGCTTACCAGCACCTCCAGCAGGCCGCCCCCTATGGCATACAGGATCACCGACAGCAGTATCCCTGTAAATGGATCCCCAAACAAATCCGGCAGCACTGCCAAAAGTCCCAGTCCCAGCGCCGCGAAGATATGGGCAATGACCATGGAGACCCGGTAGCCTATTCTGTCCACGAACCCCACAGACCCCAGATCCACCAGCAGCTGCAGACCGAAATTGATGGTCACCAGCATGGTGATCTTGGACAGGGGAATGCCGTAAGTATCCTGAAAAGTCAGAAACAGTAACGGTACGAAATTGTTGACGATTGCCTGTACGATATATGCCAAAAAGCAGGCATATATGGTCTTCTGATAGCCCTTTTTCATCCTGATACCCCCTTGTGCGATACGGCGCACATACCAATCAATATTCCGAGCTTCTCCGGGCCGCCCGGCCTTTCCCTCCGGGGCCACGGCTCAATATACCAATATAGCATAAACAGAGCCTGAATGCCATCTATTTTTGATGTAATCACAGCCAATCAGAGCCAATCACAGTCAATGCATTTACAGCCAAAAAGGCCTGCCGCTTTCCATGCAGCAAGCCTTTCTCCTTTTATGACAGCGATCTCTCCGAGAAACGTCCTGTCCCGGGCAGAGCCTTTTCCGGTCCCCCGGTCAGAGACCCAGCCTCTGTACCAGCCGCGCCTCTTTACCCGCAATGTCCGCCACCAGCTTAAACTGGTTCCTGGCCCGGTCCAGATTGTGATGCTCTCTGTGAATCTTGAAATACGTATCCCCGTTCAGATAATCCGTCAGAAACCGGATCCCGCATTCGTAGGTCATCAACTTCACGGACAGGGGCATAAGCGCTATTTCGTCCTCTGTCAGGGACTCTCTCATCTCGCTCAAATATCCCCTGGCGAATGCCTCGAATGCCCCCTCGTCAAACCATACCTTGTCCAGGTCCGCCTCGTCCTCCGCCGCCGACGAGCCTCCCATGCGCAGCGCGTCCCCGAAGTCGTAAAGCATGCTCCCGGGCATCACGGTATCCAGATCAATCACGCACACCGCCTTGCCGGTCTCCCTGTCAAAGAGGATATTGTTGATCTTGGTATCATTGTGGGTCACACGGACAGGAATCTTTCCCTCTTCCATCCCCCTTACCACCCTGTCCGCCCAGGAGGCATTCTCCAGCGCAAAGGCAATCTCTGCCTGCACGCTGCAGGCACGGCCGGCGCGGTCTTCAAGGATCGCCTCCCGCAGGGCCTCCACCCGTTTGGGCGTATGATGAAAGTCCCGAATGGTCTCATGGAGCTTCTCCACCGGGAAGTCCGCCAGCAGCTTCTGGAAATGTCCGAAGCCCACGCCTGCCTCATAGAGATCCTCCGGCGTCTTGCTGTTTTCGATGGATTTCGTGCCCTCCACAAATCTGTAGACACGGAAGACATTCTCTTCATCAAGTTTGTAATAGTATCTGCCGTCTTTGACCGGCACCAAAGTCAATGTCCCCCGGCCGGCATCTCCCCCGTCCGCCGCGATCTTTTCCCGCAAAAAGGATGTCACATTCCGAATATTTTCCATCAGGCCCTCCGGGTCCGTAAAAATGGAGGTGTTAATCCTCTGCAGAATATACCTGGGCGCGGTGACCAGATAGGTGTCGTTGATATGGCCGTTTCCGTAGCTTTCCGTCACAGCCTCCAGGTCAAAATGTTCCAGTATCTCATTCCCGTTGATTTCTCTGCTCATAACCGCTCCCGCTCATTCTCATCCACTATCATATGCCACTTTCCGCCCGTGAAATCAGGGAAGTCCACCACTGCGCCTCCCTTTGCTATGGACATCTCGGAGAGGGCAGTCACTGCCATCCAGCTTGCGGCGTCATATACGTCCACAGGCATGGGCGCATCCTCCCGCAGGCACCGGAAGAACGTCTCGAATTCCAGCCAGTCCATGCCGTCATGGCCGCCCTTGATTCCCTCCCGGATGTATTTCTTCCACACGGGATGATCGTATTCCTCCTCGTAGTCTTTCGCGTTGCCCGCACAGCTCACCCGCCAGTTAAAGTCATGGGCGATATCTTCTTTCCTGTCCATGTATACGGAATCCGTGACTTCCTCGTACATGCCCTTGGTCCCCCGCACGGTGAAGCCGCGGCAGTAGTACCTGGGCAGGGTGGTGTCCAGGGTCAGGGCAATGGTCTCCCCCCTGGCGCATTTGATCACGGTAGTCACCACGTCCCCCTGGGCGAAAGTCTCGTTCATCAGACGCTGGTCATCGCTCTTGTTCGCCCTGATATAATCCCGAAGCCCTGCCGCCTTGGAGGCCGTGGAGCTCAGGGTCAGCATGCGGTTGCCGTGGTTGATGTCCAGCACCTTTGCGATGGGTCCCAATTCATGTGTGGGATAGTTCTCGCAGTTTCTGCTGATGTAATTGCGCAGCCTGTAATGTCTGTTCTCCTTTCCGAAAGCGATCTCATAGCGCAGATCATGCTGGTATCCGCCCGCGCAGTGCACGATTTCGCCGAACAGTCCCTTTTTTACCATATTTAACGCCATCATCTCCCGCCTGCCGAAGCAGCAGTTCTCCAGAAACATAAAAGGTGTCCCTGTCTTCTCATAGGCCTCCACCAGGTCGTAGCAGTCTCTCAGCTCATAGACTCCGCCCACCTCAATGGCCACGGCCTTTCCCGCGTACATGGCTGCCAGCGCGATCTCCACATGGCTCTCCCAGGCAGTGGCCACGATGACAGTATTGACTTTCTCGTCTTTCATCATCTCGCGATAGTCCAGATAGACCGCAGGCTTTGCCTGGCCGGATTTCTCCACCAGTTCAGCGCCCTTTTCCGCCCTGTCCTCATAGACATCGCACACCGCCGCCACCTGCTCTCCCTGGGCGAGCACCACCTGTTCCAGCAGACCCTGGCCCCTGCCCCCCAGTCCGATAAATCCAACTCTGATGTCTTTCATTTTGCTCTCCTCCATTCATCTGCCGCTTTGCCTGCGCGTCCCGGGAGACACCGCGCTTTTGTTCCTTTTCACCGGCGCATTGCTGTTCACGGTTTCACCGCTCACAGTAATATCAGCGCTTTAGCCGGGTGCTTTCACCTGCGCACCCTCTTTACAGTCTCCCTTATAAGTGTTATGATAGCATTACAAAAAGTATATATCTATACCATAATAGCTCATTTATATATACTTTCGGCTCAGCCTCCGGGCAGAGCGTAAAAGTCCCCGGCTGTCCCATGCAGAAACGAAAGAAATCGGAGGCGGAAATTTCATGTCCTGGATCGCTTACCCTGTCAGAGAACAGATACGAATCACAGCTATGTACTCACTTTTTGAGACACATTTTGAAAAGGGATATGCATTCTCCGGAGAGGCACACAATTTCTGGGAATGCCTCTATGTCATAAACGGCGAGGCCTGTGTGTCCGGCAACGAAAGGGTCTACAATCTCTCCCGGGGCTCCATCATCTTCCACAAGCCCCTGGAATTTCATAAATTCATCATAAACGGCACTGACGGCGCGAATCTGCTGATCTTCTCCTTTACCGCCGACGGCCCCCTGACCGCCTGTCTGGAGGAAAAGGTATTCGATTTGTCCGACCCGCAGCAGGACATCCTCTCCGCCATGCTCTCTTTCATTCATGCCCGGATGCAGGAGCGCTGGCCCCAAAACGACGCAAGCACCACGCTCTGCCTGGAGCCTTTCCATGCCATGCCCGCCTACTCCCAGATGATAGCCATATATCTGCAGCAGCTCATGCTCTCCCTGGCAGAAGACGGATCTGTCTCTACAGTATCCTCCGCGCCGGACGCCGTGGTGTTCCGCAGGGCCATCAGCTATCTCAACAGCAATGTCCGCGCACAGCCCTCCGTGCCGGAGACCGCCCGGTACTGTAATGTCAGCGAGGCAAGCCTCAAGCGGATCTTCGACAAATACGCCGGCATCGGCATCCACAAATATCTGCTGAAGCTGAAAGTCAAGGCGGCCGCGGAACTTCTCAAGAGCGGAGAAAGTGTCTCCCATGTGGCCGAGCAGTTAGGCTTCAATAATCAAAGCTATTTCTCCCGGGCTTTTAAACGGGAGACCGGAGTCCTGCCCTCCAGCCTGAAGTAGCGCCTTTTCCCGCCTTATTTCCTGTCACTATGCATAGTATTCTTCCAACTTGTTCAGCAATCCGTCAAAGTCCATCTCTTCCACGGAAGAAAACGCCTCTGTGCCCAGCCCGGTATTCAGCACAGTCCTAAAAGAGCCGAACTCATAGATGGCCGGCTCTCCCCCGTTTCCCGACAGGTTCTCCCGGATCGCCCCAGCCTTTGCCACCAGACACAGATACTGATACTCCCTGTCGATGTACTGTGTATTGTTGTTGGGATGGGCATAGGTAAAATGCTGGGTGGGCGTCAGCGCGATGAGATTCTCCAGATAATCCGCAATGGCCGGATACTCATGGGCCGGAAAGATATGGTGCATCTGCGTGGCCGGATCTGCCATGTGCCTCTCGTCATACAGCTCTGTCCTGCCGCCCCGGTACAGATCGTTAAACCGGCGCAAATGCTTCTTGGCCCGGCCGATCCGGTAGACAGTCATATAGTCATCCGGCCTGTACAGCGTATTCTCGTGCTCTTTCCTGGTGACATCCTTGGGCTTCTCCCGGAGAATGTCTCTCCAGTTTTTCTGATTGTACAAAAGCATGTCCTGGGTGATGACGTCCTTTGACAGATGCCCCCGCTCCGTGCCGCGCTTTCTGTATTTGCAGGCCAATGGGTTCAGCACTTTGGTAAAGATACGCCCGCATTCCGTGGCGCCGTTAATGGGCGTATTCTTTATCATAAAGGAGGTATAGGCTTCTTTCAGCTTCCGGAAGCTCTCTTTGTCCTGCCTTGCAAAAAAATGCGCAAACTCTTCATAAATGCCGCTGTCTTTCAGCATCTTCTCTATGTAGAGGCAGAGAAACCGGAAAGTATTCCTCTCCCGGAAGCTGATGTATTCCAGCAGTTCCCCGTTGACCACACAATACCTGTACCCTCTCCCTCTCCGCTCCCCGTGTATGATTCCGGCGGCATCCAGCAGCTTGATAGGCTGCCCGAAATATTTGTCATACTCGTTGGAGGCCTTTCTGGCAGGATCCGGCTTGCAGAAAATCTGCTGCACATTTTCCACGGTGTAATCGCTGTACCAGATATCCTTTACCGTGAAAGTATTCCCGCCGCTGCCCACATACTCCAAGATGCAGTCGGCTACCAGACACATAACGTCCATGGTACATTTCTGGTCAATGGAACGTCCGTTATGGGTCTTTCGTATGTCTAAGTCCTGTCCCTCCAAGAAAGTCTGTATCGTCCTGTCATCCATTGTCCGGCTCCTTTAACACGCCAAAGAAAAATACGCTGGCGGCATCCACGTTCAGCGATCTGGTCTGATAGTTCCTGGCTATCTGGTAGAATTGTCTGTACTCCTTTGAGGAAAAATACTTCAGCTGCTTTTTCGTCAGCTTCAGTTCCGTCTTCGGTATCAGCACCGCCACGGAACCGTTTACCACCACATTGTCCGCATTGGGAATCACCCTTGGATTGTATGTCATATTCGGCGTCAGGTACACGGACCTGTCGCCCACATACTTATATACGCTCAGTTCCTTTGCCGTGTCCTCTTCGATGTAGGTGTCATACTCCGGGATATCCACGATCCTCCCGTCGTCGCAGATGTTCCTGGATTTCAGCACCCGCAGGCGGTTCTCCCCTCTTTCCTGCGTTGTGTTGGAATTGGTGATCTGTCTGTCCCGGAACACGTCAAACCTGTCGAAATCCAGCTTCTGCGAAACCATGTCAAAGAAACCGTCCCTGTATATGATCCAATAGGGGTATGCCTTGTCCATGATATATCTCTGCTTCTGCAGCAGGGTCTTCTTCAGGGTAAGGGAGCGGACCAAAGTGTTCCCCGGTTTTCCCCCGGTGTCTATGAACAGGCATATGGTCTCTACCAATACTCCCTGGAAGCCGTTCTCCCCAAAATCCTGAATGCAGTCCACCTTTTTTTCTGCCAGTATTTCCCTGGTGACATGGAACTCCGGCGTGTTCAGCATGGCTTTCGGCACGATCATCACCACGTAGTCGGACAGTCCCAATGCTTTTTCCAAAAAGAATTCAAACGTATTCTTTGTAGCCTTGTTTACATTGTTCTCCAGATATTTTGCCGCCTCTTTGGCTTTCAGCTTGGAAAACGGCGGATTGCCGATCACCAGATCGTAACGCTTTCCGAAAGGGTACAGCAGACTGTCCTGGCATATGAAATTCAGCCTTACATTGTCCGGTATCTTCCGCCTGCGCAGCAAAAGTCTGAGAATCTCCAGATTTTTTTCGTCAATGTCCACCACATCGATGTTGACCCTGTCCGCCTTTTCGTACTTTTTGAAGAGAAAGGGCAGGAAACTGCCCACACCCACAGAGGGCTCCAGGATCTCTATCCGGTTCTTCTCGATATCCGGCAGACTGTCGTAGATCTCGTTTACAATGAATTTGTTCGTATAATATGCGCCGTTGTTCTCCCTTTTGGCATTGGTCAGCTCGGCGATCCGCGCCAGGGACGCCTCCCCCAGCCCAAGGGGATTGTCCCGGATAAATGCCATGAGCTTCTCCATATCCAGCAGCTCATGCTCCTCTATGACCCGCTTGATCTCTGCCCCGGTCAGATGCCTCTGCCCCATAAAATCCCGGATCCTGCACGCGACTCTGTAGAAAATCTCTGTGGGGACCGCCTCTCCGATGCTCTGCCTTATCTTCATCTCCTCTTTTTTCAGCAGCGCCTGTTTTTCCTCTTTCGGCAAAGCGTTCAATTCCTCCAAAGACATATCCACCCACCTAAAGTCCTCCGGAATCGTCATGACTTTCATCAGCTCCCGGATGGAAAACACCCTGTCCTCCTGCGGATGCACGGTATTCTGGCTGGCAAGCAGATCGTTTCTGGTGTGAACGCAGGGGGCAACCCTGTCCCAGTACTGGCGGGTGTACTTATCCCCGTTTTTTCGTATATTGGGAACCAGTACGCCGTCCACCACTCTGTGGGGGCGGTTCCTCTCCTCCGGATTGTCAAAGGCGGACTCCCCCTCCCGCAGCCGGTGAATCCAGCAGCGCATTTCCTCCGGATATGTCCGGAACGCATGGTAAAAATCCGAAGAACATATCTCCCCCCACGCAAGCGCCGGCATATCGCCGGTCATCTGTCTGAGGGTCTTCTCCCGGGTATAGTCAGGGTACAGCTCTATGGGTGAAACGTGCTCCGCCATCTCTGCGCTGACACCGATGACCACTGTCCGGGGCCTTGACGAGTGGGAACCGTAGTTCTTAAAATTCAGAGTCCTGCCGGTAATGATATATTTTTTGCCCAGCTCCCCGCGGATCACATCCCCGATTGCCCTGACGCTGCCGTCGGGCGCGGTGCATCCTGTCTTCATAAAGGTTGGCACATTTTCCAGCACAAAAAAACGCGGAAGCACCCTTTGAATCAGTTGGATGGATTCCACCACCAGGCTGTTTCTCACGATCTCATGCTCCGTCTTCTTATGGTTCGCAACAGACATCCCCTGGCAGGGCGGTGTGGCAATCAGAACGTCTACCCTGTCGTTTCCCAGCCTCTCCCATCTTCTGATCTCTGCAGAAATACGCCGCTTCGTCTCTCTGGCAGCAATGTCGCCGCAGATATAGCCCGATTCAAATCTGCACTTCCGATTAAATTTCTGTACTTCCAGTCTCCTCTCAATCAGTTCGTTGGTGGCTATGCATGCAAAACCGGCCTTTTTAAATCCATAGCATCCAACCCCGGCGCAGCTGAAAAGGCTGATATATGTCAATGTCCCGTCTTCTAACACTTCATTACCCCCGTCTGCTCTGACCGCTTTTCCCGGCCTCCCCCACGCGCTGCACCGGTCCGCTCTGCCGCGGTTCCTCCCGCACATGACGCACCGGTCCGCGCTCTCTCACGGTATCCCGCACGCATCGGCGCTGTCACGCGGCACCGCGCTGACGCAGGGATGGGCCCTGCCTCTCTCGGTATTTATGTAATGCTATTATAGCCGCTTCCCGACATAATTGCAAGTTTTTTATCAGAACATTTGTTCTGTTTCCGCTTTTCTCACAGGCTGCAGAACCGCGCCCATCTCTTCTTTACCGCAAGCATCAGAACAGCTCCCGCCGCACAGACTCCGATCCAGACGCACACCACAGGCACCCAGCCCGCCGTCTCCGCCAGGGCGCCGAAGCCGTAGGTGGACAGAGAGCTTCCCACATAGGTGGCTGAGTTCAGGATACCGGATACGGAGGAGACTTTGCCGTATCTGGTGAAATGTCCGGGCACGCGGCTGATCAGCATCAGGTTGATGCCGTGGGCACAGCCGGTGATCAATGTCATCATGAGGATGCAGACCGCAGGCAGGCTGTCAAATACGGCCAGCATCACGGCCCCGGCCAGAGCTCCCGTCACAAAGAAGCATGCGGATGTAAAGATTTCGCTTTTCAGCCGGGCCAAAAGGGCAGAGGCCAGCAGGAAGCTGAACACGCTGAAGACCGGCAGCGCGGCCGCGGACAATATAGAGCCGGCATTGCTCATGCCGAAATTTTCGCTCATGTATACGGGCATCCATGTGGTGATGCCGTCCCGCAGGATCCCCTGGAGGACAATGGCCGCCAGGATGGCTGCTAACGGCGCGTCGGCCAGCAGCCGCAGAAAGAGGGACTTGCCCGCAGGCATCGCGGCCGCTTGGGAACCCCTTTCGCCGTCGGCCGTCTCCGTTTCAGGCGTCTCTCCAGCGCTGTCCGGGACAGTTTTCTCCGGACGCTTTGAGGAACCGCCGGCCAGCAGGCGTCTCGTCTGGAACAGCCAGGTAAAAGCAGCCGCCGTTCCCAGCGCCGCAGGCAGGATGAACACGGCTTTCCATCCGGAGGCCTTGATGCACACCGGTGTGAGCACATAGACGATGATGGTAGCCACGGAGGATGACATGGACACCAGTACGCAGCAGTTCTGATACCATTTCATGCTGAGGCATTCGGCCATGATCCGCACCATGGGGGGCCATAGCATAGCCTGGAAGAAGCCGTTGGCACACCAGACGGGAATGATGATTTCCATTCTGGGAACCAAAGCCACTGTGAGGTTGCAGGCGCAGGCTCCGGCCAGACCTGTGAAGATCATGCGCTGGGGCTTTATTTTGTCTCCCAGGAGCCCGCAGATGATCTGGCCTAAGCCATAACTCAGAAAGCAGGCCGTGACGGGCAGGCCTGCAATGCTTTTTCCGATCTGCAGAGCCGTCTGCATTTCTACCAGACAGGCGGCATAGTTGATCCGCGTGAGATAGCTTACGAAATAGGCCATACAGCATAGCAGGCAGAGAAATTTCATTTGTTTTTCGGATGTCAGTTTGGTCAGCATTGCAGGGAAGCCCTCCGATCTGTTGGTTGATGAATTGTATTATGGCACTTTGAGATGGGGGTGTCAAGGGGAGATTGGGGATTGCATGGCGCATACAGCCCAAGCAATCGAAGCGATCGCTTGGGCTCGTCTGCGCAAAATATTCTCGATAGCACCTGGCGAAACTGCCCGTGGACAGCAGTCTCTGGCATTCCCCCTGCAGAGAGAACATCAAAGTGTCGCCCTGGCGCATCTCCACCGTGACTTCGGTTATATTATGTCCGTAATAGCGTTTCTCATAGACCTCATAGGGACTGCAGGGCTGTCTGAAGCGAACGGTATGCTTTCCCTTATATGCCGCATGGGCTGTGACGAAATTGGCATTTGCGTAGATCACGTCGTCCTGGGTATTGTACAGATGGCAGCCCGCGTACTCCGCCAGGGAGGCCAGCAGCTCGGAGCGCAATATCTGGAGGCGCAGTACACGCTGGTCCAGCCGTCCATCTCCCGGATGGCGTAGGCGGGGAGCCCCAGCTCGCAGTAAGTGCCCAGGATATGGGCATCCGGGGCGTCAATGTAGAAGCTTCCTGGAGAAATGGCTCTTGCTCATACCTGTCAGCCACAGCAGTTCCTCCAGTGTGATGTCCCTGTCCATATGTTCCCTGATGTAGTTCATGGCCTTGTGCAGCTCCTGCATGGTGGCAAGCTCCGCGTCCGTCCCCTCTATGCTGCGCAGCACCAGGCTCCGCACCTGGTCAAACCATTCCCGCCACTGATACCACCAGAGCAAATGCCCCGTCTCCTCAAAGTACCGGGAAATATCCTTACCCGAGAATTCCGCACAGCCGCGCTCCCCATCTCCAGCTTGTCCAGGTACCGGAATCCGGATTCCACATAGATATAGATTTCCCCGTACCCTTTCAGCATCCGGTATTTTCGCAGCAAGGAGATACACCCGTACTCCCCCCCGAACCATGTACGCCTCCATTCAACCGCCTGCCAATGCCCGTCACTCCTAGGCCCGTCACAAACAGATATCTCACATTTTTGTCTCTTTGGACAATTGTCTATCTTAGCAAGATAGGCCCGATACCCGGGATTTTTATTGGCAAATACGCAGGTATATGTTAGAATGAAACAAAAAGGAGGAAATATTATGGGAATGGCGGAACTGGAACGAAAGAAAGACGAAAAAATCGACGGCGTGATATATGATATGTCCCCTTCGCCAAGCTATCAGCACGGCATCGTGAACAGCAATATTCATACCATCATAAAGCGGGGCTTAAAAGACAGTATATGCCTGGTCTCCATGGAAAACCTGGATTTCAAATACCACCCGGACAAGAATGACGACTATCTGTGCCCGGATATCATGATCATCTGTGACAGGAAGCATTTAAAAGGAGGCGCTTACAGCGGAACTCCCAAATTCATCGCGGAGACCCTAAGCCCCTCCACTGCCAAGCGGGACAGGGCAAAGAAAAAAGAAATCTACGAAAAGGCCGGGGTAGAAGAATATTGGATCGCCTCCCCGGAGGGCCATCTGGAGATCTATTATCTCAAAGAGGGCCGGTATGTTCTGGAAGAAAGTTATATCCTGCAGGCTGACAAGGAAGAAGAGCATTACAATGCCGAAGTCGAAATCCGTCTGCGGGCTTTCCCCCACATCACCATGACCCTGCAGGAAATCTTTGAGGGTGTGAACTCATAAGAGCTCCCCGCTGAATCCTTACGAGACTTGAGCGGGAGGGAGTCGGTTTATTCCGGGCAGTGTCATGCAGACCGAAGTAAAGGAGTCATCATGAACGAAAAAGTACTGAAAACCTTAGAATACAACAAGATCATCGAAATGCTGGCAGACAAGGCAGACTCGGCGCCGGGCAAGAAGCTCTGCAGAGAGCTCGTGCCCACCACGGAGCTCGACGAGATCCGCAGAGGCCAGCGCCAGACTGCCGACGCCCTGCGGCGCCTGTTCCGCTTTGGCAGTACGTCCTTTGGCAACAATAAGGACCTGGGCTTTACCATCCGCTCCCTGGAGGTCGGCAGTACCCTGTCCATGCTGGAGCTTCTGAATATCGCCTCCCTGCTGGACAACGTGACCCGCATCAAGGCCTACGGCAGACGGGACAAAAACGGCGGCAGAGATGAGATCGGCAGCAGAGATTCCGGCAATGACGCTGAGTCCGGTGACGTCCCCGGTGACACATTGGACGAATACTTCGAGCAGCTGACCCCGCTGACGGGCCTGGCCAGTGAGATCCACCGCTGCATCCTCTCCGAGGAGGAGATTGCGGACGACGCCAGCCCGAAGTTAAAAAGCATCCGCCGCTCCATGCTGCAGACCAATGACAAGATACACGGCCAGCTTACCTCCATGCTCAGCGGCTCCTACCGCACCTATCTCCAGGACGCGGTGATCACCATGCGGAACAACCGCTACTGCATCCCCATCAAGGCCGAGTACAAGGGCCAGGTAAACGGTATGATCCACGACCAGTCCGCCACCGGATCCACCTATTTCGTGGAACCCGCTGCCGTGGTGGAGCTCAACAACAAGCTCAGAGAGCTGGAGCTGGAAGAAAAGGAAGAGATCGGGCGGATCCTGGCGGATTTGAGTGCCCAGGCCGGAGTTCATACGGAGGAGCTGGCAAATGACCTGAAGCTCATGACCCTCCTGGACTTCATCTTCGCCAAGGCGGAGCTGGCCATGGAGATGAACGCCACGGAGCCCCTGTTTAACGAAGACAGATACGTAAATATCCGCAAAGGCCGCCATCCCCTGCTGGACAAGAAAAAGGTCGTGCCAATTGACATCCACTTAGGCCGGGATTTTGACCTCCTGGTCATCACCGGCCCCAACACTGGCGGCAAGACTGTCTCCTTAAAGACCGTAGGCCTCTTCACCCTCATGGGCCAGGCAGGACTCCACATCCCTGCCCTGGACCGCTCGGAGCTGTCCGTTTTCACCGAGGTATACGCGGATATCGGGGACGAGCAGAGCATTGAGCAGAGCCTGTCCACTTTCTCCTCCCACATGAAGAGCATTGTCCACATTCTAAATCATGCGGACGCGGATTCTCTCTGTCTCTTCGACGAGCTGGGGGCGGGCACGGACCCTACGGAGGGCGCGGCCCTGGCCATTGCGGTGCTGAACTACCTCCACGACAGGGGCATCCGCACCATGGCCACCACCCATTACAGCGAGCTGAAGATCTATGCCCTCTCCACCTCTTTCGTGGAGAACGCATGCTGCGAGTTCAACGTGGAGACCCTGCAGCCCACCTACCGGCTGCTCATCGGCATCCCCGGGAAGAGCAACGCTTTCGCCATCTCCTCCAAGCTGGGGCTCTCCGATGAGATCATAAACGCCGCCAGAGAGCAGATCGGCAAGGAGGACAAGACTTTCGAGGACGTGATCGCGGACCTTGAGCACAGCCGCGTCACCATCGAAAAGGAGCAGCTTGAAATCGCCCGGCACAAGGAAGAAATCCGCACCCTCCGGGAGCAGCTTAGGCAGAAGAACGAAAAGATAGACCAGGCAAAGGACCGGATTCTGCGGGAGGCCAACGAAAAGGCCAGAGAGATTCTCCAGGAGGCCAAGGAAGTAGCCGACGAGACCATCCGGGACTTCCACAAGGCAGGTACCGGCGCGGACATCCGGGAACTGGAGCAGAAGCGCCAGAAAGTCCGGGACAAGATAAACGAGAAGAACGACCGGCTCTCCGTAAGCGGAAACAGCCTGAAAGCTCCGGAGCGCAAGACCATAGACCCGAAGAAGCTGAAAAAAGGCGATTCCGTAAAAATCGTCTCCATGGGCCTGACAGGCACTGTCAGTACCCTGCCGGACGCCAAGGGGGCGCTGTTCGTGCAGTGCGGTATCATCCGCACCCATACCAATGTAAAAGACCTGGTCTATGTCCAGGAGGAGACCGTCACTGCCCCCAGGCTCCAGCGAAGCGGCGGCGGTGACCGCACAGGCAAGATGAAGATGGCAAAGACCCTGTCCGTCTCCACGGAGATCAACCTCCTGGGCAAGACCGTGGACGAGGCTCTGGCACTTCTGGACAAATACTTGGACGACGCCTACCTGGCCCACTTGCCAAGCGTCCGGGTGGTGCACGGAAAAGGGACCGGCGCTCTGCGCAATGCCGTACATGGACACCTGAAGCGCCTGAAATATGTGAAAGAATACCGGCTGGGAGAATACGGCGAGGGGGACTCCGGCGTCACCATTGTCACCTTTAAATAGGCCAAAAGCCGCCAGGCGCAAGAACGGCACCGGCGGCGGCATGGCTGAACCGCAGGCAGAATACAGAATAAACGCGAAATAAGGAAATCAAAGAAGAAAATCAAAGCAGGAGTGCGAAATGGTAAGTAAGCAGAAAATTTTAATCGTAGATGACGACAATAACATCGCCGAACTGATAGCCCTCTACCTGACCAAGGAGTGCTACGAGACCATGATCGTCAACGACGGAGAATCCGTAATGCCGGCCATGGAAAGCTTTTCCCCCAACCTGATCCTGCTGGACATCATGCTGCCCGGCATGGACGGCTATCAGGTTTGCAGGGAGGTGCGCGGCAAATATACCGTCCCCATTATCATGCTCTCCGCCAAAGGCGAGATCTTTGACAAGGTGCTGGGGCTGGAGCTGGGCGCCGACGACTATATCGAGAAGCCTTTTGATTCCAAGGAACTGGTGGCCAGGGCCAAGGCTGTACTGCGCCGCTACAAGCCTGCCGCCCCGGCCCCCGCCCCGTCAGCTTCCGCCGACAAGTGCGTGCAGTACGCGGATCTGTCCGTGAACCTGACCAACTATTCCGTGCTCTACATGGGGCGCACAGTGGATATGCCGCCAAAGGAGCTGGAGCTATTGTATTTCCTGGCTTCCTCCCCTAACCATGTCTTCACCAGAGAGCAGCTCTTAGACCAGATCTGGGGCTATGAGTATGTGGGGGACACCCGCACCGTGGACGTGCACATCAAGCGTCTTCGGGAGAAGATCAAGGACCACGCCAACTGGAAAATCACGACGATATGGGGCGTGGGCTATAAATTCGAGGTACGAAACACATGAAAAAGACCCTCTACCTGAAATTCATACTGGCCTACTTCATCTTCGGCGTGTTCAGCTTTATCATCGTCACTACCTTTGTGCCCAGTATGACCAGGGAGCATCTGATCCGGGAGAAAGCGGAGGACCTCTACGTGGAGGCCACCCGCATCTCCGACACCTATGCCACCGGGCTCTACGCCAGCGAGACGGATCTGGAAACCGTGAAAGACCAGCTGGATTCCCTGGCGGTCTATCTGGACTCCACCATCCGCATCATCAATCCCTCCGGCCGCCTGGTTCTGGATACGGGTATGACACTGAATGTGGAAGACGAGATTATCATCGAGAACTTCGACCCCACGGCCACCGGCTCCACTTACTACATGGTAAACGATTTCTTCGGCAATTTCGACTCCAAAATGCTCAGCGTCTTCTCCCCCATCACTTTCGGGTACAGGGTAAAGGGCTATGTGGTCATCCACTGCGACATGCTGCGGATCGAAGAATCCTGCAACCGTATGCTGAACATTTCCTATATTACCTTGGTGATCCTGTTGCTGCTGTCCCTGATCATTCTGATCTTCTTCACGGAGATGGTGTACATCCCCCTGCGCAAGATCACCTACGCCACGGAGCAGTACGCCGCCGGGAACATGCACTATGAATTTCAGGTGGAAAGCGACGACGAGATGGGCTATCTCGCAGTGTGCCTGAATTATATGGCCAGCCAGATCGCCAGCGCGGAGGACGACCAGAAGAAATTCGTGGCCAATGTATCCCACGACTTCCGCTCCCCTCTGACTTCCATCCGGGGGTATCTGGAGGCTATGATCGACGGTACCATCCCCCCGGAAATGCACGACAAGTACCTCAATATTGTGCTCAACGAGACAGAGCGGCTCACCAAGCTCACCAACAGCCTGCTGTCCCTGAACAATCTGAACACTAAGGGCATGCTGTTGAAACGCACGGATTTTGACCTCAACAGCGTTATCCGCAGCACTGCCGCCTCCTTTGAGGGCACCTGCCGCAAGAAGACCATTGCCATTGAGATGATTCTCACCGGCGAAGCCATGTATGTCAATGCCGACATGGAAAAAATCCAGCAGGTTCTCTACAACCTGCTGGACAACGCCATCAAATTCAGCCACCATGATTCCGTCATCAAAGTGGAGACCTCTGTGAAAAAGAATAAGCTGTTCGTGTCCGTGAAAGACACGGGCATCGGCATTCCCAAGGATGATCTGAAGCTGATCTGGGACAGATTTTATAAGTCCGACTATTCCCGGGGCAAGGATAAAAAAGGCACCGGGCTGGGCCTGTCCATTGTCAAGGAGATCATAAACTGCCACGGGGAGCATATCAATGTCATCAGCACCGAGGGGGCGGGAAGCGAATTCATCTTCTCATTGCTTTTGGCGGACAGCAATGATGATGAAGACTAATTTATCATACCTTGCTTCCTGACATCCGTTACCTCCGCCCGGTTCCGTTCGTGCATGCCGCTGTCCCGCCAATGGTTCCGTGTCTAAGCATGCCGCTGTCCTGTCCCGATTCCGTATCCGGACCAGGGTGGCGGCATGTTTTATGATTTTTCTATCCTGACCCGCTTCATGGCCAGGCGCACAGGCTTGTATAGCACTGTCATCAGCGCGAAATTTCCTATGCCGTGGGCAATGTCAAAGGGGATCCCTGCCACCCACCAGGTAAACCCTGCGTACAGGCCGCCCCGCAGGCCGCTGTCCGCGATCCCGATTGCCACATAGGGAAAGGCACATAAGAACCCAAAGGAAAATCCAAACATCGCCGACAGAAAGCTCCAGAACCACACAGATTCCCGTTCCCTGCACACATAGACTGCCAAGGCCAGCAGCGGCCAGGCATACAGGTACATGACCCACCACAGGCCAAAGCCGTAGACCGCTCCCTCCACCAGGATAAACACCGGAATCACGAACAGGATCCGCCACCGGAGCGTCAATGTGAACAGAATAATCCAGAAGCTGGTCAGCTCAATGTTGGGCAGAAATGCCATGGCCGCCTTACATGCCTCTATCACGGCCACCATCATACCCATGAGGGCAATGTCCTGTATGGCAAGCTTTTTTTCTCTCTTTTTCTTATCCATGATATCCATGAATCTGCTCTCCTGTCCAGAACGCCTCTTTCCCGCCTCACGGGTCCGGCTTTCCACGCGCTCTCTGTCTTTCCTTACCTTATCCCCAGTCGGCTCCAAGTTTTCTGCCCTTACGTCAGTGTCATAAACGCTTTGACAGCGCTTTGGCGGCGCCCCGGTGCCTCTTTCTCAAATGCCGCTGTTTTGTGCATTATTCAGCCGAACCCACCGTATATATGATTCCGAAAACATCTCCGTCTTCCACCGGCTGTGTGTCTATGCCATAGTTGCAATACTCCCCGTTTACATAAAAGCTCCAGTACGCACCGTCCGCATCATAGTCCGCCAGATCGCCGTTGACGGTGTCCACCATCATGCCGTACTCGCTCTCTGTGCCGGAAAATACAAGCCCATCTGCCTCTTCCATGGCCTGACGCAGGTATTGGGCGTCTGTTTTCAGCTCATAGCTCTGAGTGGCTCCAGACTTGCCGGTAACCTCAATGGTAATGGCCTTAGATCCCTCCACTGGCTTCTCCCGAAACGCCATGTACACAATGGCCAGAATCGCCACCACTGCCACCAGCGCTGCCGCGCCCAGGAGCACTTTCTTGTTTCCCTTTTTGCTTTCCATCTCTTTTTCTCCTCCGCTTTCTGCTGCGTTTATGCAGTCTCTTTTTGGGCTTAGCCCGCAATGGGCTTTTCCCCTTTTTACAGCGATAAGGTTTGTGCCGGCCAGTTCAGGGCTATACACTTGCGCCCCTTTTGCGCCAGACAGGCCTGCATTCCTTCGATGCTTTCCGAACTTAGACCCTTTGGAACTTAGGCTTTTAGAACTTGGCTTTTGGAACTTAGGCTTTTGGAAACTTACGCGGCTAGGCTCTGCGCGGCTTATTCCGGTACATGAAAAAACTCCCGCGTTAAGCAGGAGTTGGCGTACTCAAAACAGAAAGGCGGTTTACGCCTTTCGCTTTCAGCAGGATATTCCGCGGCAGCAGCCTTGTTCCTGACGGCATATGCAACCTGAACGGTTTTATGTCGTCATGAAAGACTTATGCAAGCAAAACGCAGAATCGAATACACGCTTTCCGCGCGCATTCAGCGCCAGCCAATTCCTCGTGGCCACATGGCACACATCACAGGCAGGTCTTCTGACTTGAGCGTCACCGCCAGCTTCGCCTTCCCGGGAATCCGGTTCCTCTCCCCATTGTCCGGAGCCTTTGCGGCTCCCTTTCTTTCCTCACAGGAAATAAACTTTCTTCCCAGTGACATACACTGCCAAAAGGCAGCATGAAGCATGACTCTTCTCTCACAGCGACGAGATCGTGCAGGTCTTGCACCTGCTTCCCTTTTCACCGGACCAGGCGGATACCTCCACCCTCCGGCACCTGTCATGTCCTTATTCACTTGAATCAGTATTCTACCACATGATTCGGCAGAATGCAACTGTCTTATCTGATTTCATATATCCCGTCTAGGACAAACGCATCAAGTTTCCAGCCTTACCCTTTCTGCATACCCCTTTCCTTTCCTGTGTAATACTTTGGAGGCTATTATGGCTGATTACGGTCTTTTATAAGAGCATTTACCCCGAAAGTAAATCCCAAACGAACTCTTTGAAAGATTTGTAATCGCCTTTCTTATACCCCTAACTTTTTCAGCGTTCCTTCTGATAATTTCGAACAGGAACGTTCCTGACACTAATATGCCAATGTCCGCATATCTCACATAATAGTTGCTAGAAGCAACGTGCATCCAATACTGGAAAAGAGATGTTCCAAGAAAACCAATAGCAAATCCTAAATATATCCACACTTTATTTATCTGTTCCAGCTTTCTGTGGCTCACCCAATACCCGGCAAGTACATTTGGCCTTGATTTTTCATTCGGTATGCTCCTCCCATAGAAACGGTTTTTACTCCTGAATTTCAATAAACCGCATTACTATTCAATTATCTATGTAATATGTTTCTATATATTTTTTGAACAAGCTCTTTGCTATCCATGAAACTCTTGGTTCGATGATAAGCAAGATAATATATAATATTAGGGATAAATATGCAAGCCAAGCCCTTTCCCAGCAACCACCAGATGCCTATTTCCGGCAACAGACTACAGACGTAAAAGCAAATCCCTCCAGCAAGCAAAGTAACTGCAACGTTGTAGAACCAATTCGAAATATATTCCCCTACTCTAACATTAAAGACTAACTTGCATACATTATGTAAAAGCCATGGCATATTCACAAACAACAGGCTTATAACCGTTGACAGAATGATCCCATATATTCCAATAAACTGCACCATTATCAGATTGCTAATCAGATTGACTCCGGCTGTTATCAATGGTCTAAAGCGATCCGATACCCAGATTCCCGCTGCATCTTTATATGCACCCGCTACCTGGTTCGACTGCAAAACATAGAAATAGGCAGCAAACAGAACTACAATTCCAAAAGACAGCATATTCTCTTCACCAATCCAAAGCCTGATAAAATGTTGATAAAGACATATCATGCAAATCGCGCACCACCCGACCACCCATTGATTCCAAAAGGAAAGCCGCATAAAGTCCTTATAATTCTTTTCTTTACTTTCTGTCTCCACACTGTTTCCCAGTGATGCAATAATTGAGTTCGTACATAATCCAATCATACTTATTACTGATGAAACTACATAATAATAGTTTGAATATAATCCTAAAACAGCCAGACCTAAAAATGCAGAAATTACAATGTTATCAAAAGAATTAAGGACTATGTTACCAATCTTCACTATAAATAGCGCTTTTATTTTTTCTTTTATCACAGCGATATCTTCCTTATTAAGTTTTCCCTGGCTTCTATATTCCGGATAATATTTTGATGCCAGTAACGCTGTGATTATATTTGTTGCAATACTACACATTGGAATAACGATGACGTATATATAATAATTTTTAAAAAACAGCAATGCCATACACTGTAACACATATTTTACCGTTTCCACTCCTATAACAATTTTACTCTTTATATCATTTCTCTGGTGTGCGACGAACAAGCTGCCTTTATACGCGAACAGAAAATATGTAGATACCGTTCCTGCCAAATTAATCAGATATAAAATGTAAATATTTATATTGGCTGGAATATCCGATTTTATAAAGATGCCTAAAAAAGGCATCAATCCGATACCCAAAAACATAATAACCAGGCCTATTACGCAATGGGCTTTTTTATAGAAGTTCATCAACGCACATATCATTTCTGTGTCATGTTTGGCTATAGGCTTATACATGCTAAATACCAGCGCCGTCCCTACACCCAATTCAGCCAAATTCAGCGTATTTAGGAGTGAGGCGAACAGTCCATTCAGTCCTATATACTGAATGCCCAACGTGTATATAAAGATAGTCCTAATTCCAAATGGCACAATTATCTGATATAATTTTAAAAGCACTGCAAAGATGACATTGCGCGTTGCATTTTGGGCTCTGCTCTCTGACATGATTATCCTCATTAATGTTTCTCTTTTATAAGCTGTCTATATAAATCCTCTTTGCTAAGATCCGCCTGTTTCTTTATCTCTCTCTGTATATCATCCAAATTATCTTTTACATCTTTAACAAATGTTTCATAATCAATTTTTTCTGTAATATCCCTACACTGTTCAGGAATCCCAAGCTTTACAAAAAAGTCTCTAACTTTTGAGTCCCAAACAAAACCATAACTCGGGATTCCAAAAGAAGCAGCAATAATATGGCTATGAAGACGAAATGAAATTATCTTTTTAAATGAAGTAATATTAAATATCAAGCTTTCTGCATCTATTGCCCTAGGTAGAACCAACTCACTCTTTCTATAAGAAATTCCTAACTCAATAAGCAGTTTATCGACAACTCTCTCGTCAGAAATATCTCCATTTGTGAACAGCTTCCATGTCGCTCCACTATTCATAATTCCTTGGATAATTTGTTTTTGTATATGATAGGTATTTTCCCAATTTATGCATCCAATACCATATTCAGCCACGATTACATTGGATCTGTTGTAAAATCTAGGACAGCATAACGCTGTGTCATATGTATTAGTAACTTTATGTTCATTTCCGAACAAAAAAATAAACCTTTCATATGAATCTCTTATGGAAATATCCTTTACACACTCTAAGTTGAAAACTCTTTTTAAAATTTTTTTTGAATGATCGGAAATCTTACCTAGTCCACATGCATGAAACACTACTGTAGGAGACTTTCTTTTGCATTGTCTCACAATGCTATATATCAGCTCTGCAAAGTAGTCCTGAAATAATGCACCACCTGCAAATAGTATAATGTCAAAATTATTGCGAAGCAAATGTTCATTTAAATTCAACATAACCCGTAAGCATCTTTTAATATCGACCGCTTTCCTATATAACACTTTACGGAGTACTGTAGAAATAATAATTTTTTTATATCCACTGCACCTATTTCTACTAAGAGACCGCAAACTATAATACTCGTTATAACCACTTCTTCCCGAAAGATCAAAATCTATAATTTCTGCATCGCATTTTTGCTCTATTAGTCTTTTTACTGTTTCACATATAACAGCATCACCTAAATTTTCGGAATATCTTTCCCCAATTAATAAAATCTTCATCCATACCTCATACTCATCTATTAATCAAATAGCGTTTGCACCATTTAACTATACCCATATATTCTATCCTAACGATATTACGGCACAGACGGCTTCCCCATTTTTTCCCAAATATTTTTTGATACTTAGTTTCTTTTGCTTTATATCGCATCTCCTTTTCATTTGATGTCTTTTTCCATGCGCCGTTAAAATGATGATTGGCATATGTATTTTCTGTAAAGCAATCGCCCCCATCGCGGTAAGGGTTAAAGGGGCAAAAATACTCCATTGGATAAACTGTAATATAATCCAGTTTCTGATATTTTCCATTTATCTGTAATCCGTGCTTCACCAAACATTTCGTTATAGGAACCGGATTAGGGGTCATATCGTACTGCCCTTCTCCCAGCACAAAACGACGCCCATTATAGTCATCCATAAATTCCTTGAACAAAGGATTCATTTTCTCGCTGCCAAAAATCCATGCGGCTATGCCGTTAGAGTCTTCAAAACAAGTAAATGCTTTATTATCCAACAAATCATCAAAGCTTTTCAGGATCTCAATATCTGAATCCAAATAGATCCCGCCATAGTTATAAAGTACCCAAAGCCTTACATAGTCGCTTGCAAATGCAAATTTTCTTTCCTGATATGCTTCTTGCGCATAAGGACATATGGATAAATCAAAATTTTTTGCATTCCAAAGCCTTATTTCGTAGTCCGGCAGCTTCTCTTTCCATGAATCAATACATTTAACAACATCGTCCGGATACTCTGGTGGGTCGCTAAACCATACATAGTGAATCATTTTAGGAATCATAATCCGCCTCCAAACACAGTCCATTTAAAGCAATCTATAGAGCAGATCTATTTGTCTTTCTCCTAAGCTTGCTTAAAAAAATAAATCCTTTCATCAGAGCCAGCAAATATCCTTTTGCTCTGGCCCTCCGTAGTTCGTTTCTATAGAAATCCTCTGTTTTCTTTCTCTTTCGTTTCAAATTCAATATAAAAGACCTTACGAAATGGAATCCTTCTATCATCCCCCATTTCATACGCCGCAATATGTAAAACTTTTTCTTACTTATAATCTTGTAGTATGATTCGCCAAATGAAATGTACAGCTTTCTTAAATACCCAAGCTCCAGTCTCCTTATGTTTATTTCGTGATACAGGCTGACCGTCTCACAAAATCCACATCGAAATCCGCTTTCCTTAACCCACTCCACCATCTCGGTATCTTCTCCCGAAATGATTTTATCCTGCTTTCGGCCTTGTGACTCCAGCCATCCATTCCTGGCCAACTTTTCCAACGGTTCCCGCAAAATAACCAGACCTGCCCCAAATGGCATCCGTTTATATTCTCCAATGCTAGTGTCTTGTGTCTCAGAATAGCATGTGCATGCCAGTCCGCAATATGCTGCTTTTAACAGGACATATTGTTCATCTGTCAGAGCCTCTTTAAACCTGGGAATGACCCGGCCATTAAAAGCTCCCACGCCATCGTGCGTCTTTATATACTCCGCAACGCCGCACAGCCAATTTTGATCAATAAAGTTGTCGTCATCTAAAAAGACAATCCATGTGGTGTCCGCATTTTTTATGCCGCATAATCTAGCATTGCTCAAACCTGGTTCAGGCTCATATAAATAGATGATTTTACTGTTTTCTTCCGTTAATTCTTTGATAACTTCAGATGTGGAGTCTGTTGAGCAGTTGTCGACAATCAGCACTTTCTGCACCAAGGAATCAAACATAGTCTGATTCACAATACAATTTACCACTCGTTCTATCCGGTTTCCTCCGTTGTATGTACAGATAATTATGGTAAACATCCCATCACCTTTCTGTCAAATGTCTTGTAGATTTAATCCGATATTTTCCAAATCTTTTTTATTCATGCACGCTTCTCCTTTTCCGCATAAATGATATATGAACGACAAAAGTCCCATCTTTGCAAGAATGCACTTCAAAAAAGCAATCCTTTTAGATTTTACACACTTTCTAATGTTTATCCGCCTGTCTTTCTCTGCCTGAACCGTTGAGACACCATATTTTTCGGAGATTATAACATCCTCTGGAAAAGCGATCGTTAGCGCATTTTTATTGCTGATGCCTTCGCTGGTAAAAAGCGCAACCGGAATATCTTCCACTTGAAAAACTGCTCCTTTTGTGTACATTCTTAAAAATATTTCACGATCTGCTGCGCATTTATAATCAGTGTCATACCCTCCATATAATGCAAACAACTTTCTGCGAAACGCTGTAGCAGGATGCCTTAAGGAACATCCATGATATAATTCCGTTAAATTTGGATTCGATTTCCAATGTTTTATTCCGTATGGAAGCATCTGCAATATTGACCCGCACCATATATCCGTGTCATCTTTTATGCTGCTTTTGATTCCATCAATTGCGTGAGGGAGCAGCCTGTCGTCAGCTGCCAGCATAAGGATATAATCCCCGCTTGCCAATGCAATACCCTTATTCAATGCCTCCGCATATCCAGAATCTCTTTCTGATACATACTTAGAAATCCTATCCGCATATAATTTGACGATTGCCATCGTATTATCTGTTGAACCACCATCGACTATAATTAGCTCGACATCATTCTCTCCCTGCGACAAAGCACTTTGTATCGCTTTTTCTATGCCTTTTTCCCCATTATAGACAGGAATGATTACTGAGATAAACATGGTTGCAACTCCCTCTATTCTTGCTGTAGCACTAATCGATCTGATATATTTTCTTCATAGCGTTTATCCATACATTGACAAAAAACAATGAACACCATAACCACTACAGAATACATGATTCTTTGAGTGCCACATAGTAGATTTGCGGCTAAAATCCATACCAAGACAACTATTTTGCCCCTTTTGTCGTGTGGTATTGAGGCGACCAGTTTCCACCAAAAAAATACGCCTAATACACCAATGTCCGCAAGCATACTCACCACTCCACTATGTGCTGCCTCCACACCCATTCCGAGTCCAAGCAAAGGCCTATGCAGAAAATCCTTGGTCGTATCAATTATACTTATAAGCCTTACTACATCTGAATTTACGGGAACACTGCCGCCATTAATAAGCGTTCCGACAACTCGCACCACATATGCTAATCTGTCCGAGAAATACGATTCCATTCCACACAACAATAAAGCAATTACAACCGCTATTGCAAAACCGCTTATACACAACAGCCGTTGCTTAATTTCTTGAACATCTACTGTGCTCTTTCCTTTTCTATAAAACGTAAATACAAAAACAAAAGTTAATATAAGATACACCAACGCCGCGAAAGATCGACACATAAGTAACAGCAGCATAGATACTGGCAGCCAAAATCCCGTTTTTTTTGTATTGTTAATCAAATCGTTCATTATGATAATTAAGACAAAATAAAAAATCGCCATCGAAAAATGGGAGGGTTCGCGGGTAAAGCCTTGAAGCCTTGCTAAGCCTGAACTAAATGCAATCTCAGTGTACGTTGATATTCCCAGCCCAAACATCATGCAGTTAATCCTGTTTGTCAAATTGCTGTGAAATATATTTTTCAGCACCAGTTCCACAACTCCATAGGACAATACAATTTTTCCAAAGCCTGAAATTTTTCTGATAATTATTTTATAACAGCTTGTAGGCAATTTCTTATTTATCACAAGTATAGTGGTCGCTAGTGACAAAATTCTCACATAAAGGAGCATAAATCTGGTTACCGAATAAACAACTTCTGTTTTATCCTCCACACCAATTGCATAACCGTCCCAGGCCCGTTTTGAATTATATGGAATAATTAACCCTTGATATGGCGCAATGTTCTCCATAATGATTCCCAGCAGAGCCACAGTCAGAAAAGCCATTGCAACAATGAATGTTTTTTTGTCATATCTTTTATGTTTGGCCATCGATACACAATTGATGACAAGCAAAATTGTGACAAAAGCATCCTCATAAGATACTTCACTTTCCCCAATAGCAAAAAAATAGCCCTGAAACTTTCCCACTTCCAGTATGAATGCTAAAGCGATAAGACGAATATATCGAAGAGATATCGACTTATAATACACCATCACATACACACAATAGCTTAATATCAATATTGAAAAAAAGTTGGTTTTAATATTTAAAATTGATATCATTTTTCGTCCCTATATGTAAATAAAACGCTTTCAATTCCCTGCATACACTATTGATGTCGTACCCAGTTTCTTTGATTCGGGTATTTCCACAAATGCCATATTCTCCTAGCTTTAATATTTCTCTGGCCCAATATTCATCTGAACAATTTAACGAAATCCTGATAGCATTTTCATTTACAATGGCTGCCTTAGGCACTCCGTCAGAGCAAATAACCGGAATGCCTACCGATTGTGCCTCGATAGCAGCAATACCTAAGCCCTCAAATCTAGATGGCATGACAAAGACATCTAACGCCTGCAGCATATCGTATACACTTGTTGTGTTTCCGTAAAAAACAATAGAATCAAATATATTAAGTGCATGCGCAATTTTTACCGTTTCTTCCATCAAGTCTCCATTGCCTATCAACAGCAAAACACTATTGCTGTTCATAGCAAGGATTTCTTTAAATATATATAACAACCTCTTATGATTTTTCGAATAAGCAAATCTGCCTACATTTCCTACTATAAACTTGTCTGACAATTTTAGTTTATCTCTGATTTCATCTCTCTTCTTTTTATCTAATTTATATAAATTTGTATCAACCCCATTTTTTAGGATCATAACTTTTAAATCTCCACAATACATCCAATTTGCCGCTTCCCTTGAACAGGCATAGTAATGACCAGCTGTATATTTTAGCAGCCTTTTACACAATTGGTGCATAATATACTTTGTCTTTCTATGCTTGCCTTCTATTCCTGCGGAATGGGAGTGTATGATGATGTTTTTTACGCCAGCCAGTTTTGCAGCAAATGAGAATTCCAGCAATTTAAATGACACATCCGAATGGATATGAACAACTGGGTATTTATTCTTATCAAGAAACCTTTTCAAACGATAGAAATGGATTGCCTGGCGAAGAATCTTATTGCCTTCGTATGCAATGCAATAAACATTGCCCCCCAATTCCTCTATTCTTTTGATATTCTCAGTATTTTGAAACCTTTCCACTGCACAATAGTCAAAAACGACCTCTGGGATCATATGCTGTTGCATATTAAATACGAGGGAAAACACTCCTCCATATCCCAAATCATCTACATTAATTTGTAAGACACGCATAGCATCTCTCCTCAGGAACACAGCCTTCTGATAAAATGTTTTTTAATGACAATGAGACTGTCTATTCCCGCTTTTCTTGCTCCCAAAAAGTCCGCCTTAAAACTATCTCCGATATGGATGATTGAATTTCGTTCAATGCAGTTATCTTCAATAACAGATTGAAATAACTCGCTGTTTCGTTTATTTTTATTGTGTTCATTAGATATATATAATCCGTTCCAATCTATAACGCCACATTTCCTGAGCATTTCTTTTATGACTGCACCAGGAAGATACATATCGGAAATAATGAAAACCCTTTTCCCTCTTTCTATACATTCATTATAAAACTCCACTAGCTTTTTTCTCGGCATGCAATTATTTAATTCTGCCTCAACCTCCGCTTTCATTAATGCATCACACATGATTCCATATTTTCCATTCAGCTGTTTGTATATCTCTTCTAACGTACATTCATTATTTCCCCCAAAATTTCTTGCCATTTTTTCCGCTTCCATTCGATTACTGCAAAATTCCTTAGCTGCACTGTTGCCTAAGACAGTAGAGCCAGCCATATAAAAAATCTGTGAGGGAATCGTTACTCTTCTTTCAATAAGGGTGTCAAATATGTCAAAGCTAAACACATCATATTTTTTAATTAGCCGATTTTTTAATAAACGAATCATCTTCTCATTCCTGCGTATATCCAGTAATAGGGAAACGGAATTCTCATTATCGATTTCATAAAACCCGTTTTCCATACACTATTGCTTAATGTATGAATCAATTCCTTTATATGATATTTATAAAGCGGTTTCGTGCTCACATACACCTGATCGCTTCCATCTTTAATAAAAAAATCTTTAAAGATTTCTATTCCCCATTGCGGAGGATTCATTCCAAACTTCATGATCGGACCAATTAATTTTGTCTCATCTTCTGATTTTTTATCACTATGAATATATTCCATCGCTCCCTGCTGCCATAAATAAATCGCCTTTTTAAGTTCCGTTCTGCCCTCATACTCGTAAGAGTCTAAAATTGGCGCTATCTCTTCTCTTTCTTCTTTATACCCTTTCGTACTTCCTTCTAGGCTTTGAAACAATCTCTCATAGCCTCCTAAAAAGCAGAGAACCTTTTTTCTATTCTGGAAGTCTGTTGGCGAAAAAGCATATCCCCTCGTTGTACCTTTGGTCTGATATATCGGATCAATCCCTACATAAAGTCCTAAAACGTTTAATTCTATTCCTTCATTCTCAGCAAATTGTTCCAAATAGTATTGCATGCTTCCGTGCCATCCAATATCTACGATGGCACACTTACCACTCACATTGTTTTGTTCCAAATATTTTTTCAGCATCCTTGCCTGAACATAAGACCGCTGTCTGATGGCACAAGCATAATCATCATATATATTTTTTATTGTTTTTTCTCCTGATAACCTTTCTAATAGGTATTCCTCTTCTAAAGGTATATCGTATTTCTTTGATATCTCTTCCTGTTCCTCTTCTTCAAATCCATAGTACTTTAATATTTTTGATAACGATATGTATCTCTCTTTCGTGATATATTCAATTGATTCGGAATAATTCCTGCATTTATAAAGCAATCCCATCCTTAAGCTATTTCTGGAGAAATAAATGTATCTTATATTATCATTCCCAAAAAGATGCCTATACGCTTTTATCATCATATATCCATCTCTTGAAAGAAAGAATGCTTTGTCTATTGAGTTTTCTATTATTTCCCTATGCAGCCACTTTACAAAACCATATAAAAAAGGGCCGAAATAATCTTTTCCTAATTTATAGCAGTCTTCTTCAATCCGTTCTGCTGAATATGTCATTACAGCGAACCCCCATATATTTCTCCCGAAAAATCAAAAGCTGTTCTCGTATTTCCTGCCCAAAAACTTTGCTTTAAAAAATGCCGGAATCTTGACCAGCCAATCCTCTTCAATATTACACTTCAATTCCATAATCTGATTCTTTCCAACTTTACCATTTTCTAATTGCTGTACAAGCCATACATTAAAAAGAATCTCGCTTATCCTTCCAACATACCTTTTCGCAAAAGCGGAGTAGCCTGAACTGTCTATTCTTTCAAAGACTTCAAACAAAATGTCAAACAGCCATGTACAATAATGATTGAGAAGATTCTTCTCCATAATCATCATATTAAACATATATCCCCATGTTCTGTTTATTGCTTTTTTATAAGCTTGCTCATATTCAGGATACCTCTCCATCAGCACTCTTTTGGTTACCTCCAAGTGCTCCGGACAATGTGTATGATTATAATGGGACTTCAATGTCTCTATCACATATTTTCGTTTCCGAGGTATAAAAATCTTGATCTTTCCCAGATACATTTTGAGACTCTCATAACCCAAAATCTCCCCGCCCAGTTCAAATAATCTTCTGTACTGAACAAGACCTATATAGTCAGTATTAAGATTTTTCCATGCCCAATACAATCCAGTAAGTTCACAGAATGCAGGATTAAGATTTGATATATTCTCTCCTGTATTGTCCTTTATATAGCCCAAATCAAGCCCATGCCCTTCTGTATCCGTTTTTCCTTCTGCTCCTACATGCAGTGGAAAGTATATGCTGTCCTTAGGCATCTGAAATTTTTTATGTGTTGCTACAATGATTGCAACACACGGCTCGTAGATTTCACTCATTCGGCCCTCCTCAAATTCAAACCTCCTTATCCTGCATCAGCACTTCCCTAAAAGGCTAAAAATGCCAGCTCGACTAACTCACTCCCCAACTTCCAAATAAGCCGGAGCATAAATCCCCCATTCCTTATGGTAAATCAGCCCGTCTGCGCCTTTCATCATATACCGCACCGTGCTGGCGCAGTGCTCCCTGCATTCCCGGTAAAACGCCCTGGGCAGCTTCACGTAGTTCTGCAGCTGCTCCAGCACATATCCGCACTTCTGATAGAGATACCCATTCCCATACCGCTCCAGGCAGTCCAGCAGCTTGTCCACATCCAGGTGCGGCAGGCGCATGATGCATTCCGCCACTCTCTCCAGCCCGGCTTCTCCCTCAAAGCTGTGGAGGCTGTCCACCACGGTCTGCTCCAGGCTGGTCACCAGGCTCCCCTCGTGCCATACCGTATCGGCATTTGGCCTTGGATGCACTCTGCGGTAGAAGACTCCGTTGTAGCGAAAGTCCGTGAAGCGCGTCTGAGTTGCCACGAAGACCTCGTTCCCCTCTTCCGGCGCATAGCCCCATGCCCCGAAAGCGCTGTGGAGGGCAATATATGCATCCGGGAACAGTCTGCTGCCGATCTGGTATCTGGTCAGCGCCGGCTCCTCTGTCTCCCGATTTATTACTGTATACAGATTCCGGTGTATCCGGTCGATATAGCCCCTGCGCTGGTAGTCGTTCACCAGGTAGGTCACAGCCGACCGCTCCCCCACCATCTCAGTGACGTCCTGTAAAGTGAAGCATCCCAATTCCCGCATCTTCTCGTAGTACTCGGCAATAGAAGACTGCTCCTGCTTTTTATTGTACTTGACAGCAGGACGCTGCCCCTGATTTCTATTGTACTTGACAACAGGAAGCTGCTCTTGCTTTCTATTGTACTTGACAACAGGAAGCTGCTCTTGCTTTCTGTTGTACTTGGCACCGGGAAGTTGTCCCCGCTTGCCCTCATCTCCCATTCCGCTCATCCCCGACATTTTCTCCCCATATCCATCCTGGCCGTCCATTCCCATACCGAGAATCGACCCTTGAGACCTTATCCTCCGCTGCCCTTGCCATAGAACCAAATCCCGCATGTCCGTCTTACAGACTTCCAAGCGAGCCCTTGCATCCCCGAGAACTCCAAATTGTTCGTCTTACTGGCATGTAAGACGAAACTTTTTGGCTCCCGAGGACTCCTGTAGACCTATTCGGGAAAAGCCTGGAAAACTATCAAGAAAGGAATAATACGCTAATCCGGCAATTATCTCCCAACAGAATAAACAAAAACCATTGGGAGAAACGATAGAATATAGAAAATACTGACAAAAATGAAATTAGGCTTGCACTGTACCCTTATAAGGTATAAAATGTTAGAAACAGAAAAAAAGTTCGTCTTACATGCCAGTAAGGCGAACTTTTTTATGCTATTCTTCGTTAGGCAAACCCTTGGATCAATGTACCCTGGCAGAAAGTGTTCTTATTGGCATCTCTTTCAGCGTATCTCCTCCACGAATAGGATAAACGCATCAAGCTTTTGCTCTTTCCTTTTTTACAAAAAACTTCTGAAAAGCAGGCGTACTCAAATAATCCTTACATTCCAGCAGGGACTGCAGATTCTAAACATTTTTTGATTGTATCACTGTCAAAGGCATTCAATAGGACAGCAAGGTTATCTTCCAGATTCCAGGAGAACCGCAACCGGATCGTTCGGATGCTGTTTTTCATTACAGGCTGTGCAAGCTTGCAGAGTGAAAGTACCAGTTTGTTGATCAGGCTCAGGTTTTGGAATGCCTGCTTATCCATAGTGGTCTGTTCATCTTCCGAAAAAGGTTTCAGGGGGAGGAACTTTCTGAGCCACCGCTGTTTGCCATAAGTCAGCCCTCCAGGATAAAGCGTATTGTTCTATAAAGACAGGTACGGATTCCGGCAGGCCGGAGCAGTGGAACCCTTTTCCGGAAGAGACCAGGGTGACAAGGGAAAAGGCTGCTCTTACACGGGCAAGTTCTTCCCCGGATATTCTGGAACGATGAGACGGTCATTAAAAGGCTGGGAGAAAGCATCCGGGCGGACTATGCCGCTTCCCTGCTGGCCCTTTCTGCACAACGGCTTGTCATCCGGGGGATTCCGGTGGACTTTGGCGAAAGGGATACAAAAGGCAGAATCAGGAACCTGGCATCATTCAAAAGAATGGAAAAAGGCGTATGCACTGCTGCATATGCCTTTTCTACTGTTATGCATTATTATCCCTGGCTTCCCTCTGCCGCCCTTACAGCACTCTCACCAGCTTCAAATCCCGCTCCGCCAGCACCACATCCGCCCGCTTGCCGGGGGTAAGGGAACCCACCTTATCATAGATACCGATGCTCTGGGCCGGGTTCATGGTAGCGGCGGCGATGGCCTCCTCTTTGGGAATGCCGAAAGACACTGCCGTCCGCATACAGTCGTAGAGATTGGTGGCGGAGCCCGCGATGGTGCCGGATGCCAATGTAGCCAGCTTCCCGCTCACTGTCACCTGCTGCCCTCCCAGGTCATAGGTGCCGTCCGCCATGCCCGTGGCCCGCATGGAATCGCTGATCAGCACCACCCTGCCGGGGAACAGCTTGAACACTGCCCGCACCATGCTCTCGTGCACATGGATGCCGTCGCAGATCAGTTCCGGATAGCAGTCCTCATCCTCCGCCGCAGCGCCGATGAGCCCCGGCTTCCTGTGTTCCAGAGGCATCATGGCATTGCACAGGTGCGTCACATGGTTCGCCCCTGCCTGCAGAGCCGCTTTCGCCGTCTCATAGTCCGCCCCGGTATGCCCCAGGGAGATCACTACCTCGTCACGCAGCTCTTGGATAAACGCAAAAGCTCCCTCCACATTGGGTGCCAGAGTCACCAGGCGGATCCGGTTCCCGCTGGCAGCGTTGCACTCCCGGAAAAAGCTTACATCCGGCGCCAGAATATGTTCCGCTAAATGCGCCCCTTTCTTCTCCACGTCCAGAAAAGGCCCCTCCATGTTGATACCGGCCACATGGGCCATCCCCGGCTCTTCCCGGAAATCCCCCATGGCTTTGAATATGCTGCGCAGTTCGTCCTTGCCTATGGTCATGGAGGTAGGGCAATAGGAGGTTACGCCGCAGGAATGCTCGTATGCCAGGATCTTCCCAAGCCCCTCCATATCCCCATCGGAGAAATCATGTCCCACCGCGCCGTGGCTGTGGATATCCACCAGCCCCGGAAGCACCAGAAGCCCGGCGGCATCCACCTCCGTGCGGTCCGTTAATTCCTCAGGGCTTCCCACGATCACACCGTTTTCCAGGTACAGGTCTTTCTCCGCAAAGGTCTTGTCTTCCTGATAGACATAGCCTCCCTTAACAATCATAGACTTCCCCTTTCCAGTCCGTCCTCTCACGAATCAAGGCAAGCGCCGCCTCGTCGGCAATGATGACCGCATCGTTATGGAGCTGCAGAACGGAGGCGGGCACCCCCGGCGTCACGGGTCCGAAACAGGAGTCGTACAAAGCCTGCGCCTTGGCCTCGCCGGATGCCAGCAGCAGAACTTTCTTCGCGGACATGATGCCGCCGATGCCCATGGTCAGCGCGTGGGTGGGCACTTCGTCTATGGAGCTGAAGAACCTGGCATTGCTGCGGCGGGTCTCCTCTGTCAGCGTCACCACATGAGTCCCTTTCTCAAAGACATCGCAGGGCTCGTTGAAGCCGATATGCCCGTTGCCGCCTATCCCCAGCAGCTGCAGGTCAATGCCGCCCAGCTGACGGATCACGCCGTCATAGCGGACACACTCCGCCTCCGGATCCTGTGCAAGGCCGTTGGGAACATTGGTGTTCTCTTTCACGATGTTCACATGGTCGAACAGATTGTGGTTCATGAAATACCGGTAGCTCTGGTCATGGTCCCCAGACAACCCCTTGTACTCGTCCAGGTTCACGCTGCGGACGGCGGAAAAGTCCAGATCCCCTTTCTCGTACCACTCTCTCAACTGCTCATAAGCCCCCACAGGGGTAGAGCCCGTGGCCAGTCCCAGCACTGCCTCCGGCTTCAGGATGACCTGGGCCGAAATCAGATTCGCCGCCTTGCGGCTCATGTCTTTGTAGTCCTTTGCTGCATAAATCCTCATATTTGCACCGATTCCTTTCTACGCTGCATGCTTTTTTGCATTTATCTGCCCTTTCACTGCTTTATCCGACTCCCTTTGCATCATCACGACACAGCTTTGTCCATAGATGAGACAGGATTTCTTTGACAGAATACAGCGTTTCCGCATTCAATATGATTGTATTCTATCATACCAAATAGTCAAAAGCAATTATTTCTCCTGATTATTCCTACGCCTCTCTTCCCATCGGTTGAATCCCATATGAACCGCATGTTGTTTTACAGCCTTTCTTTTTTCTGTTATACTGAAACCGTCAAAGGGAAAGCTTTCGGACAAAATAATTCACAAAACAAATCCAACAGCAGAGGAGAAAAAGAATGAGCAAGACCAACGAACTGATGCAGATAGGCCTTAGACTGTCAAACTGCCGCCAGGACAGGAACATGACTCAGGAGGAATTGGCCGGGAGGCTGGGGATAACACCCCAGGCCGTAAGCAAATGGGAGCGGGGCGCAAGTCTTCCCGACATCTCCATGCTGGCCGAACTGGCCGCCCTCTTGCATGTGAGCACGGACTGGCTGCTGGGTATCCGCGGGAAGCAGGCCCCAGAGGCGAAAGGGAATGCTTCCGCAGACAGGGATAAGCCCGATTTTATACAGGGGATACAGCCGGAACTGGGAAACTGTCTGCGGGAAAGCTTAGAGCCTCTGGAACTGGTGTTCGGGACAGACCTGATACCTGCATTCATGGAGTACAATCCCAAGCTGCTGGTTCGGATTCAGAACCTGAGACTGGAGCTGGCCAGGGAAGAGGGCATCTTGATGCCCGTGCTCCGCGTGAGAGACCATCCCCACCCAGCCATAGGCAAAATGGAATTCATGATTCTTTCTTTCCACACGGTCCTTTATTCCCAGGTGCTGGATACCGTAGACCAGGGGACAGTGGAGTATATCATCGGCAAAGCGGCAGACACCATGCGAGGCAAGTACCATGAAATCCTGTATCCTGACTTGATGAAGAGCATTGTAGACAATTTAAAAGTCAGATACCCTGCCTTAATCGAGGACATGGTGCCTGAGCGGATATCCTACGGCCTGCTCACGGAGGCGGTGAAGCCCGTGCTGGCCAAGGGCAATTCCATCCGCTACCTGCCAAAGATGATAGAGATCATGGAGTGCGCCCTGCGCAGGAACCCTGCCGCGGACGCACAGTACCTGGCGGAGCAGGTCCTGGAGGGAATCCAGCGGGAGGACAATTTCTATGTCTTCCTCAACAGAAGACAGGCTCCGGATGCCTGATTGGATGCACCGGGGATAGAGCACACCCCACATAGTGTTTTGCACAAGGCGGGGCTTTGCCGAGAATTCCGTAAATACGGCATTCTCGGCTTGTTTGTGAACTCAAAATTCATGAGGATAAGAGCAAATTATGGAGTTTTGCTACAAATCGCCGGCTTTCTTCTCCCGCTCTTTCTTTCTGTACACACCCGGCGAAACCAGAAAATGTCTGGTAAATTTTCTGGTAAAGCTGGCAGCATCGGAATATCCCACCTTGGCTACAATCGTTCCTACGGAATCATCCGTCTCCACCAACAGCTTAGCTGCCATATCCAGCCTTTTCTCCGTCATATATTCGATAAAATTCTTTCCTACCGCTTCCTTAAATATCTTACTGAACCAGGGCCCTGTCATTCCGAACTTTTCCGCCGCCATGACCAAAGACATATCCGGGCGCATATAGTTCTGGTCTATAAAGTCCAGTATCTGCCTCGTGCGCCCGTCCTCCATCACCTCTCTTCGTTTTCTGCGGCGCTCCACCTCCGCCTGGCAAAATCGCCGGAGCTGTCCGAAGAATTCCTCCATATCCGTATATCCGAGATATTTTTCCCCTCCTCCGTCCTCCAGGCACACGGCATCCCGGAATACGCCTGCCAGAATCCGGTTCATCAAAAAAGCCTGCGCGGCTTCCGGAGCCCACTGCCAGATACACAAAAGCTCCTCATACAGCTCATCCAGCACTTCCTCCAGATCTTGCGCCTTTCCCTGGGCGATGAGCTGCTGCAGCCTTTGCTCGCTCTTCAGCGGCTTTCTGTAGAATTCCCTCTCCCTGCCGGTGGTCAGCCCCGAAAAGAACACCGGCCCCCTTTCCATCCTTTCCCCGCTCTCTACCGCAATCACCGCCTCCATCAGAGAATATTTCAGGCTCTCCGGATCTACATAGGCATTTCCGATTCCAACCCTGTAATTCCCCTCTTTCCCTGCCTCATGCGCCAGCCACTCCGCAAATTCCTGTATTTCCTCTACCTCCTCCGTACAGGCAAGGAACCCGTCGTAATACTTATAAATCCTTTCTGTCAGGTAGAAATCTTCCGCCCACTTTTCCGCAATGTCACTGTACAGCCTGTGCCCAAAATTCTGCATGTCCTCCCCGGTGGCTTTCAGCACGATTGCCGCCATATACTTTTTATCCAGATGCAGCCCCATGTCCGCGATTCTTTCCTGCACCGGCTGGGAATCCATGTCCAGGCTGCCCCTTAAAAGCCTGCCCACCAGCTCCATCCGGGAGATCTCCCTGCCTGCCGAAAGCTGCTCTTCCAGGCTGCCCTGTTCCTCCAGCATATCCCGGATATATTCATTCAAAAGCTTCAGTTCATCCTGCTGCCTGTCCCTTGTCTTCTTATCGAACAGATTATAAAGCTTCCGTATGGGCATGTAATTATACATAGACAGCAGGACGCTGAGAAGAAAGGTCAGAAGCAGCATGCTCAGGAAAATCCCTGCCAGCATAGGCAGCTGCATCAGGAACATCTCCCATCTCACGTCCCCTACATCCACCATGTCCACCAGGTACCAGCCGCATAGTTCGGAATGGGCTATCTTGCCCATATATTCCGTCCCCCCCAACCGGAGTCGGCAATATTCGCTGCTTCCGTCCCAGTCCATCAGAAGCTCCGCCAGGTTCCTCTGCAGATTCGCCTCTTCCACGGCTCCATCCGGCACCTGACTGTAAAGCACCTCCATGGCGCCTGTGCAGACCGCCACGAACCGCTTATCCCTCTCGGATATCTCTGTCTGGAAGATTTCCTCCCAGTCGTTTTCGTATATCCCCAGCAGTGTGCCATAGAAGTTCCCCGGCGTCTTCCCAAGGGGATATGTCACCACACTGTACTGGAATGCGCCTGCATTCAAATATTGCCCCTCTTTGGTACATTCATAGCCTTTCCCCTGAAAAAGCTTTGTCACATCTTCCTGAGAGAGACCCTCCCCGGGTTGATACGTCTTGTGCAGAAACGTATCCAGGTTCACAGTGCCCCTGCTGGTATACACATGCTCCGAATCATTCAGACAGATGACCAGCTCATGGAAATAAGAGGATTCCACCACATAGGATTTCAGACGCTTTACCGCATCCACAGAAGAGTAGGACATCTTGCTCAAATGGTACGGCGTAAAATCCTTGTCCAGACAGATCTGCTGGGCAATGGACGTAAAAGAGCGCATCCGCGCCTCCAGCTTCCACATTTTCTCATCGACCGAATACACTATTGTCTTCAGATATTTGTCCACATAATCTTTCTGGACAGAAAAACAGTATAGAATACTGCCCAGGGCTATGGGCAGAAAAACTACAAAAAAATGAATCTTAATATACTTCGCCAGCAGCTTCGAACGGTTCCGCCTCTTCCCCAGCATACGCACTCTCCATATCCTCCTGTTTCACATATCCCCAATGCCATATATAGCAACTGCTCCGCAATTTCTATTTTCCAAAATCTATTGTACCATATCTCATTCCCTGTTTTGTACCGGAATCCATAGGCGGCCTTATGGTAATTCTTGTCTTTTCTGTTCATTTTTAAGTCCCGGCTCTCCAGGTACAGCCTTGGAAAGCCGGGACTTTGTAAAATTTACTGTCTCTATTGCCTATCGATTGGCACTCCAGCGGTCATAAGCTGTCTGATAGATTTCCATCATTCGGTCCAGCTTCCGCTCTTTCAGTCCGTTCTGGAAAGTCGCGAACTCATCGGTGGCTATTTCGCCGTTGATCATCTTGGTCACCATCTCATCGGTGTAGCTTACGATATCCGTATGGATCAGCGCTATCTCATCCGCTTCCTCCGTGGTCAGCTTTACGGAGGACGGCCATCCCACATGATAATAAGGAACGGAATGATTCCTTAACCCCTCCTCCAGATAGGACTGAGCCGCATTATCCTCCACCTTATTCAGGTCACTGTAAAGCGGGAAATACCCCCAGTTCGGCATCACCTCTGCCAGCCTCCAGCTCAACAGATCATCCCATTTTGTCTCATCGTAAGCAACTTTTACCTCCACGGTCTTATCGTCCACCCAGTTACAGGTATAGCCATATTCCTCCTGTCCCTCCACGGTTCCTTTCTCAAATCCGTTGGAAATCGCCATGCATCCCTCAATGCTGAAACACCAGTCAACGATCTGCATCAGCTTTTCCGGATTCTGGCATTTCTTCGTAATGACAAAGTTGCCGACTTTATTGAGATCCTGGGCAGGCGCCATCTTTACGTCATTGTACTCGGAGGTCAACGGCTCCATAATGTCGTACTGCCTCCATATGGTCTCATCCGACTGCCTTACCCAGCTGGCCCAGGAACCGCAGGCACCGTACAGATACTTGGTGTCTTTCGCATCCGCCTGATCGGAACTCTGGGAAAAATATTCGTTGTCCAGCAGTCCCTCCGCATACAAAGTATGCATGAATTCCAGAAAATGCCGGTAATTTTCCTCAGCCGGCACATACACGGCCTTTCCGTCTATGACATCTATCTCTCTGCTGGTATACCCGAATGCGCTTAAGATGGGCGGGAAAATGTGGATCATATCCGGATCCCCGTAGCATCCTCCCAGAGGAATCTCGTCCGTGGCGTCCCCGTTCCCATTCATGTCCTGCTCTTTTACGCCTTTCAGATATTCATAGAATTCCTCCAACGTCTCCGGCTGCTTCCCAAGGATCTGCTCCGCCCATTGGTAGTTTATATAAAAGCGGTTCTTTGCCCGTCCCGCGTCTCCCATATCTGCGCCGTTCAGCCCGTAGATCTCCCCGTCCAGTTCCGTGACGGCTGCCCGCAGGGCCGGCGCCTCCTCCATGGCTTTCCAAATATTGGGAGTTTTTTCCTCGGAAATATATGGAGTCAGATCAATCAGATATCCCTCCTTTCCATAGGAAGTGATATCCGCATCTGACAGGGAACTCAAGAAGAAATTCCGCCGCCTCGTGGAGTTCCGGCGCTATCCCCGCCAAGGCCGCTATATAAATGATAGAACTCCATCCCACTCCCTGCCAGATGCCTGAAATCACATACACCGAACGGAACGCCTTTGCGCTTCCCATGAAGTCAAAAGCTGTACCGCCGAAAAAGACGATCATCTTATTGATGATGCCGGTGGAGGGAGAGAGGAACATAGCCAGCATGGACACTATCACTACGGTGGAAATAAAATAGGGCGCATAAGTCAGCGTCTGTACCGCTTTCTTGAGCCTCTGGCTTCTGCATTCGTTGAGCAGCAGGGCCAAAAGAATGGGAAAGGGAAAACCCAGCACCAGAGAATATACGCTGAGCTTCACCGTGTTAGTCATCAGAGTCCCAAACTGTACCGACTCAAAAAAGGTCTTGAAATGCTTGAATCCCACCCATGCACTGTCCCATATTCCCCGGGATATCTTATAGTCCCGAAAAGCGATCTGGATTCCGGCCATGGGCAGATAATGGAATAGGAACAGATACACCACTGCGGGAAGCAGCAACAGATAGAGCTGCCAACAGCGTTTTATCCGAATAAGAGCCCCTGTTCTCTTCTTTGCTTCCCCTTTTAAGCATCCTTTTCTCATCTGTCATCCCTCCGCCTTTCTTCGTTTTTTCTACTTTAACGAAAAAAAGCAGAACGTGCCAGATGTGATTCTTCATCCGGATATTTCGTTCTTGCTTTTTACCAATGCCATCCTTATTTTTATATGCGAATCTTACTTTGAATCTTCGTTGAGTCCCGGTTCATTACTGAACCTTACTAACCCATTTTTGTAAGGCAACTTATAAGAAACCAAAAAAGGAAGAGCGGGCTGGTGCGGCTGCCGGGAAAAATTATTTTCCGTCAACGCCATACATCGTCTCGCCACCCCCGCGCCTATCTGCCCCGAAAGTCCGTAGGCGAGACCCCTGTCCATCTCTTGAACAGATTGGAAAAATGCCGGTAATCCGGGAACCCCAGCCGTCTTGATATCTCCTGAATGGGCATATTGGTGGAAAACAGCAGATTCTGGGCGATCTCCAGCCTGCGGGAAAGGTAGTAATGATAGGGCGTCACCTGATATTCCTCTTTGAACAGATGCGTCGCCCGGGAGACGGACAGATGGACATGGGCGGCAATGTCGGCCATGGTCAGATCGGCCGTCAGGTTCTGCTCGATGAAATTTTTCATCAGCAGCCCGCAGGAGGTCTTCAGCACCTTACCGTTGTAAGCCTCGGAAAAGCAGCTGATATGGCGGTGGAGCAAAAAAGCCAGTTCATTGATGCAATAAGCCGGTTCTTTTTCCACGATCTCCAGAATCTGCTGCAGGTACTTTCCTTCAAGTACCCCCCCTGGATGCAGCAGTTACCCTTTAGCTGATAGTCACCCATTAAATGCGCCACCAGATCTCCCTGCACATTGAACCATACCTTGCGCCAGGGCCTCCTGGGCGCCGAATAGTAATGATGGCGGGTGCAGGGACAGAGGATGTAGCCGTCTCCTGCGGTTAGCTCCACTGTCTCTGCGTTAAGCTCCACATAGCCTGCGCCGCTTAAAATGTATTCAAACACATAATAGCTGCTGCTGACCCTGTGGATATAATAACGGGGATCCTCATAGGTAATCCCGGCGGACAGCGGAATGAATGCAGGCGTGGAGCTCCCGGTAAAAGGACAGTATTTTTCCCCGCTTGTTCTATAGATATCTTTTTCCGTAGTCATAAAAACTCTCTTTTCACAAAAAATACCAAATTCAGATAACTTCCTTATGAAAAATCACTGTAAAAAAATATGGCATGAATATGATAGCATATTTTTGCACATATATGCAACTATTTTATGTGTAAAAAGAGTGTGCTATGCCCTATGATAATAAGTGTTTACAAATTATGAGACAAAACAAGAAAAAAAATGGGCATTTTGACAGTCCTCTGCCCCAGGTCAGAGGCAGGTCGGCATTCCATCCAAAGAAAAGAGGGACACGAATCATGAATGAGGCAAACAGGAAACCGGCATGGGGAGGAAAACTGGAGCAAAGAAAGTTCGGGCGGAAAGCCGGCGTGCTTCTCACTGCAGGCATAAGCGCTGCCCTGCTCTTTCTTTCCTTACCTTTTTTTGACTGGATCCATCTGCGGAATATATCCGCGCTGTTTGGCAAACTGGGGATTTCCAGGGAGACTGCCTCCACCCTTTACCAGAGCTACAGCGTCTTCTCCCTGCTGAGCTTCGTGAGAAATTCCGGCATAGGGGCGCTGGGACTGTACTCCATGATTCTGCTGCTGCTTTTGGCGGGCGTATGGTACCTCCACATAGTCTATATCTGGAGAGCTCTCCGCAACCGCTTTCAGGATTCCGACGGCAAAGGCGAGCTGAGGCTGTATGTGTTCGGAAAGGCAGCCATGCTGCTGACGATTCTGCTGATCATAGGTTCATACGGATTCGTGCTGTATGCCAATCGTTTCTTCGGCATGACAGGCTTTGGGGCGTCCCCCCTGCTAGCGGTGGAGTTCGTCGGAGCGCTGGCCGCCTATCTGGTGATCAAGAAGCTGGAGGCCGCCGAGCGGATCCGCTGCCACGAGCACGGGCTGGTGAAAGAATTCCGCAAGAACTGGGTGCTCTTCCTGATGCTGCTTCCGGTGGGCGTATTCTTCCTGGTGAATTCCTATCTGCCCATGGTAGGCATCTATTTCGCCTTTGTCAATTTCAACTTTACGGACGGTCTGTGGGCAAGCCCCTTTGTGGGCCTTAAGAATTTCGAATTTCTGTTCCAGTCCCAGATGGGGCGGCTGATCCGGAACACGGTTCTGTACAATGTGGTTTTCATTCTTTTGGGCAATGTGCTCCAGATTTTCTTCGCGGTGCTGGTGAGCCAGATGACCTTGAAGTGGTTCAAGAAAGTGGGACAGACTCTGATCTTCATGCCCTATTTCGTCTCTTTCGTGCTGCTGAAAGTCATAGTCTACAGTCTGCTGGAATACCAGTGCGGCGCCATCAACAATATGATCCGAAGCGGCGGGGGAACGCCCATAGACTTCTACAATACGCCTGTTTACTGGCCTTTTCTGATCACTCTGTTTCATATGTGGAAGTCGGTCGGCTACGGCATGGTAGTATATCTGGCCACCATCATGGGCATTGACGGAGAACTCTACGAGGCGGCCAAGGTGGACGGGGCCAATATCTTCCAGCGCATACGCTATATCATGCTGCCCCAGCTGAAGCCTACCTTTGTCATCCTGCTGATCTACTCTCTGGGCGGCATCATGCGGGGCAACTTCGAGCTGTTCTATCAGACTGTGGGCAATAACGGTCTGCTCTATGAGGTGACGGACATTTTGGACACTTATGTGTACCGCATCACCATCGGGCAGCCCCTGAGCATCGGCCTGGGATCTGCCGCCGGCCTGTTCCAGTCCATATTCGGTTTCGTGGTGGTGCTTATCACCAACTGGGCCATCCGCAGGAAAGAAGCGGAATACGCATTGTTTTAGAAAATTGATATGCGCCGGAGAGCGCAGGAAGGTGTCAATATGAGCAATCGTCAGAAAAAGAATAAAATCAAGCTGTCAGGCAGCGATATCACCTTTTATGTCATCGCATATTTTTTCGTTGGAACTGCAGCCGTCATATGTGTTCTGCCTTTCCTCCTGATCGTGTCCGGTTCGTTCACGGACAATGGCGTGGTCATACGGGAAGGGTACAGTCTTCTCCCGAAAGTCTTCTCCCTGGATGCCTATGCAACGATTTTCAGGAATCCCGCATCCATCCTGCAGGCCTATAAAATGACCATCTATTATACGGTGATGGGCACTGCCACAGGGCTGTTCGTGACCACCCTCACGGCCTATGTACTCTCCAGAAAGGAATTCAAATACCGGAATGTGGTGTCTTTCCTGCTGTATTTCACCACCATCTTCGGAGGCGGTATGATTCCCTGGTATCTGCTGTACGCCAATGTGCTGCATCTGAAAGGGACCACTTTCGTCATATGGTTTCCCGGCATCACCGGCACTTTCCTGATCATTCTGATGCGTACTTTCATTTCGGGAAGCGTGCCGGACGCTATCACCGAATCCGCCAAGATCGACGGCGCGGGCCAGTTCACGGTCTTCTGGAGAATCGTGCTGCCGGTACTGAAGCCGGGGCTGGCCACGGTTGGGCTGTTTTTGGCGCTGGGCTATTGGAATGACTGGTATCGCTCGTCCCTGTTCTCCACCAGCTCCAGCACCTATGAACTGCAGTTCTACCTGTCCAACATGCTCAATTCCACCACGGCCCTAAAGGATCTGGCGATAGGCACCACTGCCACCATAGCCGATCTTCCTACCCAGTCGGTGAAGATGGCCATGGCTGTGGTAGTGACGGGACCGGTGCTGCTGTTCTATCCCTTTGTCCAGAAGTATTTCGTCTCCGGCATCACCATCGGAGCGGTCAAGGGATAGCCTGTATGCGGTAATGAGGTAAGAGCAGTTTTTCCCTATGGGAGGATTGTTTTTATAGAAAAAAGCCCCTCCTCAGGGAGGGAGAAAAAGGAGGAACGACTATGAAGAAGAAAGTCGTGAGTGTACTGTTGACGCTGGCCCTGGCAGCCACCATGCTGGCCGGCTGCGGCGATAAAAAGACGGCGGACAGCGCGCTGGAGGAGAGTGAATCTTCCCCCGCTCAGGAGAGCACTGCGCAGCAGGAAGAGTCCCCGGAGGAATCGTCAGATGCCCCTGATGGTTCATCTGCAGATCAAAGCGCAGAACCGGACTATTCCGAGCATGTAAACCTGGTGTTCTATCTGCTTGGCGACGCGCCTGCAGGGCTCCAGAGCGTGCAGGATGCCATCAATGAGATTCTGGAGGAGAAAGTGAACGCTTCCGTGGAGTTCCAGTTTTCCACATGGACGGACTGGGGCGAGAAGTACAAGATGGTTCTGACCACCGGCGGCGTGGATCTCATCTATACCGCAAACTGGGCCAGTTTCGGACAGCTGGCACAGAACGGTGCGTTTCTGGGGCTGGACGATCTGCTGGACACGGTGTCTCCCGATCTGAAAGCAGCCATCGATCCGGCGGCTCTCAATGGCTGTATGGCCAACGGTGAGCTGATGACCATTCCCTGTCTGTGGAAACAATATACCTGCGGCGGCATTGAGTACCGTGAAGATCTGCGCGAGAAATACGATCTGCCCGTGCCGGATTCCCTTGAGAACCTGAAAGCATATCTGCTGGGAATCCAGGAGAACGATCCCAGTCAGGGACTGCTTCCCAATGGCTACGGTATTCTGGATTATACTACCACAAATATTATACATTGCAGCTATGGTCAGAGAGCGTCCGTAGAGAATCCCTCCGAGGTGATAGACTACTGGTTCTCGGATCAGTTCATAGAAGATATGAAGCTTATGAAAGAGTGGGCGGATCTGGGCTTCTGGTCAAGAAGCGCTCTCTCGGATACCACCGACCCCTTTGAACGGTACGAAAACGGAATGTTTGTGTGCATGTCCAGCGGAAACAATCCCAACAAATTCACCACCCGCGTAGAGGCATGGACAACTTCGCATCCCGAGTGGAAGACCGCTTATCATACATTCGCCGAGGGGGATGGTTATGTGTGGTCTACCACGCCTACCGCAGATGCCACCGCGATCACCAAGGACTGCAAAAATCCTGAACGAGCCATGAAAGTCCTGGAGCTGCTGGTGATGGACAAGGAGCTGAACCTCCTGACCCAGTACGGTATCGAGGGCGTACATTATGAAGTGGCGGAGGACGGCACCTATAAGAACCTGAGCGGTGAATTCGGTTATGAGGCGCTGAATGCATGGTCTCTGAGAAACCCGGCCTACAAGCTGGCCAACGGCCAGGGCGGCGTGCTGATGCAGGAGATGTTTGACCACTATACGGAAGTCATTGAGGAGAAAGGCACCCCCAGTGTGGATCCTTTCGGCGGTTTCTCAGAGGACTCCTCTTCCTATTCGGCCGAGAAAGCAGCCGTGGAGACTGTATGGAACGAATACGGAAAGCCCCTTGAGATGGGTGTGGTAGATGACGTTGAGACGTCCGTCGAGACACTTCGCCAGAAACTGAAAGAGGCAGGGCTGGACACTGTGAGAGAGGGCTGGAAAAAGCAGTGGCTTGATTATGTGGAGAAGAACGGGCTGTAATGCAGCGTTTCCCTTGAAAACGGATATATAAACACAAACTGGCGGGTCTGTCGGGAATTTCCGGACAGACCCGCTTTGGATGAGCCGACGTTTTTTGTTCGCATCCCCTTGATCCTGGCGGCATTGGTCAAATGGATGCCAGCGCATCTGCACGGCTCATTGCCCGCAGGAATCAAAGCGGTTGCTTTGACCCCAGACTTTGACCCCAGGCACAGCTTTTTTTGACAGTTTCTGGTTTTCGTAGTATACTAACATGGTGCCGCAGCGTTCTGAAGCGCTGCTTTCCATTGAGAACCGGCCAGAAATCAGAAAAGGAAGAACGTTTCGACGTTTAATAGGATATGAAAAAAAGAAAAACCACAACCACCGGAATCATCATGCTGGGCTTCCTCCTGGGAGCGCTGCTGGGGGCGCTGCTTCTCATGCTCCCCATCAGCACCAGGCCCGGCCAGTCCATAGGCTTTCTGGACGCCCTCTTCGTGTCCACCTCCGGCATCTGCGTCACAGGCCTGTCCACCGTGAACATCGGCCAGACTTTCTCCGCTTTCGGGCAGATCGTCCTGCTGCTGCTGATCCAGTGCGGGGGGCTGGGCATCGTGACCTTTACCACCATGGTCCTGTTAATGTTCCGCCGCCGGATCACCCTGTCGGACAGGATGCTGATTCAGAGCGCCTACAATCTGGACACCCTCTCCGGGCTGGTGCGGCTGACCATGCGCATCCTGAAAGTGACGCTGTGCCTGGAGGGCATCGGAGCTTTCGGTTACGCGTTTGTCTTCATTCCGGAATTCGGCCTAAAGGGCATTTGGTACAGCGTCTTCCACGCAGTGTCCGCTTTCTGCAACGCCGGGATCGATCTGCTGGGAGGCAACAGCTTCTGCGGGTACCGGGAAAATGTCGTCATAAACCTTACCACCGTCTTCCTGATCATTGTCAGCGGGCTGGGCTTTCCGGTGTACTGGGAGGTGGCCAGGGTGGTAGTGCCCCACAGAAAAAAGGGCCCCTACCCCCGCAAGATGAACCTGCAGGCGAAAATCGTGCTCTCCGTCACCCTCGCTCTGGTTCTGGCGGGCACGGCATTGACACTGCTCTTCGAATATGACAATCCGGCCACCTTAGGGCTCCTAAGCTGGCCCGAAAAAGGGATGGCGGCGCTGTTCCAGTCCGTGACCCTGCGCACCGCCGGATTCGCCACCATACCCCAGGAATCTTTCCGTCCCGCGTCCTGCCTGACATACCTGATATTCATGTTCATCGGCGGCTCCCCCGCGGGAACGGCAGGCGGCGTGAAGACCGTGACCATCGTCATGCTCATCGCCTCCATGCTGGCCAATATCAAGGGGAAAAAGGACGTCACCGTCATGAACCGGAAGATTGCGGACGAGACCATCCGCCGGTGCGTGGCCATCGTGACTTTCAGCTTCTCCGTGCTGGTGGTGCTGACCGTAGCCCTGCTGGCCGTGCAGCGCAGCGACTTCCTGGACACTCTGTACGAAATGACCTCCGCCATCGCCACGGTAGGGCTGTCAAGGGGACTCACCGGAGCCCTGTACCCCGCCGGGAAACTGATCGTGGCCCTCACCATGTACCTGGGCAGGATCGGCCCCATCACCCTGGCGCTGGTCTTCAACAGCCGCACGCCGGCGGACAATATTTCCTATGCGGACAGTAAGGTGATCATTGGGTAGGGGTGTTTCTCTCAAGGTCAGCAGGAAAACTGGAAACTGATAAATACTCGATAAAAATTCAGTAAACTGGTTGATTTTCCGTATCAATTGAGTATAATATAGGTAGTGCAGAAATGCCTCGATGTAAGAGCATCGTTAAAAGTTGTGCTGCAGATGGAGCAGGTTAAACTTCCATCACTTCAGATGCCTTAACTGGGCATCGAGCCTGGCTGCTAGGATAAAGCAGTAGTCCATGTGGGGGACTTAACGATTTCCACATCGTTACTGGTATCTTTACTGGATACCGAGGCTGACAACCAGCATAAAACTCTTATCGAAAGAATTTTAGAGGAGTGTGGTCAAATCACGCTCCTCTTTGCATATGAGGTGCAGATGGTTACAAAAACAGAAAAGAAAAATGCGATTCGGCAGAACATCATTGATTCGGCCGCGATTTATAGCAAAAATCTTGCGGGAAAAACCTTTTTATATGTATATGGTGAAAATTTTTTTGAAGTCATGTTTTCCATCAATCACTTTTTACATCTGACAGGGGTTGAAACCGGACTATCCGCCAAGGATTTCTATAAGAATGCAAAAAAAGGAAAGCTTTCCAGCAATCAGTTTTATTTTACAGAGAGACATCCCTATGCAAATGCCAGAAAAAAGCTGCCATGTTTAAAGAGATTGCCAGAGCTTACAAGCCAGATGGTATGTGTTCTGAAAGATATGCAGACGGCAACCATTCTATATAAGTTAAGCGTGACGAATCTGGAATTTACATTAGGCCTTACAGAGAATATTGATACTCATGGAAAAAAGATAAATGATTACTTTCTTCCCATGTCGCTTCGAGTAGAAGATTCTTCCGTTAAAAAAAGCAAGGATGGCGAAATCGTGGACTTCATCTTTGCGAAAGATGCATGCATGTCCCAATACAACAAACTGGTGGTTCAGGATACCAAAAAGAACATACCTGAAAATATCCGGTATTTGATTGATGCGGGTTTTTACCATAAAGCAAAGTAACTACATAGCACTGCCAAAAGAAATAAGACAAAGGAGATCCGATCCATGAAAAAACAATCCCAAAAAGAATACATCGTCATCGGCCTGGGCCGATTCGGCAGCAGCATCGCCCTGCAGCTGGAGGCCAATGGCTGCAAAGTCCTGGCCATCGACCGCAACGAGCAGAGGGTCCGGCTCATCGCCGATTACGTCACTTTGGCCATGTGCCTGGACGTGGCCAACGACGAGGCCTTAGAGGAGCTGGGCGGCAGGAATTTCGACGGCGCGGTGATCTCCATCGGCCACAGCCTGGACGCCTCGGTGCTGGCCACCATCTGGGCCAAGGAGCAGGGCATCAGCCAGGTCATCGCCAAGGCCTACGATGAGAAGCAGGGCAAGATCCTCACCAAGATAGGCGCGGACAAGATCGTCTATCCGGAAAAGGAGATCGGCGTCCAGCTGGCAAACGACCTGGCGTTCAACAATATGTTCGATACCATAGAGCTGTCCTCGGAATACTCCATCGGCGAGATCATCACCCCCACCGACTGGATCGGCAAGGATCTGCGGACACTGAAGCTCCGGGAGAAATACGGCGTCAACGCCATCGCCGTCAAGCGGGGCGGGCAGCTTTTGGTGAATCCTCCCGCAGACCAGCCCACCAAAAAGGACGACGTATTCATGCTCCTGGGGACCAATTCCACCCTGAAGAAAATCGCCAGCGCCAACGCTCCCCGGAAGAACTGAGGCCGCTCCCTGGCACGCTTTTTGTCCCTTTTCATCTGAATCCGCTGCCGCTTTGTCCGGCCGCCAGGAGGGTCTTGTCCTTGCCCTATGTTCCTTTGGGCTTCTTCGCCCGGAGAGGTTTTCTCACTTCATCACCATCTCCCCATCCTCCGGCAAAGGCTTCAAGGGCTCATGGGGCAGGGTCTGATACCAGAACGCCACGGACGTGTAGTCGTCATATCTGGGGCCTGTCCAGCCCAGATTGTCCAGCGTCATCCGGAAACCGGTCTCGAAATGGATGGGATCCGCCACGTGGAGACGGTACAGCAGAAACCGCTGCTGTCCGTTGTAAAAGGCCGCGTTGTCCCCCAGGATGGCGAACATTCCGGCATAGAGACCGCTGTAGGTGTGGTATCGCTTCAGATAGATATCGTTGCCGAACCCGTAGGCGCCCCCGAAGTAGTCTTCCGTGCCGGTATAGTGGATGGAGGGATATCTGTCGTCGTCAATGTACATCCTGGCCTCCCCCTCTACCCAGCAGGTATTGTTGCCGTTCATGCCGGCAGCCAAAGTGAGCCCCGCAAACTGGCCCTTGCCTCTGATATTGTCTATGACGGTATAGGAACGCCCTTTCTGCACCGGGTGCTCCTGACGGTAGGACGCATGAAAATAGCCGATATTTTCCGGCAGTTCCAGATAGCAGCCCGTTATCATGTAGAAAAGCGTCTTATCCTCCCGGCTGCGATTTTCCATGGTGATCTTACAGTGCTCTCGGAAAGGCATCTCCCAGTAGCAGTTCAGGCCTCTTCCTGGGGCCACCAGAATTTTGGCAGAATTCAAAATCGGATATCTGCCCTCCCGGTCTTCAAAATTCTCATCGTAGGCACAGCCAAAGAACGCCGAAATCGGCGCCTCCACGGAAGGGTTCTCGTTCCCCTCCCAATAGATCCGCAGGATAAAGCTGTGTCCCACATATCCCGTGAACCAGATACTCTGAATCATTCCCGGCCCGTCGGTGTCCAGCAGCGTAACGGTCTCCCCGGGGCGGATGTCGATGCAGGGCCGCAGCTTGGTGCAGTCCCCGCCTTTTGCGCCCCCGCCCCTTGTCCCCGTGGGATTCTCGGCGGAAAAGGCAAATGTTTTGATATCCTGTATCAGATGAATGCTTTCCATATTCTCCCTCCCGATGTGGTTGACATTTGTCTGATGGTAGCATATAATCGTGCCACTGTCAACGGTATCCCGAAAATCAGCCTCCCGGCCCGCCGCCCTACCACCAGATAAGATACAGCAAAGTCAGCGCAAGCCCCAGGCAGAACAGCAGCAGCCCAAAGGACAGACTCCGCTGGATGATGCGGTTGGTCTCCCGAAACTGCTGGTTCTTCACCGCCGCCAGGTGCACATAGTCCCGGTGGAGGGGGTTTTTACGCCGCCAGGTGCGGTTGCCCAGACCCTGGAACGCGTTCAGCGTCCGGCCCAGGCCGGCCGTCAGCGCATTGCCCTCTGTCCTCTCCCGGGGCAGAGGGCTGTCCCGGTAAAGGGTCTTTCGCAGCCCCACCACCAGCCAGTCCGCCACACTGTCCAGCACCCTGCAGGCCACCCCCAGGATCCAGGGCAGGGCGTACAGCGCCACAGGCCGGTACACAAGCTCCTCCAGATCCAGCCATCCGGGCCAGGCGTCCACA
>ERZ808051.366-NODE-366-length-53328-cov-11.259732_pt1 | contig 53328 bp, 42 predicted proteins | sample MGYA00380199_ERZ808051 | MGnify/ENA primary metagenome ERZ808051 (study PRJEB31490, sample SAMN06133391) | mouse gut metagenome | isolation source: J11 | host: mice | place: China: Chengdu | collected 2015-05 ... | reverse complement strand
CGCCTCCTTCATTTGGCACAAATCTCCCACAAACTGTGACGTACATCTGACGGAAAGCATTTTTCAAACACGCTCTAGAGCGTGTTTGAATATAAAAGAAACGAACTATATGTATTTAATACAGGAAGGATGCTATATATTATGTGGATCGCAAACAACTGGAAGGACTATGAAGTCATCGATACCGCCTCCGGCGAAAAGCTCGAGCGCTGGGGAAAGTACATACTGGTACGGCCCGACCCCCAGGTGATCTGGAATACCGAAAGAAAGGATCACCGCTGGAAGAAACCAAACGGACACTATCACAGAAGTTCTAACGGCGGCGGGGAGTGGGAATTTTTCAAGCTCCCACAGGAGTGGGATATCCGTTACAACGACCTCACATTTCATCTCAAGCCCTTCAGCTTCAAGCACACAGGGCTTTTCCCCGAGCAGGCTGTCAACTGGGATTGGTCTGCTTCTATCATAAAGGGTGCGCTTGCCAAGGATCCCTCGCGCGAGATCAGGGTGCTCAATCTCTTCGCATACACGGGTGGCGCTACGCTGAGCGCCGCGGCAGCCGGAGCGCATGTGACGCATGTCGACGCCTCCAAGGGCATGGTCGGCTGGGCAAAGGAAAATGCCGCCTCGTCCGGGCTCTCCGCCGCCCCGGTCCGCTGGCTTGTGGACGACTGTGTGAAATTTGTGGAGCGCGAGATACGGCGCGGCAATACTTATGACGCCGTTATCATGGATCCTCCCTCGTACGGCAGGGGGCCAAAGGGGGAGATCTGGAAGATCGAGGACAGCATCTATCCCTTCATCAGGCTCACGGCAAAAGTCCTGACCAAAAAACCGCTTTTCTTCCTGATCAACTCCTACACTACAGGGCTGCAGCCAGCCGTTCTGACCTACATGCTCGAGACTGCCATTGTGCCGGAGCACGGCGGCAGCGTGGACGCCTCCGAGATCGGTCTGCCCGTCTCCTCAAACGGGCTTGTCCTTCCCTGCGGCGCAAGCGGCAGGTGGACGGCCGGATGAGATCTGCGTCAAAAAACGGCAGTGTTTCAGATCACTGCCGTTTTCCTGTCCTCACAAAAACTGATTTAATAATATAACCCCGTATCTGCAATCGATGCCAGGATCGCGGCAAACGCGCCGCCCATGACGATCGCAAGCACAAAGCCGATCGCCGTCCACACAAGCATCGCCTTGAAGTAATTGGATTTACTCTTCTTGGTGTTTGATCCAAATGCCCAGACAAAGATCATGATAATACCCACACAGGGTATGCACATGATCAGTGTCGAGATCATCCAGTCCGCAAAGGTTACTGGCTCCTCAAGATCCGTATTCCCCTGATACGACTGCTGCTGATAGGGCTGCTGTTGATACGGCTGCTGCGGCTGGTAGGGCTGATACGGCTGCTGCGGCTGGTAAGGCTGCTGTTGGAACTGCCCCTGATCCCCACTCTGGTTCTGATTGTCCTTTTCATATAAGTTGTTGTTGTCCATCAATATCTCCTTCCGATATTCCATTGCTCTGATACTGCTGATTCTATGTATACATACTACAATCGTAATGATACCACAAAAAAGCCGCCTGATGCAACAGATATCACCCAAAAATTTTTGATGCGCCCCTGTATAGATGCTGTCAAAAATAATCGGGATAGGATTCAAAAATCCGTTTCACTACATCATAGGACAATTTCCGCCTGCGGTACTCGTCGACGATGCCTTTGTTGTTCATCGTCCGCGGGCGCCCGCCAAACCACTCGTCACTGATGCGGACATCGCAAAACTGCCAGACATACACGCCGCTGCAGCCCTCATGCTCGAGGACAGCCGCAAGCTGTTTTTCCAGCGCCTGCGCCTGGTACTCCTCCGTCCACTTGGCATGGTGGTTGTTCCGGCAGCCGTAGATCGCGCCTGCACCGATCTCGGTGATCAGAAACGGCTTCCCGCTCCCCTCGGTCTCATCCTGCACCCACCGGTACAGATCGTCGAGGTATTCCGCGGGCGGCGTGTCGTGATACCAGAGCGGATAGATATTGTAGGAGACGACTTCGGGAAGCCCCAGGCAAATGTCTGTCTTGAACTGGCAGCTCGCCGAGGAGCGCGGTCTTGACGCGTCGAGCGACCGGATGATGTCATACTGTTTCCCGTAACATTCCTTTCCGTACTCGCTGTGGCTGGCACACTCGTTCAAAATACCCCAGATATAGATACAGGGATGATTGTAGTGGAGCGGTATCATCTCGCGGATCACAGCCTCTGCCTGCGGTTCAAAATTTGGATTCTGCATGTTCTCAAGGCTCAGACCCCTGGCATGGTTCTCCTCCCAGACCAGGATGCCCTGCTCGTCACACAGATCCAGGAATATCTCATCGTCCGGATAGTGCACGGCGCGGATGGAGTTGGCGCCAAGATGCCTGATCAGCTCTATGTCGGCTGCGATTGCAGCGTACGGCAGCGCACAGCCAAACTGCGGGTGATCCTCATGCCTGCAGAATCCTTTGATCCTGACAGCCCGCCCGTTCAACAGGATCCTGTCCTTGTCTGTCCTGATCTCGCGAAATCCAAACCTGTCGATGAGATCGTCCACCTTGCGCCCGCCCTGTTCCAGCTCCGCCCTCGCCGCATACAGATGGGGATTGCCGATCTCCCACGTCTCCACCTGGTCGAACGAAAAGTCCTGACACAGCGTGACTTCCTCATCCGCCCGGATCGTCACCGCCTCCCATCGATGTGCTCTGTCCGCGACCGAGATGCCGACATCCACAGCCTGGTCTTTTTCAGAGAGATTGACAGCCGTGATCTCCGCCTTTGCCATCCATTTTCCGTTAGCCAGATGCGGCGTGATGTGAAGCTGTCTGATGTAAAGTCCGCCGAGCTGTTCCAGCACGACAGGTCTGCTCACGCCGCCGTAGGACATATAGTCGTTGGGAATGTGGAGGGCGCTCCCGCTGCCGAAACGGTTGTCCGCCCGGATCGCAAGCGTGTGCTCCCCTTCCCCGAGATCCTTTACGATCACGCTAAATGCCGTGTAAGCATTGTAGTGGGAAGCGATCTCCTTCCCGTCGAGCGTCACGCAAGCCGTGTGGCTCACACCCTTGAATTCCAGCCGGATCGTGCCACCCGCATAAAATTTCGTTCTAAAGATCCCCTCGCCCCTGTAATCAGAAAAATCAGGGAGATTCTCCCAGCAGCAGGGTGTCGCCACCTGAAATGTCCTGCCCTCGTATTCCCCCTGACAGGGCGTGAATTCCCACAGGCTCCCGGTGAGCTCCTGCTGCTTTCTCACATTGTGTGTTGTAAAAGTCCTGATCATCTTATCTATGCCTCCTCCAATTCATAAACGCTTCACCCAAGAATGTTCCCGCTACCAATTTAACACGATTCCTTCATATTTACAATGATCCGGATCAAATACAATGACAGTCCACCTCTCCGGATCCGCATGTACAGCACATACTCTGCCTCCGCCAAAAACCGGTAGCCCTGCCCAGACAAGACTACCAGTCTCTATCTTCCAATGTTTTATAATCTCATAAAAATCCTGCGCAGAATATTGTTTCTGTAATACACAAGCGGCGGTGCGCCCGGAAAGTGATTGAGCATCCTGTACAGATAGACCGCAAGCGTGGCGGCGCACACCACTCCAAGCCACAGCTTCGTATGTTTGGCGTGTACGCCCCTGACATACCTGTTCACAAAAAAGCAGCCCAGGAAGAGGATCCAAAGCGGCGCTGCAGGGTTGAGCTGCATCCCCCTTGCGAATCTGCCCGTCAGGATATAGAGCACAGCCCGCGTCATGCCACAGCCCGCGCAGGGAAACCCCGTCAGGATCAGCTGCGGGCAGAATGCGCGGAACACGCTCCGCACCACTGCATTGTAGAGTACCAGCGCCAATATAGCAGCCCGGAAATTCTTTATGTCACGCCACACTCTCCCCAAAATAGTCTGTACTTTCTGCATCTGCACCACCTCCCTGCTGCGCCTTTCCACTTTGACTGCTTTTTTGATTGTTATCATATTCTATGCGCTGCATACGCCCTCGAAAAGTTAAACGACCTGAATCCCATAAACATCCCCCGCTGCCGCTGATACCGCTCGATCCTCCTGTGATATACGCTGTCCTCACTCTTCCAGAGCTCCTCCGAAAGTGCAGGAACCGCGTCGAGCGAGAGCCGCCGCCTCAGATAATAGCTGTCACACTCCTGCCCGTCTTCGCAGGCGGCGATATTGTACGAGGCGATCCAGTAGTCCGGGTGCGCCGCCGAGAAGCAAAGCCAGCCCACAGTCAGTGTCACAAGCACAAAGCGGAACAGCGAAAACTTTTGATCATAAGTATACACCAGAACGCCCGTCATGACAACCGCGATCATGACCAGGCCCCACAGTACCAGCAGCCGCAGGAAAGTCAGCTGGTAGCTTGCGATGTACAAGAGCATCCTGTATGCGCTTGATACTGTCATGATGTACGTACAGCCGCATATGATGGTCAGCAGAACCCGCAAAACACGCAGACTCCCAAAATATGCCAGCGTGCACAGCACCAGGACGATATTGAAGATGCAGACAAACACCAGCTCAAAGAATCCGTGTCTGGCATAGGATGCGTAGGTGAAGCCTTTCGGCAGTTTCCCAAGAAACAGACTGACGATCTGGATCCCGGAAAATACCACATACATCGCACACATCACGCCGTTGACGGTCACTGCGATGTAAGGATCCCAGTTGGTCTTCGCTGTCTGAGCCTTATTGTCTATCGCACTGATATTCTGCGGCTCCGTGTTGTATGAAAAAATGCCGTAACACACCACAAATACCACGCTGACCAGTCCCGCGATCCTGATCATATCCTCAAACGAGTCAATGTCGATGGAAAATGTCAGGATATTGTACAGCAGATCATAGAACACGGCATCCGCACTCGCAAGCAGCAACGCGATGAGCATTGCCATCGGAAACACGATCAGCAGTCCGATCCCGACGGATCTGACAAGTCGTCTGCCGTTGGCACTTCTTTCGGTCCTGCCATCTTTTTCCCTGTCCCTGCGCCTCAGCTGCCAGCACGCTGCCACATCACAGATCGGCGCGATCGTGTTGGCGATCCCGCCAAACAGCATCATCATGCCACCCTTGATGTACGCGGTGACACTCCACCCGGTCAGATCATGCCAGCACTGCAAAAGCAGCACGCAGAACAGCACGGTCATCAGCAGTTTGTTAAAAAAGATCAGCACGCCGGAGTCCGTCGCGCAGTTTAATAAACCTGCCGCTGCGATACTTGCCATCAAAAACGTTTTGTTAATATGCGCCTTCGTCTGTCCGCGATTCCCGTCTGCGGAGCTGCTCTCTGACTTTTTGATAAAGTAACAAAAAAACAAGAGGGTTCCGCCCGCGAAAAAAGGGTACGTGATCCCCGACGCATTGCGGTACAGGCAGAATGTGTAGAACAGCGCGTACAGAAAGCTGCCTATGCCAAACATCCGGAATCTCTTTTGCTTTTTCTTCATTTCGTTTGTCTTCACTTCCTGTGCTGCCTGATCGACCTGCGGCAACGCTGTCAGCAGCTGCGGGTCTGTTGTTATCATGTGATGATCCATTTCTAATCCTTCCCTTCTTATTTTTATCTTATCATTTTTTATCTTATCATTGTCCATCTTATCGTTGTCCATCATTGTCATATTTTTCGTACAACTCCCACATGCAAAATCCTGCTATGTCTCCTCGTCGTCGGTCTCGACAAATTCCAGGATGTCCCCCGGCTGGCACTGCAGCGCTCTGCAGATCGCGTCGAGCGTCGACAGCCGCACCGCCTTTGCCTTATTATTTTTTAAAATCGACAGGTTTGCCAGCGTGATGTCCACTTCCTTCGCGAGTTCTGTGAGCCCGACTTTGCGTTTTGCCATCATCACGTCAAGATTGATTATTATCGCCATTGTTACACTGCCTTTCTGAATCAAAAAGTTTTCGGTGAGCCTAGTACTCCATCCGGTCAGAAATTAGCATCGTGAACCGCCTGTTTCGCACCATTGCGTTGTTAAAATTTCTAGACGATGCCACCGCATCGCCGTCGAAATTTTGCCTAGAGCGTGTTTGAAAAATGCTTTCCGTCAGATGTGCGACACAGTTTGTGGGAGATTTGTGCCAAATGAAGGAGGCGTAGCGGGCTACGTCGACTGAATGCGGTGCAAATATCACGCAAACTGGGGCGTATAGATGGCGGGAATGATTTTTCATACACGCTCTAGCACTGGCACGAACCATGCAGTCCACAACTCTAATTTCTGTCTGGATGGAGCACTAGATCGTCAGGTCATTTTCCAGCTTGTACTCCACCGCCCTGTCGAACACGAAGGCGAGCACTTTGCTGAACAGTCCCGCTATGATAAAGACCAGCACCAGTACCAGCATGGCGATCGTCAGATAGAGCACTGTCCGCAACAGACAGATCACCGCGATCATGAAACTGTAGGTTCCCATCCGCTGCAGGCTGACCACATTCTCCTTCACAAAACAGTCATCCTGCAGGACTGTACGAAACATCTTGCGCAGTTCGCCGAGTATCAGGACAGCCAGGATCCCGAGCACAAAATAGATCACGATGATCTCCGTGTAGCGCCCCTCAAAATCGTGAAAATCCAATAGCGCCGCCACCTTCTGCACCAGCCCCGGAAAGGGCAGCAGCACTGTAACGACAATGCCCGCAAAGTACATAAAGTCCAGCAGATTTTTTGTAAAAATGATAACCGTTTCCTTCTTCATCATCTCTTCATCCTTTTCATTCCTTCTTATTCTCCAAAATATTCCGGAAAAATGTCTTCCAGAAAATTCCGTATCTCCATACTAGCACCACTCGCATCGAAATACAACAACTTTTTATCGTTTTTCGATAAATATTTATCGCAATTCTTTTTCTTTCACGCGCCGGGCACCCGTCAGCTTTTGCTGACATCCTTCCCCGGGATGCCCGTGTGCACAAAAAAAAGAGGCGAACTGTCTCGCTCGCCCCCCTACTTCTTCACGAAGCAGCCTTTGCTGCGAGTGATTAGAAGTTCTTCTCACACTACAATCTTATATCCGGCACTGCCAAGAACTTCTATCGCTCTTTGATAGTCCTCCTTTTTCGTGAACACATAGTCCGTATTGTAGGTCGAAACAACAAAGATCCCAATCGCATTTTCCGCCAGGATCCCCGAAATCCCGGACAGTATACCGATCAATGAGAAATCCAGGATCCCCCGGATGCGAAAGGCTTTCCAGCCGTCCTCACGGTCTGTCGCATTGGGCGGGACATCGCCTGTAAGACATACCAGGGATTTTTCTTCATCGGTCTTTCCCACAAAACAAAACGCTGTATTCAGGTCTGCATAGGAATAATCTGCCACCTTACACACCGAAAAATCGCGATCGATCTGTTCAATCTCCACAACCATATAAATCTTTGCTCCTCTTTCACTGGTAACAGTTCCTTACTGGTAAAAACGTTCAAGATTCCTGACAAACGCCTTGGCAGGTCTGTGCCCTCCGTTCTGTGTCAGCCTGTCCGTCTCGAGCACATACGCTGCGATCTTGCGCCGGAAATTCGGTTTGATCAGTTCCTGACCGGATATCAGTTCCACCGCCTCCTGCAGATCTGTCAGTGTGAAATACTCCGGCATAAAGTCAAAGGCGATCCGTATATCGCTCTCGAGCATGCGCCGGAGCCGGTGAAAGACGCTTGTGATGATCTTTGCATGGTCAAACGCGATCCCCTGTGAATCCACAATATCATAAGTAACGATCTCATGATAGTCGCGGTATTCAATATGTTCCCCGATCACTGCGCAGAGGCTGACAGCCGCATTTTCGTCCTGCACGCCGCTTTTGCGCAGCTGCAGCGCATACGAGCGGTCGCAGGTCACAACATTGTCCCGCTCCTGCTTCCTGTCCGCTGTCTTTTGCACAGTGATGTCAAACCATGCCGCCTCGCCGGCATCACCGCTCGCCTCGAGATGCCCGTTCGCAAGATCGTCCTCATTCAGCACCGCGACAAAAGCCTGTGACACGATCCATCCTCTGGGGTCGCGCCCGCTGTCGCTGAACACATCGCACAATTCCAGATACGCCTTGTCGGTCCCTGTCTCCTCCGTCAACTCACGCCTTGCGGTCTCCTGTATCGTCTCCCCCTTCTGCATAAAGCCGCCCGGAAGCGCCCACTCCCCCTGAAACGGCTGCTCGGCGCGCCTGATCAGCAGAAGGCGCAGCGTTTTGACCGGAAGCTTGCGGTAATCAGAGCCCTCAATCTTCCTGCTGCCGATGGAGAACACGGCGATGTCCGCCGCGATGGACGGACGGTCGTACCGGCTGATATCGTATGACTCCAAAAAATCCTGGTTCTTCATTGTCTGATCTTCTTTTGTCTGACTCATTTTATCTCCTCACTACCACTCTTGTTTGCGGACAATTCGAATGGGAAACAAATTCATATTAATGCAACTGTCTGCCTCAATGATTCGTTTATCAGATTCTGAATCAGCAAGATCATTGTGTCAGAGTTCAGGATGTTATCCATCAACTCCTCCAACTTTTTCATGGATGTTATGGTAAATATATCCTTTCTCTTTCCGCTGTACGCAATTGCCAGATCTTCATTCATCACGACTGTCACAGGGTAGGAAATTGTGCTGTATTTTACAAACATCATTCTGTATTTATAATGTTCTAGCCCTTTTACTGTCAGAAAAACTTCAAACTTGTTTTGTTCCGCCCCCTGCTCTCCCAAATCCTGCTGTATATCTACAGCTAACGTATCTGGAGAGGTCTGTAAAGTCACCAAAGCAGCCAGCCCATTCTTCTTTGTATAAGAAAAAACCGGACCATCATAGCGTGCTATATTTCCCATCACATGCCCCTCTGTTGCCTGTTCGATCTGCTCTAATGATTTTTTGATGACAACGTCCGGCGTGTACTTATCCAACAATTCAAAAGAAAACTTTTCCTTATCCATTCTATCCCTCCAACTTCAACTCAATTATCTGCAATCTCACACAGTATCGGAAAATGATCACTTATATTTGGATTTGGATGTTGATTTCCATCCATTAGATCTGAGTAACTGCAAGATGTTATGATTCTCAGACTTTCCTTCTTAAACAGGGGTAAAATATCTTTACTCACAATCACTTGATCCGGCATATACCACATTGGTGAATACAATTTTGACTGATTTAAATAATACGTCCCCGGCGGATATGAAAAATCTCCCATAAAGTTCCACATTGGATTATAAAATTTTCTATACTCTGTTCCGGAAACTCTCCTTGTGGGCGGATCCATCATACCCAATACCGGCAAACCGTGAAATCCATTTGCATTTAAACAGCCTTTATCATATGGCATCTCGTTAAAATCACCTATGATGATCGTATCATGTGAATCAATACTCCGTTCCATCTGTTTGATATCATACATGATTTCCTGTATTTTTTCAAATCTCTCATCACTCCTGTCTCCATGCATATCCGACATCAAATGCACACAGCACAGAATATACCTATCCTTAATGATCTGAATTGAATGATATGTATTTTGACATCCCGGCTCTATCCTGGCATACCTGCTCCACACATCAATCCTGCTGCACCCTTCTGTGTAACATGGAACAAACCTTTGATGATTTTGTTCAAGCAGCATCTTCAATTCTTCATTGTCCGCACAATATTCAGCCATAGCGAGCACATCTATATCATAATCCCGAATCAGACTCACTATATATTTATTGATATCGGTGTTTCTATGAGTGTTCCAAAATAAAATCCGCATACGCCACTTATCTTCCTTCACAGCTGCTTTAAAGTGATTGTTTTCGTCGTTCCATGACCGGCTCCATTGTATGGATTCTTTTTAACTTATACTACCATACACTTTACAATTTTTCCACCCGAACATCCTGCGGAAAGTATTTTCCATACACGCTCTATACAAATAGGCAGCCCTGAGACTGCCCTGTTTGTACCGGTATGAACCTATGATTCCGTAAACTCCTCCGGCTCAACCTCCGCAGGCAGCCGCAGATCCCCGCGCGGGCTCACGGACACGGAACCCACCTTGACGCCGTCCGGCATACAGTTGCGCTTGAACTGCTGCCTGAAAAACCGGTTGTAAAATACTTTCTGCCACTTGGAGATCTCCTCGTCGCTGAACTTGTACTCACTGCTCCGGCGAACTGCCTCCCGGCACAGGCAAAAGATCTCAGCCGGCGACATTCCATATCGCAATGTGTAGTACAGGAAAAAGTCGTGCAGGATATAGGAGCCGACGGTCTCCTCCGTCTTCTGGGCGATGGTTCCGTCCTCGTTCGGCGGGAGCAGCTCCGGGCTCACCGGCGTGTCGATGATGTCCTCGATCACTTTGCTCATCCCCGCAAACCCGTTCTCGTCCATGTAGTGGCCGACCTCGTCGACCAGCATGCGCACCAGTGTCTTGGGAATGCTCGTGTTGACGGCGTACATGCTCATATGGTCGCCGTTGTACGTGCACCACCCAAGGGCAAGCTCCGACAAGTCGCCCGTGCCGACGACAAAGCCACCCTCCTTGTTCGCCACGTCCATCAGGATCTGCGTGCGCTCCCTCGCCTGGCAGTTTTCATACGTGACATCGTGCACATGCTCGTCCTGCCCGATATCACGAAAATGCTGCCGCACCGAGTCAGCGATACTGATCTCCCTGACCGTGCAGCCCAGATATTCCATCAGCGCGACCGAATTATTTTTCGTGCGGTCCGTGGTGCCAAATCCCGGCATCGTGATCCCGGTCACGGTGTCCGGGGAAAGTCCCAGATCCCTGACTGCCTGCGCACACACCAGCAGCGCGAGCGTCGAGTCGAGTCCGCCCGACACACCGACCACAACACATCTGCTCTTTGTCGCCTCGATGCGCCTTGCAAGTGCAGTGACCTGCATTTGAAAGATATCAAGGCAGCGCTCCCTGCGGTTTGAGGACGGCACAAACGGCGTGATGGACAGTTTTGCCAGAAGTTCCCGCTTCTCCATAAGGGGCTTTTGACACGCCAGTCTGTGATAGCACCGCGTCGGGAAATTATTTTTGCACTCGGAGTACGTCTTGTTCGCGATCCTGTCGTGCCGGATCTTTGTGAGGTTAAAATCCTTCACGAGTACCGTATCGCTGAAAGGCTTTCCCTCCCCGAGAAGTTTCCCGTTTTCGTACATCAGTGCGTGCCCGCTGAATACCAGGTCCGAGGTGGACTCATACTGTCCCGCGGACACATACACATAGCCGCAGATACAGCCAGCCGACGCTGCGCCCAGCATATTTTTCCGGTACTGCGCCTTGCCGATCACCTCGTTGGAGGCGGAGAGATTGACGATGATCTCCGCCCCGTTCAGCGCGAGCAGCCGCCCCGGTGAGATCGGCGCCCACGCGTCCTCGCAGATCTCGATGCCGACGCAGACCTTCTTGTCCGTGCCGATCTCCACGATGACATTGTTGCCAAAAGTCGTGCGCAGCGTCTCCATTCCGCATACAAGCACCAGCTCCCGCGCGTCGCGCTCGCCGGCGCTGAACCACCTTTTTTCATAAAATTCGCCATAGTTTGGCAGATAGGTCTTTGGTATGACTGCCTCCAGCCTGCCATTGTGGATCACCGCCGCACAGTTAAAGAGTTCTCCTTCTATTTCCAGCGGAACGCCGACGACGAGCACTGCCCCGTTTTCACCGTATTTCTTTGTGTACATGGTCAGATCGTACAGCCCCCTGAGCGCCCTGTCGAGCAGGTTCCTGTTGTTGAACAGGTCTGCGCAGGTGTACCCTGTCAGGGAAAGTTCCGGTGTCACGATCAGATCCGCCTGCTCCGCCAGGCTGTCGTATGCCTTGATGATCTCCTGGCGGTTTTTTGCGACGTTACCTACATGGACACGCGGTGCCACAGCCGCTGCCCGAAATAAATTCAATGCGTTCTCCATCTCCTACATTCCATTCCTTTTCTTTATTCTATTCCTGCAGATCCTCTTCCTACAGCTCCTCATGCAGAAAATTCACTCTCCACCTGTATATATCCTATAATGTGCCGGTTAAAAATGTCAAGTTCTTCCAGCGGAACCTCAGCCTCCAAAACTCCCGTTATTGAGCCGGTCTCTGATCTCGGCAAGCGACTGCTCCCGCAAAAGCACGCCGTCGCGATACACGGCTTCCAACAGGTTCTCTCTCCCGAGGATATCCGCGCTTGTGTAACCGTCCTGGAAAGCCAGCGCCCCGCGCTCATCGCGGTAAACGCGGCACATTCCCTTCTGGCTCTTCTTGAACCCGCCCTCCTTGGGATCCTTGAAGATGACTTTGTACCCCTTAGCGTTTACGGTTCCGCCAAAAATATCCCACAACCTGAACACCGCTTTTGTCACGACCTCCACACAGTCCCCGCCGACAGCGCAATTGCTGCACATCATGGAGTCCTACACGATCGCTATCTGGCACATCTTCATGGCTTCGAGCGCGTTTGCATGACTCTGCGGTGTGACGCCCGCGCAGCACTTTTCTATGACACGGACTTCGACCTCGGGCATGTTCGCCTTGATCAGCAGTGCATTGGAGATGACGCAGATGTCCGTGCAGAGACCGACCAGCGTGACATTCTCGATCTCTCCGTCCGCCTTTAGATACTCCGCAAGCGCGACGGAACCAAAAGTGGGTTTGTCAAAGATCTTCATGGCGTCTGTCCTGAGCGCCTGCAGCTTTTTGTCGAGCTGCCACCCGTCCGTCCCCTCGATGCAGTGCGGGACCGGAAGGTTTCTGCCCTCCTGCGTCTCCAGGTAATCGTCATGGTGCGTATCTCTTGTGAAGATCACCTCCCCGTCAAAGGACCGGACTGTCTCCGCCACATTGTCGACGATGGCGACAGCCTCCTTCGTCCCCAACGCCCCGTCGATAAAATCTTTCTGCATATCCACAACTACCAGTACTTTTTTCATAGTGACCACATTCCTTTCCGTATTAAAATCTTTATAAACTATTTTGTTTTAAAATCTGCTCTGTTTTGAATCACACTCTGCTTTAAAAGCCGCTCTGCCCCGTCTGTCTGAACTTGTTTATTTGAACTTGTTGTTTATTTGATAATAAGAATATAACACACGCCCTCTCTGCTGTCAATATCTTTTTATCAAAAAGATAATAAGATTCTTCTATCAATTCTACAAAATAAAATCTAAAAATTCCATTATTTGCATGTGATACACTAAATATTTTCTCTTTTAAACCGATAATTTATTTAAAGAAGTTTTGCATCGATTGGACGCTTTTCACTACTTTTATTGACGAGTGAACAGTAACATGAGCGGGACAAAGCGGATGGAAAACCACGAAAAGCAATTGATTTTTGAGACACAACGGTATAAAATAATAGTAACATATTAAATGGATTTATCAATAAAGGAGTGATGAAGCAATGAATTTCTGGAATTCTACAAACTCAATGTTTGGCTCAAGCAACTCGACCAACCTGTACAGCCTGTTCTCCGAAAGAGCTTCAATAAAAAACGGTACATACAAAAGACTGCTCAATTCATACTTTAGCTCTGTAGGAGGAGACTCTGACAGCACGACAGCCAGGAGAAAGAACCGCGGCTCAGACATCATCGACCAGCTGCTCAGGGAGAAGATGTACCCCACTGTCTCCAAGGAGACAAAGGAGGCAAACTCCGAGCTGACCACGGGGCTTGGCAACCTGCAGTCCTCTGTCTCTGCATTGCAGAAGGACAGCACCTACGAAGATACGGAGAACGGCTCCACCGCAGCGGATAAGGTTGTATCCGCGATGAAGTCCTATGTGAACAGCTACAACGACGTCGTGACAGCGTCCAAGAGTTCTACGCTCTCGAACAAGACCGCATACGTGGCAAACATGATGAGCGCTACCTCCAAGTACGCAAAGGATCTATCGGAGATCGGTGTCACACTCAAGCAGGACGGAACACTGCAGCTCGACGAGACCAAGTTAAAGTCAGCTGACATCTCAAAAGTCCAGAAACTGTTTTCGTCGGACAATATCCAGAGCTACGGTTCCACGATCGCATCCCGCGTGAAATTCGCAGGCGGCGGTTCAAGTTCTTCCACGAACAAGACAGACAACAAGACCGACACGGACACCGATACCAAGAAGCCCACTACCACAGGTGCAGCCGGGCTCAAGACTGACGGCGAGGCTCTCGCGTCGAGCGAGCTGTTCTCTAAGATCAAGGACAAGGACGGCAACGAGACCTACAATGTCGACAAGATCCTTTCCACGGCAAAGAGCTTCGTGAGCAACTACAACAAAATGTTCGACAATGCGGAATCCAGCTCCAACTCCGGCGTGATATCAAATCTCGCATACATCATGGAGCGGACAAAGAACAACTCGAAAAAGCTCGAGGAGTTCGGATTCAGCGTGGACAAAAAGGGCAGGATGAAACTTGATGAGGACACCTTCAAGAAGGCGGATATGAGCAAGGTACAGGACTTTTTCAAGGACTATGGCTCCTATATTGCCAGCAATGCATCGCGCGTGGACTACTACATGAACACGAACGCAAATGCTGCCAGCGGATATACAGCCAGGGCATCCTACAATATACCATCGATTTCCGGTTTCAGTGAATCCATATAAATCAAGTAGATTGCGGGCACCCGTCAGCAGAAGCTGACGGGTGCCCGCAATTTATCAACTCTTTTCCCCAAACTCAAATGCCTCAAGATCAAAATCACTTCCGGGCAGGAACAGAAACGCAAGTGTTCCCTTTCCGGCAAAACATATCCCCGGAAAGACCTGCCTCACCACTTCTCCCCGCGCTGCCTTTCCCCCGTCAAACTGGATGATATACTCCTGCGGCGCGCTGCCATCCTCCGCATCAGGCGTAAATGTGATATGAATCTCGTTTGTCTGCAGGGGCGTATTTCCCCATATCGTGATATCCGAAGTCCCCGCCTCGCCGAAATCCATCTCCCGGTACTCCAGCGTCACATTGTTTCCGATCTCCAGAACCCGCTTTCCTGCTACATAAAAGCTGTCCCCATAGATCCTGTCCGCCTCCGCCGCGGTCAGGTACATATAGCCCCTGCGCTGCCTTGTAAAACAAAATCCCTTGATATGGACTTTCGCGTTCAGACAAAATGCCAGCGTCACGATTCCTTTTATGCGCTCGGGAAGTTTCCACCGCTCCTCCTGATAGGTGTTCCAGATCGACGGCTTCTGGTAGACCACGGTGTCCAACAGCCGGCTTCCCTCCCGCTCAGGGTGTCCGACCCATATCTCGATCGGATAGGCTTCCCCGGACAGGGCAAAGACGGGCATGGTGATCTCGTCGGAGCCAAAGCCGCCGAAATCGATATTTTCATAAACGACGCCGCTGCGCCCGTCCCGCGCCGTGGCGATCCCCTTCTCGTTCCCGTTCCCGATCTCCCCGATGGTATCTGAGCAGAGTCCGGCGCTGATGAAACGGTAGGGATCAAGAAAGCAGCACCCCAGCCCGGCAGCCTCCATTTCCAGCTGGGATATCAGCGTGATCCTGCCCTCGTCGTTTTTCGCCATACAGCGCACACGAAAAGCGCCATCTCCCAGCGCGCGCACCGTCACCCGCGTCCGCAGCCGGCTGTCCGCCCCCGGCTCCCGCGCGTCCGCAATACAGGCATGATTCACCTCGATCCCGCCGTCGTTCACCACCTTCCAGACCAGCTCCTGCACGTCAGCGTCCGCCGGAAAGATCGCAGCTTCCACCACGGTCTCCGGCTGCTGTTCCGTCAGGATCCCTTCCCCTACCCTGCGCAGCTCGATCTTTCTGACCGGAACCGGCAGGTTCATCTGCATCTGCGGGGACAGGACCGGGATCGATAACAGTGCCGGCTTTAGCCCGTTTCCGTCCACCCGGACCAGGATCACGCCTTCCTCCTCCCCTGCACCGATCACCGCAAGCAGTTTCCCCGAAAACAGTCTGCGGCAGCACGACTGGTAGGAATCGTAGTCCGTGCTGTCCCCGTTATCCGTCCCGACCAGCCGTCCGCTCCCCTGCACGTCCACCCGGACGTAATCTGCCGCGTTCTCCACCGGGTTCCCTTTCCCGTCCAGTGTCTCTATCGTCAGGAAACACAGTTCCCCGCTCCCCGCCTGCAGACATTGCCGGTCGGGCGTCAGGCGGATCATCCTGCTGTCCCCAAAGGAAGTATGGCTGTCCCATGCCACTGCCCTGCCCCTGTCGTCGTATGCCACCGCGCGGATCGTCCCCGGATGATACCGCACCTGCCAGTCTGCAAGCAGCCTGCTGCCGTGGGCGTGGTCGATCGCCTGCCTGCCGCAGGACACGTCATTGACAAACAGCTCCACGCTGGGCTGGTTCGTGCACGCCCGCACATCGATCAGCTGTCCCTCGTTAAAATCCCAGTAGGGAAAGAGGTGCACCATGGGATCCCCCGCCGCATCCGTCCACTCCGCGGCATAGATATAGTAGGAATCCTTTGGAAAACCAGCCGTATCCACCTGCCCAAAATAAGAGTTCCTGGTGTGGTACGGCGTCGGCTCGCCGATATAATCAAATCCGGTCCAGAGAAACTGTCCAAACGAAAATGCTGTATCCCTGTCACCCGCGATGCATTTCTCTATGCTCTCTGCCCCCCAGCTGGTCGTGGAATTGCCAAGCGACGAGCACTGTTCGTCCTCGTCGGCAAGGATGGGCTTCGATGCCGGGAAATGATAGATCCCCCTGCTTTGTACGATCGATGAAGTCTCGCTCCCGTAGATCACCCAGTCGGGGTAGCGCTCGTGGTGCTCCCTGTAATACTTCTCGCCATAGTTATATCCGGCGATCTTCAAGATATCCGAACACTTTCTTGCGCTCTCCCAGAACATATAATTGGATCCGATCGTGACCGGTGTCCTCCTGTCATGTCTGCGCACCCAGCCCGCAAGCCTTCTGGTGATCTCCGGTCCCCGTTTTTCATCCCTGGTATCGCCGATCTCATTTCCGATCGACCAGAGCATCAGGCTTGGGTGGTTCCTGTCCCTGCGGATCCAGCTCGCCACATCGCGCTCTGCCCACTCGCTGAAAAAGCGCGCATAATCGTACTGTGTCTTCGGGGATTCCCACATATCAAACGCCTCACTTAAAACCAGAAAGCCCATCGAGTCCGCCAGATCCATCAGCTGCGGGTCGGGCATATTATGGCTCGTGCGTATGGCGTTGACCCCCATTCCGCGCAGGATCCGCAGCTTTCTCTCCATGGCACAGACAGAGAAGGCTGCACCCAGACAGCCCAGATCGTGATGCTCACAGACGCCGTGTACCTTGACGCGCCTCCCGTTCAGCAGCAAACCTTTGTCCGGGTCAAAAAATATGGTACGGAATCCGATCGTGATCCGCTGCCCGTCCAGCTGTACTTCCCCCCGCCACAGCTCCACGCCGAGCGTATAACACGCCGGACTTTCCAGATCCCACAGGGCTGGTGCGGGGATCTTTGCCCGCGCTCCCATCAGAAGGATCCTGCCGCCTCCGCCTCCCTGTCTTGCGAGAAATACACTCTCTGTCTCCTCCGCGTCCGCCGTGCGGCGCCACTGCTGTCCGCCCAGCTCCTGTGCCAGCGCATTGTCCCGGTATAAAAAATACCGACACTCCACTTCCCCGTCCACGGACAGATCATCCGCACAGCACTCCACCTCTGTCGAGACATCCAGCCAGAAACCATCATCACACGCTGTCGTCTCCACCCTGCAGCCGTCCACAGGGAGGAACGCCTCCCCGCACATCTGCAGCCAGACGCGCCTGTAGATCCCGGCACCCGAATACCAGCGGCTGTTTGGCGACTGGAAGCGCACCTGGAGGAGAATGCGGTTCCCGCCCGCGTGCAGATGATCCGTTATATCCATCTCAAAAGTGGAGTAGCCGTATTTCCAGTCACCCACTTTCTGCCCGTTGGCATACAGTGTGGAATCCATGTACACGCCGTCAAAACGCAGGATCACTTTCTCCGGCACCGGTTCCGCCAGGACAAGCTCTTTCCTGTACCACCCGCAGCTGTTTTCATACAGATTCCTGCTGTCCCGGATCAGCCAGTCATGGGGCAGCTCCACCGGTTCAAATGCATACTGTCCGGCGTCGATGCTGTCCATCTCAGTGCCAAGTGGTGTCTTTGCAAACTCCCAGCCATCTGTGAATAAGCGTACTGTACCCATACTTTTTATATCCCTTTATCCCTTTCCGCCAGAGTGTGTCCGTATCATACTTTGCCTCACAAGTATTATACGCTGCCTGATCCGATCCTGCAAGCGGATCGCGGAAAACTCCTGGATATTCCTCCTGGATATACCCCTGAATCTAAAGCCTCGCCAGCCTGCTCCCCATGCGGCTGAGCAGCTCGTTCGTGATGCTCCCGGAATCATCTGCCACATCCGGCGCAGCGATCTGCCCGCCGGCGTCGCAGCCGATCAGCGTCGCGGTCATGCCGACCTCGATCTCCGCGATGTCCGTGACGTCGACCGCAAGCTGGTCCATACAGATCCTCCCGACGATCGGCGCCCAGCTGCCATTGATAAGCACATAGCTGCCACCGCCGGAGAGACTGCGCGGAAAACCGTCCGCATAACCGACCGGCAGTATGGCGATAACGCTGTCCCTGTCCGCGACAAAAGTCCTTGCGTAACCGACGGACTCCCCCTGCGGAACACGCCTGAGCAGAACGACTTTTGCCTTTAAGGACAGCACCGGCCTTAAGTCAAGCTGCAGTTTTGTCTGTGCATCCGGCGAACTCAGGACACCGTACAGCGCGATGCCTGCCCGGACATAGCTGCACTTGAGCTCGGGATAGTTCAGCAGTCCGTAACTGCTCTGTATATGGATCTTCGGGATGCGTACCCCCTCTTTTTTCAGGCGCCTCAGCACAGCGTAAAAGTCTGCAATCTGCTGCCGTGTAAAGCGGACATCCGCCTCCGCAAGACTGTCCGCGACACACAGATGCGTATAGATGCCATTTACCGCCAGGTGCTCCATCGCAAAAACGCCCAGTATCTCCTCCTGGTCAAAGTCCTGGTCAAATCCAAGCCTGTGCATGCCCGTGTCGATCTTCACATGCACCTTGACGCGGCACCTTTGTCCCCTTGCCTGTCCATTCAGCCTGCAGGCATAGGCATAGTCGATCAGTGTCTGCGAGAGATCATATCTGCGAAGCTCCCCCGCCCTCTCCGGCGCCGTGAAGCCAAGGATCAGGATCTCGCCCCGCACACCGCACCTGCGCAGCCGGATGCCCTCGTCAACCGTCGCCACCGCGTACGCCCGGACACCGATCTTGTCCAGATGCACCGCGACCCCGCACATTCCATGCCCGTACGCCTCCGCCTTTACCACCGCCATCAGCTCACATTTGGGCGGCATCGCCTCCCTCAAAACCGCCACATTGTGCTCGAGGTTTTCCAGATCGATCTCGATATAAGCCCTGTCGGTATCCGGGATATGCCTGCTGCGTTTTCGTCCGAAACGCCCCCACAATGCCGCTGCCGCCACACTGAACACGACCGATGCCGCAGTGACTGCGAGGAAGTGAACCACGCTGTTGTCGACGAGCAGGGTCTGCAGGTGCAGCACTTTTGCAAACATCCGGATCACGACGATCATCATCGGGTGTATGATATAAACGATCAGCGACACATCCCGCAGCCACACACGGCGCTTCCCCCGAAACTGCATAAGCAGGGAAAACAGAAAATACACACACGGCGGCAGAAACAGATACATGCTGTCGTGCCGCTGCAGCTGAAAATGGTGCAGTATCAGCCCTTCCGCCAGCATCAGCCCCAGACAGACCACGGTCGGCAGCACATATCCTGCAGCCGGATCTCTGCGGGGCACCGCATCATCCTGATCATCCCCAACGCCGCTATCCTTAGAATCCGCGATGAAGCCGCCCAGCACGAAAAAGACGGGCGCAAAGAAGATCCCGTTCCTGGTGTAGTCCGACACCTGGAAAACAAGCGCATAAAACCCGCTGCACACCGGAAGCCTGCCGATCAATCCATAGTAGCTGTCACCGCACAGCCCGATCAGATACAGCACACCTGCCGCCGCAAACGCCCTCTTGTAATCCAGCCTTTTGACGAGTGCCCACGCAATCGCCCCGCCGATGATCGACGCCGGCAGATACCACAGATGGTACAGTGTCCCGTCAAACACGATGTCCTTTATGAGATTGGGCATCAGATCCTCCATCTCAAAATAGCCATTGTAGAGATTGACCGGGATATAGAGCGCGATCGCGGCAACGTAGATCAGCGCTGTCTTTTTTATAAAAATATACAATTTTTCAGTCTGATAACCGTATCTCGAGATCAGAAAAAAACCCGAAGTCACAAAGAAGAACGGAACCGCGACGCGCGCGATAACGCGCGTCAGTACAAAATCCCCCATCCCGGACAGATCCGCAAGCGGCGACGTGTGGATCGCTATGATCAACAGTGCCGCCGCAAGCCGGAAGACATCGATCCCTGTATAACTCCTGACAATACTACTCTTATTTTCAACCCTCATCTTACCCTCTCCATAGCAGTTTCATCCAAACGGTTATGCCTCCTTAACGGTTTTGTCCAAACGGTTATGCCTCCTTCTCTACACGTTCCGACGCTCCGTCACGATGAACCCGTCGCAGTTGTTTCCCGAAATGCTGTATGGCTGCGCATCGTCGACCGCGATCTCTGTCACCTCGCCAGCCGCCCTCACATAGGAAACCTTATAGGACTGAAAAACAAACGGATCCTCCCCGTAGCGGTACTCTTTTATGCGCGCGATATACTCCTCGAGCGCCAGTCCCGTCTGCGCCATGATCTGCGCGTGCGGCGTCCCCACATACCGGAAATGCCACGGCTCATGTCCGATCCTCGTCACAGACTGCTTGTCCTCCGGATACCGCTCTATAAACCCATACGCCGCCGCAAGCCCGCGGAAGGTCTGACAGATGCCCTCATACGGAAAATAGGGGCGGATAAAGTCGATCTCCTCCTGCTTTAACCCCAGGTCGATCGCAAGCCCCGTCTGATGCTCGCTGTGCCCCGGAACTGCGACGTAGCGCTCCGTAAATTCCCGCCCGCTCTCGGCAAGGGACTGATCCCAGATCGCCTGCTGCTGCGTCCGTGAGCGCCATCCGCTCACCGGCACGATGTGCTCCCAGCCCCCGATCGCTCCCATCAGTCTGTCCAGCGCACACGCCGCCCTGCTCTCATACAGGATCTCCTCCCCGTTCCACACCCCCACATGAGACAGTTCCTGACACTGCTCCCGATACCCATGCGCTCTGTTGACCAGTATCAGATCTCCCCTGTAGATCTCCTCATTTTTTAACAATACCGTCCTCATATCTGCTCTCCCGTACCTGCAACATTCTGATCCCAGCCCGTTTCGTCACACCGCCGCATTACACAACTGCCTGCCCGATGATCCGGTCCAGTATTTCCGCAAAACCATACCCTGCCGCCCTCATCATGCCCGGATAGCGGCTGTGCTCCGTGAATCCCGGTATCGTGTTGACCTCATTGAATACGATCTCCCCCTCCGGCGTCAAAAACAGATCCACCCGCGCAAATCCCGAGCAGTCCAGGACCTTGTATATGCGCATGGCGGTCTCCTTGACCTCCCGCGCCTTGTCCGCCGGAATCCGCGCCGGCACATGGATCGCCGCAGTCTCGAGCGTGTATTTCTCCGTGTAGTCAAAAAATCCCGTCCGGGCAAGCTCGATCTCGTCCACTTCCCCGACGATCAGCTGATCGGTCCCGCAGACAGCACACCCGACCTCAAAGCCGTCGATCGCCTCCTCCAAAATGACACGGTTGTCATATCTGAAAGCGAGCGACACCGCCTCCGGGAGCTGTTCCATGTCCTCCACCTTCGTCACACCGTAGGAAGAGCCCGCTTTCACGGGCTTCACAAACACCGGAAATCCAAGCTCCCCTGCGAAATCGCACGCCTTGTTGACAGCACTTTCGTCCATCAGCACCATCGCCCTCGGCACGCGCACCCCTGCAAGCCCCGCAAGCCTGTGCGCCCTGTCCTTATCCATGCAGAGTGCGGAGGCAAGCGTGCCGCAGCCGACAAGCGGAATCCCCGCGAGCTCCACAAGCCCCTGAACGGTGCCGTCCTCGCCGTTGCGCCCATGCATCACGGGAAAGACGGCATCGATCCGGATCGTCCCCGCGCCCTCCCTGTTCAATACGATCAGCTGATGCTTTGTCCTGTCCGGTGAGATCACGGCGGGCACGCAGTCCGCCTCATTGCACCATGTGTCCTCCTTAATCTTCTCGATATCCCCCGTAAAATAGTACCAGCTTCCTGACCGCGAGATACCGACCATGACCGGGGCATATCTTTCCCTGTTGATGTTGTTAATCACCGCATACGCCGACTGCAGCGAGACCTCATACTCCGAGGAGGCACCGCCAAAGATAATGACTATGTTTTTCATATTTTTTCACTCTCTTTCCTGACTTTATCGCACATTTTTGAGTATACAGAATATTTTTTTAAGATCCAATGAAGTAAATCCTTAAGATTCTTAAAGATTGTATGATGATTTGTTTTTCTCTGCGATCGAGCAGGGGAATGAACTTCTCCCCTACTCGCGCGCCGGGCACCCGTCAGCTTCTGCTGACATGCTTCCTCTGGGTGCCCGTGTGCAATCGAGTAGGGAAGAACCATCTTCCCTACTCGCGCGCGAGGTGCGTGCAGCAGCGCTGCTAATTTCCCTACGCACCCCTGCGCATAAAAAACCTGCCTTGATATAATCATTGTATCAAAGCAGGTTTTTTCATGTTTGTCGGTTTTATGGAACCTTTATGAAGTTTTTCTCACGGGAATCTTACGATTTTCTTACTATAACATGTTCTGTATTTTATATTCCCCTAATCCGTCAGCCTCTCGATCTCGTCAATGATCTCCCCGATATAGGCTATGGTGTCCAGCAGCGGCTCATCGGTCGTGATGTCGATCCCTGCAAGTTTTGCCAGTCCTACAGGATCCAGTGTGCTGCCTGCGGCGAGCACCTTCTTCCAGTCCTCCACGGCACATGCTCCCTCCCGCTCGATGCGCCTGCACGCCTGCGTGGCGACGGTAAGTCCAGCACTGTACGTGTAGGAATACAGCCCCATGTAATAATGCGGCTGGCGCATCCAGGTGTGCGCGGCATCGTCGGAGATCTCCACGTCCTCGCCCCAGAATGCCTGCAGTGTCTCGCGCATGAGCCGGGTGAGCGTCTCGGCATTGACGCTGCCGCCGTCATCAACGATCCTGTAGACCTCCCTCTGGTATGCCGCCTCCATCAGATGCGTGACGAAATTGTGATAGTACGTGTTGCTGATCATGCAGGAGAGCACCCAGCGGCGGAAGCGCGGATCCGGGTTCGTCTTTAACAGATAGTGTGCCATCAGCAGCTCGTTCATCGTCGAGGGCGCCTCCACAAAATAGGTCGAGACGTCGGTGTCAAAGAGGGACTGGCTGCTGTTGCAGGACCTGAAATGCCCGGCATGTCCCAGCTCGTGCGCCAGCGTGAAGACGTCCGACATGCGCTCATTCCACGACAGCAGGATAAACGAATTTTTTCCGTAGGGGCTGGCGCAGAAACCGCCTGTGGATTTTCCCTGGTTCTGGGCAAAGTCGATCCATCGGTCGCGGTACGCCTCCCGCACCATCTCCACATACTCCCCGCCGAGGATCGACAGACCCTTTTCAATGTATTCCCTGGACTCCTCGATCGTCACCTTCGGATCATATTCCGGGTCGACGGCGATCTTCAAGTCCGCGAAAGTCATGCGGTCGAGCTTGTGTATCTTTTTGAGCAGTCTGGCGTATCTGCGCATATGCGGTGCCAGCTTTTCCGTGATCAGGTCGATCTGGCGGTGGTACATCTCCTTCGTGACCTTCTGCCCGAACAGCAGGCTGTCAAACACGGAGTCAAAGCCCCTGAGTGTCGCGAGTGTCTTCTCAGTCTGCACCTGCGTGTTGTAGGCGGCTGCCGTCACATTCTCATACGCGCGTATCTTTGCGGAGAACGCGGCAAAAGCGGCGCGGCGCACCTCCTTGTCCTCCTCATACTCATAATTGTTCTCGAAAAGGGAATAGCCCAGGGGATACTCCCTGCCGTTTGCGGCAAACGCGTCAAATTTCATGTCCGCCAGCTTTGCCATATTGTAGATCTGATAAGGCGCCTGGATCGTCTGGGACAGCGCCGCGATGGCGCGCTCCGTCTCCGGGTGGAGCAGATGCGGTTTCATGCGCAGCAGATTCTGCAGATAATGCCTGTTTTCCGCGGAGATCTCAATTGCCTCCCGGATCACATCGTCCTCCTGCCCCGCGATCTCGTTGTCGATAAAGCTGAGCCTGCTGAACATCTCTGCAGCCAGATTGGAAAACGCCTCGTTGCGCTCCTGGTTGTGCGTGTCGTAATAGTCGACGGACACCGCCAGATCACAGTAGCTGCCGACCAGCACGATCAGGTGGTGAAACGCTCTCAGATCATCCAGGCACGCCTTGATCGACTGCGGTGTGTCCAGCTTTCCCCTGTAATCCCTCACGATGCTGTCACAGAGCGCTTTTGCCCGCTCCACATCGCGGTTCATCTCCTCCTCTGTCGCGTAGATCAGCGACAGATCCCATGTCAGTTCCACAGGAATGTCCCTGCGTGACTTTAATTCCTTTTCCATTAGAAATCCTCCTCATTTTTATTTATATTTCTATCCGATCAGACACTCTTTTCCCTGAAATGCAAATCCGTATTTGCGGATCTGCTCCGGCGCAAAGCCCTCCGAAATGAGTTCTGCCGCATACTGCTTTTCTTCGATCTGCGCATGCGCGCTGGCAAGCGTGTCTTCGAGCGTCTTCTCATCGTCATCGGGATCCAACACTTTAAACTCAAATATAAATGCCTTCTTTGTCTTGTCAAACGGTTTTATCATGACATCATACCGTCCATAACCGCTCTCCCTGTTCGAGCGGACTTTGTAGGTTTCCGCGAGATTTACCACCATGCCAAGCACAAAGCCATGGTAAAAACGCTCGGGCTCCGCCTGATCCGAAGGCCTGTTCCCACTGTCAAAGGCGCTGAACGTATTGAGCGCTACCTTATTCATAAATGTGTTCATCTTCCTGACATTATCATTCAAGAGCGCTTTGATGAACTCATTGTAGTACACCCCGCTGCTGCCGCCAAACCAGCCCCTGACCATATCCTCGAAGATGCGCTCCACCTCCATGTTGGTGAGTCTTAGCGTATACATCTTCCTCTCCAGTCTTCCGACCTGCTCGAACTTTTCGATCCTCAGATATCCTGTCGCGAGCAGCAGGCTCCAGACTGCATCCGCACTGCCGCCCAGCTGGCCAAATACGATCGTCTCATCCAATTCCGTCTCGAAGCTTTTTCCCTGCAGCAGCGCCTCCATCGTCTGCTTGATACCAGGTTCTCCCGTCTGGACCAGCGAATTTACAAGGTCATTTCCGCTCGTGTTTGCCCAATAAGCATCGAATTTTCCTTTTTTGATAAATGACACAATCGACCATGGATTATATATATCTGTTTGTGTGCCAAAAGTAAAACCATCATACCATTCTTTTACTTTCTGTTTCTGTTCCCCCAGTCCCGCATCATCAAGTGCCTTAAATACTTCTTTTTCAGTAAATCCAAAAGAAGTAGCATACTCGTTAGATGTCGTTGTGATGACATCCAGATGATTCATACCTGTAAAGATACTCTCTTTGGCAATCCGTGTGATCCCAGTGAGCAGTCCGCGCTCAAGAGCGCTGTTTGTCTTAAATGTGGCATTGAAAAAACTGCTGAAAAACCTGACCGCATCATCCCAGTATCCATACAGCCACGCCTCCTGCATCGGTGTATCGTATTCATCGAGAAGAATGATCACCTTCTCACCGAAATACCTCTCCATAAACCCCGCCATGGAACGGACTGCATCAGCCGCCTCATCAATTCCCATTCTCGGTTTTACATTTCTATAGTATTCCCTCTCATTCCCACTCAGCGTATCCCCCGCAAGCAGGTACGTATTCTGATTATACAGATCCGAGATCACTTTAGTGATCTTGTACTCCATCTCCGCGAATCTCGCCGCCTTAATGTTCGCAAAGCTCAGAAAGATCACGGGAAACGCCCCCTGCAGCTTCCTGTATTTGTACTCCCCCTCCGGCGATCTCTCCTCCCAGACAGAAAGTCCTTCAAACAGATCACTCCTGCCTGCGTACTGATTGGAGAAAAAACATTCCACCATGCTCATGTTGAGCGTCTTGCCAAACCTGCGCGGGCGCGTGATCAGCGTCACCTTGTCCGCGTACTCCCACCACTCCCTGATGAAATCCGTCTTATCGATATAAAAAATATGTCCGACCCGCACTTCCTCAAAGTCCTGATAACCGAGTGCCGCCCTGTTTTCATACATGTGCAGTCCCCCCCTTCTCTTAAATCATTTCCGCTATGAAATATTATAGCAGACCTTAATCAAAAATAACAGGGCGAAAAACAAGATGTTTTCCGCCCTGCGGTGCAGGTGTTATATATGAAAATCCTTTATATTATCCCAACGGCTGCTACTTTTCTCTCATCGGAAATTTAATGTCATAAATATCTGCCCCATACGGAATATCAAGTTTTTTGTGCTCATCAAGTATGTATTCCTTTCCGCCGATGACAAAGACTGAGCCGACCGCATAGTCATCTAATATATTTGTGTTCATGAACATATTGTAAGTTCCGTCATACCGTCTTTTGGGAACTACCGCACCTGCTGCTCCGTTTGATAAAAACAGCTCCTGTCTCTTATCGCCCACCTGAACACTGAAAAATCCCTCCTGGATCCCTGCCTCTTTCAGTATCTTTCTCTGTTCTTCATCTGAATAATACTTACTGCCATATACACCCTCACATCCAATACAGCCCCAGAATTTGCCCATTTGAAAACTCTCTTCATTCTGCCTCTTCATTGTCTGTTCGGAATATGGCTGTGAAACACTATTTCCCCTGCAATCGAGAACATGATACTTTCCTTCACGATCCTGAAACTTATAATACTTTCCACGTTCAAATACAATTTCATTGTTCTCCGCCCTGATCTCATTACAGCGATCCAGACTTACGGAGGGCATGTCTTTACGCAGATATTTCACCCCGTCAATCGTAAAACCGGTTTCATCCTCCACAACACTTCCGAGATCAAAATTAATGATATCCACAATTGCCTGTGGAAACTTTTCACTGACCACTGTTTTTCGTACATAAATCTCATATACACTGTTCTCGCTGGGTATATAGCTGTCTCTCCCAGGGTTTTGGAATGTTGATACACTTTTATTCGGCTTTCGCGGCGTTAAGAGATTTAGGATGTCCCTGTTCCACTCCTGCCTTAATTTTTGTCTTGATACAAGAAGATTTTTTGTCTGCATATGACCACCACCTATTGATTCACGATATCATAATATTCCGCCGCCATTTACTGGCAGCCTAAAAGTTCTTGTTACATTGACATTTTATCATCAATTGAAAAGTTTTTGGCAAAAAGATTCTGCATTATACCAGTTGATTCGCAGGATTATTTATTCATGCTCTCTTTCATAACTATTTATCACCCTATTAAGAAGCTGCTCGTCACAATTCTCAAACTGAATTTCACAAACCAGGTCTTCGTCTGCAACGACCGCACTCGTGTATTCTACTTCATCAAAATCTTTATATGAAAAACATTGCCATACAAAATCTGATTTTATCTGAAATATATTATATATTTCAGAAGAATAACTTTTTCCAAACTCAAATCGATCTGCCCCTTTTTCTGCCACCGTAAAAACATAAATTTTTACCCGGAACGCATCCGTTTTATATTCTGATATCAGTGTCGACTCATCTGATATATTGACAAAAACATCCTCCACACAAGAATTTAAATAGTCGTTATTTAACCAGTATAATTTTTTTTCTTCTATATATCCCTGAACGGCATCGAACGGCAAAATGGTCTCTGATCTATCGCTCTCCTCTCCTTTTATTCCTGTTCTCTTTTCTTGCATTGTTGCCGCATCACAATCTATTGTTTCAACTGTTCCTATACCGTTAACTTGTGAAGAATATTTATATCCAAATTGATCCAATACAATTGCAGAATTTTGTATCATAGCTTTTGTATCTATATTATTGTTGCCAAGCTCTTCTGTGCCTGTGAAAATTTGCTGTACTTTTGAATTTGTCTGCGCACTTAGCGCCATGCCTTCAATGCCATAGAGATTCAAAGTTATCACGAGTACAACTGCAGAACATAAAATGAATATTTTTTTCATACTAACCTCCATGATTCCGCTCTGCGGAATCTCAAATCAATGCGGAGAATGCCCGTACTTTGGGCATTCTCTTGTGTGAGACTTAGAACTTCTTCACGAAGCAGCCTTTGATGCGAGTGATTAGAAGTTCTTCTCACACTAACTCCCATCTGCCTGCTTCAGCAAGCGTACAAATCAGGATGGTGAAATTTTATATTTCACACTACTACTCCCTCTCCATTTTGCAACGCAAATTGAACAAATTATTATACCATCTGTCATCAGCATAAAATAACTTTTATGTTGATGACAGATTCCGTTGTATCCATACTCTTTAAGTGTTCATCCTCCACGATCGTAATCCATAAATCCTATAACAATACTAAAACAATAATTTTATACATAAACTATATTGAATATCAAATATATTGTTTTACGTCATCGGGTAAATCCATTATACGTATGTGTCCCGAATATACCCGATGAACAAGTACCGAATATAGCCATTTTAACAAGTCAGTTATACAAGACAGTTATTAACTTTTTTAATGGCTCATATCATAATATATTTGACCTGATGGATCGCTTCCTACATATTGCGTGATATTATATGTTCCTGCCGGAGTTGTTATTTTAGCTTTTATTTGGTATTTTGATACCCCTGTTACTTTAGCACTTGAATAGGTATTTTCACTAAATGAAATACTGCTGTGATCGCGATCGCCAAAATCATATTCAGCAATTCCATAAGTACACCATACATAAGTCTTATCAAAATGGAATGTACCTGTCACTTTAGTTTTCCAAATTAAATCCCCATTAGAATATGTATATTTGTATTCGTATGATTTTTTCTGAATCGTTTCACTAGCATATACCGACATCCTTGAATCGGCAATATCCGTTGTATTAATAGTAATTTCTATCCAATTCCCATTATCTAAACGAACTTTATATATGCCATCCGCTCCATTATATTGTTTTAAATCTTTCATATCATTTAGGATAATAACTCTATTACCCCCCATTTCTTGTGCCAAAACTGAAATATTATTGATTGATATCAACATACATACAGTCAAAAAAGCTACAATTAGTTTTCTCATTTTTTCCCTCATAATGTACTCCTTTCTTCTACAAATCAACAAGTTTCTTCTGTTTCAATACAATGGAATCATCTCCTTTCTAAACTTTAGAGATACCAGGTAATTGCGAAACTCTGGAAGCCGCATAAATACTGGCTTTTTTGTTGCCATATTTTCTTTCGCTCCTCATCTCGTTTTAGATACATTACACAAAAAGTTTGCTTAAATGTAGACACTAAAACTCCTTTATTGTGTAGCTTCTACAAATTCTGAATGATGTGTTTCGCAATTGCCTACTTTAGAGATACATATTGTTACATTGACATTCTACCATCAATTGGAGATTTTTTGTCAAATTGTCCCTATTCTGTCATATAGTGACTTATATTGTTATCCTCACTGAGCATTTTTCCCAGACATATCCCGATTCCAGGCAATCCGGTCATGAGTCCCATACCATATCTGTCCTGTGGGAGCATTTTATCTTCCAGTATGACATTGACAATCTCACTGCGTATCCTTTTCCTGTTACACTCCTGCTCCGCAGTCAGATTGAACTGTTTTTGATATGCATTCATGATCATGTAGTTTCCTGCCATTCCATGACACAGACATAAACCGCGCCGAAGTGACTGTCCAAATAATATTGTTGCAGCCCGATCGATATCCCGCTTTACGAGATCACTATCCTTATATTCTGCAAGTCCGGTCAGACCTAATCGGGATAACAGGATTCCGGCTGCACCATGACACCATGCGTTTGCATACACTTCATTCCCGGTATTTCGAAGATCTTTCCAGTTGCCCTTTTGTTCTGAATATGACAGATTTTCGTGTTCCAAAAGTATATCTATCATCTGGCAATATTTGTTGTCATTTACATGCTTTAGAAGATGCGCATATGCCATCATAAAACCGCTGTCTCCATGTGCCATTCCCCCCAGAATAATCCTGCACTTCCCGAATTTGGAATCAAATATTTCCTTTGCCAGCCAGTCCCCGATCGCTACCGCCAGCCCCAGATCCTCACTGTCATGTGCCACCTCATACAACTTTACAAGTGCACAGATCACTCCGGCATTGCCGGCAAACAAATCATATATCTGATCGTGAGCATATATTTCAGAAATTCTTTTCGCTGCTTTCCGGGCACAGATCAGGCATTTTTCGTCCTGTTGAATATCATACAGCAATAAATATGTGTGGATCAACGCACCGATTCCCACATAAAGCCCTGTTTTTGTTTCCAATTGAAATGCTGGTGTATCCACATATCTGCACACCTTGTCCACAAGGATCGCATCAATATCGGTTTTCTGCAGATATCCAAGACGATGCATAAAAGACAAAAACACCGCAATACCCGAGATCCCGTCATAAAAGCTCATTCCTACAGGCTGAATGCTCCACAGGTTCTCCCCCTCTAATTTTAAGCCGTCCCAGCAAATATCGTCTGCATATACCGTCGCTTTTTTCACAACCAGATCCAATATCCTTTGCGTTGCCTGCTCCAACTTTATCCTGTCCAGACCTGATCTTGCACCATCGAAGCTTCCCTTACTGTCATAATATATGTTTTGCAGTCTATCCATATCCATCATATTTAAGGACAGCCTGATCAGATCAAGCTGTTCCTTCATGTCATCCGGTCCAAACCGATCGATCAGATATCTGTGTGTCTCATATGCAGAATTCTGATAGCGTTCCACATATTCATCTGCCCTGCAAGACAACAACGGTGTGTCCATATTCAAGAGCGATGACAGTTCCTTCTTCATGACATGCTTATCACATTTTTTCTTTTGAATCACCTGCAGCATCAGCATATGCTCCTCCGTCGTTCTCATAAACATTGGGTGAAGCGAACTTGACAAATACATCGCATACTGCTGTGTATGCCGGACTAAATATCTCGTATCAAGATGCCATAACGGCTCTATCAGTTCTTCTATCTGTACTCTGTTATCCATATAAAACCTGTATGCCGATGTAAACCCTTCACATACCTCCTGTATATACTGCCCGGCACCGATTTGCCTGCCCTGATATGTCGGAATACTGTTTCTGCCGGATATCTTTATATAGTCATAATCCACATACATATCAGATGTTTTCTCATTCCTGACAACTGGCAGTTTCATCGGTGAATACACTTCATTTACCATGTGCAGGGCACTGATCGTCACACCTTTTTTCCTGTCTCTCCACACAGGAAACGGCAATATTCCTGTGCGTAGGACATTCCAGCCCAATCGCTCATTGACCTGATCCTCTGCATTTCTGACCGGAGACCGTCGCTGTATTCCCGGAATGGTCTCTGCATCTACCAGCACCGGCATTCCTGATGCAACGATATTTTCCTGATGCATATCCCCGGCATGGAGAAGATAACACAAAAATAAATGAATTCCCATGCCTTTGAAATATTCCTGCACCTGCTGCTCGTTTTCACATGAAAAGGCAGGTATATAACCTGCTATTCCATAATTCCTGCAATCGATCACCGGATAAGAAACAGTCCTGTTTCCTGTATGTTCACAAAAGTATGTGTATAGCACCTGATACACGATTTCCTTTTGCATCGCATGAGGCTTATACACGATTTTCTCTCCTGGTATCAAGTGTGCATTCTGCTGCCTTTCTCCCTTTCTGATGACAATCGGTTCCTGTGATCTTTAACGATGTTATATAATGAAATTCCTCACCCGCACAAAGCTGTTGTGTGATCTCCATATGACTGCTTTCTATATTACGCAGCATTTCTTCTAAATATGTTATTGTATATGTCATACGGGCGACCAGCAGACGTGTCATCTCAAAATATTCGCTGCATAATTTATGCACATAACTCACATCAGCTAACATATTCTGACAGTAATGCTGATACTCCTCTGAGCTGTCCGCCCCAATCAGTTTGACATCACTTTTACAAAGATGCATGTCATAAATGAGAACTCTTCTCGGAATCCTCTCTATACTGTCATATATGAGCTGTCTTAACACGCTTTCTTTATTTTTTAATATGGAAAATGTATCGACACTGATCGCAGAATACTGCAGATAGAACTCAACTATAATCTGATAAAACGGTGCAAAAAGAACGTCTGATAACCAATGATCTGATTCCTGCACCCTCTCTGTCGTGTGATGTCCCAGGCTTTGAATATATCGCTCTGTCTCCTCAATGCAATCTACGTGGGCTGTGATCACATTACTGCATATGTCTCTTGATAAACTACCGTATAGCTCACTGCCTAATAGTTTTATCCAAAAATCTTGATTGTCCACGAGGATTCTTTTCATTTTTTCCTGCATTTAATATCCCTTCCTTACCTGACAGAACAAAATATCAAAATGTGAAGTATACAATTTATTTATATAGCTTGCGTTTATCATGAATATACTCCTCTATTCAATACCCTTAACACAATATATATGTTATACCAATACACGATGCCGAGAAAGTATGTATCTCATTTTCATCCTCCCCTTCTAATATATCACTACTAACAATTTCAGCGAGTACATCGCCCGCACAAATCATACTTTCCTGCATAACCTTCCTCCTAACGCATAAACACAATATCTACCGCAAACTTTCTGTTCTCATACGATATCTGAATCGTTCCGTCATATTTTTTCACCGTATCTTTCACACTTTCAAGCCCCCAGCCATGATTTCCGCCATCGTTTTTATCCGATACCAGTCTACTGCCCTCCCTCACGGGCTCGTTGACAGAACTGTTTGCTATGTACAGCCGAAACAGACTGCCCATTTCCCGGATTCTGATCTCGACAAACCGCTCACCACTGCATTTCAATGCCGCCTCCACCGCATTATCGAGCAGGTTCGCGAGAAGGACAAAAAACTCATTCTCCTCGACCGGGGATCTGTGCAGCTCAACATCCACGATAATTTTAATATCATTTTCCGCACACTGCTTTGCAATCCTCCCGATCAGGTAGTCCGCCATATCGTACCCTGTGCAAGTGATCGCTTCCTGCACGTTGTCCTTCCTGCAGCTATTCTCAAAGTAATTTAGACATTTCCCATACTCCTTCCGAAGCAGGCAGTTATATAAATATTCATACTCATACCTTCTGTCATGATCCTTTTTCAGTTTCTGGTGTATTTCCTCTCTCAGCAGATCATAGTATACTTTCATCCTGTTTTCATTCGCCTGCAGTATATGGTTCGTCCTAATCACAGCGTGATACTCCAGCACCAACAGCAGACTGATGACAATCAGCAACAGTAATACAATAAGCACTCCCAGCAATATCAATGAATTGATATCATAACCGCTTTCCCAGTCAACATTGATCACATAGACTACAATCAGAATTTCTATAAATCCTGCCCAAAACAGAAACAGTTTTTGAAACGGTATCTTGTTGACCAATTCGCTAAATACATTCTTTTTCCTTATACAGTATGCAAATATAGCAACTTCTATAATCACAATGCTAATATTTGTCCATTGATAGTCACTTACTATACACTCTGAATAGCATAGGTCATAGATCACTGCGCAAATTAATACTGTTGGCATACGCAACGTCAATACAGCGCCGCTTGCAAAAACACTCCATGCTATCGCCCGTCGAGATTCTTCTTGCATCAATATACAAAGGCTCAGGCATAATAATGGCATCAAAAGATACAACACATTCGGCAGACATTGCAACAAAATGATATTCGCCGGAAGCGCCGCCACAACATACACTGCCAATATCATTCCTGCCAGCACCCTCGCCAATCTCCCCCTAAGCTTATCCCTCCCACAGAGTTCTACAAACATCCCCACGCTGAATGCCAACTCCATGAACGTCTCCAACACACCACACGCAATTTTTATGATCATACTTCTCTCCGCCAATAAGCGATCAACTGTTCCCGGACTTTCCTGTACCTCGGACGGCTTATCCTGACCATACTGCCATCTCTTAATACCAACTGGTCTTTCTTGATGGATTCTATCTGCCTGAGATTCACGATATAACTTTTATCCACATATATAAATTCGGCAGATGCGAGTGCATTCATAACCTCAGTGAGCGTTTTTCTCTCCCTGCATGTTCCGTTTCTGTGGCGGAGATTGATGTATTTCCCATCCTTTTGAATGCAGATGATGTTTTTATACAATATCCGCTCCACACTGCCCGCCGCATCGACTACATAGGCGCGCTGGTCAATCTGGTCGATCACAGACAGTGCATGATCCAGCACATCTGAAAGTTTTTCTGTCAGCATCCGCTTTGGAATAAAACGGTATGCATTGACCTCAAATGCCTCCGGCGCGCATTCGAGATGATTCGTGACATACACGATCACCGGCTCCTGATAAAGGCTGCGGATCCTGTGCGCCAGCTCGATCCCGTTTTCCTGCCTTACCATCTCCACATCCAGAAAATACAGGTCAAAATAACGTTGCTGTGCCAGTTCCGCCATCAACTGCCCTCCATCCTGATAAAGGCTGACTTCGTATGTTTTGTCGGGATATCCCTCAAAATATTTTTGCACTAACCCTTTTATTCGTTCACCTTCCTCCTTTTCGTCATCAACAATTGCGATCAAATACGCCAGATCATCAACGCTTAGACCAAACACCCGTATCACCTCTTTGACACCAAATACATTTTCTTCTCAATTGTATCAGATTTAAATCAAAGCATACACTAAAAAATCGACAAAAATGGCTTATTGTCCTCTTTTTGTCGATTTTTGTCCTTATTCTGCATTTTAGCAAATATCAGTACTATTTTAGCACAGGATATGTCAATTTATGAAATATGGAAATATTGTGTATACGTTCTGGTTTATTTATATATCCTAAAAATAGTTTGGACTTCCGCACCCTACAGTTCCAGATTCTCAAAGAGACATATTTTATTTGCATACAATCGTATGACACAACTGTACCTGTCCTCTGACTGAATGCCGGATATGTTGACATCCATGAGCAGTGCATCCTTTTTCAGCGACGCGTAACTGTCCTCTGTCATGGCGCTGTATGCATCTGCCATCCTGTCAAATTCTTCATCCGTCAGTGTTTCTAGCGCCCATGCATCACACCAGTACGCCTCATTGAAATAATCCGGATTCGCCTTTTTGAGATCGCCTTCCAGCTTTGTACTTCCACTGTCAGGAGACAACTCTCCATAAAAGTCTGTCAGTTTCTCTACTACAGACGCTTTTGTCGTCGCATCAACCGTCATTTCGATCGCTACAAGCCCGCCGATCCCCTCCTTCTCCTGTGCGACATGAAAAACCACCCCGGAGCATTTACCAAGCCTGCTGTCCACAGGCGTGCTATATTCATATGTCATGCACGTACCATTCCCATACACATAGTCCTCCTCTAATAACGTACTTCCCAGAACCGCAATGATCTCATCGGCATTCATTCCCCAACTCAGTTTTCCGTCACCGATCGGTATGTTTTGGCAGCTGTACCTTTCTTTTCTGCCGCCACAGGCAGTGCACAATATTATGGTCAGAAGCAGATACGCGCACAGCAGCCGCTTCTTTGTATGACTCTTTCTTTGCAACATCCCCATCACTCCTCCTGTAACACACTTTGTTCCACCTGTTTCTATTGGTCAAGGACGTATTTAGGAACTGTAGGAAAATAACCGATGCAACTTGCGCAGGATATTTCTCCGATTATGCATATCAAAAAACGTAGGCGTAGCGGGCTACGGCGAGGCTTTTTGATATGCATAATCGGAGAAATAGACAAGTCAAGATGCGTCAGTTATTTTTCTACAGTTCCTTATCACTATTTTCCTCTGTCATTTCAGCACTGGATAATCTAAACCATTTAAATCTGACCAAACGACAATTGATAATGTTGACCTTGAATATCTGCAATTATTACTTTGCTGTTCCAAATAAAATATGATTCTATTTCCGTCTCTGTTGAAAAAGTTCCCAAATGTTTCCATGCTGACAGATCAGTATCTGATCGGTACAGGGAGTAGAAACCATCACATTCCAAAAGTATATAGAAATTGCCTTCTTCATTATTTAATATCGGCGCATATCCATACCTGCACTTTTCGATCGCCTCGTCAATGATAACTGGATGCCAATTCTTTCCTCCATCTCCTCACTCCGCAGTCTTCCATTCGTCCGGGTCGATCTCCCTGTCCTTAAAATAATACTTGCGGTCATGCTCACCGACCTCGCGCATCACCCTGCAGGGATTTCCGACAGCGACCACATTGGACGGAATATCTTTGGTCACGATGCTCCCCGCACCGATCACCACATTGTCACCGATGGTCACGCCAGGCATGACGATAGCGCCTGCCCCAATCCAGCAGTTTCGTCCGATATGGACCGGCATATTATACTGGAGCCCTTTCTCGCGCAGCTCCGGCAGGATCGGATGCCCCGCCGTAGCGATCGTCACATTGGGTCCCAGCATCGTGTAAGCGCCGATATAAATATGGGTATCATCCACGCACGTCAAATGGTAATTTGCGTACACCATCTTCCCAAAATGACAGTGGTGCCCTCCGAAATTAGAATAGAAAGGCGCTTCGATATAGACCCCCTCACCACAGTCTCCCAACATCTTCTTCAACATTTCTGCACGTTTCTCACCCTCCGACGGCTTCGTCAGGTTATACTCGCACAGCAGATCCTGATAAGCCATCTGCTCCCGCATTATGTCTTCATCGCCCGGAAAGTAGAGCTCTCCTGTGTGCAGCCTTGCTTTCATATCAATCATCTTCAAAACCTCCGTCTGTTATTTTTTGTATACTTCTGCCACTGTCCCATTTATGCTCATTTCGTTACAATAACACATTCCTCAGCAAAAATCTCTCACAATGCGATACAAAATTATAACAATTCTATTCAATTGGCATTTTTCCCCTGCACGGGGCTGCGCATAAAAGCAAGGGTGGAATCCCACATATCTTCCACCCTTGCAATACACTCACTATTCAAAATCTATACTATGACCGATCATCCCAAATACCTTGCAATGATCCCCCTATATCCGTCGCAAATCCCTAAGTACCGTTCCTGCCTACGCGAACGGATTCTCCGTAGGATACGGCAGCGACTTCGGCTGGTTGTAGTTCAGATCTTCCACAGGAACCCCTATGTACTTAAATACTTCGTACAGTGCCTTTCCGAAGTGTCCGAACGCAACCGCGCCATGATGAGGATAGTTCTTCTCAATCAGTACATGGCGATAGAAACGCTGCATCTCGGGAATCGCAAATACGCCGATGCTTCCGAAGGACTTGGTCGCCACCGGGAGAACCTCACCCTGTGCGATGTACGCGCGGAGCTTGCAGTCTGCCGTGGACTGTAAACGGTAGAATGTGATGTCGCCCGGAACGATATCGCCCTCGAGTGTACCCTGTGTAACCTCCTCCGGCAATGTCCTTGCCATGATCATCTGGTACTTCATGCTGCAGAAGCTGAGCTTCCTGGTGTTGGTATTTCCGCAGTGGAATCCCATGAATGTATCGTTGTGTGTATAGTTGAACTGATCCTTGATCGACTCCTTATACATATCAGCAGGCACCGTGTTGTTGATGTCGAGCAGTGTCACCGCATCCTGGCTCACGCATGTACCGATGAACTCGCTCAGGCAGCCATAGATATCAACCTCGCAGGATACAGGGATGCCCATACCTGTGAGACGGCTGTTCACATAGCAGGGTACGAAACCAAACTGTGTCTGGAATGCCGGCCAGCATTTTCCGGCGATGGCAACATACTTGCGGTATCCTCTGTGCGCCTCAACCCAGTCGAGAAGTGTCAGCTCATACTGTGCAAGCTTCGGCAGCACTTCCGGCTTCATATTGCCCTCTCCGAGCTCTTCCTCCATCTCCCTCACCTTCGCCGGGATCCTCTCGTCCCCGTCATGCTTCTTGAATGCCTCAAACAGGTCAAGCTCTGAGTTCTCCTCGATCTCGACACCGATATTGTAGAGCTGCTTGATCGGTGCATTGCATGCAAGGAAATTGAGTGGTCTGGGACCAAAAGAAATGATCTTCAAGTCAGAAAGTCCTACGATCGCTCTTGCGATCGGCATGAACTCGTTGATCATATCGGCACATTCCTCCGCTGTTCCCACCGGATATTCAGGAATGTACGCCTTGATATTGCGAAGCTTGAGATTGTAGCTCGCGTTCAGCATGCCGCAGTACGCATCTCCGCGTCCGCCGACAAGATCGTTCTGTGTCTCCTCCGCCGCTGCGATGAACATGGCAGGACCATCAAAATGCTTTGCGAGAAGTGTCTCTGAGATCTCGGGTCCAAAGTTTCCGAGATATACGCAGAGGGCATTGCACCCTGCCTTCTTGATGTCCTCGAGCGCCTGCACCATATGGATCTCGCTCTCCACGATGCACACCGGACATTCATAGATGCCGTCCATGCCATACTTATCAGCATATGCCTTGACCAGAGCCTTTCTTCTGTTTACTGACAAGCTCTCCGGAAAACAGTCGCGGCTCACAGCCACAATACCTACTTTTACCTGTGGTAAATTGTTCATTTTGAAATCCTCCTTATTCAAGATCACACAGCTCTGCCCGGCAGAACGCTCACGTTCCATATCTCGCCGCATAACCACGCAGCCCTGCCCCGCGCAGACGTTATGTCCATTATCCCATCTCAGCACATGGATCGACCATGTGCTGATTTGTGCCCGTGCACGCACGAGCAGCTAATTTCATAATAGTGTGTGTCCCGTCAAAAATCAAGTGGATATCTCACAATAATTCATTTTCGTCAAAATAGATCAATTTACACCGTATTTTATGTCTATAATGCACATTTCCGCGGTTATGGCTGCTGCCCGCTCGTCGGCTAACACATTGAGCAGCGTGTGTCAACAGCAGGGCGTCTTTGCGGTGTACCCGTCGTGCCCGTGCAAGATTGCGCTTGCTTTTTCCGGTTGAAGACTTTATACTGATTATAAATTGCAGAATGGATCGGGATCATAACTGCAGAACAAATCAGGATCATAACGCAGATTCATAACATATGGCATCAAATGTACCGATTCATACTATATAAAACTGTTATATAAAAACTGTATATAGAACTGTTAACCGGAGGATGATCTATGGCAACCATAAAAGAGATTGCTGCACTGGCTGGTGTCTCAAGAGGGACCGTCGACCGGGTGCTCAACAACAGGGGTTCTGTCAATCCCGCTACTGCCGGGAAAATCATGGAGATCGCAAAAGCGCTCGACTACAGGCCCAACAAAGCGGGCATGGTGCTCGCCGCCCAGAAAAAGAAATTAAAGCTCGGGGTGATCCTGTTCTCCACGGACAACCCCTTCTTCGCCGATGTCCTGCGGGGTGTCAGCGAAAAGGCGGAAGACTTAGCCGGATATAACTGCGCCGTTCTCGTCAGGCAGATCCCCATCAATGTGGACGCCCAGCTGAGCGCGATCGACGAGCTGCTCCGCGAGGAGGTAAACGGCATCGCACTCGCGCCCCAGAACGATGAGCGCATCCGCATCCGCATCAACAAGCTGCACGAGCAGGGCATCCCTGTCGTGACCTTGAATACCGACATCGAAAACTCCAGACGGATCGCCTATGTCGGCAGCAACTACGCCAGGAGCGGCGCCACGGCTGCCGGACTGTTAAAGCTGATGACACACGGCACTGTCCATATCGGGATCATCACCGGCTCCTCTGGCATCCTCTGCCATACAGAGCGCATCGCCGGATTCACCGACACGCTCAGATCCGTCCGGGACCGCATGCATATCGTGTCGGTCGTCGAGACACAGGACGATGAGATCGAAAGCTATGAACAGACCTCACGCCTCCTGAAAGCGCATCCCGAGATCAATGCGCTCTTTTTTGCTGCCGGCGGCGTGTACGGCGGATGCCGCGCGGCCGCATCCCTCGGACTCGCCGGCAGGCTCTGCGCGATCGCCTTCGACAAGGCTGACACGACAGAACACTTTTTACGGCAGAGTGTGCTGTCCGCAGTGATCTGCCAGCAGCCGCGCATCCAGGGCAGGAAACCGCTCGACCTGCTGTTTGCGTATCTCACCTCCGGAGAGCTCCCCGAGAAAGAGTACAACTACACCGCTGTAGATATACGGATCCTGGAAAACATTTGACTTTCACGGTCTTCCGCCGTCAGACGATTCGTTTCTCTGTCCCTGGAACTCTGTCATATTCGGTCTAAAGCGCAGCGGCAGCATGTTCATCTGCAGCTTTGGATTGATGCGCGCCTCGATCGCGATGCTGTCACAGAACTGCCTGAACAGCTCCTGGTATGTTTCTTCAACCGCTGCGTACACAAGCGTCCTCTCATCGAAATCCGCCCCCCGCATGAGATACCACTTCTTAAAGCGCGCATGCAGCCCGAACGTCTGCGTATTCTCATCATAGATCACAAAATCGTCCGCGGGCAGCCTGTCGGCAAAATGCGGCATCAGGTACGGAAGGACATGGTGTTTTGCGTCAATCTTTGCATACAGCATCCCGTTTTGCAGCTCTGAGAAACGCAGGAACTGTCTCAGGTGGCACAGCTCGTTGTCCGATGCCCGCGCACACTTGAAGACACCCTGCACGCAGTCCTCCTTTAGCCTGTCCGTCACATGCCTGTCACGCGTCTTCAATCCCAGGACGACCGTGTGGTACACCGCGTCCGCCTTCTCCTCATGGCAGGAGACCATCGCCATGCTGAGTCTGTACCAGGTCTCATCCCCCAGCTGCGCGGCGATCGTCCCCGTCACCTTCGCCGCTTTCCCGTGATCTGCCTGTATATGGACATACTCGGTGAAGAGCCGCTGCACCTCCGGCTCCTCCGTCACTAGATGGATGGCGTCATGACTGGCAATCCCTCTGTCTTTCTTAAACCGGTATGCCTCATAGACCCCCGTCAGGATCCCTTCCGTGCTGTCCTCACATATCAATACATACTCTTCCATACAAACTCTCCCCCTGCAGAGACAGCGCACGCTCAGCCGGTACTCATCGCGCTGCCGTTCCCAAACAAATCCACGTTCTCCTGCGCGTCGTCAAACAGCGACAGCTGTCTGTATGTCATGCCATCCCTGTCAAACGGAAGCCTCTCATGCTCTGCCAGAAGATTCCGCGTGATGTAGTCCTCCTCGATCTTCGTGCGGTACATCATCTTCCCGCTGCAGGTGATGAAATAAAGCGCCCGTTTCAGGACTACACCGATCTTTTTGAGATTGTCAAAGTCGAGCGCCCCGCTCTTCCTCGCCCTGCAGATGCGCTGCGCACTCTTCACCCCGATCCCCGGCACGCGCAGGAGCATCCGGTAGTCCGCCCTGTTGATCTCGACCGGGAACTGCTCCAAATGCTGCAGTGCCCAGTCACACTTCGGATCCAACAGTACATTGAAATTCTGATGCTTTTCATTCAGCAGCTCGTCCACCCTGAACTGATAAAACCGCAGCAGCCAGTCCGCCTGGTACAGCCTGTGCTCCCGCAAAAGCGGGGACGCCGCCTTCACCGACGGGAGCGCCTTGTCCTCATTGACCCCCACATAGGCGGAATAAAATACACGCTTCATGCCGAACTTGTCATACAATCCCTCCGCGACCGACATGATCTGATAGTCGCTCTCCGGCGTCGCCCCGATGATCATCTGCGTGGACTGCCCCGCCGGGACAAACGACGGCGCACTGCGGTACAGCGCAAGTTCCTGCTTCCCCTGTGCTATGCCGTTCTGGATCTGGCGCATCGGCGTGAGGATCGTCTTTCTGTGTTTGTTGGGCGCAAGCTTTTCCAGCCCCTCCGCCGTGGGCAGTTCCAGGTTGACACTCATGCGGTCGGTCAGATAACCGATCTGCCGGATCAGCATCGGGTCTGTCCCCGGAATGCCCTTCACATGCACATACCCTCGGAAGCGGTACACATTCCGCAGCTTGTACAGTGTCTGGTACATGAGTTCCATCGTGTAACTCGGATTGTTGATGATCCCCGAGCTTAAGAACAGGCCTTCTATATAGTTCCGCCTGTAAAAATTCATGGTCAGCTCACAGATCTCGTCCGGCGTGAAGGTTGCGCGCGGCACATCATTGCTCCTGCGGTTCACACAGTACTTGCAATCATAGACGCACTCGTTTGACATCAGTATCTTCAAGAGCGAGATACATCTGCCGTCCGCGGAAAAGCTGTGGCAGATGCCCGCCGCGACACAGCTGCCCATATCGCGGCCGTTCCCTTTCCTGTCGACGCCGGAACTGGTACATGCCACGTCGTATTTCGCAGCGTCCGTCAGGATGGAAAGCTTCTCCATGATCGTCTGTGCCTGCGCCGCCCGTAGTTCGATACTCGATTGCCCGCCGCCGCTGGCCACGCAGTCCCCGGCGGTGCCAGTCTGACCGGATGCTGTTTTACGTTGAATAAGATCTCCCATACTTATAACTCCTGAATCAATACAATAGTGTGGATCGCGCAACAAGAAAAGCGAACAGAATTTCCAAATTCCTGTTCGCTTTTATCTTATCACACATTTGTTCTGAATGCAATCTTTTTCTATTGATTATATCACAGGTTTTGTCACAGATTTTATCAACAGATCCTTACTTGTGATCCCGCAGGGCATTCTCGATCCGCCTGCGAAGGTCATCTCCCTGGAACGGCTTGACTACATAGTCGAAAACCCCAAGCTTGGAGCTCTCCACGACAGACGCCTTATCCTGCCTGGAGGTGAGCATGATCACCGGAATATCTTTGCACTTCTCCATCCTGCGGATCTCCTGCAGCGTCTCGATCCCGCTTTTCTGCGCCATCTGTATATCCATGAGGATCAGGTTCGGTCTCTCCCGCTTGAGATACTGCAGGGCGCGCTCGCCCGAATTCATGGGGATCACTTCATAGTCCCTCTTGAGCTCCTGCTCGATCGTGGCAAGGCTGATACTGTTGTCGTCCACCGCCAATATTCTTGATCTTTCCATCATTTTCTCTTCCCCTTTCTGATACAATCTCCTACCTCTGCGATCTCTTACCTCGCACCCGGTAAATCCTCCAGCAGATCCCGCAGCAGCTGTTCTGCCTTGTCATCCTCGTACAGTTTCAGCAATCCCTGTATCTCCGTGAGCCGTGCCTCGAGATCCGTCTGCAGCTGGTACTGCAGTATTTCCTCGATCTTGTGCGCGCACTCCTTCGCGCGGAAATTCTCGAGCCGTTCCAGCGCTGCCCGGATCTCCTGTTCCAGCGCTGCAGGATCGATCTCCTGCACTTTCGCATCCGCCTGCCCGGCTCCCCGGCTGGCTGCAAGGAATCCGGAGATGTGCTCCATCTGCGCCTCGTACTCCGACAGCAGCTGGCACACATGCTCGTCGACGTACTTCTCATCCCCTCTGTCCACTGCCCGCTCATGTTCCCGGGCGTTGATCGAGACGCTCATGGCACCCACATTGGCGGACGCGCTCTTCAATCCGTGCACCTCTATGCCGTAGTTCCTGTAATCCCGCTTTTCCCAAAGTTCACGCAGGAGCAGGATCTTGCGCTTTCCGTCCAGACAGTACAGGTTCAGCAGATCAAGGTAATCGTCGATGCTGCCCGAGGAATGTCTGACCACCTCATCCGTGTCAATGCCCTCGATCACGATCTTTTGAAACGCTGTCTTCCTGCTGTCGTCAACCTTCCAGATGTCCAGCCACGCCTCGCTCGCGGAGATCTTTTCCCTCGGGATCCATCGCAGCAGCGCCTCGTGCAGCGGTCGCCTGTCCAGCGGCTTGGCGATAAAATCCTGAAAACCGTTTTCCAGAAAAGTCTCCCTGACACCCTCCATGGCGTTTGCGGACAGCGCGATGACCACCGGCATCTTACCGTTTTCCCCGCACTCACTGCGGATGATCTGCACTGCCTCGATCCCGTCCATCTCCGGCATCATGTGATCCATAAATATGATGTCATAGCGCGTCTGGCGAACGAGCGCGATCGCTGCCGCCCCGCTTTCCGCCTCGTTGATCTCCAGGCCGTAGGACTGCATGAAGATCCGCGCGATCTTCCTGTTGACCGCATTGTCGTCCACCACCAGCACCTTGCAGTCCTCGGCGATAAACGGCTCAAGCTTCTCCTCCCTCCTGACATCCACCGCCGCGATCTCGGACACTGGTCTGTGATCCACGATCTTCTGCGGGATCGCTACTGTAAACGTCGTCCCTTCCCCGTATACGCTCTCCACCTCGATCGTGCCCTGCATCAGCTCCACGAGGCGCTTTGTGATCGAAAGCCCCAGTCCGGTCCCCTCCACGGTGCGGTTTCTCTTTGAATCCACCTGCTTGAAATTGTCAAAAATATCGTTCAGGTCCTCCTTGCGGATGCCGCATCCCGTATCCGAGATCCGGAACAGGAGCCGCTCCGCATCCGCTGTCTCTCCCTGCACACCGGTGACGGAGAGTTTCACATAACCCTGTTTCGTGAATTTTAACGCGTTGTTCAGTATGTTGATCAGAATCTGTCTGACCCTGCCTTCATCGCCCAGATACCGGCATGGTATCGTCATGTCAAACTCCCTTTTCAGTTCGATCCCGCGCTGTGACGCCACGACATCCATCATATTCAGAACCTCGTCGGCAAGCGATTTCACATGGTACTCTGCCATGACCAGCTCCATCCTGCCGGCTTCCACCTTCGACAGATCCAGGATGTCATTGATCAGCGTCAGCAGATTGCGCGAGGCTGACTTGATATCGCAGGCATACTCACACACCTTGCGCCCCCGGCTCTCCTCCATGATGATGTCGCTCAACCCGACGATGGCATTCATCGGTGTCCGGATCTCGTGGGACATGTTGGCGAGGAACGCGCTCTTGGCAAAGTTCGCCTGCTCCGCCTGTTCCCGCACTTTCTTGATCTCCTCTATGTAGTTTCTCGTCTCCGTCACATCATATATTAGTACGACATACCCTTTATTCTCGCCGAACTTATCCAGGATCGGTTCCTCCAGCCCCTGATAAAAGCGGTCATTCAGGCTGAATTCCTTCTTCGTCCCCTCTTCCAGCCCTTCCTGCGGAAAGCCTGCCAGGGATTCGATCGTTTTGCCGATCGCACCGCCGTCCAGATCCGCGAAGATCCCTTCCGCCGCCGTATTGTAATTGGTGATATGCCGCTGTTCATCGAGCGCGATCACCCCGTCGCTCATGCTGTTGACCAGGATCCCAAAAGCCAGACTGCTAAAGTCATACACTCTCCTGATCCAGATCAGTATCACTACCCCGGAGAGCACCAGTCCCAGAACGATCGGTGTCGGATCATAGAAGTGTGTCAGTTTCATGGCATACGCAAAAAGGGCAACTACCGGCAGAAAAGAGACCGCAAGGATCAGCCCGCATCTCCTGCCCGCCGCAAACTCCGGCTTTTCCACACAGACACGGATCAGGGCGTACAGAGAGATGACGTAGGGGACAGCCGTCCCGCACAGCATGTAAAACCAGTATCCCGGTCCGTAGTCCAATCGCAGATAACCGCCATACCTGTCCGTATGTTCTATCCATTCTATATTCCGGTAATACAAATCATGCAGATCACAGGTGAAAACAAGACAGAAAACAAGAACATCCACTGCTTTTATGACCCACAGGATCTTTCTAGGCGTTTTTTCATAGCAGTAGCTGTATATGAAATAGCAGTAGCTGACAGGGATCACCAGCGAGCCGATATACTGCATCTTGACAGCCACGAGGGCAGCCTCGAGCGTAGGCGCGGTCAGTTCCAGCAGATATCCCGCATTCTGCACTACAGAGCCGAGCAAAAAGTACTGCATAAGCTTCTGCTCCCTTGAACCGTCTCCCCGAAGTACAAGAAGCAATGCAAAAACAGTCAAACAAATACCAATAACCTGGATTCCTAAAAACACAACACTCATAATACGGTGTCACTGCAGGCCTCCGTTCAGACTCCCGCAGCGATCTTTCCTTTCCCTTCGCTGAAATAAGATAACTTTATATTATCAACAATCGGGATATTTGTCTATATCCCATCCGTATTTCCTTACCTCCGGCTCAAATTTGACTTCCTCCGATCTGGCAGCGGAGCCAGTTCCACTCCTTCTTGTGGTCTTTCGTCACGCCGGTCTTCTCCAGCAAACACTCGTCGATCCATGTGTATCTCATATATCCTCTCCTTCTCTGTTGACTCATATCCCCAATCGCCCGGCATCCTGCCGCTCAAAGATCCGGCTCATCCCTCCGCATCCCTCGGTCCTGTAAAATGTTCCACGATCATTTTCTGCACTGCCTCGGGGTACAGCAGCAGCTGGTACGCCAGTCCCCCCTGGCTCACCTTGTCGATCGTTTTGATCCCCAGCTGCAGTCCCTGTTCTGTCTGGACTTTCGTATAGCCCTCCTGCCCCTGCTGTTCGGCGGTCAGCCCTGCACGCACAAGATACTCCCAGATCACACCGACCGTGATCTTTTTTACATTCGGCGCACTGGTGATCTGGTTCAGCTGTTCCTTGATCTCACTGATGTAGCGATACTCCGCATAGCAAAAGCGCTCCGCGTCCTCCTGATTGAGGTAAAATGCCTCCTTGCGCCCTCTTTTTGCGGCAGGCGCAGCACAGCGCCCGCCATCATCGGTCTGCATCCCGGCGACTGCGCCGGGATGCTCGGCCAGGAACGCTGCGATCTCAGCAAGAAACCGTTCCCCGTACCTGTTGAACTTATTTTCCCCGATGCCGGCTACCTGCAGCATTTCTGCCTGATCCCGGGGCGCCCTGGCACACATATCGATCAGTGTCCTGTCGCTGAATATAATGTAGGGCGGCATCGCCTCCTCCTTCGCGATGGCCATGCGCAGCCGGCGGAGTTTCTCAAACAGGTCGTAGCCCGCACTCGTGAGCGAATCCGTGATCTTTTTCTTCGCCCTGCTCCCGCTCCCTTCCTGCTCCTGTGCCCTTCTGATGATCACACGGGTATTCTCATCCTTTAACCTGCTGATATCGCCCATCTGCAGCAGGCTGTACTCCCCGCCTGTCTGGACGATATAGCCCTCCGCCAGCATCTGGTCGATCAGCAGGCGGACCTCCGTCTCACTCCTGTTTTCGAGCGTACCGTAGGACTTGTACGCGCTGGCGCCGATCTCCCTGAGCCTGGCGCGGTCTGCGCCGAGCAGTGTCCCGGTCACGATGTTCAGCCCGTATCTTCCTCTCATCTCGGCGATGCAGTTGACCACCCATTTCGCTTCCGCCGTCATGTCCTGCTCGTCGTATTCCCGATGGCAGTTTCCGCAGTTGTCGCACGGCGCTGCCGTCCTCTCCCCGAAGTACTCGAGGATATAATTCCTGAGACACGACGTGGATCTGCAGTACCCCTCCATCACCTGGAGCCGTTGGGCGTCCCTGTGTCGGACCAGCTCGATGTCGTCCAGGTCCATCCCCTCAAACTCCTTCTTTGCCAGAAGGAACTTGTCGATCATCACATCCTGCGCGGAAAACAGCAGGATGCACTGCGCATTCTCGCCGTCCCGCCCCGCGCGCCCTGCCTCCTGATAATAGTTCTCCATGCTCTGGGGCATATTGTAATGGATCACATACCTGACGTTGGACTTGTCGATGCCCATGCCAAACGCGTTGGTGGCAATGACGATCTGCGCCCTGTCATAGATGAAATCATCCTGATTTTTCTTGCGCGTGTCATTGTCGATCCCGGCGTGATAGCGCGTCACCGAGACACCGCTCCGGCGCAGCTTCTCGTACAGGGCATCCACATTTTTGCGCGTTGCACAGTACACGATCCCGCTCTCATCCGCGTGTTTTTTGATGTGATCCATGATAAAATCATCCTTGCGCCTGCCTGAGACGTGCTCCACGCTGTAGTAAAGGTTTTCCCTGTCAAACCCCGTGACGACGATCTTAGGATCTCTCAGTTTCAGTATGCACTCGATGTCGGCCCGGACTTCCCTGGTGGCAGTCGCCGTGAAAGCACTCACCACCGGTCTTGCCGGCAGGCGGTCTATAAATTCTACAATCTTGAGATAGCTGGGTCTGAAATCCTGTCCCCATTGAGAAATGCAGTGCGCCTCGTCGACTGTGAGCATGGAAATGTCTGCGGCCTGTGCGAATTGCATGAAACCTGCACTTTCCAGTCTCTCAGGCGCCACGTAGATGATCTTATATCTGCCCTCCATGGCAAACCGCAGCGCCTTAGCGATCTGCGTCTCCGTCAGCGATGAGTTGATGAACGCGGCGTGGATCCCCGCCTCATTCAGCGCTTTTACCTGATCCTGCATCAGGGAGATCAGCGGCGACACCACGATCGTGATGCCTGGCAGCAGCAGCGCAGGCACCTGGTAACAGACGGATTTGCCCGCGCCCGTCGGCATGATCGCCAGCGCGTCCTCCCCTGACAGTATGGCGCGGATGATATCCTCCTGCCCCTCCCGGAACGAATCATAACCAAAATATGTCTTTAAAATCTCTGCGGCTCTCATCTCTTCTCCAGCACTTTCTCCTTCCTTTTCTCCACAAACACACCGTTTTCAACCTCATATATCCTGTCACATTTCTTTATCGTACTAAGTCTGTGCGCTATGACGATCAGGGTCCTCGTCCCGTGCAGCCCGTCGATCGCCTCCATCACTTCCTTCTCGGTCTCATTGTCGAGCGCCGATGTCGCCTCGTCAAGGATCAGCACACTGGGGTTGCGGTAGAGCGCCCGCGCGATGCCGATCCGCTGCCGCTGACCGCCGGAAAGCTTCACGCCCCTGTCACCGATCACGGTGCCCGCCCCCTCCGGGAGCGTGTGGACAAACCGGTCAAGCTGCGCCTCCTGCAGCGCCTTCTCGACCGCGTCATCATCGATCTCCGCCTCCGGTATGCCAAACGCGATATTGGCGCGTATGCTGTCGTCCATGAGATAGATCGTCTGCGGGATATATCCCACGTCCTCATGCCATGATGTCATACACCTTCTGATGTCCGTTCCGTCGATCATGACGGCTCCTTCCTGCGGCTCGAGGATGCCAAGGATCAGATCGGCAGCCGTGGTCTTGCCCGCTCCCGACGCCCCGATCAGCGCAACCGACGTGTTTTTCGAGATCTCGAGACTGGCGTTTTTCAAGATCCACTTTTCGGCCTTGGGGTATCGGAACGAAACGCGGTCTAAGCGGATCGCCGTGCCGAGCTTAACCTTCACGGTGTCCTCATGGTCAGCCGTCCTCCTTGCCATGAGCTGCTCGATCTCCCGCAGATCGTTGTAGACGGCATCGATCGACGGTTTGTTGAACATCATGCCGCTGATATAGCCTGTGATCTTGTTAAAAGAAGGGAGCATGCGGAACGCCGCGACCGCAAACACGGACAGCGTGGTAACAAAGGAGGTGATGTCGCTCTTTACCACCACGATCTTGATGATCATGGCGATCATCAGGCTGCAGATGCACACCGTCTCCATGACGGGCTTGGGAAGATAGGTCAGCATGGACTGCTGGCGCTGTATCCTGGCGCAATCCCTGTAGCTCCTGTCATAGTTGGCTATGAAAAAACGTTCCTTGTTCGCCACCTTGATCTCCTTAACCCCCGAGAAAGCCTGGAGCAGCCACTTTGTCACCGAAACATTTGCCAGTCTGCTCTCCTCGCCGATCCGCACGAGAACCTTTCTGAAAAAGATGGTAAAAAAGCCCATGAACAGGAACAGGAGCGACGCGACTGCCAGCGTGGACACCCAGTCCTGGACCAGCAGGAATGCGACCAGGACCACGCTCACGCTGAACTCCGCGAGAAACTGCAGCGCGTTCAGTGTCACAGTGTAAAAACCGTTGACATCATTGACGATATTGCGCTGAAACTCCGCCACATTCCTCGACACATGAAAAAGATAATCCTGCTGCATATAGCTTTTCATCATCCGCACAGACAGGCGCTGTTGATTGTTAAAAATAAAACGATACTGCAGGCTGTACATCATTGTGACATATATGTTTTTCAATATATAGATCGCGATCAGAACAAACGCGAGCAGCACGATCATCTGATTGGCATCCGTGATCCCTGTATTTTTGCTGATCAGCACAAAATACCACTTTTCGCCTATTGTCCCCGGCTCCATGGCGACATCGATCAGCGGCATGATCGCCGACACGCCCAGAAGCTCCACAAATGCGCCGATCAATATGATGACAAGCAGCACACTCAGATTAGTCTTCTGTCTTCTGTCCAGGACGTAATTGATCTTTTTGAACATCATGTTATCCTTCCATAAAACGAATCCAGACATTTCTCAGTCCGGCTTATAAAACTGCGCGATCTCAGCTGCAGTCCTCGGTTTTTTCCGCATATAGGCATCGTAATCTTTAAAATAATGTCCCATATCCCACGCCTGATACCCCTTTTTGTGCAGATCACATGCAAGGATCTTCGCAGTTGGTCCAAGCACAATACACACCAGTCTCTCGCTGCTGGTTTTCAAGACTTTCTTTAGCAGGCTGTCATAATATGCAAAGGCATTCATGCTCGGCGCCGTCACAAATTCCACCGACTTGCACGCGTCATACGCCTTGTACTCAAGTCTGTCAAATACCCCCTCACCGCACACGATCGTCACATGCCTGTCCCCCAAAAGTTTCTGCATCCGCCTGTAATATTTCTTAAAATCGTATTTCTCATAAGTCTGGTACACCTGCGTGATGCAGGTATCCACATAAACCATATCCCTGCTGCAGTTTTTGCACAGGAAACGACGCTGCACTGCGAGCGCCTTCGCAAACTTCGCAGTGAAATCATTTAACTGTCTTACGGGATGCATGTAATAATACGGGATGCCGATCTTAAGCCCGTCAGTGTCTGTCCTGAGCAGTTTCCGAAGCCGCTTTGCAAGTCTCGGATCATACTCCTGAAAAGGAATGGAATTTCCCTGCATGATCGCGATCTCGCCATCACCGTACCTCAAAAAACTAATCTTCTCACGCTCCATCAGCGCAAGCGTCTCATCAGTGTCCAGAATATTGAGCTTGTCTGCATACCTGCCCTTCTCGTAGCTTTTTCTCTCAAAATGCCTGTGGACACGCTTTGGAAATCTTGTCAGCTTATCCGCCAGCTCCTTAATCTTCCTTTTTTTGATCTTTAGGGAATCAGGAGCATATCCCTTGGTCTCCTTCCTGAGTATAAAATACTCAGCCCCCACATGGATCACACTGTTATCCATGGATGCGATCCTCTCTATATCAAGGGTGTTGTCCTCATCATTGTAGAGTTTATCGAGCGAGTAGATATCGGTGCGCATGCTGTCATCAAAACCATTCTGATGTGTCTCCTGCACTCTGTTCACCGTTATGACAACCGCACAGCCTGATTGTCTGCCGGATGCCATATTCGGGCGTGTGATCCGCTCTTTTCTGTTGTCCGGCGTTATCATCGCCTCATAAAAGTTCGGATTCTTGATCGCGGTCTCCTCCTCCATAGTCATCCGGACCACGTCCTCCTTGCGGTACAGCGTACAGTCAAGTTCCCATGGATAGTCGTAATGCTGGCACGCACAGTCCCACTGCCACTCAAACACTGTGTCATCCGATGAAAGGTTTTGGGGCGCAGGCTTGATATTTTCCCCCAGACGCATACTGTAGCCAAAGACTTGTGCATTCTCCGCCAGATAGCAGCCTGCCCTTTGCAGGCTGAACCTTCTGGTAAACACTACATCATCGCAGCCGAACATGATGTACTCGCCTGCGCCTGACAGGATCTGTTTCAGATCTGTCTCAAATTTATTTTCCCTTACCCATGTCACCTGTGAAAACCGCTGCATCAGCTTCCCATATCTGATCTGCTCTGTCTCACAGTAGAGCACCGTGACCATTTCCTGCCTGGCATCCGAAAACAGGAAGAGGCTCTCCAGATACGCGTGCATCTGCATGGGACGTCCTTTTGAAAATACGATGATCGATATCTGATCCTGCCTTACTGAGTCCATTGCTTTTGATCCTTTCAGCTAGTTTGATTTTTTACTGGCTCTTCTCTTTCCAGTTCAGCATCGCATACCACGCCACATTATGGTATTTGTCGTGCAGCCTGATCGCATCCTGAAACTCTCCCTCAAGATCAAAACCGCAATTCTCATAGAGTTTTCTGGCTGCTATGTTGTCGGCTAAGACCTTTAGATATACCCTGTGAAGTCCAAGGTCGATAAATGCATAACGCAGGATCTCTGTTATCGCGTGCTCCACAAACCCTGTGCCCTGTGCCATTTTCCTTGATGCAACGACAAACTCCGCGTTGTGATCCTTTTCGGATATATGTTTGAGGCTGACCGTCCCCAGATACTCATCTTTCTTGTCTGTGATCGCAAAATGCTGGTTCTCCTCATCAAAACTGTACCTGATAAAAAATATCGCCTTCTCCATCGTTATGTCTGCAAATGGATAGCGAAACCAGCAGTTGACCGTATCATCGTGCATCCATTCGAGCATGTATGGCGCATCCTTTTCTTCCAATCTTCTTAACATGGTCATTCCCCCTTCAATTTTTTCCAATCATCCATAGCCCTCAGGTATTTCCCGTAATCCCGGATGTACTCTTCCGCATCGTAATGCTCGCTGGCAAGAACCAAAAGCACGGAGTCCTCCGAAAAATCATACATGTCTTTCCAGACCATTCTGGGAAGATAGATCCCTGTATGAGGCCTGTCGAGACTGAATACCTTTTGATCGGTGCCATCGTCTACTTTAACCTTTGATGTTCCTGCCACATTGATCAGAACAAACTCCGTGTTGTAGTTGGCGTGCCTTCCACGGATAACATCTTTATCTGATCCGTAGATATAGAACACCCTCTTGATCTCAAATGGAATATCCTGATCGCCTTCCACAATGACAAGGTGTCCCCTGTCATCCCCTTTTTGTGGAAATTCTATCATCCTGCACTTTTCTATCATCTATCCTCCTCCAAATCTATTATATAGCCTCTCGGAATCTCCCTTGCACCTGCTATTGTGGCAGATTTACCGTCATATGCACACAAATTTAATCAACGTA
>ERZ808051.365-NODE-365-length-53440-cov-10.942788_pt1 | contig 53440 bp, 43 predicted proteins | sample MGYA00380199_ERZ808051 | MGnify/ENA primary metagenome ERZ808051 (study PRJEB31490, sample SAMN06133391) | mouse gut metagenome | isolation source: J11 | host: mice | place: China: Chengdu | collected 2015-05 ... | reverse complement strand
CGCTTATAGAGATAATAGGTATCCCCTTTCTTTTTCACCGTAGTTCCCCGTGTCCGCTGCTCCTGCACCCAATCCGGATATCTTTTTTCTGCTGCTGTCATAATATCCTCCTTTCTATATAAGTAGCATATACCTATACTATATAGATATTATACCTCTACAGGGCGAAAAAGTCGAGGGATATGGAAAATATGTATAGCTTCCATATCCCTCGTAAAAATGCCGTATCTATTAGTTTCAATTATTCTTCGTGAAACAACCCTGATCCTTCTTTATCTTCGCCCAAAACAAAGAATGCCGCGGAACCAATTATTTTTTGTTGTTATCTGCCTGGATTGTCATTGAAAAATCTGCCTTTTCCCCTTATAATAGTTTATAACAAATCCTGCCCAAAAGCGCAGATAAGGCATACTGGCTGCATGACATTGATGCCGGACACACAGGACTTAAAAAGCGATGGAGATGTGACAGTTACCAACACAGGACAGACCGCATGACAAAGCGTGAAACACGAAAGCAGCAGCATATTGTATAGAGGAAAAACATAAATGATCACATCGGACGCGGAAACAGGATCATGAGAGACAATAACGAAATATATCCCATTTCGAAAACGCACAAAAGGATCCTCAACGGACCCGAGGACGATGTGAGGTCTTTCTGTGAGATCGCAGTTATGATCGCAGACGGAACATTTTCTACAGTTCCTTAGGTACAGGAACAGGAGACAAATTATGACGATCCGACATGCCACGGGCAATGATCTTCCCGCAATATGCGATATCTATTGCTATGCGCGCAGACAGATGGCTCTTGCCGGGAATCCAAAACAGTGGGGAAATGATAGACCCTCCCTGGAAACGATCCGGGAGGACATCCGCCAAAAACAATCCTATGTGATATCCGGCAGCGGACACATCTGTGGTGTCTTCGCCCTCATAACAGGCGCTGACGCGACATACCAAATGATCGAAGACGGCGCATGGCTGAATGAAAACCCCTACGGAACCATTCACAGGATCGCAGGAAACGGGCGGACATGCGGCATCTTTGCGGCCGCTTTATCCTTTTGTGAGGATCAACTCGAAACAATCGGCATTAAGGATATCCGGATCGACACACACGAGGACAACAGGATCATGCAGCATCTGCTCGACAAATACGGTTTTGCCAAATGCGGCTGTATCTATGTCGAGGACGGGACACCGCGGATCGCATATCAAAAAGAGCGAGACTGAGACATGCCGCATCAAATCAATCGGAAAACACAGGAGGGATCCAAATGGAAAACAATAACACAAACTGGTGCCAATCCGTGACCGGAATCGTCATCAAGGACAACAAAGTCCTGCTGGCAAGACACACCTACGGTTCCGGAAAGGGCAAACTGATCGTTCCCGGCGGTTATGTCGAACACGGCGAGACACCGCAGGAAGCCGTGAAGCGGGAGTATCTTGAGGAAACCAACATCGTCGTGGAGCCCAAAAATATCATCGGCATCCGCTTTAACGCCCAGGACTGGTACATTGCATTCCAGGCGGACTACATCTGCGGCGAACCTACCTCGGACCATGACGAGAACAGCGAAGTGCTCTGGGTTGAGATCGAGGAGGCACTGTCGCGGGAGGACGTCCCCGACCTGACCAAGAAACTGATACAATGCGCACTCAACTGTGAGCAAGGGTTGGCGCCGCTCCCCTACCAGGGTAATCCCAGCAAGGGCAAGGGATATCTGTATGGCATAAAAGCTATTTGAACTCCTTTTGTGTGATCGACATAACGACCAGGGCATTCCTCCCGCCAGTCAGCAGATCCATTCTCCTGCCCCTAAGCCTGCCGTCGACCTGGAATCCTGTTTTCTCTAAAAGCTGTAAGGACGCATGGTTCGTCTCGTTGCACTTTGCCTCGATCATATAGAGTCCCTCATGAACCAGATATTCTGTCAGAATACTGTGGATCGCTTCAAATGCGTACCCCTGCCGCTGATATTTCTCTCCGATTACATAGCCGATCTCACCCACGCCCAGCTGCCTGTACGGTATATCTACCGTGACATAGCCAACAATCTTTTCAGAACCTTTATCCTCGATCACCCACGCATCCGTATTCGTGAGAAATCCCTGCACCAGATCCCTCATCTGCCGGATATCCCCCATCGGATATGATACGATATATCTTCCAAGTGATTCGTCCTGTCCCCCAGCTCTCCCAGCACGGACCGACATCGCTTTCACGGAAATTGCGCATCCGTAACCGCGCTGTCTCAAGCACTCTATCCTTATTTATCATTTATCTCTCCCTTTTCAGAAATCATTCCACACAATAAAAAGTCACGCTCACTGCAAATCATTTTGTGTGATCCTTCCCGCTCACCCCCTGCTTCATGTATTCTTCATTTTTCACGATCTATCTTCCTCGCAGTTTCCCTGCTCCCCCTCATTTCCTCCAGCGCATCAAAAACCGCTGCAGCAGCTGTATCCCTGTTTGAATATAAGGTTTTGCAAAACGTATTGTCGATCGCATACTTCCACTGATTCCGCGTCCGTTCAAGCTGGCAGAGCACGATCACATGCCCGTCCGTTTTCAGGTATTCATTTCCCTTTTTAGAGTGTTTCCACTTCTTTTTGAAAAAACTGGCACGCCTCGACTCCCTGTTTTTGTAGTCTGCCTCGCGCCGTTTTGCCGCCTCGATGTCACCTTCCATCCTTCCCGCGCAGACACAGCCCGCCGTCAGGCTGTGGTATCGGGGGTGCTCCATGTGATGTGCATACCGTATGATCTGATAGCCGCACATTTCACAGATCCCGACTGGTGCGCCCAGATCCTCTATCCCGGAACATGTCCAGCCATCGTGAGGAACGTCGTCGCTCTTCCACAGATTCGGAGTATCGCTCTTTAATTGCTCTACCTTTCGCCGCAGTGCCCGCAAAAGGTCACTCTCGCGGGCATTGTCCTCGTCCGGCTCACCGACTGCCTGATACGTTTCGCTACAGTCTACGCCTTCGACAGTGTACACTTCGCAGACATTTACTTCTTTGTTTTCCTCACTGCGCTCTGTCTCTTCGATACCGCACACTTCACAGGCATAGACTTCTCTGTCTTCCTCACTTCGCTCTGTTTCTTCAGCTGCGCACACATCGCCACCTGCAAGATTCAAACCTCCGGCTCCCGCAATATCCGCCGGCTGCCCTTCCCCGCCGCCGGCTGTGTTTTCCTGCCCTATATATTTCTGCCTGATATCCTCATGTTCATGCTCAAAATAGCGGCATGAGATGCTTCTGGGCTGCGCGAACTTCTCAAACCGGATCAGATAGCTCGACCTCTTCACATCGATCTCCTCAATCGTTCCCCTGCCAAAGATATGGTGCTCAACCACTTCCCCAACCTTGCGGGTATCGTCCTGCTCCACCCCGATCTCCCGGTCCAGTTTCGCCTTATAGCTTCTGCTCTCCTGCTTTAAATCCTCCGAAATCTGCCCGATCCGCACATAGTTCTGCTCCCCGATCTCCTCGATAAAGCGCGATACCAGCTTCTGCATGCCATTCTGCGACGTGCCCTCCGACTCCATCAGGAACAGATACTTCTCCGCCCTGGTGATCGCCACATAGCACAGCCTGCGCTCCTCCTCCAGGCCAAGGTTTTTGCGCTCCCCGATCGTCTTTGCCGAAGGGAATACGCCCTCCGTAAAACCGAGGATAAACACGACCGGAAATTCCAGTCCTTTCGACGCGTGTATCGTCATGAGCTTCACCGTGTCCCGCTGATCCTCCCTGTCCTCCCCCGACTGGAGCGCGATCTGCTCCAGAAATTCCTCGAGACTTAGATTCTCCCCAAATTCCCGCTCAAACTCATTGGCGATGCGCTTAAACTCCGCGAGATTGTCCAGCCGCTCCTCGTCGCCCAGCTCACGGATATACTCCTCATAACCGGAATCCCGTGTCACCTCATTCACAATGTCAGATATGCGCTTTTCCCGATAGCTTCCCCGCATGGAATTGATAAAATGAACGAAGTCCGCCGCCCCGCTGTTCTGAAACTCCTTCGTGTCAAGGTGCATGGACAGCGCCGCAAAAAAGGAGTCCCCGGATTCCCTCAACCCCTCGAGCGCATTCATCTTTGCCCGCCCAAACCGTCTGCGCGGCGTATTCACAATACGCCGAAAACAGGTATCGTCGTCGTATGCGATCAGTTTCAGATAAGCCAGGATATCGAGGATCTCCATTCTCTGGTAAAAGCGCACGCCGCCAAATATCTCATACGGAATATTTTTTTCAACCAGTTTCTTCTCCACGACGCGGGACAGAAAACCGGAGCGGTATATGACGGCAAAATCAGAATACCGAAGTCCCTGTACCGCGCGCAGCTTTTTGATATTCCCGATCACCTGATCCATCTCCTCAAAGTCATTTCTGGAGTGATAGTGTATCACGGGCGCACCTGCCGCGTTCTTTGTAAAAAGATCTTTTTTCAGGCGGAGCCTGTTCTTCTCGATCAACGTGTTCGCGCATTTCAGTATCTGCGGTGTGGACCGGTAGTTCTGGTTCAGTATGATCGTCCGGGTCGGTTCGTGGCACTTGTCAAATTCCACGAGGAGCTTCACGTCAGAGCCGCGCCACTCATAGATATTCTGATCCGGGTCGCCCACGATCATCAGATTGCGGTACTGGTCTGACAGGATATCCACCAGCCGCATCTCCACCGCCGAGCTGTCCTGAAACTCGTCCACCATAATGTAGTTGAGCCTGCTCTGCCACTTGTCCCGCACCTCGGGATCGTTTTCCAGCAGGTGGATCGCAAACGCGATCAGATCATGAAAATCCAGCGAGTACGTCGCCTTCTGCCTCTGCAGGAATTCCTCTATGATGCGGTCGTCCTGGTTTTTGATCTCATGCAATATCTGGCAGGGCTGCGGAGCGCACAGTTTCGTCACGTACGAGCCGTCCTTCTTGGCATAACTGATCTTTTTCAAGATCGACTCGAAGCTTGCATAGTCAAGTTTCAGCTCAAACTTCTGGTAGATCTCGCCCAGGATCGCTTTCTGCTGCTGGCTGTCGATGATCTGAAACTGCTTATTCAGAAACAGCTTTTCCGGATTTTCCCTCAGCAGCCGGTTGCAGAATCCGTGATAGGTGCAGATCAGGCTCGTGTCGTACCCATCTCCGATCAGCGCACGGATCCTGCGCCGCATCTCGCCAGCCGCCTTATTGGTAAATGTCACGCACAGGATATTGAAGGAATCGATGCCGTACTCCTGCACGAGATAGGCATAACGGCTCACGAGAAGCTTCGTCTTGCCGCTCCCCGCCCCCGCGATCACCCTGACATACCCTTCTGTCTCGAGCACCGCTTCCCTCTGTTTTTCATTCAGGTTATCCAATAGATCCGCCATAGTGCCTTCCCTCCCCGCAACGGCATGACTCCGTTTTATCCGTTCATATCTTTATCTTATTTATCGCTTGTATTCTTCTTTCGCTTTTTGGGTGTATTCAGATACAAAGCCGTGTTTCGCATCCGTATATCCGTCACGATCATGCTCATATAATTTCCAAAATGTCAGCTTCTGTTCTTCGTATTCTTTTGCCAGGATCGGGTTGCTGTTCATGTAATCCCTGAAATACACTTCATCATTGTCGCCCCAGTATCTCAGATGTAAATGAAATACTTTTTCTGCAAATCCATTTTCTGTATATCCTTTGTTTAATGAAATCCTTTCTGCACTTTCTGCCATGCAGATATATCCATTCTGCACGATCAGATCCCTCACGCCGCCCATATCCTCCTCGAAAGGGATCTCGACAAGGATATCAATGATCGGTTTCGCCCATATATTTTCGATTGCGGTACTTCCTATATGGTTGATCCTCACGTTTTTATTTGGCAATAATGCATATAGCCTTTGATATTCCTCATGATACCATGTGCCCCATCTGTCATCATGCGCCGTCAGATATATGGGGAATAACTGCCACAATTCTTCCAGTGTCATCTCAGACAATCTTTTTGACATCGTAAACCACCCCATCCCATGAACAGCGGCTAAATCCTGCATTGCACATTCGATACTATAACGCTCCGCCTGACTGGCAGGATCTCTCTCCGATATTTATCATAAAATTCTATAATAAAAATTCTAATACTATATCAACGCAATTGTATCAGAAATCAGCGTATCGCACAAGGGGGCATCGTATTTCCCACTTCGCACGATTTTTGAGGGCACGAACAATTTGGGGTCAAACTGTTACTGAAGAATTTCACAAATATAACCTTTTCAACTTGCATTTCCATTCATGTGTTTATTCTGTTTCATGTTCCATGGCGCATTATTGTTACTGTTCACTCGATAAAAGTAGTGAAAAGCGTGCGCCAAAATGCTTGCACTTTAGCATTTTGTTTGCAAATGGGTTGCTGTTTACGCCTTCATTACATAAAATTGTGTCAGAATTAGTTGGGGCGTGAACAGTAACGCATTATTAATAATAGATAAAAAAATTTCATTTTAGGTATTTTCAAATCCGTCATTTTGGTTTATGATAATAGTATCACTTCTTTTGCAGCACAAATCATGATACCGTCTGTATCATCGCCGGCTGCGGAGTGTAAGTTTACTGTGGAGACGTACCGAAGAGGCCATAACGGGACTGACTCGAAATCAGTTTACCGGTATTATACCGGTACGAGGGTTCGAATCCCTCCGTCTCCGTTCATTCCAATCAAAATACTTTTCCATGCGATCTATTATTTTTATTCAGACATTTTTATTCAGACATTTTTATTCAGATATTTTTATTTAGAAAGGAAACCGTGATATGACAAAACGATACAAAAAAATCCTCACCCGTATCATAACCTTTATTATGCTGTTCTCCCTGCTGGCAGTATCGCCCGCCATGGGAACCAGCGCAAAGGCAGCTCCCGAGTCCGGCGGCAGGAAAGCATGCTGGATCTCTTTTCTGGATATCGAGGTGCTCCTGAAAGATAAGAGCGAAAAAGATTTCCGCTCCAAAGTTGCCGCTATGTATGACACTGTCACGAAATATGGCATGAACACTGTGATCGTCCATGTGCGCGCCCTGGGCGATGCCATGTACCCCTCCGACTACTATCCCTGGGCGGAATACTTCACCGCTGACAGGCGCGATCCCGGTTATGATCCCCTGGAGATCATGCTCGAACTCGCACACCAGAAGAACCTGCGGTTTGAGGCGTGGATCAACCCGTACCGCCTCTCCCGCAACAGCGAATCGACACTCAGCTTCAAGGCGACACCGCATTACGAAACGTTCCGTCCATTCTCGATCGAGTATAAGGCGCCCGGCGGACAGACCTGTCTCGTTCTCGATCCCGCAAAGCAGGAGGCAAGGGATCTGATCACCAACGGCGTGAAGGAGATCGTCAGCCGTTATGATGTGGACGGGATCCATTTTGATGACTATTTCTACGTGTCCGGCATGGCTGACAATGTAGATAACGCGTCGAGAAAATCAAACGTCAACGCACTGGTCTCACAAGTATACAAAGCCATAAAGGCCATTGATCCCGACTGTACCTTCGGGATCAGTCCCGCAGGCAATCCAGACAACGCCCGCAGTCAGGGTGCGGACATCGACACATGGCTCTCCACACCGGGATATGTCGATTACATTATGCCGCAGGTTTATTGGACCGATGTCTATGTGACAAGCAATGGCGCCGAGCAGATGTTTACCAACAGATGCAGCGCATGGCAAAAGATCAACAAGCTGGAGCTCCCGCTCTATGTCGGACTTGCTCTTTACCGGGTCGGCGAGAAATCCAAAACCGACTTGGGCTGGTCGACCAGCGACGCCAACCTTGCCTACCAGTATCTGACAGCGCGACAGCTTGACTACGATGGCTACGCCCTGTTCCGCTATCAGTGGCTCGAGAAAGACATCGCCGCAGCGGAACTAAATCATCTGAAAGACTATTGACCATTCACAGGCAAATAGAATAAACGAAACAATGCGTCAAAAACAGCCCCGCGGGAAACATCATTCCCGCGGGGCTGCATCTGATACAGGCTCCTCCTGTGACCGAATTACAGTCTCTTTAACAGTTCCTCTCTCGCCGCCTCATATCCAGGCTTTCCGAGCAGTGCAAACATATTCTTCTTGTAGCTCTCCACACCGGGCTGGTTAAACGGATTGACACCCAGCAGATAGCCGCTCAGACCGCATGCAAACTCAAAGAAATAGAACAGTTCGCCGAGATAAAATTCGCTGACCTCCGGCATATTCACCATCAGGTTCGGAACCTGTCCGTCCGTGTGTGCGAGCACCGTTCCGTTCATCGCACTCTTGTTGACAAAATCAACCGTCTTGCCGGCAAGATAATTCAGACCGTCAAGATCCACCGGCTCCGTGCCGATCGTGATCTCCTCCCTTGCCTTCTCGATATTGAGGACCGTCTCAAACATCACTCTTGCGCCGTCCTGGATAAACTGTCCCATGGAATGGAGATCTGTCGTCAGATCGACGCTCGCCGGGAACAATCCCTTCTGATCCTTGCCCTCCGACTCGCCAAAGAGCTGCTTCCACCACTCTGACATGTAGTGCGCGCTCGGCTCATAGTTGCAGAGGATCTCCACTGCCTTTCCCTTTCTCAGAAGGATATTTCTGACAGCCGCATACTTCATGGCATCATTTTCCTCAAACGGAAGCTCCAGAGCGCTCTTTCTTCCGCTCGCGGCACCTTCCATCAATTTGTCGATATCGGCACCACTCACAGCGATCGGAAGCAGACCGACAGCTGTCAGCACCGAGAAGCGTCCTCCCACATCATCGGGAACGACAAAAGTCTCATACCCTTCCTCTGTGGCAAGATTTTTCAGAGAACCCTTCGCCTTGTCCGTTGTCGCGTAAATCCTCTTCGCAGCGCCCTCCTTGCCGTACTTCTTTTCCATCATTTCCTTAAATACACGGAATGCAATGGCTGGTTCTGTCGTCGTGCCAGACTTGCTGATCATGTTGATGGAAAAATCCCTGTCCCCGATCACATCAGACAAATGCCTGATATACGTGGAGCTGATCGAATTTCCCACAAAATAGATCTCAGGCGTCTTTCGGATACTCTTGTCCACCATGTTGTAAAAACCGTGGCGCAGAAATTCGATCGCTGCCCTTGCCCCCAGATAAGAGCCGCCGATACCGATCACCAACAGTACCTCGCTGTCGCTCTGGATGCGCTTTGCCGCCTCCTTGATCCGCGCAAACTCTTCCTTGTCATAGTCCACCGGAAGGTCGATCCAGCCCAGAAAGTCATTGCCCGCACCAGTCTTCTGTACAAGCACATCCTTCGCGTCGAGCGTGAGCTTTTTCATGTACTCGACCTCATGGTCATTGATAAACTGTGCTGCCTTTGAATAATCGAACGTTACCTTGCTCATTTGCATTCTCCTTTACCATTATCATCACTATTAATGCCCTATGACTTATATTTTAACAAAATTTCCCAGATAAATCAATTACAATCTCACTTGTTTTCCTCTGTCCGACTATCATAGTGTTACAGCAATGCCCCGTTTTTATACCCTGTTTCCGATGATCGAGCGGAGGATCTCCTCCAGCTCATGCGCCTCCTCCTGTGAAAAGACGGGCGCCTTCACGACCTCCCGGACGGATTCTTCCTGCCCTGATGTCTCCTCCGCAGCCTTGATCTCCGGCTCCCCGCGCCTCTCCGCCTTGGCACTCTTCTCCTGCGCCAGCTCCCACAGAAGCTTTTCCTTCTCCACAATGCCGTGCTCAAGCCGCTGCGCCACCGTATTTTCAAGGTAATCCGTGAGGTTCGTCTTGAGCATCCGCCTGCGCCCGGGCATGTCCACGATCGACATTGCGCTCAGATACAGATAGATCCCAAAGAGACTGATGATATAATACGGAAGGAGATCTACAAACCTGTGTCCCTCGATAATGCCGCTGAACACGCCGAATCCTGCGACAAAGACGCCCGCCAGCATCAGCTGTCCCGAGAGATGCTTCATAAAATTGATACTCATCCCCAACACGCGGATGCGGTTGATGTACTTATCCACAAACACAGGTATGTTCGACACCCCTCCATTTAGCTTGTAGCAATTGATAAAACGTTCTTTGCACTGTTTCAGCAGTTTGTTGTCCGTCCCGGAAAGTGTGTCCGCCTGCTGGATCATTCTTTGGTATATCACGCCGATCGCCACCTGGTATAAGATGCCGATTGCCATAAAGACAAGCGTCAGTAACATGGTTGTTGTTTCCTTTGTCATGATCTCTACCTCTTTTCATTTCGTTAATACACCTAATGAACTGTTGTGTTATAAGTATAATCATTTCCAGACTTTACCACAAGACGTTTTGCGGCAGAATCGTTCGACAAATTCATACAATACCCGTTCCATATCCTCCTAAAATGTTCCTATATTACGCGATCCGACTATTTTCCTGTTTTATCTCCCTCTGCGATCATGCCGGGGTACCCGTCATTCCCAAACAGTTCCTTATAAACCGCATTTGCAGCGTCTGATCACATCCGCCAAAGCCTCTGCGCTGCCCATATCCGTCCATACCACGTTATCCGACACGTCAAACAGCTCGCGGTTCGCCTTGTTGTCGCCCAAAACCATCCGCTTTCCCATTGCATTGTAGATGTACGCTTTTCCGGGTATGGTCCTCTTAGCCTTGTCGATCGTACCGTCAAAGTGCCCCGCAAGACACAAGTCCGCGTTCGCGATATATGCCGCCAGCTCCTCCTGTGCCAGCCAGTCTATATACTCCACATTGTCCTGCACCGGCATGTGGTACTTGTCCGACACAGGTCCTATAAACTGGAAAAAGATATCCGTCTCATCCTTCAGGAGTCCGATCGCCCCCAGCACGACATCCACTCCCTGCAGCGGCAGGATGCTCCCGAAATACAGGACGACGAACTTGTCCGCCAGCCTGCCGCTCTTTCGCTGCTCCCGCGGATAATAGATCGTCCTGTCCGCCTCCAGGTAAACCGTCCGAAACCGGCTGCTGTCCCCGCGAAACTCGCGGATAAAATACCGGGCATCCGCCCTCGTGTCCGTGACGATACAGTCCGCCCTCCTGATCACATAGCTGTCGATCCAGTGGCATAACCGGGCAGCCGGGCTGTGCACGGAGAATTTCTTTCGGTCGTTAATCAATGTATCGTACACGGAGACAAAAAAATCGATGATGATCTCCCTGTCTCTGTATTTGTGAAAAAAGGGCGCGACCAGCTGCGGCGCAAAACCAAAGAAGATCACATCGAAACCCCTGCCCGCAAACAGCAGCTTCCACCATACCTCCAGGATCCGCACCGCATAATTCTTTTGGTGCGAACAGATCACCCTCAGCCTGCCCGCATGCTGCTCGAGGAATCTGATCTCCTGCACATTTCGTATATAGTCGATATTTTTCGTTGTCACAAAGACAACTTTCCTGTCACGAACCATTTGCTCCAACTGCTGCATACTATCCCCTCAGGTTTTTCAGTTTTTTCGCCGACTCCCATGCGACATGAAGAAGGTACATTGCCCGCCCCGACCGCATCCGCCCCGCGAGCGCCACGATCTTTAGCTTCCACTCCAGATCAGACAGCCGGACCGTGCCAAAGGCGGTGCGATACGGCTCACTTCCCATCACCCGCTCCACATACCGGATCTTTTCCCGCAGGCTCCTCCGATGATCCGCATGAAAAAAACACAGGCGGCAGCAGATGCTGAACGACTTGACGATCCGGCACATCAGCGCCTTTTGCAGCGCATCGTTTCCGCCCCACGCATCCAGTGACAGGAGATAGCGCCAGACTTCCCGGTCCTGCAGTACCCGGTCCGGTTTGTAGGTGTTCGTTATGGACTCCGCCACAAAACGGCGGTAGTGGTACGGTCTGATCTTTCTGCACGCCACATTTCGCGCAGCCCCCATCACTTCAAAGTTGAACACCATATCGTCGAGCACCTTGAGGTGCGCACAGAACTGCAGATGGTTCTCCATGAGGAAATCCCTGCGGTACACCTTGTCCCACGGAGCAGCCATCGGATCGTTTTTCGTCCTCCGCCAGAACGGCGCATAGAGCACCCCGCACTGCAGCTTCGTGATGCTTTCGCGGTCTGCCATATCCGTATCTGCATCAAAGTGCACCCAGCCACTCTGCTTTCTCCCCACATCCTGATAGGCTTCCATAAACAGTACATCGGCATCCGGCACTTTTGCAGTCTCCTCGCATATGGCACGAACCCCGCCTTTTTCCAGCCAGTCGTCAGAATCCGCAAAGTACAGCCACGCCCCGCACGCGCTGCGGATCCCCGCATTTCTCGCGGCTGCGACACCGGCGTTTTCCTGATGTATCACGCGCACGCACGGATGCTTTCGCGCGAAAGCATCCGCGATCCTGCCGGACTTGTCCGTCGAACCGTCGTCCACCACGATGACCTCGACAGCCTCAAGTGCCTGTGCACCTTCTTCCACGATGCTCCGCAGGCACTTTGCGATATACTTTTCAACATTGTAAACAGGTATGATGACCGACAGCTGCTTACCGCTCATACGTATGCCTCCAATACTCCATACCGTGCAGTGATGCCCACTCCGCCTGGTACTTCTGCCTGCTGTCGCCGTATTTCGTGCAGACCAGCCACAGCGATCTCACATACAACATAAAAAATACAACTATCTGCCGGAACGACCGCCTGACCTCGATCCCCTGCATACTCTCCTCATCATAGAGGATCACGCTGCCCGTCCTGTACAGATCCACGGGATGCACTCCCATGGAAAACGCCTTTGTCTCCCTGACAGGCGGCAGAAGCCATCCGTTCAGCGTGACGATCTGCCGGAGTAAGCGGCACACTTCTTTCTGCCGGAATGCGCGCCGGAAAATATCCTTCACACTGTTAATCTCCGACGGATCGCTGCATTTTATGCACGCACAGTGCCTTAATTTTTCTGACACATCTGTCAGCTGATACCCCCGCTCAACGATCCGCTGATGATATGACGGTGCATCCACCTGCCGCAGCCACTCCGGTCCCCTGCAGAAGTCCGCGAGCGCCTGATAGATCAGGTGCATATCCCTGTACCGGTATCGCAGCAGCGGCATCATCAGCCGGACAGCCATCGTCTTTGCCAGCCGCCTCCTGCCAAACGCAGGGCAGTACTTTGCATTCACGATCAGCATATTCCTGAGATTGTAATACTCATTGCTCGAGATGCGCCTGTTCACCGCCACAGGATGCCAGACAGCGATCCCGTTGAGCGTGATGATCCCCCCGGCGTTCCTCAGACTGTATTCCACATCGTCCTCATGAATGAACACAGGGATCGGAAGGTTATCCTCCCTCACATGCTCCACCGGTATACAGCAGTACCACCACGCCGCATAGTCGCGGTCTGTCTCCTCCTCGTTGCGCACGACGTTGGAAAACATGCGCAGATCGATCCCCCTGCCCGCAAACTGGCACTTCCCCCCGTTCCAGACAGCGCCGTTCTCATGCTGCATGTACTTCCTGTCGAGCCGGAGCATCGCACCTGCGATAAACGCCGAAAAGTACTGTTCTCTCAGGCATCTGAGCATTGTGTAGGTGCGGGTCAGTCCCTCCGGCAGTATCTCCACATCATCGTCCATAAATATGACATGCGTGATCGCTTTCTGCTGTTTCACCCTGCCGATCTCGATCAGCCCCCTGGCAAATCCCCCGGCTCCGCCCACGTTGGGATTGTGGCAGATATGAACATTGTCGCGCTGCAAAGTCCCGATCGGAAGCGTGCTCCCGTTGTCCGTGATAAATACCTGCAGATGCCCGAACAGCTCGGAATCGCTGTTTTCCAGAAAACAGCTGCGCAGCAGTTCCAGGTTGCGCATGAGATATTTCTCGCGTTTGTATGTACATATGTTCAGCGCGATGGTGATCTCTCTCTCGCAACGTGTCTCCCCCTCAAAGAACGCGCCGCTGCACACCGCCCCGTCCGTCACTGCCTTGAGTGAGAAATACACCACGCCCTTTTTCTGCATCGGTATGTCGTACTGCACCGTCTCTCCCCCTGCCGCCGACACCCGCCCGCCTGCGATCTGCCTGCGGCAGAACTTTCTGCGGTCCACATCCACCGAAAAGACGCGCACGATAAAAGTTCCCTTCAAGGCGATCTGCAGCGTTATCCTTTCCAGGTCACAGTAGGTACACCATTTCCCGAGCGAAAAAGCGTTCAGATACGCATCCGTCGACCACTCCGCACCCTTCTCAAAAATGACACATCTGTCATTTTCATATCGCACTGTTCCCTGGCTGTGACAGTGCAGTCCGTCCGTGTTGTCCGCCAGTAGTATATTCTGCAAAAGCATCTGTCAATTCCCCATAAATTTCAAATAATGTTCCAGCACGATCCCCGTCTCCCCGATCTCCTTCATCTCGCCGTCGTGCAGCCACATCACCCTGCCGCACAGCTCCCTGAGCGTCTCGATGCTGTGTGAGACGATGATCACCGTCCGGTTATCGTCGCTGATCAGTTCCTTCATCTTGGCAAGGCTCTTTTTCCTGAACTTCTCATCGCCGACACTCAGCACCTCGTCCACCAGCATGATGTCATTTTCGAGCATTGCCGTGATCGAGAAGGCAAGCTTCGAGTGCATACCGCTCGAGTATGTCCGTACCGGTCTGTCGATAAAATCACCGATCTGCGCAAAGTCGATGATCTCCTGCGACCGCTCCTCGATCTCCCTCTCCGAAAAGCCAAGCAGCATCCCCGACAGCACGATATTCTCCCGCCCTGTCAGGTTTTCCTTGAAGCCAACGCCGAGCGCCATCAGCGAAACGGAATGCCCTTTCAGGTCGATCGTGCCCGTATTCGGCGAAAACACTCCCGCGATCGACCGCAGCAGCGTTGACTTCCCGCTTCCGTTCTTGCCGACAATGCCAAGGATGCCGCCCTCTTCCACGGAAAATGTCACATGCTTCACCGCCTCAAAAATTTCATTGCGCGTTTTCCTGCGGAAAAATGATTTCTGCACCGTTATGTTGTTCAGGATCCTGTAATGAATGCTGACATCCCTTACATCAATTGCAATATCTGCCATGTCTGACCACCTCTCCGATCCTTATATGATCTTTACGTACGCATTTTCGTTGCTGTATATCGTGAATGCCCCGAGTGCGATCAGTATGACCGACAGCCCTCCCCACAGGAAGAGCATTCCCACCGCCGGGGTCGTCTCGTACAGCAGCACATCCCGCATGGCGGATATGAGAAACGCCACCGGATTCAGTTTCGCGATCAGATCCCCGAACGGATCGGGAATGCGCTTTGCCACATCATAAAATGTCCCCGTGAAATACATCAGCATACTCAGCACGATTCCCGTGATATACCCCAGATCGCTGACGTACACGCCGTAGTGCATCATGATCGTCCCCACGCCGAACGTAAACAGAAACAGGACAGCGATGATCGGCACCGCATACAGGATGCGCCACGTCACAGGCACCCTGAAAACAAGCATCATCACAAGCACCACCCCGAATGACACCATCATCTTAAAGCCGTTCACGAACATCTTCGACAGGAGCAGTATGTACTTGGGCATGTAGATCTTGGTGATGATCCCCTTGCTGCCCCGCACCGTGTTCACGCTTCCGGACACGCTCCTCGAGAAAAATCCCCACATCGTGATCCCGATAAATATAAAAACCGGAAAATACTGCTCCGAGGCATGAAACACAACGCCAAAGATCATCGTGTAGATCAGCATCATGCAAAACGGCTCAATCAGCCACCACAGCCAGTCCAGATACGAGTTCGACACCTCGGAGCGCAGATCGGCCCTCGCCGAGCGCACTGCGTAGGGAAAATACTTCCTGACATCATTGATAAACCGCACCGAGTACCTTTTGATACCGCCAAATGTGATGATATCCTCCGTGAGCAGGCACACCGGAAAGGGAAAGATAAATCCGCAGACGGCGCCCATGCTGATATATTTGATCCTGTAAGTCATCGTCATATCCGCAAACCGAATCCCTCTCACACCGCGCAAGTACGATACGCCGAGCGAGAACAGATTGATGATGACAAAATATGCCGCATAAAATATCACTTTTCTTTTTCCTGTCATCTCCCCATGCCGCAGATAATTGTGGATCACCAGCGCAAACAGGGGCGGTATGCAAAACATTGCTGTTCCTAACAATATGTCCATGAAAAACTCCTTCCGAAAACTGCACATATCTGTGAATAAATTATATAAAAATTTTCTGCACCTAATGAACGCAACAATTATATCATTATTTGTCCCTTTTTACAATAGACCCCTGCCTGGAAAGTCGGATTGGACGTAACAGTTCATCCCAGGACTTCGCACTACGCTGCGAAGTCCGTGAGAAAACATAGTGGTATTGTGGATTATAGATAGAGCTTGTAAAAATTCCTAAAAAACACATAAGGGAATCAGTTATGCCAAAGAAAGATAACAAACTTGAAAAGATATCTGAGAAAATTCTCATTACAGTAAAAAATAAGAAGTCCGAATGGTGAATTAATTTTCAACTTCGCTCTGCTGGATTTGACAATTCCATATAAATCTGCTAAGATATATTTACATAAAGGTACTGCCGATAGACGGCTAGTCCAGATTATTAGCTACAAAAATAGCCGCTAAGTTTGCCAGACTGTTGGGCGGCTATTTTTGTGATTTATTATTGTTGCTTCCGATGGCGTATCCGAGACCGAAGCAGGTCAGGCATAAGCCAAGCACTGAAATCAATCCTTCAATCGTCAACATCCACTCAGCCCTCTTCATCTTACATGAACTCCTGTTTTTTATCCCGACATCCCTGCTGCATCTTAACACATGAAACGCCAAAAACGAAAACATATATTACACATTTTCCAAAATTTATTGTACACAATTTACGAAATCAGTCTCGTCCATTTGTGTACAATCACAGTCTATCCTATAAGGCACTCCTTCCCCCGAAATGCAAATCCGTAACTGCGGATCTTCTCCGGCAAAAAGCCGCGCGCCACAAGCTCCGTCTCGTACTTCTTCTCCCTGATCTGGCGATGCGCCGCTGCGAGCGTGTCCTCGAGTGTCTTCTCGTCCTCATCCGGATCAAGTACCTTGAACTCGAAAATAAACGCCTTTCCGTCCCTGTCAACTGGCTCGAGCATGACATCATAGCGGCCGTAGCCGCTCTCGCGGTTAGACCGCACGAGATACGTACCTGCCATGTTCACCACCATGCCAAGCACAAATCCGTGGTAGAACCGTTCGGGTTCTGTCTGTTCCGACGGCTTATTCCCGCCGTCAAATGAACTGAACGTGTTCAGTGCCACTTTATTCATAAAGGTGTTCATCTTGCGGACATTATCCTTTAAGAGTGCATGGATAAATTCATTGTAGTACGTCTCGGTGCTGCCGCCAAACCACCCTTTCACCATGTTCTCAAAGATGCTCTCCGCTTCCATGTTCGTGAGTGTCAATGTGTATATCTTCCTCTTGCGCTCACCCACGTATCTCAGATCCAGCACTTTCAGATATCCAGTCGCCAACAGCAGGCTCCACACTGCGCTGACGCTCCCGTCAAGCTGGTCAAAGACAATCCTCTCGTCCAGCTCTGCCTCAAAACTCTTTCCCTGCAGAAGTGCCTCCATCGTCTGCTTGATGCCCGGCACCCCTGTCTGCATCAGCGAGTTCACAAGTCCGTTTGAGCTGGTGTCCGCCCAGTAATTTTCATATTTTCCGTTTTTTCTGATGAACGATGCGATCGACCATGGATTGTATATATCTGTATGACATCCAAACGTAAAACCGTCATACCATTTTTTTACCTCTCCCTTTTCGCTTCCAAGCCCCATGTCATCAAGCGCCTCAAAAACTTCTTTTTCCGTAAATCCAAACGCAGTCGCATACTCATCAGATGTGGTCGTTATCACGTCAAGGTTATTCAATCCGGTGAAAATGCTTTCCTTGGCGATCCTGGTTATCCCTGTGATCATGCCGCGCTCGAGATACGGATTGGTCTTGAATGTGGCATTGAAAAAACTGCTGAAAAAGCTGACAGCCTCATCCCAGTAGCCGGAGAGCCATGCTTCCTGCATCGGCGTGTCATACTCGTCAAGGATAATGATCACACGCTCGTCATAATAGCGCTGCAGGAAACACGCCATCTGATGAACCGCTCCCACGGCAATGCTGCCCGGCATTCCAATTTTTATATTTTTATAATACGCTTTCTCATTGTCACTCAGACAGTCTGTCCCCAGCAAATATCGGTTATCCTCATATAATCCAGCGATCACTTCTGTTATCTTTGTTTCCATCTCTTTGTATCTGACCGCCTTGATGTTCGCAAAGGTCAGAAATATCACCGGATATTTTCCCTGCAGGTTTCTGTACTTTTCCACATCCGCATCATGTCCGAAGATTGAAAGCCCCTCGAACAGATCCGACCTGCCCTCATACTTTCTGGAGAAAAAACACTCGAGCATACTCATGTTCAATGTCTTGCCAAAGCGGCGGGGACGTGTGATCAGCGTAACTGTGGAACCGTTCTCCCACCACTCCCTGATAAAGTCTGTCTTGTCTATATAAAACCTGTTTTCCTCGATCAACTTGTAAAACCGCTGTTCCCCTACATTTACAATGGTTCTGCTGCCCATGTCCACACCTCCCGCAATATATGGATCCGCCTGGCAATGATATCTATTCATATGCTGTCAACGTTTCCTGCCTGATGCTTTATCATAGCATTTTTGCGCTGTGAATTCAAGCAGCCTCGTCTTTCCGATCTCAGTTTCGAAATTTCCTCATACACTCTCTTACAGTTTTCCTGTCACTGTAGATTCTGGCTGTTGTCACCGACTGTCAGTTCTTTTTTGCTTCGGTTTCCCTCTTTCAAAAGTAGAATTGACATCTTACAGCATCTGACAACATTTTCGTCTATTCCCGTAAATTAAAAGCATATCTGCAAAGTAAAATCTCCACCAACAATGCCATTATTGCCATCATTCCATAAAATGTTTTCGGATAATACGCAGTCGTTGCAATATTATATACCCGAAACGTCAAGTCGCCTTTATATGTACCATCCTGTGTGCATCTACCCTTTGCAAAATAATCAGCATCCCTGTTTCCTGCGCGACAAAGCTCAAGGGTATCTTCGTAACACTCCAATGCTGCAATCTGAAAATAAAATTCACGTTCTCCGCCCGCATGAACATCATCGAAATAAAATGCATGATATGAATCATGTTCAATGTCGTTAGCTGTAAATCTTTCCTGATATACACATGTGTCGCGGTCATCATACAAGGAAAACATATATTGCTGTTCTCTCGGAATATCTTCATTCAAGAACCGAATATAGATCGCATTAAAGCTTAATTCTGTGATAAAGGTTTGTTTTATTTCGTCCTTCCCAACAGCAATACTGTCAGAACTTTCCGATTGATTTACTACATAATTATACCGCTTCTCCATCTTTACTGTCATCGTATTCCAATAAAGCACAAATAAAAGAAACGTTACAGACATAATTCCTATCCCCATCCGCACTGACAGATGGGCTAAATTTTCTCTGTCTGCCCTGTAGCTATTCTCTGTAGTAAGAATAGTAAAACTCTTCCAACTACATGACTTTTCTATAATGATATCCACGCCATATACAGCTATTACGATCAGTACAGGCAGAAACATCAATGCATATTTTTCATGTGCTTCCCATAAAAAATAAAATAGTACATATCCTGATAACGAAATCGCCAGCACAGATTTTCGCGAAAATTTGTCTTTTATCTCCTGTATTAAATAGGGCAGTGTACATAATAATAGCGAACTGCGCATTATCTGCGTGCAATAACGTGTAACTGCATTCTTATTCCCTATTGTGTACTCATATAATGCCCCGTAATGAACTGATGTTCGAAAGTTAACTGTCAGAGCCGTCATTCCATCAGACCACATGATAACCAGTTTTTTCAGCCAGAGTCTAAATGTTCCCAATAAGCCCATACCTGATAATGACTGTTGTATTCCCCTCATATCGCCTGTAAACTTTTCACCGTAAGTCTCAAAACCATTCGTATAACTCCACAATTCTCCAGACCATTTACCTGAGTTTTTGTCTGACAGCCCCATCATGACCCAATGTGCGATCGGAAACTGCATATCTTTCTCCAACTTTATGTTGAAATGATTCTGGATCATTTTATATCCCAGCACAGCCGTCACAAATCCTGCCACAAATGAGATAAAATAGATTCTTTTATCTTTTTTTCGTTTTTCAGTGACCATATTCAGCCCCAGAACAGCAATCCCGCCAATCGCAGCTGTCGCCCTAAACTTGTATCCCGTGAAAATGATAAACCCCAGCACAAAAGATAAACCGTTTTTTACCCTAATGCTGTTTTGCGCGTTAATGCATAAAGCAGTGTCAAGTATCCATAAAAGGAACAACATCCCCATTAAGTCTGTATAATAATATGAAGAATATATCCAGAAAATCGGGTTTGTTATAAATGCAAATAATGCGGCAATCCCTAAATATCGATCTTTCATCTTCTTCGCGATCCTGTACATCCATAATGCGGAAAAAAACAGCAGAGCTGCACCAAACAACGTTCCGCTTGTTCTATAATCCGCAATTCCAACCAGACTACCGATCTTATAGACCATGATCAAAACATATGTGTAGCTGAGCTGGTATGGATAATGGGCGAAATAATTCAGATTCGCAATCGCCCCATTCTGCAGGTATGATATTGCCGCATTATGTAGATGAAAGATATCTGTCGGTCTTTCTGACTTGATCCCCAACCCCAATATCAGCGCCAACAGTAAATACAGACTCAGCATAATGATCATAAGTCCATTCAGTCTGCTTTCACTCAGCCTTTTGCTCTGTTTATACACCAATCCCACAATGCCAACATACACAAATACCCCGACAAGTATGATCACATGATCAAATCCGCGTAGCGACATCACAAAACAATACAGCATGCAGCATGCTATTGCCGCAAGACCATATTGGTATATATGTTCACAAAACTTAACCATCCCTGCATACCTCTCCATGATCTCCCGAAGTCTTATATGTATCTAAACATACATATATATTACATTTTTGCATAAAAATATTATACAAATCACACAAATTTTCATACTCTGTTTGATCTGTTTTTCATAATTTCACAATTTCCTCATACACTCTCCTGCAGTTATTCCTGTCACCATACAGAAAGGTTTTCTCGATCCTGTCCCTGTAGATCTCTTTGAGCTGACAGCCATTCTGCATATACTCGATGATCCTGTCCACCAGCGCCTCCGCCGTGTACTCCACCTCGCCAAAGCCGTCGCGCTCATAGTCAAAGTAACCTTTATCATATGCATGTTTCCCTGAGAAAAACTCCTCCGCATCCTGATGATAATATATTACAGGCTTTCGAAGATACGCAAAGTCAAATACCGCCGACGAGTAATCCGTAATCACTAAATGTGAATCTGCATACAACTCTTTATAGTGTTTATTTCTGTCAAGTATTCGGATGTTCTCTCCAATGCCCAGAAATTGCAAACATTCTCTGGGCATTGCCGGATGCATCATCAGCTGAATAACATAGTGATATCTCTCTGCCGCTTCACGCAGTCTGTGATCCGCAAAAACCTGGCGATACATCCTGCAGTATGCACTGCTTTCAAATCCCTTTTTCAACGTGTTCGAATCTGTGCAAGTATTGTAGCCTCCGGTTAAATATTTCCGCCATGTAGGCATAAATGTGATCACATTCCCCGCCTCAGTATTGTCATACAGATAATCATATCTTGGCATTCCTGTACATTTAACCTTCCTTTCATCATAATCATATGCGCCATCTAATATAGATTGGCACTCCTGCGGCGTTGTCGTTATAAACAGATTAAAATTCTTATTCGATTTTGCAAGCCATCTGCTCATATCGTCTTTCGTTACACCGTGCTGTAGAAATACCATTTGTTGTCGGTATCTGATATCCCTATAAAGATAAGCCATATCAAAAAAACAGTTAAAAACAAATTCGTCGCCCTGCGAAGAGATGATCTTATCACCCAAAAGTGCTAAAACTTTATGCTCTACAGAGTGATATGGCACCACTTTCCCGATTTGTCGCAAACGCGGGTAGTCCTCTGAGCTTTTGTCTAACACAAAATAAGTATCTATTTTAGGATCTTTCACACACTGATTCACATAAGTAAAAAAAGCTTCCCCATTGTCATCCGCCTTTGTCAGCCTGTCACTGATCAGCCATATTTCCTTTTTCTTCAAATGCCTGAATACCTGGTACATCTTCCTTGCGATCCATGCCCTGGCGACTCTTTTATCCCTGCGTGACAGCATTTCCCTTTGAAACATTCTCTCGCATCGCTTCACCGTTTTCCCATCTACACCGCTTGATATCTTCAGCACATTTCCGGAATAAGTCAAAAGCATTCCCGCCTGGCTAAAATGACAGTAACTATTTACCATCTGACCTGCAAGCGGAAAGAACTTGCCAAAAGAGATGTTTTCGCACAGTATATCATGATCGTGATATCGCAGGTACGATCGGAGTTCCAGGCTGTCGGGAAGTTCCTGCCGTCCGATGCGAATCCTGAATCCTATTGCCTGTGTCACTACCTGTCCCATGCAATAGGTACACTTCTCTTTTCTCGGAGTAGTCTCCGCCTTGTATTCCGCAAAGACAGTACCCTCACATGTTCCCTTTAATACAACTCCGATACCATCAGGTTCCACAAAATATTTCACGTACCCTTCTAAGACCATCTCCCTGGAAGAAATCTCAATGAACTCAAAAAACAGGGCGTAATCACTGGCATCAATGGACAATACTTCCTCTACTCCCACTCGCAGAATGTTCTCGCCGACCGTCAGTTCTTTTTTGCTTCGGTTTTCCTCTTTCAAAAGTAAAACTGCCATTTTATAGCTTTTGTCAATATTTCTCTGTGCGGCAATGATCTGGTCGTCAATATCCTGCAATGCTTGTAACAAAAGCATTCTGTATTCTTCCGCCTCAGTTTCCGGCAGTACACCCGCGTTTACCAGCGGATGCTTTTTGATACGCCACTGCAGATCATACATACACGTATACTGTACAAACAGAGGGACATACCCCTTTTTTATTCTCGCATTCTCCAGGGAATACAGTATGAATCTCTTCAATGGTATATTGTAATAGCCTGCCCTGCTCCCGCACAGATCGATCGCCGAATCTCCTGATTCGCGTTTTCTGTACAGATAACTGGTCCCGCATACGATCCCATACCGCATCTGCTCCAACAGGATGTCAACTACAACCTGTGCATCTTCCGCATACACCAGCCCCTCTTCGAATCTCCGCTCCACAAAGCAGTCCCTTTTCACGAGCGTACCGCTGATCGACAACTGGATGCAATCATATTCCTGATGCAGATCAACGATCCTGGTTCCCGCATCGAATCGATAGTTTAGTGGATGACTTCCATTCCTGGCTCCAAACAGCCGAAACGGTATGGCACACAGATCGATCCATTCCCCGTTCTCCCTGAGATAATCATACATCAACTGCAGCGCATTCTCCTCCAGCATATCATCTGCATCCGTAAAATTCACATACTCGCCCGCTGCATGGCTCAACCCTTCATTTCTCGCAGACGAAACCCCGCCATTTTCTCTGTGTACTGCAACAATGTTATCCGGATACCGGCCCGCGTACTGATCACAGATATCCCCTGACCGATCTGCGGAACCGTCATCCACCAGAATCAACTGTATATTTTCAAAACCGATCGTCTGCCGGACAATGCTCTCTATCATTTCTCCAAGATAAGCTTCCACATTATACACGGCAGTCACTACAGAAACTTTGTATTCTCTATCCCCCATAGTCTCTTCTCCTTTAATCATACCTCTCCATGATCTCCCGCAGTCTTATCTCGATTTCCCCTCTCATCGTACATGCCTTACAGCTATTCGGGTACAACAGAATATCGGGAGTTTTTTATTATTTCTTCATATATTTCGTAATTTCTCTGGTTATAGAAATAACTCCTGTCATACTTTTCAAGCTCAAAAAACGGAAAAATTTCCTTTGCCAGTGCCTCCCTTACAAGTTCCCTCGCCTCTGTAGAACCTGCCGTATCAAAATTAAAAAGGCATTCTGCCAAAAGCATGTTTACAAAACTTTTTTCAAAGCTCTGATACACATTTCTCTGCATCAACTGCGTTTTCAATGCCTTAAATGCCGCATAAAACTCTAATGGTGCTAAGCTTTTCTTCCCCTGCGTACTTGTTTTCTCATTATAGCGATATGTCACTAACGGTTTCTCCTGCACATAGGTGATCCGATCAGCCAAAACACACGCAGTTCTCACAAATAACACATCATTTGAATTTTTTTCACAATTTCACGATTTCCTCGTACACTCTCCTGCAATTGTTCCTGTCATGATACGGAAATGTTTTTTCGATCCTCTCTCTGTAGATCTCCTTCAACCGGCAGCCATTCTGCATATACTCAATGACCCTGTCCACCAACGCCTCCGCAGAATATTCCACCTCTCCAAAACCGTCACGCTCATAGTCAAAGTAACCTTTATCATATGTATGTTTACCCGAGAAAAACTCATCTGCATCCTGCTGGTAATATATTACAGGCTTTCTGAGATATGCAAAATCAAATACCGCAGACGAATAGTCTGTAACAACTAACTTTGACTCCGCGTACAGCTGTCGATACCTGACATCTCTGTCAAGTATTTTAATGGCATTGTCACACTGAAAAAATGCAATGCACTCCCTTGGCATTGTCGGATGAAGCATCAGCTGGATCTTGTATTCGTACTGCTTTGCCGCATCCCGCAGCCTCCTGTTTGAAAATACCTGCTGGTACATGCGGCAATATGCACTGCGCTCAAACCCGGTCTTCAGACTTCTGTTATCCGTTGTGATCTGCAGTCCCCCTGCCAGATAGGAACGCCATGTTGGCATGAACGTGATCACATTGCCTTTTTCTGCATCATCATAGAGGTAATCAAATCTTGGAAGCCCCGTACATTTCACTTGTCTTTCGTCGTAATTGTAAGCATTTTCCAACACAGAACAATACTCTGCATTGGTTGATGTTATAAAGAGACTGATATTCTTATCCGCCTTCGCCAACCATCTGCTCAGATCATCTTTTATGATACCATGCTGTAAAAAAACAAACTTCTGCCGGCATAATATATCTTTATACAGAAATGCCCATTGAAAAAATCGGTTAAATACATAATCATCTCCTTGTGATGATATGATCTTGTCGCACAGCAGGGACAGTATTTTGTACTTTGCAGAGTGATACGGCACTACCTTTCCTATCTTTTTGATACGCTCATAGTCACCGGAACCTTGATCCAGGACAAAATAAATATCAATATCCTTTCTCCTGCCTGCAGTATTCATATAGGTAAAAAAAGCCTCCCCATTATCATCTGCCTTTTTCAGCCTGTCACTGATCAGCCATATTTCTCTTTTCTTTACCCGATTCAATATATGATAAATATTTCTTGCTATACAAGCCCTGTACAACATTTTATTTTTCTTTGACAATAGTTCCTTCTGTAAATTTTTTTCCTGTCCCTTTACCGTTTTTGCAGACACACCTTTTGATATTCTCAACACATTTGCAGAATATGTCACAAAATATCCTGCGTGATATAAATAACTATTTTTCAATCGATTTACCAAAGGAAAAAATTTTCCAAAATCAATTCTTTTGCATAGAATATCACATCCTCGATAGCGCAAATACAACTTAAGATCCAAACTCTTAGGAATTTCGGCTTTCTTTAAGCAAACCTTAAACCCGTCCCCCTTGATTAAAACATGATCCATGCAAAAAATACACTTTTCCCATCTCGGGGTAAGTTCCGCTTTCTTTTCGATCTGAACAGCACCTTCCTGCTCACCTTTCAAAACCACTTCAAGATCATGAAACTCTGCAAAATATTTTACGTACCCTTCCAGTATGATCTCATCTTCTGAAAACTTCAAGAACTCATAAATCATAAAATAATCACATACATCAATGGATAATATATTCCCTATGACCATCCGCAGACTGTCTGTTTCAACTATGATCTCCTTCCTGCTGCTATTTTCCTCCTTTAAGAGCAATGCCGCCATCTTATAGCTGATCTCCACATCTTTCAGGCTGGCGATTATAGTGTTGTCAATATCCTGTATTGCCTGAACTACGAGCTTTCTATACTCCCTCTCCTCTTCCTTTGTCAATACTCCAGGCGGTACAAACGGATACTGTTTTAAACGCCAATGCAGATTATGCATACATGTATACTGCACCCATTGAGGAACAAATCCCATTCTTCTCTTTGCATTCTCTATGGAATGCAATATATACCTCTTCATATATGGAATATAATAACATGCCCTCGATTCACATACATCAACTGCTGAATCTCCTAACTCACGTTTCCTATACAGATAACTTGTCCCGTATACTACCCCGATCCGCATCTTATCCAGCATAATATCAAGAACCATCTGCGCATCTTCTGCATATAGCAGTTCTTCATCAAATACACGGTTATTAAAGCAGTCTCTTTTTACAAGAACCGTACTGACCGAAAACTGCATGCAATCGTATTCCTGATTAAGATCGACCACTCTACTGCCTTTTTCAAATCTGTAATTCAATGCGTTTTCTCCGCTTCTGGCTCCAAAAAAATGGATAGGTATCACACACAGATCAATCAGATCCTCATTTTGTTTCAGGAAATCATACATCGATTGCAGTGCATTTTCCTGCAACATATCATCTGCATCTGTAAAATTCACATATCTACTTCTAACATGCAGCAACCCTTCATTTCTGGCAGACGAAACACCACCGTTCTCTTTGTGCACCACTACAATATTATCAGAATATTGTCTGGCATACTCCTCACACACTTCTCCTGATCGATCCGTTGATCCGTCATTCACCAAAATCAATTGTATATTTTCAAAGCCAATTGTCTGCGCGATAATACTCTCGATCATTTCCTTAAGATAACTTTCCACATTATATACAGCAGTCACCACCGCAACCTTATACATCCTATCCCGCTCCATAATTCTCTTCTCCAATATGCTTTGTTCATTATCAAACTCAAAGATCCCTGTGATAAATTTCATTCAAAAAAAGTCGTATCTTCCACAGCCTTGACGATATTACTGTACTCAATCTGGAAATATTCATTTACTAATTTCCCATATGTACCATCTCCAACCGAAAAACAATCGCGATCTGAATTAAAATATTTCCCATAAGAAGTGATAATCGGCACTTGTTCTTTTAAATCTATTAAGTATTGATAATATCCCGATAATGGTACATCGGCTAACCACAAAAGCAGCGGTGCAACATATATCATACCAACACTCCCAAGCTTATCACATTTTTCAATTGAATAATTAGACCATATATAGAATGGAGTTTCCCTAAGCCTTAATGCCTTCTCTTCTAAGCTTAGGTCAGTGCTTGCAATCTCACCTGCAAATGACGGACAGTGATCTCCCACCATACATACGATCACACGTCTGTCTACTGTTTTTAAATAGCTTGTAAGTTCAAAAAAAGCCTCGTCGGATAGCGATATGCATGTCAGATACTCATTGATCATATCAAACATTTCAAACTCACTTTGTGTCACATGAACCGTATCATATTCTGCTTCATTAAAGTCCCAATTGCCATGATTCTGAATCGTCAGAAGATATAGGAATCTGGGTGAATCCCCCATCTCTTCATACCATCTTTCCAGATTCCTGTATACACTCGTATCAGTTTCATACCATCGCTTATGATAATATTCCATATTTTCATACTGCTCTTCAAATTTGACTGTATCAAATCCCAGATCTTTGTAGCCTCGAATCCTGTTATAATTGATTCCTGGCTCTGTATGTGTCCCCAATGTACTGTACCCCAATGATTTCAGATATGATACGATACTCACCGCATCTGTCAGGTCAATTGCATTAAATGGCGTAACACCACTATTCATTATGTACAGAGAATTGCTTGTCAATAATTCATACTCAGAGCTGTTCGTACCTCCATAGAAATGATTAGAAGACAGATTAACTTTTTACTGGCAACAGCCCAGTTCCTTTTGTGCGTTTCTTTCATTTTGACCTCAGTTCCATTAAACGTAATCTACAAACATCCTGCATTACCGATTCTACCATCAGTATAGTCCCAACCGTATCAGCACCCGTACAACAAAATGCCGAAACTCATGAAAAGCATACGCTTCATGAACACGCCTGATCACACCACTGAATCCCTTCAACACTGTGATCCCTTCATATGTTCCCGCTACTTGATCGTTCATGTACTGATCGCTTATTTTACATGGTATACCCACCGTTCCATATTCCCGCTCCGTAATCGAGTCATTCACAAGGCATTCGCACAGTAACTGATATTGCTCGGGCAGAGCCCCGATCAATTTCCTGTATGACAGTTCTTCCAGATAACCTTTGATTACAGCTGCCTTGTTCTCCCTGTCTGCCGTATCGCGAGCCCGGCTCCTGTCCGCCATCCCTTCGTACTGCTGCAGGATCCAAAATAGATATTCCCTGTCATACAGATTGTCATAATGTTCTCTCTTATGATGCATGACTGCATGCAGAAGTACAAAGTTCTGGTCATCGATACGCCTCTGCTGCTCACAGAGATTCATCGCAGAATTATTTCTCTTAATATCATAATGATACAGTTTGTCTTTGATAAAACAAATCTTTTGCGCCTTCCCAAATGCCGCAAACTGCAGCAGCTGGTCTTCTCCAATATCAACAGACTCATCAAACAGAATATGATGCCCTTCCAAAAAACTTCTGTCATAAAATTTATTTCCTATGTATGGTCTGCTCCCATGCTCATAAAACAGAGCCTTCATTCCATTATTACGATACGACACATTCCGTTTCGGAGTATACCCAAAGATTCCCCTTCTATCTGCCTGAGGTTCACTAGCTGGCCATATTCCGTACACAACGATCTGTGCGCGATGGCTCTCCGCAACCATATACAATGTCTGCATCGCGTATCGCTCGATCCAGTCGTCCGCATCGACAAAAGCCAGATACGTTCCCCTTGCCGCCTTTATGCCCGCATTCCTCGCCGCAGATACACCCGTATTTTTCTTTTCGATCACATGGATCCTGTCATCTGCCCTGGCATACCCGCACAGCACTTCAAAGGCATCGTCCTCCTTCTCGCAGACACATATGATCTCGATCTCCTTCAAAGTCTGCCGCAGCAGACTCTTCACGCATCGATTGATATACTTCCCGACACGGTACACTGGTACGATAACAGATACTTTACATTCCATGCCCACACCTTCCGCAACTGTTTCCCGGCTTCCTACACATACACCACAACATCTTTCCTTTTCGCGGGCAATACACCTTCCTCCAATGGATATCCCAATGCTGCCATGCACCACACCGTATGTCTCGCAGGGATTCCAAACGCATCCAGGACACTTTTCACCGGCTCCTCATTGCGCAGTGCAGCGTTCCATGCCGCACTCTCATGGATCCGTTTTGATCCGTTTTCCCTGTCACATCTTCACGATCTCTTCATAGATTCTCCGACAATGATCAAAATCATCATAGATAAAAAAGCGCCGCACCCGCTCGACGTACTCCGGTGCCATCTTCCCCTCATTGCGTATCGTCTTGAAGATCTCCTGTTTCAGCGCTCCGACATCCCGGCAGATCTCCCCAAATCCGTCTCTCTCATATTGAAAAAACTCCGAATTTTCCAGATGATTGGGCAGATCCTTGTGATGAAAATAGATAACAGGCTTTCGCATATATGCAAAGTCAAACTGGATCCCTGAGTAATCAGTCACCATGATCTTTGATTCCCTCAGCGAGCGGTCATAATCCACCTCGTTCCGATCTGGAAATACAACCCTTTGATCGATACTGTAATCTTCCCTCTGCGTCTGCATATTCGGATGCAGCAGAAACAACAGTTTATATCCGCATGCCTCGATCTCGTCAACAAACTTGTGATCGGACAGCAGATCGTTGTATACGCGAAAAAATAGAGACTCTTTATACTTCGTCGAATATTCCCGCTTCCCGTCAAGCGCCAGTCTGCCGACCAGTTCCTTTCTCCATGTCGGGCAGATCACGATCTGCTCCTTCTCCTGATCCCGCTGCGCAAATCCGTCAAATCTTGCCATGCCGCCCTTTCTCAGCTGGCCGTTGACATATCCATATCTTTTCTGGCTCATATTGTTATACTCGGCATAGGAGCACGACGTCATCAATTTCAGGTTCTCAAGATTCGCATTGAGCAAGTGATCAAGATTCTGCCAGCATATGCCATGCTGCACATGGACATAATCAAACGAGATCAGATCCCTGAAAAATACTTCGATACCGCGCATATCATTCATATGGATAATGTCCATCTGCGAGGTGATGAACTTGTCTGCATGCAAAAATAGTAATCTGTGTTTCAACGACGACTGACTTACCACGGGCAGATGTTCTCTTTTCATGTCCCGATAAGTCTTTGTATTTTTGTTCACCACAAAATATTTCTTCTGACCATCCGGCTGTCTGACACTATAGCGAAATAGAAACTCCGCATTATCACCGCCCTTGTCAGCCCTGTCCATAAAAAGCCAGCCGCCATGATACATCGGATAAGTCATCCAGTACAACACTCTCAGCACTGCCGCCTTGATATTGGATCTTCGTTTGTCCAGCAGTCTGGCGCCGAACAGAAAAACGGACAAGAGGGCGATCTCCTTTGCCACCTGCGTTCCAAAACCGGCTCTTTTGATCCGCAGACCATCGTTCATTGCAGATAGCCCAATGTGCTCTTTGATATAATACGAGCACTTGTTCGGCGGATATAGCTTGCAGTATGGAAATCTATTTAAATTTATCGCCATCTTATGCCGGATGTGTTCATTCTCAAGGACAAAATACAGTTTTTCCCCCCTGCCCCCATGTAGATATTGGCATAAGGAAATGTCGCAGACAAATTCATAGCATTTGCTTGCTTCCGATCCAAAATATTTCGGCTTGAACGTTTCCGACTCATACCGCACGAACTCGATCGGTTCTCCAGCCATATAAATCTTCAACCTTAGTCCTGCACCCTCAAACGGATCCGTGTAATAACCAGCTATGTGCAAATTGCGATTTCTTATCTCCACAACAGACACATGGATCCCATGATCCCGAATAGAATAGATGCGATGCCCGCCAATCGTTTTGTAGAGGCTGCCCTCATCGTATTCATACACTGACACATCTTTTCCGTATTTCATTTTCAGCAGGAAATTGATCGTATGTATATTCAACCCTAATTTCCGATCCCCGATCTGATTGACGATAATGTCATCGTCGATATCCTGCAGCATTTCATGTACCAGCTCCAGATACAGATCAGTCTCGTCTTTTGACAGAACTCTCGCATTTCCGTAATTATATCGAATACTCCATTGAAGGATATAGATACACAGAAACTGGATGTATCTCAAAACACTGCCATACTCTTTTCTGGAAAATGCGATCAGCCTGAGCTGGAAATCCCTTATTTTGTCAATATACCACTCTTTCTTGTCTCCATTGGTCTGCGTCAGTGAATTTTTCACATTTCGCTTGCGATAGTGGTATTCATACCCGGATAATACAGCATATTTCTTCTTTTCTAAAATGATCTCCGTGATCAGGTATGTATCCTCACAGTCCACGGTCAAACTGACGGGATATCGATATTTCCGGAAGACCTCGGATTTTATAAACGCACCGCATACCCCCAGCTTGATGCCATACCACTCTTTTTCGATATCCACAACTTTTGTTGTATCATGATCATACCGCGACGATATATGATACCCCTGCTGTGCTTCGAAAAGATGCATGGGCACAGTGATCACATCGACCTGGTTCGATACCTGTCCATAATACTCATACACCTTTTCAAACAGCGCCAGATCGATATGATCATCAGGATCAACCGACGTCGTCAACACACCACAGATATGATCTATCGCAGCATTTCTTGTATCTGCTGCCCCCGTATTGCTCTGTTTGCGCACAAACACAACATTCTCCGGATAAAGCGCCGCATAGCGCTCGCAGATGCTGGCTGAATTGTCCGTACTGCAGTCGTCCACCATGATAACCTGTATGTGCTCAAACCCGATCGTCTGGTCAAGGATCGACTGCATCGCTTCCTCAATATACTCCTCAACATTATAGACAGCCATGATGACAGAAAATTTGTACTTTTTCACCTTATTGTCCCTCACGTTTCTGTGGTATTGCAATACCGTGTTGTCCACTATCTCAAGCGGGGACCTATATCTCTCCCCCCCGTATTTATAAATATTGCTCTTATCCTGATCCACTTGTTCTCAATCACCCAGCGCAAATACTTAGAAACAACATGGATCAGCAACACGCTGCATACAGTCAAGAACAGGTAATATATCAACAATTCATTATCAGTACAATCCGGAAAAATTTTAGCAATAGCTTTTGCCCAGCAGTTATGTCCTAAATAAATATATAAACTCAGTCTTGCACAGTATTCAAACTGCTGCCCTGGAAACCATTCCGTCGTACAGCTCTTACCACTAAAAGAGATCGTAACTGCGACAGCCATCATAAGAATGACGATAAAGTCCATTTCCGATGCCTGATGTCCCCACATCCAATAAATCGGAAACGAATAACAGCCTATTTCTATGCAAGTCAGAAAATACTTTCCCACTCTCGTGAAATCAATTGGAACGATCCTTTGGCAAATGCTCCAGCACACACATCCAAGTGTTAATTCCGCCATTCCTCTCCAAAGTCCCTTATAACAGAACCCTACCCATTCTTTTGGTGAAAGGACTGTATTGTACGTGTGACATAGATACCCCAACATCATAACCGTGACCAATGGTGCTATGATGTCCAAAAAGATCTCCCTGTACCTGAGCAATAAAGGAAACAGTATCAGCATAGCCAGTATCATAGCCGATAAGTACCATGTTACGCCATTGATATCCAATTTCCCTTTCAAACCACTCATACCAAGAAATGCCATATTCCAGATCCCCTGCAAAAAATCCTTTGCGATCATCCCTGCGTTGACGTTCTCCCTACCCATTTCCGTCACCACAAATGCAATGAACCATGCGATCACGACCTCTGGCAAAAATCCAGATATCTTTCTGATCAAGAAGTCCCATGTCTCTTTGCCGATACTTTTCCCGCTGTACTTCAGCGACGACTGTGCCATTAGAAAACCTGACACGATAAAAAAGAAATCTACACCCAGAGAACCGATTCTAAAGATTTCAATCCCACTGAGAAAATTCTGTGTAGCATGCAAAAACACTATGATGATTGAAAATACCACCCGCATCATGTCTATAGTACCGTTGCGTTTATACATTCCATTAACTCCCTGTCAATTATCCTAAAATATGTTTTTGCTATTTTCAACAATTTCGATTTCTGTCACTTTCATTTTCGACAACATAACACAAAGCAAAAAAGGCGACATATACAATAGCGGCATAGTATATCTAAAGTTTCCGTTTGCTGGACTGACGATCAAGATCCCCATCGAAAGGACTGCTACCATCGCCGGCAAAAGCATATGGTACTGCTTCGTACAAAATACCCAAAATATATATGCAATTACGATCCACACATACAATTGTACACAAAATAATATGTTGATCATCGGAACCCGATGCAGTGTACGTATGATCTCCTTTACACTCTCGTATACCTGATCATGCCATTTACTTTCATAGATCGTTAATTCATTCTCCTGTTTTCCTCGATTCGAAAACTCCAGATATGCAATACTTGAATTGCGATTAATATAAAAAAAACCATATGTGTTATTTAGAGTAGCCTGGATATAGCTGTCTGGATGTCTCAAAAACATCTTCCACCAAACACGATAATAGTCATTCAGCATTTCCGTTGTTGCAGATTGATTAAATGTATATTTAACAGGATCCTGCAACGTCGGATCATAATTTTCTGTCAAGTGATCATAATCCAGCACCGAAGATATTACCCCTTTTTCATATTCTGTCACATCGTTCTGATATTCCACCATATACCGTGCAGTCTGCTGGAATATAAAACCTCGCAATTCTTGTCTTCCCCCCGGTGCAACGTTCAAAGCAGGCAGTATCATACGCATCCACACGACCAGAAAGAACAAAATGGGAACACCAAAAGAAAACAAGATCTGTTTCCGGTATTTACTATTGCATACAACATACACGCACATAATAACTACCGCGAAGTATACTCCCTGATTTTTAGTGAGTTCAAAAAGCAGTACTATTATGGACAATAAATACCAGTTTCTATTTTTCACTTCACCTCTGGTATCTTCCGAATGTCCAATCTCAAACAATAGGATCGTCAATATAAGACATACCGGTGAAAATACACTATCCTTCACCATACATATCGCATACAATGGAAAAACCGGGAAAACCGCCACAAAATATAGACCATAATTAATATATCTCTCAGAAATCCCTGTCTTATATAGATAATAGAACACAGCTGTAAATGTTAATGCCGTCAGAAACATTTGCAGAAAACAATATATTGCCAATCCATATTCTGCCTTGCCAATAAATAGTCCCAATTTTATAAAAGATCCAAATAGCAAAGTCAAAAAATAAGGATTATGGTTCGTCGCAAGTATATTCTCGCCTTGAAGCGATGTGAGCTTCAATAGTTTTGTCGGATACTGAAAAAATTCCTGTATTTGACATCCTGTATCTCCATTACCTGTCCCAGGAAAAAACAAAATGTAATATGGCAGCCAACAGATCACCATCCATAAAACAATTGCAACAAACCGCAACCTGTTGCTCCCCTTTTCTCCCCTCTCGAAAAGGCATCTTTTCGAATATTCTTTTTCCTGATATTTTTTTATCAAATATATGACCAGCAGCACAATGTGATAGACGACAACTGTAATCCCCGCCAACGCCACTATAAATCGGAAAGATATAAATTTTCCGCCAAATATAGCCACCCAGCTATTATACAATGTATAAGATTTCCCCACCATCTGCATAATAGAGAACAAAATTGAAAAAACCATAGCATATCTTTTGGTTCTGACATCTATCACATACGTATCAACTTTAATAAGAAGGCAAAATGTCATTACAGCAAGAAATGTTGTCAATAGCTTATCCCCATTCAGAGAATTTCTGCAGTAAATCAAAAATCTTGATACGGTATTGTACTCCTTTAAACTGCCATCAAAAAAATATTCAACTTTCAGATTCGTCCACAAAGATATTCCTATTGTAGATAGAAAAGTCAAAGATACTATCCGTCTTTCCTTAGGGAACATTTCCTCTCTCCTATGTATGGTCGCATATAAATTTAACTACCTGTTCACAGGCATTTCCAGTCTCATAACACTGCTTTCCAGCCAGAAAAGATTCCACCTGCTCTAAATACACTGCACTTTCAAACCTTAAAATGTTTTCCTGCAATTTTTTATTACTTTCTGCGATCGAAAAGGGCGTTTCATCCAAAGAATAATAAAAGCCTCGAGAATTCCTATACTTTTCGATATCTCTTGCATAGATAAATGCAGGTTTCTTTGTCAGCAGAAAATCAAATATCCAGCTGGAGTAATCTGTAATCCCAATATCAGCCGCTGCCATTAATTCCTGAATATCCGGGTATGTACTCGCATCAATCACATCTTCTTTACAGAACAAGTCTTTAGTTCTATTGTTAGTTGCATTGTGAAAGTGCAATTTGGCGATAACAACCCACTCTCCTCCAAACTTTTTCTCCAAGGCTGCTTTCATTCCAACATAATCAACATTGATCGCGCTAACATCACTTTTATTATCACGAAACGTAGGTGCGTACAATACCGTCTTAACATGCTCTTCTAATCCATACAGTGAATATACCTTACTTTTGGCTTTATTGATCTTATCGGGATCAAAAAATATGTCATTACGCGGATGTCCGTACTTCAGACATTTCACATCGGGCCAAAATGATTTTTGAAATACATCTTCTTCAAATTTGCTATCAGTAATAAAATAATCAATAGCGCTGTTTCCTCTTTTCGCTATCCTTCTCCAATGCTTATCTCCATTCAAACGCTTTATTCCCAAGGATCCATGCCATGTGTTAAGGTAGATCTGCCCCTTTTTCTTTGGGATCTTTTTCCAAATACAATTCAATGCATTATCTACCCAAAAATGTGCACTCGCGAGCTCTAAAAAGCTTTCCAATGAATTCCTTTTTACAAATTTAATCCTATTGGGAACATCATACTCATCATTGTTGATCAAAAAAATGTCATCCACAATAAAGACGATTTCATAATTTAATCTGTCTTCAATTATCTTCTCAGCAATATACTTCGCATTGCAAGTATAGGCATTCTGAAATGTGCCAAATACTATCTTGTTTCTTACAATCTTACTATTCTTCAAAATAAAATAACGCAGTACGCCGCCTATTGCTTCATCAATGTTTACCTTGAAATTTTTTAGGTCAGTTTTTATGTGCTGCTGTATCTTTCGTATAAAATTTCCCTCAGCCAGCGCAACAACTATTTTCCCGCCTGCACCAGTTTTTTCTATAAAAATCTGATTTGTGTGTTTATCATATCCCTTTTTATACATTTCCATAAACCCCTAAGTTCATCAACTGTCATACAATATGTTGTTCTGCCCATGCACATCAATCCCGGTTCATCCACGCATACTCCCGATCAACCGGATATATGCCTCCCGCAGACCAACCTCCGGCTTCCAGCCCAGCTGCTGCATTTTGCCAGAATCCAGTTTCAATTTTGTGTCTGCTGCATACCCAAACTGATTTGATGGCGGAATATCATATACAACATCGATCTTTCCCTTTGCAATATCCTGGCATACCATCCGCGCCATCTCCCGGATCGTGGTATGTGTCTCCGGATTCGAAATATTGTATGCTTCCCCAGACTTTCCCCGCAGCATTAACAAAACAAGCGCCTTAAGGACATCACCCGAATAACAGTAGTTTCCCTCCGACAGACCTTCTGTGTGCAAAATGATATTTTCTCCTCTGATGACACATCTGGCAAATTGTGCAAATACCCGATTCTCGCTCTCCAGGACACCTGCTCCGAATACCTGTGCCAGTCTCGCAATTTTTACAGGAATACCGTACTCAGAAAAATATGCGATACACATATTCTCGCACAATCTCTTGCTTTCCGGATAATTACTGCGGACCTCAAGCGGGTTGATATAGCCTGAATCCCTCTCCGACACCAAAGCATCAGAACTGTTGAATGTCCCATACACTTCCATGGAAGAAAGATATACAAAAGACTTTACTTTTCTGTTTCTTGCCAACTCAAGAACATTATGCGTACCATCCACAGCTGTCAGCAAAGTCTTTACCGGATGGTCGACCATGACTTTCGAAGCCGTGACACCCGCACAGTGAAAAATGTAGTCGATCGCCATTTCCTGCTCACACGGATAGCGAATATCCCACTCAAAAAGTTCCAATCCGGCTGTTTCCGTCAAACGCTCATAAATCTTTTGAGCTTTCACGCAGCTTCTGACCACCCCATAGATCTGTATGTCAAGATCCAGCAACCGATTCGCAAACAGGAAACACTTACATAGCAATGAGCCGACGAACCCAGTCGCCCCAGTGACCAGTATCCTCTTGCCCCTAAATTCTTCCCATGGAAGATAATCCGCCCGTACTGCCTGTTCCAAATCCTCGTTCAAATAAAAATCGTTTGTCAAATTCATAAGCATTCATATAAACGCCCCCAACAATAGATCACATCATTCAATCGCAAGATTCCTGCCGCATCGCCTCGATCATGCGTCGATACATCTCACCCAGCCCTACTGTGGGACGCCAGCCTAATCTGCCAATTTTCTCCGTATCCAGATCCATATACAGCGTATCTGCATACCCCTGTTTAAGAACGTCCTGCTCCTGCACCCTCAGACCAATACCATATGTCTCCGCCACAATCCCTGCCATCTCGTACACGGAACAATATGTACCTTCGTTTGCGACCGTGTATGCCTGTCCGCATTCGCCTTTCAGGAGAATGGTCAATATTCCCGAGACTGCATCCGCTGTATATAAATAATCCCTCTGCGTCTGCCCTTTGGTTTTCAGCACAATATCCCTATGCTCGACAGCACACCTGGCAAATTCGGCAAACACCCGGCTATCCTTGTAATCTACTCCCGGACCAAACGTCTGTGTCAGCCTGGCAATTTTGACTGGTACATTGTACTCTTTCGCATAGGAACAACACAAATTCTCACACACGATCTTGCCCAATGGATAACAGTTACGGATCTTTGCAGGGTCAAAACTACCGCTGTCCGATTCTTTTATCCTCGTACCCTTTTCAGGAGTTCCATATACCTCCATTGATGACAAATACAGGAATGCGGAAACATTTTTATCAACAGCTAACCGCAAAAGTGAATTCGTTCCATAAAACGCTGTCTCCAAAGTTTCAACCGGATTTTCAACAAAAAACTTACTTGATGTCGGGCTGGCACCATGAATAATGTAGTCTATATCACTGCTTATATCGGGAAGCGTTTGATACCCCCCCCCGTGTATTAATGTGATCTTGTCTAAATCTGCGCCAAAAACCTTCCTGGCTTTCTCGGTCGAGCGTGTAAGGATCAGTATGGACAGATCCAACGCCCGCCATTCATTGATATGAAGCAGTATCCTGACGATCGATGATCCGATCAGTCCGGTTGCACCTGTAACCAGCAATTTCTTATTCTTTAGCTTGTCCCAGGGAATATAGTCACACTGGCTGCACCGCAAAGCATCTTCTTTTATGAATTTTTCCAACCTTGTCACAGTACCCCTCCCCAGATACCCACATTGAATCGCCATTTACATATTTGATTCCAACAAACGCTATTTTACGCCGCAATTCCTTAGTCATAATCCTGCTGCATTTTCAATATCTCTTTCGCCTCCAGGATCGCCCGCATCGTAAATATATCTTCCTGTGTGGTGACTTTGATATTTTCTACAGGTCCATCAACCAAATATAGTGGATAATTGTAATATTGCATCATGGTGCATGAGTCTATGAAATCCTTCTTCCCCTCTAAAACTGCCTTGTCATGAGCCTTCAAAATATCCTCCAGCCAAAAGCTCTGTGGCGCTTTTGCGATCCTGGAGTTGCTCCTGTCCGGAACTTCCTCGATCAGATTGGTTCCGTCAACGATCAACAGTGTCTCAGTCACTATGGAGGTCGTGATCGCTGTTCCATGCTCCTTTACACTTTGAATGTTATCATCAATAACCTGATGGGTGATAAACGGTCTCACCCCGTCGTGGATCAGGACGATCGCCTCCTCATACGCGATCGCCTTCGCTGCAAGCAGACCTCTGTAGATGGATTCCTGTCCGTTTTCTCCGCCTACGACCACAGATTTCACTTTTTTCAGATCATACTGGTCGATCAGTTCATTCAGATAGGGAATCCATTCTTTTACGCATGCGATCACGATCGCATCGATCCCGCTATGCGTATCAAATATCTGCAATGTATGAATGATGATCGGCTTACCATAGACCTGAAGAAACTGTTTCGGCAGATCCCTTGTGTGCATCCGCCTTCCCACGCCGCCTGCAAATATCACTGCAATATTCATACTCGTTCTCCCCGCTAAAAATCCCAACATAACCTCTGCGGACCATCTCACGGCAACTGCATACTTTACATCGGGATCCCTGTTCCTATATTTTTATCTTTCGCTTTCTCGAGCATCTCATACTCCATCCGCCTGACATGATACTGCGTATCCGTCAGGATGCGCCTGTTGGATGCCATCAGATCCGACACGAGCCCTATCATAAAAGTCAGAAATCCGATGATGATAAGTGTGCACGCCAGGATCAGCGACTGCACATGTCCGGTTCCGCCCTGTGAAAAAAGGAAAAACAGAAAGCGCAATCCTATGCCAAGCCCGGTCACTGTCGGCAGGATACTGATGTATGTGAATGCCTTTAACGGCTGGTACATCATATATGCCCTGAGGATTATCACGATCGATTTCTTGACATACGCCCACACGCCGTTGAATAATCTGGAAGGCCTCAGCTGCGGATTGGTGTGTATGGGAACGCTTGTGACGGCGATCTTCTCCCGCCCTGCCTGCACGATCGTTTCCAGTGTGTAGGTGTAGTCGTTGACCACGTTGATGCGCATAGCCGTGTCGCGCGTCATGGCGCGGAATCCGCTGGGCGCATCCGGGATATCCGTGTTTGAGGCGCGCCTCACAGCCCAGCTCCCCAGATGCTGGAGCTTCTTCTTCATATAGGAGAAATGCTCCGTCTCGTCGATCGGTCTGGCACCTACCACCATATCCGCCCTGCCTTCGAGGATCGGGCGGATCAGCTCCTGTATGTCCTCCGCACAGTACTGGTTGTCCGCATCCGTGTTGACAATGATATCCGCACCGTTTCTCAGACATCCGTCAAGACCTGCCATAAACCCTTTTGCCAGCCCTTTATTCTGGCTGAAATTTACGATGTGGTGTACCCCCCACTTCCTTGCCACCTCGACAGTGGCATCACAGCTGCCATCATTAATAATCAAATACTCTATCTCGTCGATCCCCTCGAGGTACTCCGGCAGATCGTTCAGTGCCGCCTCGAGTGTATCTGCCTCATTGTAGCATGGTATCTGTATAATGAGCTTCATTGGATTACTTTTTCCCCTTATTGTTGCGCACCGTAGTTATAATGCCCACTGCAAATATCGCAACCACCAGGACTGCGATCACGATGCCCCAGACTTTCTCGGATGCCGCCTGATCCTTCGCCGTCTCCGCCTCCTGGTAAGCCACTATCGCTGCTTCCTCTATCGTTTTAAACTCATCGTCAAGTGCATTGCCATTCTCGGGTACGGCATCGTCTCCCTTCGCTGCCTCGTCCCCGTCAGCAGGCTGTGTCTCGTCAGCCGCCGGTGTGCTCTGAGACCCGATCCCTCCCAAACAGGATGTCTGCACGTAGCCTTCATCTTCCTTGTATGCCGCCTTGCACCAGCCGTCTGCCGCGTCTTCCTTGATGATGACCGGTGTCCCGCTCGGAAGTGTAGCCGTCACAGCAGAGGACGCGTCCGGCGCCTCGTGCAGCTCCACTTCGCTGTTTGTCTGCAGCACAGTATTTTTCTTTATATCGCCAGCGTCTGCCGCACATACTGTCATGCCCATCACAAGCAGTATTAACAGAGCGCCTAATATTCCTCCGAATCTCTTTTTCATGATCTTTCCCCCGTGATATGTACCCTACTCGTTATAATATAATATAAAATGTCCCTTCGTAAAATGGCTGTCATACTTTTCTTCCAGCGCCTGCGCCTGGTCGCTGCGATAGTCGATCAGCAGCAGATCCTCCTCGCCGTGACGATCCAGATCATAGTATGCTTTCACAATATGTATCTGCGTGTCCCGCATCATGAACTGCAGTATGCCGATATTGCCAAAAGGCTCCCCATCCGTGCTGTAATAAACTTCCCTGTCCTGCTCCGGGTTCAGCTCCTCGATCTTCTGCATGACGATCGTGTCCCGGAAGCACCCCAGTCTCGAGGGATCGATGTACATGGACGACAGCCGGATGCTGTTTAAGGTCTGGACTGCCACGAGGATCACCAGCAGCAGCTCCCTGCCTTTCTTTCTGCCGACCCACCATACTCCCATACATGCCATGGCAGTCATCACGCCGCACACGGCGTATGCCCGCCAGTAAAACCCGGCCGGATCAAAATTCTCAGGATCGTAGAGCCAGCTGATCCCGCATATCGTGTTTCCGAAAAAAGAGGTCTGCCCGTTCCTGTGCAGGCTGACAGTGACCAGCCATGTCATGACTGCCTCCAGGACAAGTATCCACGCGATACCGCCCGCCGTTTTTCCTGCCGTCACAGCCTTTTCGCCCAGTGCCTTCATGCCCATGATGATCAACACCGGCATCACATACTCGTGATAGCGCCCGTATGCCAGCGCGTCCACCCGGTCCGGATGGATCGTATATATGGCACTGATCATCACCGCCGCCAATGTCGAGAGCAGCACAAACAACGAAAAAAGGCTGCCCTTCCTCAATGCTTTGACCATATAGGCAATTCCGAAACAGGCAATCCCGAAACTCGACAACCCCAGATATAAAAGTTTTCCCGATACACTGATGACCAGGTTCTCAAACCCTTCTTTTGAAAAAATATACAGCAATTTGCCAACCTGACCTGCATAGTCGTTGGCGTTCTTCAACGCCTGGTCCGCATCCGCGTAGAGGGCGCTTGTCCAAAACTTTTTGATCACAAATCCCGCGGCAAATATAAAAACTGCTCCCGTCAGCAGTGCCAGCATATATTTTACCCTTTTGCCGCCATTTTTAAAACTGTGCACAAACAGCACGATAACACCTGATGCCAGGACGCCGACCGCGCGCATATGTACAAAATACATATACAGCATTGCCGCAAACATAAGCACCAGGAACAGCTTTTTATCCGTCCTTAAATAATTGTATAACAGCAGACATATGACTAAATACAGCGTCACAACAAGCGCTTCCGCAAATGTAGTCCCGGCGTAAAAAAGCCATGTGGGATAGAACACTGCCACTGCAGCGTGAAATGCCGAAACGCTCTTGTCCATTTTCTGTAAGACAAAAAAGCATGCGGCAAGCAGTGCAAAGTTCACAAACAATGCCGCACGATAAGCAATGACCGCATCTTTAAATAACACAAAAACGGGGAGCAGAACGAGACTATAGCCAAAAGAATAGTAAGAGCCCAGCGATGCAATATCCGACCAGTCATATCCGGCAAGCCTGGCTGCATGAGACCAGTAACCAAACTCATCGGCCGGAAAGTAGAATCCGTAACTTTTACTTATACCATGGCATGCTACGCAGAACATAAGTAACACAAACAATATGTCATATCTTCTTCGCATGCACCATGCTTTCATCTCCCCTGGCTCCCCCTGTTTTTCATGATCACAAATTCTCCACTCATCACTAACAGATAATTCCGGTGTGGTAATATACCATACCGGAATCTGTAAGATCAGCCTACTGTGCTACGATCGCATATGCGCCGATGCCGCCCTTTACTTCGAATGTGATAGTCTTCGGATTTGTATCCTGATCCTCAAGGATCGTTACCTCTCCGCCTGGCTGTACGAGAATCGCGCAGTATGTCTTTGTAGTGTCAGCTCCCTTAGGAAGACCTGTTGCAAGTGCGATCGAGCCGCTCTCAAGTGCTACCCACTTGTGGTTCTCTTTTGCACCAAGGTTGATGCTGAGTGTAGTAAGTACCTCTCCGCCAAGTGCCTCTGCTGCTGCGTTGATACTTGCAAGCGCTGCCGGGCTCTTCTTCTCGTCTGTGTCATAGATTGTGATCGCCGGCCTCTGGCCATCCTTCAATCCAAGATTTGCCTTAACGTCAGCAAGCGGTGTGACAACTGCTGTACCCTGTACGGTCTTTGCAGCGTAAGCGCCAGCGATCGATGTCTTTACATTAGAGCCTGCAACCTTGATCTCAGCGTTTGCACCCTTTACTGTTTCCGGTTCAGATGATACCGGTGACGGTGCCGGTGCCGGCTGCTCTGCCGGTGCACTTGAAGAGTAGTAATTACGTGCAGATACTGTCATAGCAGATGACAATACCATTGTTGCTGCAAGTGTCGCAGCAAGTACTTTCTTGAGTTTCATAGTTAATTCCTCCTTCTCTCAGTCTTATATGACCATTCATATTATAACTTACATTTTTAGTTTTTGCAACCAGTTTAACGCTTTCTTCGTGCACACATAAGTCTTTTGTGCATATTTCCCAAAATACCCGCCAGACCGCCCGTGGTCACAAGACTGTTCAGGGAACTTTTGTTCAAAATGTGCCGTCAAATACTTCTATAATGCACAAAAATATATCAAACACTGCCAGAGCAAACGACAAAATAACCGTTACAATTCACATATTTCAGTGTATTTTTGCAAAAACACCCAAAAAACATCAAGAATATTGATACAATGTGTCCTTTTCAAAACTTTTGCTTATATCAGTCAATGAAGTGGAAATTCCCGGAAAATGCATTGGCACCCCGGCGATAAAATCGGGAAGAACTGCCAATGGCGTATTGAGATAGATTGTCACGATCAGATATGCTGTGAGACTATTGACAGTCCGCAGTCCCGGCACCGATGGCAGCCTGTGCGCTGGCCATGCGGTACACCCTGGAGCAGATCTTAGATATCTGCTCCCTGCTCACGCAGAAACTCGATAATGTCACCGACCGTCCTGACCTTCTTATCCATCTCCTCATAGTCCGCATTGATGCCGTACTCATCCTCAAACGCCATGACCAGCTCCACCAGATCGATGGAATCCGCGCCGAGGTCATCCTTCAGGTTCAGATCCTCTGTCAGCTCCATACCTGCTAAATGTAACTGTTCTTCGATGATTTCATATACTCTTTCCATTCCAATATCTCCTTTACACGACCAGTTCCGTATTTTGATGAAACACCCACGTAGTTCCCACACTTTATTGTATGCATTCCTACTGGATCTTATGAAGCAACCTGCATTGACGACGCCAAAATGACTTCTGCTCATTTATGGTGTCGACAATCAGAAGTATAGTATTCCTGTATATATTTGTCAACGCATTTTCTAAAATTTACCTAAATTTCTACAGCAGCTCAGCCCCCGGCTTCCTGTTACAATCATCAGCATCTCCCTGCTGACACGAGATATTGATACACATCGCGCCTGGACAGCCCCCTGTCCTTTGCCACCTTCCGCATCGCCTCCTTGCGGTCCATGCCCTGAGCCTCGTACTGCTGCATGTGCTCCTCGATCGGGATTTCCTGCCAGTTCTGCTCCTGCTCCCGCCTGAATTCCGAAAGGCTCTTTCCCTCCACCACGAGCACATACTCGCCCCGCGGTTCCTCACTCCCATACATGGCGAGCGCATCACAGATCGTGGTGGGCGTCACCTCCTCGAACTTTTTGGTGAGCTCCCTGCACAGGGTCAGCCTGCGGTCCCCGAGTGCGCCCTGCAGTTCCTCCAACGTCCTGACCAGATGATGCGGTGCCTCATACAGTACGATCGTCCTTGACTCTTTCTTCAAATCCTCGAGTATGTCCCTCTTCTCCCGCTTATCGGCGGGCAGGAATCCCTCAAAGCAAAAGCGCCTGGTGCTCAGCCCCGACAGTGTGAGCGCCGTGATGCACGCCGCCGCCCCCGGAAGCGATGTCACGACGATCCCCGCTTCATGGCACATCCGGACAAGCACCTCCCCCGGGTCAGAGACTGCAGGTGTGCCGGCGTCTGTGACGAGCGCCACATTTTTCCCGGCGCGCATCTGTCCGACCAAAGCAACCGCTTTCTCGACCTTATTATATTCATGATAACTCGTCATCGGCGTATGGATCTCAAAATGATTCATCAGCTTGATACTGTTTCTGGTATCTTCCGCAGCGATCAGATCGACCATCCGGAGCGTCTCCACCACCCGCGGCGTCATATCGCCCAGGTTTCCGATCGGTGTAGCGCACAAGTACAACTTCCCTGTCATAGACAGCACCCCCTAATCCCTTATATTTCTAATCCAACCGGCAGAGGTCCCTCATGCGTCCTGTGCCGTGACACACATTGATCCTATCAGTAGCCATACACATCACAGATCTCATCCGTATATACATTCTGCTCCCTGTACACGATCAGCGGCTTCTCCACGGTCATGTGCGGTCTTCCGCCCCTGCAGCCCTCGATCAGCACCATATTGGGTTCCCGATCGGCGTAGGGGTGCACCAGCTTCATGCGCTTGGGCTCAAGCTTGTACTGCGTCATCACAGTGATGATCTCCGCCAGACGGAACGGTCTGTGGACCATGCAGAAACAGCCTCCCGGCCTCAACAGCCGCGCGGCAGTCCTGACCACATCCTCCAGCGTGCACAGGATCTCATGACGCGCGATCGCCTTGGGCGTGTCCGGGTTCGCCAGCCCATGCTGTCCGATCATGTACGGCGGATTGCACGTCACCACATCAAAAGAAGCAGCGTCAAATAACTTATCTGCTTCCCTCAAATCCCCTGTCACGATATCGATCTTGCTCTCCAGCCCATTGAGCCGCACACTGCGCCTTGCCATATCGGCGCTCTCCTCCTGGATCTCGACGGCACAGATCTGTGCCGCCTGTGTCTTCGCCTCCACCAGGATCGGAATGATACCCGTTCCCGTTCCCAGATCCAGCACCCTTGCCCCGGGTTTCACCCGCACAAAACCGGCAAGCAGCACCGCATCCATGCCAAAACAGAACTTCTCGGGATTTTGGATGATCCGATAACCGTTGCGCTGCAGATCATCTATGCGCTCATTGTCCTTTATTTCCACATCCATCTGTAAACCTCTATGCCCCTCCAGCCCTCGCAGCCGCGTATCGGTCTCCTGTATCACTCGAAAGTTTCCTCGTGGTTCACACGTTGTCCTCGAGTTTGGATTTTGCATCCTTCTCCTGTTTCTCGAGTTTCTCAAGTTCTCTCAGTTCCCTGAGCTCCTCGTGGCTCATATTGTCGTTCTTGTCTTTTTTGTGGCGTCTCCTGAACCGGAGCTGCTCCACTTTATACTCGTGGATCTCCTTCTCATCATCCACCTCGACGATCACCTTGACCAGCTGGCGAAGCACATTGACACTGTGCACCTCACCTTTCAGCCCGTCGTCCGCCGTCACAAAATCGCCCACGTTCGGGAGCTTTTTGTTCAGGTACTCATAGGTCTCCTCCTCATGCTTGAGGCAGCACATCAGACGCCCGCACACACCGGAGATCTTCGTCGGATTCAGCGACAGATTCTGCTCCTTCGCCATCTTGATCGAGACAGGCACAAACTCTGACAGATGGGAGTGACAGCAGAGCGGTCTTCCGCAGATGCCGATGCCGCCCAGTATCTTTGTCTCGTCCCGCACACCGATCTGACGCAGCTCGATCCTTGTCTTGAACACGGACGCCAGATCTTTCACCAGCTCCCTGAAATCAATGCGTCCATCGGCTGTAAAATAAAACAGCACCTTATTGTTGTCAAACGTGTACTCCGCATCGATCAGCTTCATCTCGAGATTGTGCTTCTTGATCTTTTCAAGGCAGATCTTGAAGGCATCTTTCTCCTTCTGCTTGTTCGCCGCCTCCTGTTCCATATCGCGTTTCGTCGCGATCCGAAGTACCGGCTTTAGGGGCTGTACGACCCTGTCCTCCTCTATTTCCCTGGGATCTCCCACCACTGTGCCATACTCTATGCCGCGCGCAGTCTCAACGATCACATTGTCTCCACGCTTGATCTCAAACGCCAGCGGATCAAAAAAGTAAATCTTGCCCGCTGTCCGAAATCTCACTCCAATCACTTTCACCATATCTATCTACCTCACTATCGCTTCCTATAAAATTCATGTCCGCCTATCGTGCGCCTTCTCCGGGAATCTCATCCCGCCTTCATATCCAGAAACATCAGCTCCATCGTCAGGTCAAAGTTCACATTTGCCGAAAGCCTGCTCCTTGCCCGGTCGATCGAATGGATGATCTTCTCGATCGCTTCATAGCTGTACCGCCTCGCAGCGCCGGCAATGTCGGAAACCTCCTCCCTGAAAATGATACGGCGCCTGTCCCCATACTGCCCGCACGCCTTATATAATAGCACATCGCGATACCAGATGAAACACAGATCGAGATAATCGTCCGTGTCAAATTTTTCCTCGGTGATCTTCCTGACCTCGGATGCGATCTGATTGATCTCCATGTCCCGGATGTTTTTCAGGATCCCAAGCACAGACTGTTTCATGTGATCGAATGTCTCGTTGGAGGCAAGCTCGATCGCACGCCCGACATTTCCCCGCGCAAAGGAAGCGCAGATCGCAGCCTTGTAATCCGGTATCTGAATCCTCTGCATGAGATATCTTTTGATCAGATCATCGGAAACCGGCTTTGTGTTCAATGTGACACAGCGGCTCAGGATGGTCGGGAGCATCGCGTCCGCCCTGGTGGAAAGCAGCAGGATGACCGCATACTCCGGCGGTTCCTCCAGCGTCTTTAGGAGCGCATTCTGCGCCTGCACATTCATTTTCTCCGCCTCGTCTATGATATAGATTTTGTGCGCTCCGCTGTACGGCTTGATCGCAATATCCCCATTGACCTGCTGTCTGATATTGTCAACCGATATCACATTGGGCTTCTCGTGCGTCACGTAGATCAGATCCGGGTGGTTTCCGCCGGCTGCCTGTCTGCACGATCTGCACTGATTGCAGGGACGCATCCTGACACCTGTGTCATTTTTCTGCCCCGCTGCGCTGTCTGCGCCGCTCCCAAGATCAAACAAAGAGGTCTGATGCGCCTCCTCCTCCCGTCCGCACTCACACTGGAGCGCGCGCGCGAAGAGATCTGCGACCATGCGCTTTCCCGACAGTTTTTCCCCCTGTATCAGATAGGCATGTGAAATTTTGTTGTGCTTTATGGCACTCTGCAGATTATCCGTGAGCTGCTTCTGTCCCACGACATCACTCCACGTCATGCTCCCGATCCCCGACTCTATTTCCATATCCATTCCTTTCAGGTGTTTGTGGACACATTGTCCCAATCGTCGGCGCCATCCGCATCGATCAGCCAGTTCAACCCGCAGTGCCGCTCGAACACCACATCGGGATTCAGCCCTGCCGGCACTTCCTCCTCATGGATGCGCGCCTCCACGCACGCCCAGTCATATCGGAAGATCAGATCCGCCTCATCCAGTATCTCCGAGATATCCCGCAGCCGGATCTTTGCCATGAACGCCTCCATGCTATCGCAGTCCGCAACAACATTGATCGCAAAATCACAGTCGCAGGCATCCGCAGGATAGTCCAGCCTCTCCACAATGCCAAGCGCCCACAGCAGCACCCAGTACGCCTCGTATTTCCACGTCATACTGCAGAATTCCTGGTCCGTGCACTTCTCCCGGAATACCTTTCGTTCCTTGTGTGTCAGAAACCCTTCCACGCCAAACTCGGCAAGCTTGTCGCCAAAGTATTTCCGGCTCTTTTTCAGGCTCGACCGCCCGCTGGACGCATCGCACGCCACCTGGATCGCAAGCAGGCACGCCACCGCACGCCCCGCGATCTCATCGGCAGTTCGGATCCTGACGCGGTCCGATGTCTCGATCACAGGAAGATGTTCTATGTAGGGAACATTGTGTGCCCTCAGTATCTCTATGGAACGCTGTCTGCGCATCTGTGCCTCCCGGCTGCCCTTCTCCCTGTCCTTTTCATTCACTAACTGCATACTACATCCTCCAAACGCTCCCGGCTGCCTGATGCCGCGGCATACTATGCAAAGATATCAAGCAGCAGCCCCCGTATCTCATCGACCCTGGCAAGTATCGCGATCTTGTCGCTCTCCTCGTTCACCAGTTCCTGCGCAAGCTCATCCAGTTTCTCATCCACGAGCCTGATGATCCCGTATACCCTGTGCCTGCCGCGCCTGTCCAAAAAGTTTTCCCTGGAAAACTTGTGGGAGCGATTCACGATCTCGTTCATAAATTCTTTGATCAACGTGCGGTATCTGCGCATGTCCCGCACATCCATGCGCTTGACGATCTTGTCACCCTGCATCACGATCTCTTCCATCATGAGGTTCAACCGCTCCGCGAGTCCCGCCTCCTCGATATTGCTCGCCAGCATGAACTTGAACGAATCATCCGTTGGCTGCGCTGTCTGTGTCTGCTGTACCGGCACCGTCTGCTGTATCTCATTTACCTTAAAATCCATCTATCTATCACCCCACTCATGCATTGCGCAGATCCTTCCTTTCCCGGCTCACTGCCAGATCGGCAGGATCAGCCGCCTTTTGATGCGCTGCTATATACGCCTCCACTTTGTCCAGACAGCTGTCCAGGTCTTGATTGTCAAATTTTACAGTGATTCCGGCCCGCTCAAGATTGTCCGGTGAAAAGTCCTTCCCATCCGCTATATAGCGCCTGCACATTTCCTCATACTTTGGCTGGCTCTGTTTTTTCTCGCGCTCGAGCGCACGGGACAGCCGCTCCCCGTCATCGAGGTCGATGTAGACAGGAACCACCCTGTTTTCGCCGAAATAATCCCTTATCTTTGTGTAGGATTCCAACGTTCCGATAACCAGATAGTCATTTTCATCCAGATCGATCTGGCTGTCCTTTGCCATAAAATAGTACCACACGCCATAGACCGTGTCGTAGGCGCGGCACTCGATAATACTGTTTTCCTCCTGCAGCCGGCTCAGCCTCTCCGTTGTCGTAAAGTGATATTCCACACCTTCCTGCTCCCCTGCGCGGATCGGCCGTGTCGTGTAGGGAACGATCCGCTTCAAGTGAAGAGACAGATTCTCCAAAAGCCTCTTATAAATCGTGTCTTTTCCCGATGAACTTTTTCCCACGATACAAAAAATGCTACCCATCCGTTCCCCTTTTTACTGTGTATTAGCCGCAGGCTTGAGACAGTGCGTTTCGCCGCGATCACAAAGCGCAAGCACTACACTTCCACAACGCGCACCATATTGGTGTTGCCGGCAACGCCAAGCGGTACGCCTGCAGTTATCACAACCTTGTCTCCATGACTGATCAGCCCCGCATCTACGCTCGCCTGCACCGCTGCATCGAACAGTTCCTCCGTGTCGTCTACCTTCTTGATCAGCAACGGGCTGACGCCGAACATCAATGACATCTGGCGGTATACCATCTCCTCCACCGCACAGCCGATCACCTTGCACCCCGGCTGGTACTTTGATATCATGCCTGCCGTAAATCCGGACATCGTCACCGTGATGATCGCCTTTGCTTTCAGATCCATAGCCGTAGTACAGCAGGCATGGCAGATTGCGGTCGTCACTTCCTCGTTGTTCACCCAATTGTGGCTTCTCTCCCGCAGTCTGTCCTCATAGCAGATATCCTGCTCCGTGCGCTCCGCGATCCTGCTCATCGTTTTCACAGCCTCGATCGGGTATGCTCCGGCAGCGCTCTCCCCGCTCAGCATGATCGCAGAAGTGCCATCATAGATCGCATTCGCCACATCTGTCGTCTCCGCCCTCGTCGGTCTCGGATTCTTGATCATCGAGTCCAGCATCTGCGTCGCCGTTATGACAATCTTCCCAAGCTGCAGCGCTTTTTTGATCATCTCCTTCTGCAGGATCGGTACTTCTTCAAGCGGGATCTCGACTCCCATATCCCCTCTTGCCACCATGATGCCGTCAGAAACCTCAAGGATCTCATCGAGGTTGTCGATACCCTGCATGTTCTCGATCTTGGAGATCACCTTCATTCTGCCGCCGTTCTCCCTGATCAGTTCCCTGACTGCCAGAACATCAGCCGCACACCGCACAAACGACGCCGCAAGATAATCATAGCCCATCTTCACACCAAATAAGATATCATCCCTGTCGACATCGCTGATATAAGGCATCGACAGGATCGCGCCCGGCACATTGATCCCCTTATGATTCGACACATAGCCTCCATTGATCACTTCACATACAATGTCCGTATCTTCGATCGCCTTGATCGTAAGCTCGATCAGTCCGTCATCGATCAGTATGTTTTTGCCCACCTCAACATCACTTTTCAAATTTTTGTACGATATTGCTGCCCTGTCTGCAGTGCCCATGATCTCCTCAGTCGTAAGCCGGAAGGTCGCACCCGTCTCAAGATAAACCTTTCCGCCCTCAAAATCTCTCAGTCTGATCTCGGGCCCCTTCGTGTCCTGCATCGTCGCAAGCGGAAGCCCTAACTCCGCCGCAGCTTTTCTCGCCCTCTCCAGCTTCATCTGATGCTCCGCATGATCACCGTGTGAAAAATTAAATCTCGCCACATTCATCCCCGCAAGAAGCAGCTCTTTAAGCTTCTCTTCACTCTCGGATACCGGTCCAATGGTACAGATAATTTTCGTTTTTCTCATAAAAATCCGAATCCTTTCCATTCTGTTTTTATATTAGCTACTTTATATTTTCTTTTTACATTTTTTTATTTTATACTTTATATCCTTATACGCGATGTCTTCCGATGCTTTAACTCCCGGCATCGCAACTCATGTCACGCCTGGCTATGCCGCCCCGTGGTCTGAGACACGCATATAGGCATACTTTCCCTTTGCCCTGTGCTGATGGATCCTGCCCTTCTGAATATAAAACGTTTCCAGCAAAGAGCAGTATTTATCTGCCGTTGTCACGATCCATGCCTCCCTGCACATAGGCGGGATCACTGTGAGCGGCCACATATGCTTTATGATGATATCCTGCTGTCTCGGTGATAAATGGTATTCTTTCCGCGCATTGTACAAAGCCCTCGCCGGATGAAAAAATCCGTGCAGCCTATGAGAATTTACCTTGTCACTCTTGTGCCAGTCGTACAGGAAATAATCGTGGAGCAGTGCCCCCCTGATCAAATCCCTCGTGTTGCACCTGATCTTAAATCTGTCCCGGATGTACAAACTTGCCTTTGCGACATTGATACAATGTTCCTGCACCGACATATTTCCATGTTGGATATATTCTTTGGTGCTCTTAAAATTGTCCGACTCAAAAATATCATTTGCATATTTTTTCAATTCATACTCATACATATGTTTTCTCCCACTTTCACATCACTTCCGTTTTCCGTACATTCCTGTACAGCCCCTAAGGAACTGCAGGAAAAATGTTTCTACAGTTCCTGAGCGTGTTTCAATATTCATTCCTGCCATTCATTTTTCAAACACGCTCTAAAATCCACACTGCTAAAATATGTCACATGCCGCAACGTTGATCCGAATTACATTCTATCATATATCCGATCAAGAAAAAAGGTTCAAAAGAAATTTATCTAAAAGAAATTTGTAACAAAAAAACACGCTATGCAGCGTGCTCCATACATCATATCACTCAGACATCACAAATGCCCAGAACCGGAATCGAACCAGTGACACGAGGATTTTCAGTCCTCTGCTCTACCGACTGAGCTATCTGGGCAGAAATAGCGGGGATAGGATTTGAACCTATGACCTTCGGGTTATGAGCCCGACGAGCTTCCAGACTGCTCCACCCCGCGATATTGATATTTAGTTAAATGGGTGGAGGTGGATTCGAACCACCGAAGCATAAAGCAGCAGATTTACAGTCTGTCCCCTTTGGCCACTCGGGAATCCACCCATAAAGCCGATGATCGGACTCGAACCGATAACCTGCTGATTACAAATCAGCTGCTCTGCCAATTGAGCCACATCGGCATATAAATGGGACCTATAGGGCTCGAACCTATGACCCTCTGCTTGTAAGGCAGATGCTCTCCCAGCTGAGCTAAGATCC
>ERZ808051.363-NODE-363-length-53508-cov-5.536542_pt1 | contig 53508 bp, 53 predicted proteins | sample MGYA00380199_ERZ808051 | MGnify/ENA primary metagenome ERZ808051 (study PRJEB31490, sample SAMN06133391) | mouse gut metagenome | isolation source: J11 | host: mice | place: China: Chengdu | collected 2015-05 ... | reverse complement strand
CTGCATTTTAGAAAAGCCGACAATCCCTGTATTTATGCGGATTATCGGCTCATTTTGATCACTCAAGTGTTGAAAACAAGATTATAGCGTAAACCCCTGCCATTGTCAAGAACGGAACCCTTGAGTTTTCACGATTTCGTAACAGTTCAGCCCTGCATCTCTTGCCCGCGTACCGCAGACAAAAAGCTTGTGGCATCTGTCTTATGAAGATTTAACGTCCCATCCGTCTCTTTAAAGCAGCGATGACAGCACAGATGCTTTCGACACGATCCCCGCCAGGCTCCCGTCTTCCTCCAGCACCGGAATCGGGAATTTTGTGACGGCGGCCATTGGCAGAATATCGCTTATTACCGTGTCCTCGGTGGTCGTCTCCAGATCGGTTTCATAAATTCCCGCCAGGGAAGACTTCTCCTCCCGGATGGCGTGGATTGCCGTTTCAATCCCGACAACCCCCAGAAACTTCATATGGCTGCCCACCACATAGGCAGACGAAACTCCGGCGGACCGCATCTCGCGGACTGCATGAAGCGGCGTATCCTTCTCCCGCACGACACAGGGAGTCACCATGATATGCTTCGCGCAGAGCACCTTCGTCTTATCCGCACTGTCGATAAATTCCCGAACATAATCGTCCGCCGGGTGGGCGCTCATCTCCTCCGGCGTCCCCACCTGGATGAGCCTCCCGTCCCGCATGATGGCGACGGTATCGCCCAGCTTAAAAGCTTCATTAATGTCATGAGTGATGAATACCACAGTCTTTTCAAGCTTTCTCTGCAAAGACAAAAGCTCAAACTGCATATCTTTCCGCACAAGAGGGTCCAGGGCCGAAAACGGCTCATCCATTAAGAGCACCTCCGGATCGTTGGCGAGAGCCCTGGCGATTCCGACTCTCTGCTTCATGCCTCCGGACAGGCTTCCGATCGGTGTCCTCTCCTGCCCTTTAAGGCCCACCATTTCGATCATTTCCATGGCCTTCTTTTCTCTCTCCACCCTCGGTACTCCTTTGACCTCCAGCCCATAGGCCACGTTCCCCAGAACATCCCTGTGGCTCATGAGGCCGAAATTCTGAAATACCATGGATATCTTGTTCCTCCTGTAATCGTTCAGATCTTTTCTGCCAAACCTTTCAATTTCGCTGTTATCATAGATGACGCGTCCACCTGTGGGGCGGTTTAACATATTAAGCATCCGGACCACTGTTGACTTTCCCGAACCAGAAAGACCGATGATCACGAATACCTCCCCGCGCTTTACCCGGAAGCTGACATCCCAGAGCGCCGCCGTCACCCCTGTTTTTGCAAACACCTCAGCTTTGCTCTTCCCGGCCTGTAAAAGCCGTTCTGCCTCTGCCTTATTGGCCCCGTAGAGCTTCGTCAAATGTTCCACCTGAATAATATATTCATTCTGTCTGCTATGATTCATGCATGTCATCCTCCCCCCGTTTCATGGCTCCCTGGGTCAGCCGGTCCATCAGAATAGCCACAATGACCACCGCTGTACCGGCAAGAAGCCCGCGGCCGATCTCAATTCGGTTTACGCTTATCAATACTTCCATTCCAAGCCCTGATGCACCGATCATCGAACAGGTCACTACCATGGACATGGCCATCATAAGTGTCTGGTTGACGCCGGTTAAGATCGTTGGAAGTGCCTGGGGAATCTGCACCTTAAACAGGCACTGCCGTCTGGTGGAGCCAAAGGACCTGGCCGCCTCCACCACCTCCGGATCCACCTGCCGGATTCCATGGCTCGTCAGACGAATCACCGGAACGATCGCATAGATCGTCGTTGCAATTACCGCAGGTGCCTTTCCAAGACCAAAAAACAGCACTGCCGGAATCAGGTAAACGAACACCGGCATGGTCTGCATGGTATCGAGAACCGGACGCACGATCCGGTTTGCCCAGTCACTGCCGGAAATCAGGATTCCGGCCGGAAGCCCAATGAAAAGAGAGATTACCACGGATGCAAGAACGATAGACAGCGTCTCATACATCAGATCCCACAAACCGACCATTCCCACAAACGACACAAGCGCCGTATACAGTAAGCCTGTGCTGATTTTTTTCCCGACCTTCATCCCGGCGAAAAATACGAATAAAATAAACAGCCACCAGGGAATCATCGATAAAATTCCGTCAATAAAACCGATCAGGCCGTTTAAGAAGCCCTTAATCCCGTTAAAGAATTCGGAGAACTCCGCCGCAAAGGCCTTGACCGATATGTCGAAAACTTCCACATCAATGGGAAGCGTAAATGGAAAGTCCATGAAATAGTTGGTCTTCTCCTCCTTTTCGCCGAGAGCCGCCCGGACTTTTGTGGCCTCTCTCTCAGGAAGCCAGGAGCTTAAAAGCTCGTCGTGCTCCGCCAGAAACCATCTGGCCGTCCCGTCATAGTCGTCACCTGTCTCCTGCATGTGAGCCAGTGCCTCCGATGTCAGGGCACTGGAGGTCTGATAATTTTCCAGAAACCCGCAAAACTCCTCATTGTCCGCATAAAACCTGTTGCTGGCTGCCATGGTTACCCGCACTGACGGACATTCTGTGAGACCGGCTTTATAATGCTCATCATCAATATAAGGAGTATCCATAAGAAGCACCATATCATATTTTCCCATAAGCCATGTGGGTTCCCAATAGTAAGCCACAATGGGTTCCCCCTTCTCACAGGCGGAGGTAATGGCCGCGGATAAGGCGGCATCGGAGCCAGGCTGGAAATAATTGTAAAAATCGGAGAGGCCGTTCTCCTCCACCTTACGCTTCATGATCTCGTTGATTTCCCATCCGGGAATTGCGCCGTATATCCGGCCTTTGCCCGGGTTTTCTTCATCCGGAAACACATCGGCATAATTCTTTAAATCCTGCACGGTGCGAAGATTTGGGGCCACTGGTTCAATTCCCCGTTCCGTGTCCCCTTCAATCACATACCTGGGCACATAAAAGCCCTGGATATTGTCATCAAAATTGACTCCCAGCTCCTTAAATTTTCCGTCTGTCAGGTCCGTGTGATAGGTTGCCAGATTGTCGGTCCACTCCTCCATGTTCACATCGATCTCTCCCTTTAACATGGCCTCGTGCATAATCGGGGAGGAGCCGGGCACTTCCTTCCAGGTGTATCCGAATGCGGACTCCGCGACCAGTCCGGCCACAGCGTTGTGGAACTTTACGCTGTCCCAGCCCACATCCGCAAATCTGATTTCACCGGCTGACCGGCTGCATCCGCCCGTCACCGCGACAGCAGCAAAGAAAACCGCTGTCACCGCCAGAATTGCCGTCCTTTTCTGTTTTCCATTCATTCCTACCACCCCTGTTCTTTTTTGCTGATTTTCGGTAATTATTTCTATTTTATCAGAACTATTTTATTTTTTCAACAAATTTTCTTATTTTTATTTTATTTACTTTTTATTAAGAATTATATGCTTTTATTTTAGGAATATTTATACTTCATTCATAAATTATTCAAAATTTTATGTCTCTTCCCCTGCCGTGAACCGTACCGAACTGTTACAGATTTTACAGTTTGCCCATTCGGTTAATGTAGTCACAAATCAGGCTTGCAGCGGCATCCTCTCCCACAGAAGAGTCAATACATAATTCATACCCGTGCGGATCGCCCCACTCCTGACCGGAAATGCTCTTATAGTAAGCTGCTCTGGCCGTGTCGGAACGGGCAATACTTTTTCTGGCGGCTTCCGGGCTGTCTCCATACATTTCTATTATCTTTTTCTCACGATAGCTCCTGGGAGCATGGATAAAAATACGTACCACATCCTGATAATTCCGCAGCACATAATCTGCTGAGCGGCCTATCAGAACACAGGAACCCGAGTCAGCGATTTTGCGGATAGCCTTATCCTGTGCAGCGACAGCACGTTTAACAGGGTCAGTAGTGAGATACAGTTCCCGCATAACAGCATTTTCATCTGAATTGATACCAGAAATAAACTCCTGAGCAAGGCCACTTTCCCGGGCCGCCACAGCCACCAGCTCTTTATAGTAACAGGGAATATTAAGACGCTGTGCTACCAGCTGTCCGATTCGCTTTCCTGCGGACCCATGTTCTCTTGCAATTGTTATGATTGCGCCCCGGCGAGAGGGCAAAATTGCAGCCACAGGCTCCTGGACTTTGCTCTCGCAGCTCAGTTCTTTCCACACCCGGGCCATGACAGCGGCAGTAATCAAAATGGCTAAAATATCTGCAACGGGGGCAGACCAGAAAATGCCGGTAACGCCTGAGAAAACAGGAATCAGCAGGGAAAAAATAATCAGCAGCACGTCACGCAGAATCGACAGCGGAGCAGCGGCTTTTGCCTTGCCAATGGACTGTAAAAAAATGGCACAGACCTTTTGAACGCAGGTAACCAGAATAAGGGCAAGATAAATCCGCAGGCACAGTACGGTAAAATCAAAGTAAACCGGATCATCTGCCGAACCAAACATACGAATAAATACACCAGGAACAGCTTCAAAGAATACCATGCAGGCCAGGCCGGAAAAAGCTGTCCACCTGATCATCAGCTTCAGCAATTCCCGCACCCGGTCATACTTCTTTGCACCATAATTATAGCCTACAATGGGCTGTGCACCGGCAGCGATGCCAATAGCGATATTGAGGACAATCTGGAAGAGCTTCATAATCACCACAAATGCCGCCAGAGGAATATCTGCGCCATAGACTGACTGTGCGCCATACTTCACAAGCAGGATATTGTTTACAACAGTGATAATTACAATAGAAAGCTGTGTCAGAAGACTGGAGGTCCCCAGAGCCATGACAGGCTTCAAAAAATCGGCACCGGGCCTGAAACTGCCTGCCTTCACCCGGAAATTTTTAGAGCATCTTAAATAGGCAGCGCAAATAGCGAAACTGACAAACTGCCCCAAAATAGTAGCCCATGCCGCACCTTTAATCCCCATGCCCAGCACAAATATTGCTACCGGATCACCAATGATGTTGATGACTGCCCCGGTCAGCATTGCCGCCATTGCATATTTGGGACTGCCGTCCGCCCGAATAATGGACGCCAGTGTGTTCTGGGTCATGGCAAGGGGCATCATAGCAAAAATAATCACACCGTAATCATGTGCCATTTGAATATTTGCGTCTGTTGCTCCAATAAGCCGAAGCAGGCTGTCGCCCCATAGGTATGCGATAAGAATAACTGCCAGCCCGGAGAGAAAGGAGCCGGAAATTGCACTCCCAACGCTTCTGTGAATGTCTTTTGTTTCTCCTCTCCCCAAAGATACACTCAGTACAGCGGCAGCTCCATCACCGAAAAGCAGGCTTAACCCCCAGCCTACAACCGTAATCGGGAAAATAACGCCAGTAGCAGCATTACCAAGATAGCCGACGCCATTACCGACGAAAATCTGATCTACGATGTTGTAAAGACATGAAATAATCAGGGAGCAGATACAAGGGACTGCAAACTTTCGCAGCAGTGTCTCCACCTTTTCAGTACCAAGATAATTTGAATTTTCCATAATGACCTCCTTAATTCAGAGCAAAAAACAGCACATGCAGACGCATGTGCCAAAAAACATCAACTGCCAACACACGCTGCACATCTGTTCCGTAATCAGTCTTACGCGCACAAATACGCCGCATGTGTCGTTGATTGCTTATTAAATTTATAACGTAGTTTATCATTTGAGCCGGGAATTTTCAAGTGGCCGTTTTTCACAAATTATAGCCTGCATGTGTTTTGTGCATTTTGGCGAACCTTTCTGCCTCTGTGACAAATGTCCGCACTCAGGTTCCGGAATCTTCGGAACATCTGTTATTGGATAGCTTTCTTCTTCCAGCGCCCTGCCTTATAGAAAATTGCCGTCACAATGGCGCCCAGGGTCCAGGACAACAGCAGAGAAATAAAGATACACTCACTGCGTCCGTTGGGAAGTTCGGGCGTCCTGGTAAGCCAGGAAATTCCGTAAGCCACCGGAACACGGACCACTACCGTTGCAAATACAGAAATCCACATGGGAGTCATGGTATCTCCGGCTCCGCGCATGACGCCGGAAAGACTCTGGGTCACAGCCATGGCGATGTATCCAGCGGCCAGAATCCGCATCATATGGACGCTTAAGTCCACTAACTCTGTGGTGGAGGTAAAAATTCCCATGAGATATTTTCCAAAAATCAGGATTAAAACCGTAATGGATGCCGACACTCCCATTGCCATAAAGGTCCCCTGTCTTGCTCCCTGTTCTACCCGGTCATATTGTCTGGCGCCAACGTTCTGGCCTGCATATGTGGTCATAGCGGTTCCAAAAGAAAAGTTCGGCATCATGGCAAAACCATCCACGCGCATGATAATCACGTTGGCGGCAATGACCATCTCCCCAAAACTGTTGGTTAAAGACTGTACCACAATCATGGCCATGGAGAAAATGGCCTGGGTCAGTCCTGACGGAAGGCCCAGGCGGATGATAGTCAGGGCATGTTCCCGGTTCAATTTCAGATGATGAGGCTTCATTTCAAATATTTCATGCATCCGCATTAATTTAAGCATACATAAAAGCGCAGATATTGCCTGGGCAATGGCCGTAGCCAGGGCCACACCGAACACTCCCATTTTAAGTCCCGCCACAAACCAGACATCAAGAACAATGTTGATGGCCGTTGCAATCAGAAGATACACCAGAGCTGAAACCGAGTCTCCCAGCCCCCGAAGCACGCCGCTTAAAATATTATAATAAGCTACGCCCGCAATTCCATAAAACAGCACAGTCAGATAGGAAGTGCACCAGTCGATAATGCTGGCCGGAGTATTTAAGAGCTCCAGAAGCGGCCGGACAAACAGCGAACCGGTGACCATAATAAAAACAGAAGCGATGGCGGTCAGCGTAATACAGCAGCCAATGGTGTTGGAAAGCCGCTCCCTGTCTCTGGCTCCAAAATACTGGGATACCATAACGCTGGTTCCAACAGAAATTCCAATAAACAATACAAGCAGCAGATTAAAAATAGGGCTGGCGCTTCCCACGGCTGCAAGCGCATTATCACCCACAAACTTTCCCACTACGATACTGTCCACCGTATTGTAGAGCTGCTGTGCAATGTTTCCGATGATCATGGGAATCGTGAACAGCGCAATATTTTTCCAGGGCGTTCCGGCAGTCATGTCCACGGGCCCGAAGAATTTTTTCAGTGAATTCATATGATATCTTTCCCCTTTCTTGTTTGTTGTTTGCTTCTTGTTCCTTTCTTGTCTCTTTTCCCATTCCAGTATACTGGCACATTTACTTTCTGTCAAACGACACAAAATAAATTTTAAACCTGCAAGTCGGCTGACCGTACAAAAACGATGCGATGGTTTCTTTAAAAAACACAACCCGGCTGCCTCCTTATAAAAGGACAGCCGGGCTACTTCCATTACCGTTCACGCCTACCGTTCCATGCCGAAATCCGGTTTTACGGCACAGCCGATCCCAAGAGCCCCCTGTCCCGTATGGCAGGACACCCCCAAAGTCAGCGGGTCGCACATAACGGTCATGCCCGGAAAGGCTGCCTCAATTTCCCCAACCCAGTTTTCCGTCTCCTGATCCGATGCGCTGGAAGCTGCCAGAAGATGGATGGCATTCGCCTCCTTCGCCTCTTTGAATCTGGTGTCCAGCTCCTTTGCCATGGCCTCAATCATAGTCTTTCTGGCTTTTAAAAAGCCATGACATTTTTTATAGGAATCCAGCTTTCCTGTCTCCAGCTTCAGGACCGGTTTAATATTAAAAACAGCTCCCAGAGCGGCAGCAGCAGGAGTGATCCGCCCGCCCCGCTTTAAATTTTCCAGGGTCTGGACACCTATGTAAATCATCATCCGTTCCCTGCCCTGTTCCAGTATCTCTTTGATTTTCTCTGCGGAATATCCTTTTTTTATTAACTCCTGTGTATCCAGAATCATCTGATGCAGAGGAGTCGCCACCTGTCCGTGGTCTACCACCAGAACCCGCCCTTCATATTTTTCATCTCTGGCCAGGGCCGCCGCCGTTTCAAAAGAACCGCTCAGTCCGCTGCTGATGGGCATGTAAAGGACTTTCTCATATTCCTCCAGAGCTCTGTCCCAGATTTCCATAACAGCAGCCGGGGACGGCTGAGACGTGGTAATCTGCGCCCCTGCATCCATTTTCTCAAAAAAAGTCTCTCTTGATAAGGTGAGCCCCTCATAAAAGCATTCTCCGTCAATATAAAACGGCATCGGCAGCACCAAAATTCCCCTGTCCTTCGCCTCTGTCTGACTAATACTGCTGTGACTGTCTGTGATAATTCCAATTGGCTTCATTTTCTTTTAATTCCCCTGTCATTGACAACTTCTATTTTACTGTGCTACATTTATACCGTATTTACAACTGTAACATCAGACCAGAATGCCGTCAATAGACAGTCTTTCGGGCTGAACAAAATCCCCGATTTTTGTAACATCCGGGAAAGGAGAACCATACATGCAGAAAACCAGAAACGAAACGGAACTCGAAAAGCGGGATGTACTCCGGATGTCCAACAGGGAATCCAACCGCCTTACCAGAGAATGTCTCCAGACCGCTTTAATTCATCTGATGGGACAAAAGCCCTTTGACAAAATCTCCATCTCCGAAATTGTACGGCGCTCCGGCGTTTCGCGCACTGCTTTTTATCGTAATTACAGCTCCAAGGAAGAGGTGCTAAATGAAACCTGCAATGCATTCCTGGATGAGCTGGCCGCTTCTTTTACCTCTCCCGTATTTCAGGAAGACCCATATGCCTGGTACTATGAATTCTTCCGTTCCATTAAGGAACACTCCAGTCAATTTTCCCTGCTTCTCCAGGCCCATATGCTGAATACTCCGGTATTCAGCACCTATTCCATTTCAAAAAAACTGGATCATTCCAGAGAAAGTGAAGAGCATTACCGTTTCCTGGCCTGGGAGGGCGCTCTTTCCACCATTGTCGTCCACTGGTCTCAGGATGGAATGACGGAATCCATTGAATTCATGGCCGGCTTCTGCGCCAGAGCCCTGAATTACCGGCAGCCAGGCTGAAAACCGGGCGGAATGATCTCTCATCCCGCCCGCCTTTCTGCCATTCTCTGTTTTCTGCCAGATAATATACGCCGCGCCATGCCTCCCCCTTCATTCTGGCCCTCTTACATTTTTTATATTTCACTGCCCCCGTTGGGTCTGCTTCCATACAATTCCCGGCAATGCGGGCGCATATGCTGCTGCACGACCGCTTCCGGAGTTTGCACCGGCAATGATCGCCGGGTTTTCCTTTTAACTGGTTTATACAGCTTCCTCCTTAATGGTTTGCCCACACATCGTAATTTTCACCGGCATAGAGTTTTTCGTCTGCCTCATGGAGCAGCTTACGAACAGGCAGAGCTTGCGGACATTCACGCTCACAGGAACCGCAATCCACACATTCAACAGGCCGATGTTCTCTGATGGCAGGATAGTAAGACATTCTCGCCATCCGGGGATTATGGTATTGATTGAGCAGATTCAGGCAGTTCAGGACTTCCGGAATGCGGATACCTGCGGGGCATCCCTTGTCTGTACAGTAATGGCATCCCGTGCAGCCCACAGGCTTTTTGCCCTCAATGATTTTTGCGGCGCTGGCCAGCATGACCTTTTCGTCCCCGGTAAGAGGCTTGAAGTCCTCCATCAGTGTCTTATAGTTTTCTTCCATCTGTTCAATGGCAGACATACCGCTGAGTACCGTCAAAACGCCGTCAAGAGAAGCGGCATACCGAAGTGCCCAGGACACAGGGGTTTGAGTGGGATCGGCCGAGTCAAACAGCGCTTTGACCTCCGGGTGCTGTGGTAGGAAAATCCCCAATGCCTGATCCGCCCCTGCGCCTTCAGCTCCTGCATAAATCCCCAGATATCAAGGTCCTCCACACGCTGCAAAGAACCGGGGCTGCCCAATGTATGGATCAGCTCCAAATCCATATAGTCGGTGCGGGCGTCGCGCAGTTCTTTTTCAAACGCCTCCAGCGCAGCCTCCAGCGTTTCCAATGTACCGTTGGTAAAGCACAGCTTTCCCGCAAGGATATAGCTTTCTCTCGGATATTTCGCAAGGCACTTGCCGATCATAAGCTGATTTTCGATATAGTGCCAGGCAGAATCAAAGTAATTGAGCCCGTGTGCCATACGGCGCCGCTTTAACCATCCTCTTGTCTTTCATTTTTTCCGGCTCTGTCATAACTCTCTCTCCCCCTTCTTCATATGTAAACAATTTCTTCTTTATCGTATAATATGCCGCAATCAGGAACAGCAGCATAATTGTCCAGGTAATCGGCTCTGTAATGCTCGTGCCGAAAAATCCAAGCCGGGGTATCAAAAACGCTGCCGATAACAGCTTCATGCCCAGCTCCAGGCAGCTTGAAATAATTGGAGCAATTTTCTTCCCCATAGCCTGCATGGCAGTCCGAAGCGCAAGCAGGCAACCAAGCGCCGGGAAAAAGGCGAAGTGCCAGCGCAGACTCATAACGGCATTGTCTACGATTCCGCTATCCGATGTCCCTGTTGTGAAACGAACAAGGACTCCGCCGAAGGTAAAAACCAGGACGCAGGAAAACAGCGCCCATGCAATTTCCATACCCAGCACCTGTTTTAATGCCGACTGTATACGCTTCGTTTTTTTCGCTCCCCAGTTTTGCCCGACAAAGGTTGAACAAGCTGTTGCAATGGTTGCCAACGGCTGCATCATAATACCGATGATGCGCCGTGAGGCAGTATGCGCTGAAATAATCATTTCATTAAGAGTGTTGTTAGCTCTCTGGAAAATAACTGATCCGAGATCGACCACACAAAGCATCAGAGCCATAGCAAAGCCGTGTGAAAACAGCTCGGAGAGTATTTCACCCGATACATGGAAGTCCATACCCCCCGGCAGAACAGACCGGTAATTCTTGAACACATATATTCCACAGAGTACCGCAGAAGCGGTCTGTGCGATCACGGTTGCAAGAGCAGCCCCGGCCACACCCATTTTCAAAACAACAATGAAGAACAGGTCCATCCCCATATTCAATACAGAGGAAATGATCAGAAAATACAGAGATGTGCGGCTGTTGCCGACCGCTCTCAAAATGCCGGCGAACATATTGTAGCAGATTGCAGAGATCATTCCGGCACAAATGACAGCTATGTAGCTGTATGCCTCCTCGAAAATAGTGTCAGGCGTATTCATAAAGCGCATCAGCGGCTTCAGAAAAATAAGGGACAATACCGTTAAAACAACTGTTACAACTACATCAAGTTCTATCATACCGGCAACAGACTCTCTCAATTTCTTCATATCGTGCGCTCCGAAACGCTGGGTAACAACGATTGCATAACCGCTGTTGAGACCTGCGGCCAAATCTATGATCAGAGCATAGAGCGAAGAAGTTGCACCGATAGCGGCAATAGCATTATCGCCCAAATTGTATCCGGCAACCATCGTATCCACCATACTGTAAACCTGTTGAAATATGTTGCCGATGAACAGAGGAATTGCAAAAGCCAGTATGAGGCGGATGGGATTTCCTTCTGTCATATCTATGACTTTCATTTTGTGTTTCTTAACTGAGCCGTCCATATCAGTTGACTTATCCTTTCACAGACCATTGGGATTTGCTTCATCAAGCACTGTTATTTTAGCATACGTCATATCCCGTACATTGCACATCCATTGGAATTGTGGTATAATCATTATATAATCATGAGGTGAAAGAACATGAGCAATTCAGTCAACGAAAAACAGCTTCGGTATCTTGAGTTCATACATCGGGAGACTTCAGACCGACATCATACTCATACAGAAGATATGTACCAATACGATCTTCTCCGCATGGGCGACCCGAGAGCCGTGGAAGAAGGAATACGGATGTTTTCCTCCAATCTTCCGGGGCATATTTCCGATGATCCGCTGCGAAATTATAAATATCTTTTTGTGGCGTCAACCACACTGGCAAGCCGAAGCGCCATTGCCGGTGGGATGGATGCTGAAAGGGCGTATAACATCAGCGACCTCTATATTTTGAAAATGGACTTGCTGCAAAGCGTCGACGAGGTAAAGGCGCTCCACGCCGATATGTTTGCTTTCTATACTAAGGAAATGGCGGCGCTCGATAAGGCAACGGTTTATTCCAAGCCGATCACACAATGTATCGACTACATATACAATCACCTGCACGAGCCGCTCCATGTTAAGGATTTGGCCATGCAGGTGAAGTTGAACGAAAGCTATCTTTCTACACTGTTCAAAAAGGAAACAAAGAAATCCGTTTCCGAGTTTATCCTTTCAAAGCGAATGGAAGCCGCACAGAATATGCTGAAATTCTCAGATTATACTTATGCCGAGATCAGCGCCATCCTCACTTTCAGCTCCCAAAGTCACTTTACCAGAGTGTTCAGAAAACAAACAGGTTACACGCCGAAAGAATACCGAAATAAATTCTTCCGTATTACAAAAGTTCTTAAGGCATCATGCATCGACACCTGATGCGCTGAAAATAAGGATGGTAACACCAGGCGGGACAGTAGAATATGATATCCAGGTGATGAAATCCCAGCAATACACCCTAAAAGCGATTTTTGAGAAAAATCTCCTGCTGTTGATTCCCTTTTATATCTTTTCCCATGAATCGCAGTTTGAGGAATATGAAAAGGATAAAACGAAACTGAAGTCTTTACAAGAAGAATATGAACAGATTAAAAACAAACTGGAAGAACTTTTAAATCAGGGAGCCATCAGCGAATATACACGTTGTACCATTATTGACATGTCAAACAAGGTATTGGAGCATATCGCTGTAAAGTATAATTCTGTGAAGGAAGGAGTGAAAGCAGTTATGGGTGGAAAAGTTCTGGAATATGAAGCTAAGACTATAAAAAGAGAAGGTATCGAACAAGGTATCGAACAAGGCGAAAACAAACTTTCTATGCTGATCGCAACGCTGATGGAAAACGGACGGTCACAGGATATAATCAGAGTCACACAGGATAAAGAGTATAGAAATAAATTGTATCAGGAATATCTTATTAACCAGTGATAGTATTAGGTTTTGCCAGTTCTGTATGATATAGGGCTGGCAATTTTATTTGCTAAAATTCTGAAAAAGTATCCTCTTAAAGGTTCCCTTAACCTTATTCTCCAGATATTCCGTCATATATTCTCCAAACAGTTTGGACTTCTTAAAATTTACATCATTCCCATTATTCCTGTATTCTTTCTCCCATGCCTGCATCACCATAATAGCTGCTGTCCGCGCTTCCTTTTCCGTTGAACCTCCTCGATTGCCTTTTCTAGTCTTCAATAGCGTCCTCCTTCTAATTATGATAACTGTATGATAGTTCTCCAAACTCTTCACATATGATAGTTCCTAATTTATGATAGTTTTGGAAATTCTCTATTTCTGATATTATGATGCATCTTTATGATAGTTTAGTCAATCTCAAAGACATCAAAAAGGGATACCAAAGGATTGCATTTCCCTTGATACCCCTATTTTTCAACATTTTCTAGCTATCAGATTTCTGTCAGAAACCCGTTATTTATAATTCACAATTTTTCCAAAATCAGCCTTTAAGGAAGCGCCTCCCACAAGACCTCCGTCAATGTCACCCTGTGCGAACAGTTCAGCCGCATTTCCTGCATTCACAGAGCCGCCGTACTGAATACGGATGGCTTCTTTTGTCGCCTCATCATAAATTTCTCCGATGCATGCGCGGATGGCTGCACACACTTCCTCTGCCTGCTCAGTGGTTGCAGTCTTTCCGGTTCCGATGGCCCAGATCGGCTCATAAGCGATTACAGCTTTCTTAGCCTGGTCTGCGGTCACGTTCTGGAAAGCAATCTTAACCTGCTTTCTGATCCAGTCGATGGTGATTCCCTGCTCTCTCTGAGTCAAAGTTTCCCCGCAGCAGATAATGGGAATAAGGCCGTGCTCAAAGGCCTTTAATACCTTCTTATTTACAGTCTCGTCTGTCTCCGCAAAATACTCTCTTCTCTCGGAATGACCAAGAATTACATATTTTACGCCTGCATCTGTCAGCATATTCGGGGCGATTTCACCGGTATATGCCCCTTTTTCCTCAAAATACATATTTTCGGCACCGACTTCAATGTTGGTTCCCTTACATGCCTCCACAACCGGAATAATGTCGATGGCCGGAACACAGAAGACAACATCCGCCTCTTCGGTTGCCACCAACGGTTTTAATGTCTCAACCAGAGCAACTGCCTCTGTGGGAGTCATGTTCATTTTCCAGTTGCCTGCAATGATTTTTCTTCTTGCCATTTTATTTATCCTCCAAAATATGGTTATACAGTTCACGGGGCGGGGAAAACAGGGCGAAAACCGACGTCAAGCTTGCTTGTAAGGCAGTTTTCGCCCTGTTTTCCACATCGGGCGGACGCCCGATGCTTCTTGTCCGTCCTAAGACGGACAAGAAGATGTCCCCCGTGGACAGTAACAAAATATGATACTCGCCTTCGGCTCGGCTTCGCTAAGTTGCTTTCGGGTATGTTCCCTCCACTAAATTCCCAGCCCTAAAGGGCTGCTCATTAAGGGTCGGGAACGGCCTCGCACTAACCTCAGCTCTCGCCTTCGGCTCGGCTTCGCTAAGTTGCTTTCGGCCTATTTATCATCGGCTGCTACTACGCCGGGGAGTTCCTTGCCTTCAAGGAATTCGAGGGACGCGCCGCCGCCTGTGGAAATGTGGCTCATCTTATCACCGAAACCAAGCTGGTTTACGGCCGCCGCGGAATCGCCGCCGCCGATGATGGTGGTTGCTTCTGTTTCTGCCAACGCCTTCGCAACCGCGATGGTGCCTGCTGCCAGAGTCGGGTTCTCAAATACGCCCATGGGGCCATTCCATACTACGGTTTTCGCATTCTTCACGGCATCTGCATATAATTTGCAGGTTTCCGGTCCGATGTCCACGCCTTCTTTGTCAGCCGGGATAGCATCTACGGAAACGAATTCCACTTCCACCGGAGCATCAATGGGATTGGGGAATGCCGCAACCACAGTGGTGTCTACCGGAAGCAGCAGCTTCTTTCCAAGCTTTTCTGCCTTCTCCATCATTTCCTTACAGTAATCGATCTTGGAATCGTCAACCAGAGAGTTTCCGATTTCCTTCCCCTGTGCCTTTAAAAAGGTATAGGCCATACCGCCGCCGATGATCAGGGTATCGCATTTTTCAAGCAGATTGGAGATAACATTTAACTTGTCTGCAACTTTTGCGCCGCCAAGGATGGCTACGAACGGTCTTACTGGATTCTCAACGGCATTGCCGAGGAACTCGATTTCTTTCTGCATTAAGTAGCCAACTACATTGGAACCACCCTTTGCGGTAATGAACTTTGTCACACCCTCAACGGAAGCGTGCGCTCTGTGGGAGGATCCAAAGGCATCGCATACATAATCGTCAGCCAGGTCAGCCAGCTCTTTGCTGAACTCTTCGCCGTTTTTCGTCTCTTCTTTTCCGCGGAAACGGGTGTTCTGGAGAAGCACCACATCTCCCTCATGCATGGTCTCCACAGCCTTTGTCGCCGCTTCGCCTGTCACGTTGTAATCAGATACAAAAACAACTTCCTTGCCGAGCTTCTCAGAAAGCCTCTTTGCGACCGGAGCCAGGGATTCCCCCTCATTTGGACCGTTTTTTACCTTTCCAAGGTGGGAGCAGAGAATCACCTTTCCTCCGTCACTGATTAATTTTTTAATGGTGGGAAGAGCTGCCACGATACGCGTCTCATCTGTGATCTCACCGTTTTTAAGCGGTACATTGAAATCGCAGCGAACCAGAACTCTTTTTCCCTTTACGTTGATATCATCAACTGTTTTTTTATTTAAAGACATTTCATTTCCCTCCGTTATAAAAGGGTCCGGTCCTCATCAGACCGGACCCTTAATGAGCCTAATTATATTCTTTGCAATGCATTAAGCGTTCAGTAATTTTCCAAAGTGTTTAATCGTACGAACCATCTGGCTTGTATAGGAATTCTCGTTATCATACCAGGAAACAACCTGAACCTCGGCAGAGTTCTCGTCGATCGGGAGAACCATGGTCTGAGTTGCATCGAACAGGGAACCGAAACGCATACCGATAATGTCGCTGGATACGATCTCATCGGTGTTGTAGCCGAAGGACTCATTGGAAGCTGCCTTCATTGCTGCGTTAACTGCTTCCTTGGTCGGCTGTCCCTTAACAACTGCGGTTAAGATAGTTGTAGAACCAGTCGGGGTAGGAACACGCTGTGCGGAACCGATTAATTTGCCGTTTAATTCCGGAATAACAAGGCCGATTGCCTTTGCAGCGCCTGTGCTGTTGGGAACAATGTTGATGGCTGCTGCACGGCTTCTTCTCTTGTCACCCTTTCTCTGCGGTCCGTCCAGAGTCATCTGATCGCCTGTATAAGCGTGGATGGTGCACATAATACCGGACTGAATCGGGAACGCATCGTTCAATGCCTTTGCCATCGGAGCCAGGCAGTTTGTTGTACAGGAAGCAGCGGAGATAATATGATCTTCCTTGCTGAGGGTCTCATGGTTTACATTGTAAACGATAGTCGGAAGGTCATTTCCGGCCGGAGCGGAGATGATGACGTGCTTGGCACCTGCATCGATATGAGCCTGTGCTTTTGCCTTGGAGGTGTAGAAACCTGTGCACTCCAGCACAACATCAACGCCAATCTCTCCCCACGGAAGCTCTGCTGCGTTGGCCTTTGCATAAATCTTGATTTCTTTTCCGTCAACTGTAATGGAATCCTCACCGAAGGATACCTTATCAGCCAGTGCGTATCTGCCCTGAGTGGAGTCATACTTTAATAAGTGAGCAAGCATTTCCGGAGAAGTCAGATCGTTGATCGCTACGATCTCAAATCCTTCTGCACCAAACATCTGCCGGAAAGCCAGACGGCCAATACGGCCAAAACCATTAATTGCAACTTTAACTGCCATTTTTCATTCCTCCTAAAAAATGAGATTGTTGGAAATATGATTGTTAAATATTATACAACTTACATTCATTGTACCTAATTCTTCCAGAAATAGCAAGACCTTTTTACAAAATGATGCTTTAATTTTGTTACAATTTATAAGGGGGGTATCTTCTTGTCCGTCTTAAGCCGGACAAGAAGCATCGGGCGTCCGCCCGATGTGGAAAACCGGACGAAAACTGCCTTACAAACAAGCTTGACGCCTGTTTTCGTTCGGTTTTCCCCGCCCTGTAAACTGGTACTTATTTTTCTTGCCATACTCGCTTTTTTTCTTTATACTGGTGATAAATTTAAAAAATCAGTATTTTGGCTTCCGGGAGGTGTGTGATATGATTGAAAAATTCAGGAAACTTTCCTTGGAGAACCAGCTTTTTATCAGCTTTCTTTCCATTTCGGCCTGTATGCTGCTTCTCTCTTTAAGTATAACCCTGTCTTATAATCTTACCCGCCAGAAAAAAGAAATTGATAAAAACCTTATGGGAATTTCTTCTTATATTGCTTCCATGGACTGTGTGGTGGACATGCTCACCATCGGCTATCCCACTGAGGAGGCCAGGCTGGAGCTGGACTCCCTCCATGAACATTTTTCTGATCTGAATCTGATCGTTATTTATGATACCCATGGCCTGCGTTTTTATCACACCAACCGGCAGGAGACCGGAGAAACCCTGGTGGGCGGCGAAGAAACGGCCATCCTCTCCGGCAGTAAACCGTATATCACCACCGGATTCGGAACCCATGGCCCCCAGCGCCGCGCCTTCCACGCCATCACCGCAAAAGACGGAACCATCATCGGCTTTGTGATGGCCTCCGTCTTCACTACCTATATTTCCGAACAGGCAAAGGCCCTGCTGCCGGCCTATCTTATCATCGCTTTTGTGACATTTTTAGCCAGTATTCTTCTGTCACACGGTATTGTGCGGATCCTCTGCTCCTCCCTCATGGGGCATCACCCTCAGGAGCTTTTGGAGCTTTATTTAAGACAGGACACCGTTCTGAATGCCATGACAGAAGGCGTTATTGCTTCTGACAGAAACGGAATGGTGATCTTTGCCAACCAGACTGTCCGCTCTTTCCTGGAATCAGACGCACCTGTGGTGGGAGATTCCATTAAAAACGTGTTTCCTGACACAGCCTTTGAAAGCATTTTAATTTCCGGAAATCCGGTTCCCGCGAGAAGTGTCCGGTTTATGAACCGTTCCATAATCTGCAGCGAACATCCCATCGGAACCCCGCCGGACATTCAGGGAATTCTGACTCTTTTCAATGACCGCTCTGAAGTGGAGGCTTTATCCGATGAACTTTCCGGAGCCCGCTCCATGCTGGATACACTGCGGGCCTTCAATCACGAATTTTTAAATAAGCTTCATGTGATCTTAGGTTACCTCCAGACCGGTCAGACGGAGCAGGCAATCACCTTTATCACCAACAGCAGCCTGGTGTCCAGCCAGGCCATCCGCCAGACAGCTGACTGTCTGCGGGTCTCCCGGATCTGTGCCCTTGTCATCGGAAAAACGATGCATGCGGCAGAGCTTGGAATCCGCCTTTTAGTAACTCCGGACAGTCGTTGTACGAACAAGGATCTGCTTTTGCCCATGGAATCCTACATTACCATCGTTGGAAATCTCCTGGAAAATGCCATCGAAGAGCTTACGGCCTCTCCAAAGGACATAAAAGAAATCACCCTGGGCATTCACATGAACGATGCCTGTACCATCATCACCTGCGAAGATACCGGACGCGGAATCCGTCCGGACCTTCTCCCTCATATCTTTGATCTGGGGATTTCCTCCAAAGGAGAAAACCGCGGAACGGGATTGTATCTGATTCACCAGATTGCAACGCTTCAGGGCGGGGAAATTACCATTGACACAGAAGAAAACGAAGGAACCTGTATAACATTTACTTACATGAGAAAGGAGTCCGTCTGATGTACCATGTTATTATTATCGAAGATGACCCCATGGTAGCGGCCATCAACAAACAGTATGTGGAGGTGACTGCCCCCTTCCAGGTGGACCGCACCTTTAAATCCGGCGGCGAGGCCCTGGAATATTTAAAGAAAAATTCCTGTGATCTTATCATTCTGGATTATTATACCCCATTAATGAACGGAGATACTTTTATCGACAAACTCCATTCCATGGGAAAAACGCCATCCATCATCATGGTTACCTCCGCCAGCGATACCGGCATCGTCCGCTCTCTCTTTGGACGCGGCGTTCTGGATTACCTGGTAAAGCCCTTTGAATATGTGCGTTTTAAAGCGGCCCTGGACCGTTTTCATGAAAAGAGGCTCTGTCTGGAAAAGGCCCATGACAATTTAAACCAGACGGCCATCGACCAGCTTTTTTCCCGCAGGGAAGGGGCACCGGACTCCTCTTCCCAGCTATCCAAAGGCTTAAGTGAAACAACGCTTCAAATGATCCGGAACTTTCTTTTTGACCATTCTGACAGCTTTTTCACCAGCGAACAGATTGCAGAGCAGATCCATCTGTCCCGCATCACCATCCGCCGTTATATGAATTATATGGTAGACACCGGAGAAATTATAAGCACCATTGACTATAAAACCGGAGGCCGCCCGTCGATCCGGTATGGTTTTGGAAAACATTAGTTACTAAACTTACTAAAATCTGTTACATACTTACTTAAATTGACTTTACTTTTAATTTCTTTTACACTTTTTTTATAAAGTTTTAATACCTTAATACATAGGGCATGGGGATGCCAAAAACGAAATTGGAAGGGAGTTATTTTATGGAAAGTATTATCAGTTATTTCGGCACGTTTAAACCTGCCGCAGACGGGGCTATCGCCTCATTCAAATTTGAATATCTGTGTACCCTGGGTTTCGCCGCCATTGTAATTTTCCTCGGACGTGCCATAGTTGCACGGTCCGCCGCACTGAGAAAATATGCAATCCCGGCTCCCGTAGTTTCCGGCATTATCTTCTCGATTTTAATTTCCGTCATCAAAGGCTTCGGAATCGTATCCATCTCCTTTGACGCCACCATAATGAAGGATCTTTGCCAGAACCTGTTCTTCCTTTGCGTTGGTTTTGGATTCAGTGCAAGGATGTTAAAAAAGGCCGGCGGAAAGCTCTGTATCCTGATCGCCTTCGCTGCCTGCCTGCTGATTACCTGCCAGAATATTCTTGGCATCGCCCTCAGTAAAGTCATCGGCCTCAATCCTCTCCTGGGCCTGCAGTGTTCTTCCGCAGCCATGTCCGGCGGAGTTGGAACCGCATCTGCCTTTGGTCCGATCTTTGAAGGGTGGGGCGCCGCGGATGCAACCACCATCGGCGTTGCCGCCGGTACCCTTGGAAATATCATGGGTTCCTTAATCGGCGGACCGGTGGCAGCTTTCTTAATCATGCGCCACGGCTTAAAATCTGACCCCAACGATAAGCCGGAAGCAGTCGCAACAGGAAAGGTACCGGAGCTTAACAACACCAGGATGATCATGATGTTCGCCCTGACTCTGCTCCTTGCCGCCCTCGGTATGCCTATTTACTGTCTTCTTGACAATATTCCGATGATTGAAATGCCAAAATTCATTGGCTGTCTGTTTGCCGGAGCCATTGCAAGAAACGTAATGGAAGCATGTAACATTAAATTCTATGTACCGGAAGTTGATGCCATTGAGCACATGTTCTTAGAGCTTTACCTGGCTCTGGTTCTTATGACCACAGACTTTACAAAACTGGCCCCGGTTGCCGGCCAGATGGGCGTTATCCTGGTTGCACAGGCAATCCTCATTGCACTGTTCGGAATCTTTGTATCCTTCAACCTGTTCGGCCGTGACTATGGCGCCGCCGTTATGACAGCCGGAAACATCGGCTGGGGCTGCGGTTCCGGTTCCAACGCTGTTGCAAACGAAAAAGCCATCATGGACCAGTACGGATGGCATAACATCGCATGGGTTCTGTATCCGTCCTTCGCGGTTATCATTGATGATATTTACAACCCTATTTTCCTCTCTGTAATAGGAAGTTTCTTTAAAGCCTGATGTTTTAAATTTCCCCCCATTAAAAAGGATCGGCATTTTCTTTTGCCGGTCCTTTTTTTCTTGAACCCTCTCCCGCTTTTGTGGTATAGTTAAGTGGTAATCGTTCAGACAGTCTCTGAACTGATACAGCATATGGCCATTAAAATTGCTTCACGATACAGTTACAATCTTTATAGACAGACAGGACCCGGACTTATGAAAAAAACTCTTTTCTATCTCTTAGTATTATATATGGCAGTCTCCCTTTGTGGCTGTGCCTCTGCATTCTTCTCATCCCAAAAGGAGCCCGTGGAGATTCTTACCATCGGTACCGCTGACATCGGCGGAACCATGTATCCGGTGGGAAAGGCTCTGGCACAGATTATTAACCAGGGAGATTCCCGCATCACCGTAAATTTGAGTGCCTCCAACGGCTCTTTTTCCAATGCCCAGGCTCTGGAAAACGGTGAAATTGACCTTGGCCTTATAAGCGGCGACATTGCTTTTTCGGCTGTAAACGGTCAGGATGCATTCGACCAGAAGCCCCTTGGAAATCTCCGTATCGTGGCCGCCGTCTATCCCAGTCTTTCCAACTGGATGGCTCCCTCCGCTATGAATATCCGCTATGTTCACGACCTCATGGGAAAGCGGATCGGAATTGGGCCCGAGGATTCCACCACAGCGCTTTCCGCCAGAATTGTTCTCAATACCATGGGAATCGGCAGCGGGAATTCCACCCTGGAAAACTGCAGTCTGGAAGCCGGGGCTTCCAGAGTGAGCGATGGCTCCCTGGATGCTGTCCACGGCTTTACCGGAATTCCTGTCAACAGCCTTTCCGGTCTCTCCTCCAGGCTCCCCTGCACCGTGCTTCAATATACTCCCGAAGAACTGGATTCCATTGTAAAGGAAAATCCCTTCTACTATAAAGACGTGATTCCCGCCGGAACCTATAAAGGACAGGAGGAGGATGTGGCCACTTTCGGCATTAAATGTCTCCTCTGTGTTCCTGCATCCATGGACGAAGAACTGGTTTATGAGCTCACTTCCATCCTGTATAACAACACAGAACAGCTTAAAGAACAGCATCCTGCCCTCTCCTCCATGTCCAAGGAGGGGTTCATGTATGATGAGCTTCCCATTGCCCTTCATCCCGGCGCTGAACGGTTTTACAAAGAAATGGGATTGTTAAATCACTAAATTTCATCCTTTACATACCCGGCAACGTTATACGCATGATCGGAAATACGCTCCAGATTGCTTAGAATGTCCAGGAACACCACACCGGCTGACGGATTGCAGGTCTGCTGGGAAAGGCGCTCGATATGTTTATCCCGCATCTCCTCCTCCAGATTATCCACCTCATCCTCCAGCTTGCTGACCTTGCGGATGTCTTCCATATTATTCTCCTGACGGGCTGACACCGCATGGCTTACAGCTTCCACAGTCGCCCTGGAAATCTGCTGCAAATCTTCAATTCCTGTCTCGGAAAACTTCAGTCCATGTTCCTCCATGTACTGGGCAGCCTCCACCAGATTTTCCGCATGATCCCCGATCCGCTCCAGATCGCTGATACTGTAAAACAGGTTGCTGACCAGGCGCTTCTGCTTTTCATTTAAGGACAGGTTATTGACCTGAATCAGATATTCCGTCAGCTTCTTGTTCATAATATCAATGGAATCTTCATTTTTCATTACCTGCTCAGCCCGTTCAATCCCGCCGTTAATCAAAACATCCAGGGCAAGCTTTAAGTTCTTTTCCGCCATCTTCCCCATATGTACCACTTCCATCACGCCAATTTCGAGGGCCAGGGGCGGAGACTGGAAAATACGCTTGTCAAGCTGTGGCCGGGTTCTCTTTTCTTCCACTGTCTTTTCCGGCGACTCCTCCCCGGTTTCTTTCACAAGCAGACCAGAAAATGCCACAAGCTGTTTTGCAAAGGGGAACAGCAAAATGGTGTTGGTCAGGTTAAAGAACGTATGAAACACGGAAATCCGCAGCGGATCGATATTACTGTGTGCAAAAGCCGGATTTATAATGGAAATCACATACATACCCACGCCAAAAATCAGGGCTCCGGCCATATTGAAGGTAAGATGGATCACCGATGCCCTCTTGGCGTTCCTGCTCGCTCCGGTACTGGAAAGCAGCGCCGTGAGGCAGGAGCCGATGTTCTGTCCAAGAGTAATGTAAATAGCGGCGTTGGTGGTCACCACTCCGCTTATGGCCAGAGTCTGCAAAATACCCACAGAGGCAGTAGAGCTCTGAATCAGAGCCGTAACCAGGGCGCCTACGATGATGCCGAGAACAGGGTTGCTGCCCAATACAGCAAATGCTTTCGCAAAAATCGGTGAATCTGTATACGGCGCCACTGCCCCTGACATAAACGTAAGACCCACAAATAAAAAACCAACGCCAATACAGATTTCGCCTGCCAGGCTGTCCTTTTTCTTCTTGGAAAACATAAGACAGGCCGCACCGATTCCCACAAACAGGGGGGCGAAAAAGGACGGCTGAAGGATCCGCATGGCATCGCCAAGCTGGTTTAAAGATACCATCCATGCAGTGATTGTGGTACCGATGTTGGCACCCATGATCACGCCTACGGCCTGAGTCAAATCCAGAATTCCCGCGTTTACAAAGCCCACCACCATTACGGTCGTAGCGCCGCTGCTGTGCAGAATTGCCGTAATCAGCGCTCCCAGAGCAATGGCCAGAATACGATTGTTTGTTACCAGTCTGAGAAAATGATTCATGCGGCCCCCGGCAGACTTCTGCATTCCGTCGCCCATGATATTCATTCCATATAAGAACATCCCCAGTCCTCCCAGAAACGTGAAGATGCTCGATAGCTTATCGATTGTCATAATTTTTACAATCCCCCGTATATTATTCAAACTCCACTTTTTTATCATATCATACAGTCCGCCACATTTTCAATTATAATTAAAATGTTTGTAAGAATTAGGTAAATTTTGCGAAAAGAAATGGAGAATTTTGTTGCTTTTCCGGGGTCTGACACTTTTTTGGGCTCTTTTGCGGCAAAAATACATTTGAAAGAACAGGGCTGGAAAACGCAGGGCTGAACTGTTATTACAAAGCAAAAAAATACCATAACCCTCAATTTTAAAAAGGGTTATGGCATTCCTTTATTCTCAGAGTGTCAAAGACAGGATTACCAGGTTTTTTGCGCTGCCGGTTCAGTCAGTGGCCGCATCACTTATGGAACGGAGCAGGCTGGCACTTTCTGTCAGATGCTTGGTCATACACTGAACCGCCTTGTCGCGGTTTCCTGTCTTGATTGCATCCGCAAGCTCCAGAAGACAGGGAATCGCGGAGGATTTGACAAACTCCAGCGTACAGGCCTTTGGAAAATGCCGGCGCAGGACCGTATTGACGTCCTTAATCAGATAGTCCAGCGCGGTATTTCCTGCCGCCTCTGACATCGTCAGATGAAAAGACGTATCCAGATCAATATATTCCTCTACGGTAATGTTTGGCTTCTGCATCATCCAGGCCAGATCTCCCAGCTTCCGTATCTGCTGCTCCGTGGCCCGGCAGGCGGCGTAGCCGGCAGCCTCTGACTCCAGAAGCAGCCGCAGTTCCAGAAGCTCGGGGAGACCGATCATACTCAGCTGAAGCATGATCGATAACGGATTTATAAAGCATTCCTCCATATCACTGGTGACAAAAGTTCCGTTGTTTCTTTTTTCTACAACCCTGGCTGATTCAAGCGCCTGCAGGGCCTCCCGAATCGAAGAACGGCTGATTCCAAATTGTTCCGAGAGCATGGTTTCCGTAGGAAGTTTATCACCTGGCTTCATATCATTATAAATCATATTTTGAATTAAGGCTTTCGCCTTATCAGATACTTTCTCTTTCCCTTTATTCGTCATTTTCTCACCTTCAACCATGATTACTAAAGATATAAACAGAATAGCATGATACCAGGGGCAAAAAACATCATAGCATTACGGTTCATAAAAGTCAACCTTCAATGGTATGATAAAACCATTGTGATAAAGCCATTGTCGCCTTTTAAAAGGTAACGCCGCCTTAAAGGAACAGCTGGCTGCCCGGTCCAATGGGGATTCCCAGTCCGACCCAGCATACAAAGAACAGAATCCATGTTACCAGGAACACCAGGGAATAGGGCAGAAGGAGGGACAAATACGTTCCGATTCCGCTGTCCTTCTTATATTTGCATAAAATAACAATGATAAACGGAAGGAAGCTGTTAAGCGGCGTAATGCAGTTTGTACAGCTGTCGCCGATACGGTAAGCCATCTGTGTCAGCTCCGGCGCAATTCCCAGCTTCATAAACATCGGGACAAACAGAGGTGCGAAAATAATCCATTTTGCAGTTGCGGACTGCATGAAAATATTGATAAACGCACCAAACGCAATGAAAATAGCCAGTAAAAGCAGCTTTGGCATATTGATTTTGGAAAGAAAATCGGCTCCGATAATGGCAATGACTGTTCCTAACTTGGAGTAATTAAAGTAATTTACAAACTGTCCTGCCGTAAACGCTAACGTAATCAGGGATACGCAGGAGGCCGTGGTTTTATTAATCTGATTTACTACGTCCTTTTCTGACTTAAAGGTCCCCACCTTAAAACCATAAATAACAGAGGGTACAAAAAACAGGATTGTCAGAAGCGGAATCATTCCGCTCATCAAAGTAGAACCTACAATCAGGCTTCCGGTATCCGGGTTTCTCAGCCAGGAGGTTTTGGGTATGCACATTACCACAATCGCTAAAACCATAGCAAGCAGTACCAGAGAGGACAGCTTGAGCGCCTTGGTTTCCTTCTCACTGATATCTTTAAAATTCAGATTATCCACAGGCTCCCCGGCCAGAGACGGGTCGAATTTCCCAAGCATCGGCTCTACAATCCGCTCTGTTACGATCGTGCCTATAATCGCGATGAAAAAGGTAGACGCAACCATAAAATACCAGTTGGAAACCGGCGTTACCACATAATTGGGGTCAATAATATTGGCCGCCGTGGTCGCAACTCCTGATGAAACCGTATCAACATCCGTAATCAGAATATTTGCGGAAAATCCGCCGCTGATTCCGGCCATGGCCGCGGCAATTCCGGCAAAGGGATGGCGGTCATAGGCTATGAATATCAGAGCAGACAAAGGAATCAGAATTACGATGGCGGAGCTGGATACGATGTTGGCACAGACTCCGATAAATACAATGGTGGGACATACCAGCCACTTGGGAGTCGCCTGTACCAGCTTGCGGATAATAACTGCCAGAAATCCGGAACCATCTGCCACACCGATTCCGATAAACAATGTCAGGGCAATACCTAAAGGAGCATATGTAACGAAATTATTCACCGCGTTTTTGAGCATATAGCTGACTCCGGCGGTATTCATCAGGCTTACAATCTTAACTGTCTGTACAGTCATCTCTTTCGTTGCGGAATCATACAGCTCTCCTGTGGCGCTCCAGCCAAGCGCACCGCCGATTCCCGAAACAAGAACTACGAAAATCGCCAGAATTCCGAACAGGCTGATCGGCTGGGGAAGCCGGTTTCCAATGATCTCTACCTTATCAAGAAATCTCATAAATGCTGATTTTTTCTTTGTTTTTTCTTTTTCCATCTCTGTTGGCACTGTAAAAAACAGCGCTTCCTCTCCTTTCCAGATACGTTACTGTTTTATCTGCAGGTTTCTTCTCTGTTGGATAATCCCCTCCCGGATACCATCCATTGCTGTCACGGTCAAAAAATTATATCCCATATCTGTCAGCTGCTTCACCTTTGACAGATCCCAGGCGTAGATTCCCGCGGCTTTATGGGCGTTTCTGATTTTTTCCGCCAGCTTCTCAATAATCCGAAGCAGCTCATCACTTCCAATGGATATTCCCAGTGATACGGAAAGGTCTGCTGCCCCTACAAAAATCATATCCACGCCTTCCGTTTCCAGAATGGAATCCGCCTCGTCCAACCCTTTCGCTGACTCTATCTGGAGACTTAAAAATGTATTGGCCTCCGCACGCTTCTTTACCTGGTCGATGTTCATAAATGAATATCCGGATGCCCTTGTGTTGCAGCTCATTCCCCGGCTGCCCACAGGCGGATAGTGGGCATAGGAGGCTGCCTGGCGGGCGCTCTCCGCATCGTGAACCATGGCTGCCTGAATGCCTCCCGCCCCCATATCCAGATACTGCTGAAAATCTCCAAGGGTTATCTTCGGGGTACGGATGATGGAGGAAATTCCGCTGTAATCAGCGGCTCTTAAGCATTCCTCCAAATCGCGGCGTTCAAAGCCGCCATGCTCCACATCCAGAAGCACCGTGTCAAATCCGGCTCCTGCCAGCATTTCTACCAGCTGCGGACTTGGGAGCACGAGAAAGGAACCAAGAAGCACCTCTTTTTCCTCCAGGCGCTCCCGAAGTGTTTTTCCGTTCATATTACAGATAATCCTCCCTGATCGGTGCAAATACATCCAGATTCACCACCGGCTTATCTCCGATTACTACCAGATCATGATGTACATTCGGCGGAATCACAACCATATCTCCGGGGCCCATGCGGACGATTTCCTCACCGATGGTCACATCACACTCTCCTTCATAAATGCAGAGAATTTGCTCGTGGGGATGCTCATGGGGAAATGGCGGGAAGCCCGGCTGAATCGTATTCACAACCAGCATTGCGTTTTTCCCTGAAAATACCTGGCGCTGTGCCTTTTCATTAAATACCTTTCCTTCAATATTCTTCCAGTTTTTTACCTCTGCCACTTTTGTTTCCTCCTTAAATCTTTAATAATTGAACGGCCGCATCGGCCAGTTCCTGATCTTCTTTCATGGTACGTCCGCTGATTCCGATGGAACCCAGCGTATCCCCGTCACTGTTAATGATAGGCGCTCCTCCGGGAATAATCGTCATCTGAGGATCCCCGAACACATCCAGCCCTACCTGCTGCTTTTCAATGAACTCCTGCCAGGTCTTGGTACGCTTTCTCATCAGGGACGATGTATACGCTTTCCTGCACGCAAGGTCTTTGTTGATTTTGTCGCTTCCGTCCATCATCGTAAGTGATATCAGCTGGCGGGCATCATCGTATATCGCGATTGTCAGCGGCTCCTTACCGTCCTTCTCTGCCTGTTTCACCAAATACTCAATCATCTGCGTTCTCTGGGCCAATGATAATCTCTGTCGTTTCATTCCTTGTCTCCTCTATTTTCCTTCTGTTTTGGGAACCGGAACGCATTCCGGAATCGGGCATGTGTACTCTTTGCCGCCTGTGCGTTCCCTGAATTCCTTCCATGCCTGTTCAATCAGGGAAGGATCCTCCAGTAATTTCCCTGCTACATTTGCCAAAAGCTTTGAGCCATAAATCATTCCCTTTTCTCCGATGGAGCTTCCGGCACAGGCCGCTACCTGCCAGCTGTGAGCCGGAGCCGCGCGGTTACAGGTAACGGTAAATACAGAAATGGCCGGCACTATGTGGGCCAGATCCCCAAAATCTGAGGAACCATAAATATCCTGTTTCACCTTCTGTCCGATCTGGGAGTAAATGGGCGGCTCAAGCTGACCTGCCGCATTAAGCGCCTCATACTGGGGGCTGGCCTCATTCAGCTTTCTCGCAAATGCCAGCTCCTCCTCGGTCCATTCCGGCAGAGGAAGCTCATTCATTACTTCCTGGAACACCTCCGCCAGCACCATGTTGGAAAGAGTATTATAGCATCCGCCTGTTACCTCCACTTCCACTTCCGTGTCGGTCATCATCGCCGCGCCTTTGGCGCACTGAACCAGCCGTTTGAAGGCGTCGTCGACATTACTCCTGGACAGCGCTCTCACATAATACAGAACGCTGGCCCGCTCCGGCACAACATTGGGAGCGCCTCCTCCATCCTGAATGGTGTAATGCAGACGCACATCTCCCGGCACATGCTCCCTCAGATAATTCGCCCCTATATCCATTAACTCCACTGCATCCAGTGCGGAACGTCCCTGCTCCGGAAAAGCGGCCGCATGGGCGGAAACGCCTTTAAATTTAAACAATACGCTGGTATTTGCTGTCATCGTGCCTGTGGGGATCTTTGTCACCGGCCCGCCATGCCAGCCAAGAGCCACGTCCAGTTCACGGAAGGCCCCATTCCTTGCCATAAACACCTTTCCGGTCAGAACCTCCTCTGCCGGACAGCCGTAAAACACTACGGTTCCGGGAAGCTTTCTCTCCTCCAGGATAGCTTTCATTCCCAACGCGCCTCCCAGGCACGTGGTGCTAAGCAGATTGTGGCCGCAGCCATGACCGGGACCGCCTTCTTTTTCCGGCTCCTTCCATGGAACTGCTTTCTGGCTCAGCCCGGGAAGCGCATCATATTCCCCCACAAAACCGATTACAGGGTGTCCCTCTCCCCAGACTCCTCTTACAGCGGTCGGTACGCCTGCATAACCCGTTTCTACCTGAAAGCCATGACGCTCCAGCATCTCGGCCGTCTTCTGGCAGGCATGCTTCTCCTCAAAAGCTACCTCCGGGTTTTCCCAGATCGTTCTCGCTAACTCCTTAAGCTCCTTCTCAAACTGTTCCACTGCTCTGTTTGCTGCATTCTCCATACGATTTCTCCTCCGCTATTTCCAAAAGTCATCCTGCATAGCGTCTACATGCTCTTTTGTCCAGATTCCGGGAACGCCGCCCGTATGGACAAATACCACTCCGGAGCCCTTTGGAAATACATGCTGTGCCATGTCCAGAAAACCATGGAACACTTTTCCTGTATAACAGGGATCCGTAAAAATCGCTTCCGTTCTTGCCAAAAGCCTCATGGCGTCTCTGGTTTCCCTGTCGGGAACATTGTATCCCAGTCCCGAATAGCAGACATCCCCTCTGCGGATGTTGATGGAAATGTCCGAGGGCGCGCAGGTGATTCCTAACTCATATGTCTCGCTGATCCGGTTAATCAGGTCAGCCGCCTGCTCCTCTTTAAACAGCGGGTTTGGGTTGATGGCGACAGGTATCACCTCGAAACCGGTATTAAAATACTTCGCTCCAAGCCAGAGGCCGCAGAAGGTTCCCTGAGAGCCGCAGGCGGTCACAACATACTTCGGATGAACGCCCATGGCATCCATCTGTTCTTTCATTTCCTTTGCCATGTAAAAATATCCCAGAGCGCCTTCTATTGTGCTTCCTCCTAACGGTATCTCGAATACCTTATCTCCTCTGCTTTCATACTCCTTGATCACCTGCTTTGCCAGTTCTGCTTCATCGCCTGTGGTAAAACGCAGGTCAGCCCCCATAAGGCAGTCCAGTATCAGATTTCCGCTGCAGTAATCCGGCCGTTTACCGCTTAAAATCAATACGCTTTTCATCCCCATTTTTACTGCGGCTGCCACAGTCAGGCGTCCGTGATTCGTCTGTGGTCCTCCGTAAGTCAGAAGCGTATTGCAGCCCTCGTCAATTGCCTGCTGCACCAGATATTCCAGTTTCCGCACCTTATTTCCGGATAATCCCACATCCGTCAAATCGTCGCGCTTAATGTAAAGCTCCGGGCAGTCCAGCTCCTTCTCCAGATTTCTCATTCTCTGAAACGGAGTGGGAAGCAATGCCAGATCCGCCTTTTTTACGTCTGTCAGTTTCATGCCGGTTCCCCTTTCTTCCATGCTGCCTCCAGTGCATTTACTGCTTCATTTGCAAGCATCTGATCCTCCTCCATGGACCAGCCGCTTACGCCGATGGCTCCCAGCAAAACACCGTCCTCTGTAATAATCGGCGTGCCCCCCGGGAGGCTGGTCATTTTGGGATCCCCGTAAACTGCCAGCGTCGTACCCTTTTTCTCCATAAACTCTTTCCAGGATTTTGTCGTCTGATGGAGTAACGCCGCCGTATATGCCTTGTTGGAAGCCAGATGCTCATTCATTTTGTACGTGTTGTCCATCATTGTAAGGGACACCAGCTCCTTAGCCCCGTCGCAGATCGCAATTACCAACGGATCCTTTCCCGGCTCTTTCGCCCGGTTCACCAAATAATCAATCATCAGCTGCTTTTCCTTGTATGTAAGCTGGCCAATCTTCATCCTGCTCCTCCTTTAACCCAATGCTTTTTTCATACGTTCCAGAGCGTCCTTTAAAACGCTTCTCGGGCACGCAATGTTAATACGCTCATAGTAGTTGCCGCTGTCTCCAAACAGATAGCCCTCATCCAGCCATACCTTTCCTTCTTCCAGCAGCTTCTTATGCAGTGCCTCAGGCTCCATTCCATAGTCTCTTAAGTCCATCCACACAAGATACGTGGCCTCAGGCTCCATAATCTTTATAAACGGCAGATACTCTTTGATATAATCTTTCAAAAACTGCAGATTTCCTTCCAGGTATTTAAGCAGCTGGTCCAGCCACTCATCCCCCTTGTCATAAGCAGCCTGCAGGCCTGTCATTCCCATGATGCCGGGACGCATAATGCCAATGCTCTTTAAAAACGTATCATAGCGTGCCTTCAGCTGAGGATTTGGAATCACAACGCAGGAGGTCTGAAGACCTGCAAGGTTAAAGGTTTTGCTGGGCGCGATACATGTTACCGTGTGCTGGGCTGCCTCCCCGGAAATGGAGGCACAGGGCGTATAGCGGTTCCTGTTCAGCGTCAGATCACAATGAATCTCATCGGAAATAATCAGGACATCATTATCTATACATATCCGGACCATCCGTTCCAGCTCTTCCTTTTTCCAGCATCTTCCTCCGGGATTGTGGGGATTGCAAAGGATAAACATTTTCACCTTCGGATTCTTTGCCTTTTCCTCAAAATCGGCAAAATCAACCACATATTTCCCATCCTCAATCTTCAGCCTGCTTTTCTCCACCTCTACCTGGTTTCGCTGCGCTGCGGCAAAAAACGGATAATACACAGGATCCATCATCAGCACCTTCTCCCCCGGCGCCAGATAACAGTTGTAAAAGAAATGAAGTGCGGATACGATTCCGGGACTGTAAGAAATCCACTCCCTGGAAATTTTCCAGCCATGCCGCCTCATAAACCAGCCGCAAACACTGTTGTAGTAGCTTTCCTGCGGCTCTCCGTACCCGTAAATGGGGTGCGCGGCCCGGCTGCACATCGCATCTTCAATGGGCTTTGCCACTGCAAAATCCATATCCGCTACCCACATCGGCAAAATATCTTCGCCGCAGGTATCCCATTTCAGGCTTGCAGTGCCTCTCCGGTTAATGACCTGATCAAAATCGTAGTTCATATTCCTCCTCATTTGTCGTACTCTTTTTGTTCGATTTCTTCTTTCCTTTTTATTGTCCTACAATTTATATTTAAATCATACTAAATATCATTTTCGTTGTCAACTGTATTTTGAGGTCCGACTATCTTTTCCATCTTTTGCATAAATATTGCTCGCTAATTTGTGCAAAATCACCATAGCTAATGGCCATCTGTGCGCTGACATGGCTACTTTCAGCCAAATGACGCGGGAAAATTCAGAATGGAAACGGCCTGCCCCCGGCAGCTTCTTCGGATGCCTGGCAGCATAAAAAAGCCAGCTCCCTTGATTTTAAAGAGAATCTGGCTTTTAACAGATATTTCAGCAATTCAGGCAGCCCCTGAACGATTGCCGTTTTATAAAAAGGTATGGAACCATTACAATTTTGTTGCTTTTCCAGAGCTGCTATACTATACTTTGGGAGAAGGAGGAGGATTTTATGCTTTCAGACTTTCATGTGCACACAGAATTTTCCGGAGATTCTATCACCCCGGCCAGAGAGCAGATTGAAGCCGCCCTGCAGCTGGGAATGAAAGAAATCTGCATCACAGATCACCACGACTATGGTTCCGAAACCATGACTCATATTAAATTTATTCTTGACCTGCCGGCTTATTTTTTTGGCATCAGTGAACTGGCAAAAGAATATAAAGGCCGCATTCTGGTTCTCACAGGAATCGAGCTTGGACTCATGATGCGGGAAAGAGAATACCTGGAAGATATTGCTCCCCGGCTTCCTGTGGATTATATCATCGGCTCCAATCATTTCATCGACGGCTATGATGTCTATGACAGGCGGTATTATGAAGGGCGTCCGGAGTCTGCTTCCTATGGTCGCTTTTTTGAATCCACCTTAAACCGGATAAAAAACTTAAGCTGCTTTGACTGCCTGGGCCATCTGGATTACATTATCCGCTATGGCCCGGAAAAAAATGAAAATTACCGTCCGGCCGATTACAAGGATCTTGTGGATGAAATTCTTAAAACTTTGATTCAGAAAGGGAAAGGGCTGGAATGCAACACCGCCGGATTCAAATATGGCCTTGGACATCCCCACCCTTACGAAGAAATCCTGACCCGCTACCGTGAGCTGGGCGGAGAGCTTATTACCGTCGGTTCCGACGGCCACAGGCCAAAGGAAGTGGGCGGCGCCTTTTTGCAGGCAGAAGAGATCTTAAAAAAATGCGGATTCCGCTACTATACGGTGTATCATAAGCGGAAACCGGTGTTTTATAAAATTTAGTGTTTCAGGCCGCTCAGGCATAAAGCCCTGCATCCTCCTGCCCGATATAAGCAGGCAGGAAGATGCAGGGCTTTATTGTTGCTTATTTTTTGGTCTTCATGGCGGCTTTTACGTCCTCATGGAACTGCTCCCAGGCGTCCTCATGATCCACGAAGTATTTCGGACAGATTTTTCCTGTCACATCATAGTGGCGAATTACGTCCTCCGGTTTCAGCTTAAACTGCACGCAGAGATAGCTGCAAAGCTCCACCAGGGACTGATATGTACTGTCATAAAATTTTCCGGTTTCATCCGGGTGGCAGCATTCGATGGAAATGGTATCGCTGTTTCTGTTGTTGGAGGCATAAGCCACCTCATCCAGAGGAATACACTGAACGATCTCTCCCTCCAGACCGATAACAAAATGGCTGCTGACGGAAGTTTCGTTCTGGTCCTTTAAGGACTCAAAATAATTTCTGTTTTCTCTGGCCGTGCTGCACGGGTTGGCCACATAATGAACCACAATTCCATTGACCCTTTCCAGCGGAAGCTGAGGTCTTGAATGGGGGTTCGGTGTCAGAAGATTTACATTGACTGTATCCGGAACTTCCACATCAGCCGGATCAATGACTTCCTCCTTCACAATCAGCTTTACACAGACAATCACCGCAGCGATTATGATAAGCGTCACAACTCCCAAAAGCCCATGCATCAGCATATTCCGGACCCTCTCCTGCTCTTTTCTCTGGATTCGTCTCAGTTCTCTTCTTAACTTTCGTTCCTCATCTTCCCTTTCCATTCGGTTCAAGTCCTTTCCGGTATTCGTAACAGTTGTGCCCTGCATCTCCCTAGTATCATTCGTATTGTAGTATACGCAGAATCCAAAGTCAATAACTGCAAAACTTACGATTTTATGTCTCGTAACTCGCAGCTAAACTGTTACTATGTCTCCTCTGCCTTTATATTATTATTTCCCATCCTTTTCGACTTTTTGATGTACCTTCTCAGTCCTTATGATGACAAAATCCCTGTCTTTATATAACTTCATGGCCCCCCGGTTCCAACCCGCCACATGAAGTCTGATGGGGTGTATTCCTTCCTTCTGCATTTTATGAAGGGCAAATTCCAGAAACTTCCTGCCCCATCCCTGTCTTTGAAATTCTTCCGCCACAATCAGATCATCGATTTCATTTTCGTAAACGGCCACAGAGCCCATAAAGGCCCCGTTTTTTTCACAGACGAAGATCTGGTCCCTTCGTCTCAAAAGCTCTTCTCTTTTAGCACAGCACTCCACCGGAATCAGTCCGAGGGCCGTCCGCATTCTGGAAAAGCACTGGTTGTAAACCCGCCTGTATTCCTCATAATCTCCGTCCGTATAGGGCCTCATAAAGAAATCTGATTCCACGGGACCTCCCCGGTATTCCATGGTATGGGCGGTGATTTCTCCGCTCTTTTTCGCACGGACCATGAGCATCATCGGGCGGCGCAGCTCATCCTTCATTTCCGGCAGATCTGCCATTTCCTTTGGCGGTACTGCTTCCTCCACTGCTTCAATGGAAAATCCGGCCCGAAGAAGCCCTGTGAAAATCTGTGTCAGCGTATGATGTTCTTTTGTGACAGTATGCCCCAGAAAGCTGGTCTTTCTCTCCCCCGGATAGAAATACCGGTCCACCGGCCAGTATTTGGCAATACCGTTTTCATCGCGTATCCATTCCTGATTCACACTCCCTGTAAACACCGGATGTTCCATATTAAAAAGAAACACTCCCTGGGGCTTTAAAGTGCGGTACACATTTTCAAAAACCCGCTCCAAATCTTTCACATAATGAAGTACCAGGTTGGAAATCACCAGATCATAGGCCTCTCTGGGATATTCATACTCTTCAAGGCCACATACCTCATAGCAGATTCTTTCATCTTTATTTCGTTTCCTGGCCTCTTCAATCATGGCTTCACTCTGGTCAATTCCCAGAACTTTTTCAGCTTTTCGGGAAGCCGCATACATACAGTGCCAGCCATATCCGCATCCCAGATCCAGAACCACTTTATTCTCCACATCCGGAAACAACTCTTTTAGCTGATGCCATTCTCCTGCCCCTTTAAGCCCCTCCCGGCTGCGGGACATTTTTCCATATTCCTCAAAAAATTCCCTGTCGTCGTAAATGTTTTTCATCCCATCTCCACCTTTTCTTTCCAGTCTTTTCTTTCCAGTCTTTTCTTTCCAGTCTCTGCTTCACAGAATGCCGTTTCCCACGATACAAAAAGACCACAAATTGCAAAACTTTCTGCACAGACCCACAGAACAGTTACCAAAGAGCTCTCTCTTACACACAGCATATCACACCTTTTGCACACAATAAAGTGGATTTTTGTGACTTTTTGAACGGCGTGCAGGTTACTTTCCCATTAGAATCATCCCCGGCGTAAGGACCCGAAGCCCTTAGTAAACCGTGAAGAGAGGTCCGTAATATGTAACGGGAATTACAAGGCATAATGGGACAAACTATGGAAGGAGAGGGATTTATGGAATACAAAAAAGAAAACTCTACGATTCATTTACGTATTGACCGGGGAGAAAATATCCTTGAAACAATCACGAAAGTCTGTAAGAAGGAAAACGTATGCGGCGGATATTTTTAGGGAATTGGCACCTGCGATACAATGGCGCTTTCATCCTACATACCGGAACAGAATGTATTTGCAGACCATGAATTTTCGGGTATGTTCGAAATGATTTCTCTTATGGGAAATATTTCTATGGATTGTGATAATCAGCCATTTTTGCACAGCCATGCCGCCTTTTCTTACTGGAATCCAAAAGGCGAAATTAAGGTTCCCGCCGGCCATTTAAAAGAAGCAAGAATCAGTTATACCGGTGAAATAATTATCAGCTTATCAAACGACAAAATTGGCAGAGATTTTGACAGGAATGTCGGAATTGAAGTGTGGAAGTTGATTTGATGATTCTTCCGATACGCAGGATTGCCGTGGGATAAACTCAATTTTAAGAAACTGAAATAGATTTTTTGTTGACTATCCTTTTTTCATGAATAAATTTCAGGGGCAGGTGTGATCCGCATGGACCGCGCCTGCCCCTGTATAAGGCTGTCTTTTCCCGACAGCCCCTTATCATCCTCTTTACCTCTTTTTTTTGACAGAAACCATCCAGTCATAAATCCCATAACCTTTAATTCCCGCATCGCTCCTCATCTGTTCACTGGCCGTCTTGTGATTCGTCCCTTCCAGCACTTCCACCCAGGCCTGACCGCCCGCCGCCGTAATATCGTCAGACACGGTTTTGGCCATATTTCTGGCCGATGCCTCATCTTCTACAAAGAACCAGGCAGGAGTAGTTTTTACCTGTTCCCCCCAGCTCTTTTCCCATTTTGCCATGGGGCTCTGCTCATGGAAGGGAACGATCCCCACACAGCAGGAAAAAACATCCGGGCAGGCAGCGGCTATGCGGATAGCAGAATCCCCTCCCATGCTTGCTCCTATAATGCTCACATGGTCCCGGTCAATGTTGTATGTGGTTATCACTGACTCAACCAGTTCCATGACTGATTCCTGAATCCCTATCCACATGCCCCTGCCTCCATTGTCCAGATCCGGCGGCAAAAGGGGAGCAAGGATAAATGCGTCGCTTCTTTTATCTGCTTCCTTTCTAAGCTCCACGATATCCTTTTCCAGATCAGTCAGCTTATCCCCCATGCCATGACCATGGAGATATACGATCAAAGCCATATGATCCCCAGGATTCTCAGGAGCATACAAAACATATCCGAACTTATCCAGCTGGCTTGTCTGCGTATAGGTTCGGGTGATACGGGACGCTGTCGTCTGCCCTGTACCGGACTGTGAACCCTGCACAGAACGGGTCTGAATCACTCCATCTATCACCCAGGCTCCCTGTTCGTTGACCGTGTAGCCGTCAGGAGTAGTAGTTCCCGATAACATGGTACCGTCATCCTGGAGATAGTAGCACTCGCTGACACTGTCATTGTTATTATCCATCCACTGCCAGCCCGCGGCATAAACCGGAGTGGCCGCCATTGCCGCCGCAAGTCCCGCAGACACCAAAAGGCGTTTCCATTGTCTCATACCGTATTCCCCCTTTTTATATGTGAGCACTCCCGGAATCTCTTTGTTTTTCGCATCCCGGAGTCATGCCTTTTCATGCAGGCACAAAATGTTAGCGGAGACGGAGGGATTCGAACCCTCGTGCCGGGGATTAGCCGACAAACGCATTTCGAGTGCGCCGCGTTACGACCGCTTCGCTACGTCTCCAAAGACAGCTGCCTTTTTGTAAAGGCAACTACTCTCTATTATACATATTTTTTCAGATTTGTGTAGTAGGAAAATAAAATTTTTCTATGAATGAAAATTTTTCTATGAAGCATTTTTTCTATGAAAGTGTAACAGTTCAGCCCTGCATCTTCTTGCCCGCGTACCACGGACAAGAAGCTTGCGGCGTCTGCCTTATGAAGACTCCGGGTAAAAAACGCTTATGAAAATGTGTTTTCAACGCTTTTTTTACCCGAAATCTTCGCAAGGCTGAACTGTTACTAAATATTCGAGTTCTCGCAGTTTATGCTTGAGATATGAAACAAAATGTGTTATGATGATTTATAATTATCTGGTTATTGAAAAGAGAAGCACCCTTATCGAAAAGAAAGGGATACAAATTAAGGAGCATTTGCATGATTATCAGCTATAAAAAATTATGGAAGTTGCTAATTGATAAAGACATGAAAAAGCAAGATTTGAGGACTGCTGCCCAGCTCAGTTCCTCTACCGTGGCAAAACTCACGCACGGAGAGAATGTCAGCACAGCGGTTCTCTTGAAAATATGCACCGCTCTTAAGTGTGATATCGCTGATATCATGGAAGTTGTATCGGACGAAAGTCCCTCATCCGAGGATTGACTCGAAAGAAAGGATGCAAGGCGTCAATATGTTTGATTTTGGAAATGCTAATGAGGGACAGTGAAAGGCGATACCTGACACAGAGATGGATGTCGGTGTGGTTGATATCCGTCCGGCTCAAAACCTTGCCAGGCTGACGCAAATTATCGGCAAATTTGAATACCTCCACCGGGTCGATGTCTTGGACTCCGGTGAATACCGGGGCAAACGTCGTATTGACCAGAATACCGAGATGCTCTTTAATCTGTATCTTCGTCTGCTCTTTGACGGCGGCATTACAGAGTACGAGGACGATTCGGAGTATGCGCCGGGCAGAAGGTCAGCAGGATGCACCTCTACTATACTGACGAAACCGACAGCGTTCCGACCATCACATATCCGTACACGAAATCCGCTGTGGAGGGAACGATGGCGGTGTTTGACGATACGGTCAAGAAGCTCATGAAGAAGGATTTCCATCGCTGCGCTGATGATCCGAAGGTCTGTGCCGGATGTGACTTCCGATTCTATCACCATAACAAATAATGGAGGACTATCAATGGAAAAAAGCAAAATTACAGCGATTAAGTCGCAGTTTGATGATACGATACATATCGTTGATGATACAGATGTGGAATACTGGCTGGCACGGGAACTGATGCCATTGCTCGGCTATGAGCGATGGGAGAATTTTGAAAAAGCGATTGTGCGGTCGATGGAATCGTGCCAAACCTCCGGAATTGCGGTCTCGGATCATTTTCGTGAGGTCACGAAATTGATAACAGCCGGAAAAGGCGCCAAGCGAAACGTAAAAGACTATATGCTCACACGCTATGCCTGTTATCTGATTGCACAGAACGGCGATCCCAAGAAAGAGGAGATTGCCTTTGCACAGAGTTATTTTGCCATGCAGACCAGAAAGCAGGAGCTTATCGAAGAACGTATTGCGTATATCAAGCGCACCGAAGCCCGCGGCAGACTGCGGGAATCGGAAAAGCGGCTGTCACAGAATATCTATGAGCGCGGCGTTGACGATGCCGGGTTCGGAAGGATTCGCTCCAAGGGTGATATGGTGCTGTTCGGCGGTCACACCACGCAGGATATGAAACGCAAACTGGGAGTGAAAGATAACCGTCCGCTTGCGGATTTTCTCCCCACACTTACCATTGCAGCAAAGAATCTCGCTACCGAGATGACCAACTACAATGTCGAGGAGAAAGATCTGCAAGGGGAAACGGCTATCACTACGGAACACGTGCAAAATAACGCTTCCGTCCGCTCCATGCTTGGAGAACGGGGAATCAAGCCGGAGGAACTTCCGCCGTCCGAGGACATCAAGAAACTGGAACGGCGTGTGAAGTCACAGGAAAAGAAAATCGTGGAGCAGTCGGGAAAGCTTCCCGCCGCCGATGATGAGGAAATTTGAGGAGAACTGAGAGGAATATTGTTACGATATTCTTGGTAGCGACTACTGCTAATATTGGAGATGCGGCAGTCACCCCCACAGCGGTAAGCGGCACCCTTTATATAGTAACCCTCATGTCCGTTTACTTTAATTTCCCTCTGCAAAATACGCATCTATGGCAGCCGAAATTCCCGATACAATCTTATTCTGGTAACTGTCGTCCTGCATCCAGCGATCTTCATCAGGATTACTTAAAAAACCCATTTCCACCACTGTCACAGGAATCTCACTCCAGTTAATTGCCCCGGAATTATCCACTTCCTGAACTCCGCGGTTTTTGGTTCCTGTCTGGCTGCAGATATTGTCCACGATTTTCTTGGAAAGCCCATAGCTCTTGTCATGAAGGCTGGCATTATATGGGTTCTGGGAGGTCATGCACATACAAAGAGCGCCGTACACACCGGAATTATCCATGGAATTGGCATGAATTCTGATTAGAATATCAGCTCCGCTTTCATTGGCCAGAACTGACCTTTCTGCATTGCTCAAATTCACATCATGGCTGGTACGTATCATAACCACCTTGTATCCTCTGGCCTTCAGCTCTTCCTCCAGCTTTTTGGAAACGGTAAGTGTCAGTTCGTATTCCTTAACCCCGGTGGCGGCTCCCACCGACCCTTCAGGCATTTTCGCCTTCATGGTGGCAGAGGACGGGCCAATAGGTTCCTTCTCTGCATTGGCTTTGGCCTGATGGCCCGCATCAATGGCCACTGTATGGCCATTCCAGAAGCTTTCCGGATCTGCCGTACTTTCCTCCACAGAAGAATCCGAAACCGCCCCTTCTGTTTCTGATTCCGGCACATCTCCTTCTGTCTGTGCAATAACATCCGCTCCCGCCTCCAGAGCATCCGGCTCCTCTTCCTTCACTGCTATCAGGTCAGAAGCCACATAAGCTGTTTTTCCGTCATAGAGCACCTGGCTCCATGTTTCATTATAGCCTGTCCGCCGCAGAATATCTCCTGTTTTCAGCTGGACATAAATCCTTGCATTCTGGCTGGCACTCTCCCTGACATTTAAAATATCCGCCAAAACAACAACGGTTTCATCCACCGGCTCAAAAACTTCCTTTTCCTCTGTCCGGGACCCGCTTTCGCCTTGTACCCCGGCGGCCTCTCCTTCAGAAGCGGACTCTGCCCCTCCCATGGAGATCATAGTCATATCGACCATCTTTCCCTCGTTTTGCGTGTAACCGGTCTCATTTAAATCCACAGCCTGGTATCTGGAGGCACTGCAGCCGGAAAGAGCTGACGCCAGGCACGCCATACACATGATATTTAACAGGAGACGGAGGAGCTTCCGTCCTTTTTTTACTTCTTTCACAGGATGGTCCCTCCTCCGAATACATGATCATCTTCATAAAATACAACAGCCTGTCCGGGTGTAATGGCCCTCTGAGGCGTCTCGAACAAACATTCCACAGTTCCGTTTGGAAGCTCGCTGATTACACAGGAGGCGCCCCCGTGGCTGTAACGGATTTTCGCCGTGACCCTCCGCCGTTCTCCGTGAAGTCCGTCCACCGCCATCCAGTTTAAATGGGAGCAGCACAGGCGGTCAGAAAACACATCATCACCGCTTCCGATGACCACCTCATTGGTCTCCGGACGGATTTCCGTCACAAATACAGGCCGCCCCATGGACAGATTCAGTCCCTTTCTTTGTCCAACCGTATAATGGGTAATTCCCTTATGGCGTCCTAAAACATTTCCGTCCATGTCCACAAAATTACCGGCTCCCGGAACACTGTCAGCACTCTTCTCGATGAAAGACGCATAATCATTATCGGGAATGAAACAGATTTCCATACTGTCTTTTTTCTTTGCCACCGCCAGCCCGTTTCTTTCTGCAATCCTCCGGATTTCCTCCTTTGTATAATCCCCCACAGGCATCAGGGTCCTTCTAAGCTGTTCCTGGGTCAGATTGTAAAGGGCATAGGTCTGGTCTTTGGCCGCCGTAACAGAATTTCTTATGGTAAACCTTCCGTTTGGAAGTTTCATCACCCTGGCATAGTGGCCTGTGGCAATATAATCAGCACCAATCTCCATACTGCGGGCCAGCAGCGCTTCCCATTTCACATAGCGGTTACATGCAATACAGGGATTGGGAGTCCGTCCGTGAAGATATTCCGCCACAAAATAATCCATCACGGATTTTTTAAATTCCCTGCGGAAATTCATCACATAGTAAGGAATTCCCAGAGTCCAGGCAACCCGCCTGGCATCATCCACAGCGCTCAAACCGCAGCATCCGCCGTTTTCTGATGCCTCATCAGGATTTTCCTCCTGCCAGATCTGCATGGTCACGCCGATTACCTCATATCCCTGTTCTTTCAAAAGGCAGGCGGCGACTGAGGAATCAACGCCGCCGGACATACCTACCACTACCTTTTTTTTCATTGTTTAGTATTCCTCATCCTCGTCATGTTCGCTGATATCGGACTTGGGCTTTTCCAATCCCTCAATCTTTATTCCATGCTTCTCTGCATAATCCCACAAAGCTGCGTGGATTGCCTCTTCAGCAAGCAGGGAGCAGTGAACCTTCACGGGAGGAAGTCCGTCCAGGGCCTCCATAACAGCCTTGTTGGTCACTTGCATTGCTTCTTCAATGGTCTTTCCCTTTACCATTTCCGTCGCCATACTGCTCGTCGCAACGGCAGCTCCACAGCCGAAAGTCTTGAATTTGCAGTCCTTAATTATATGGCTCTCATCATCAATGTCCAGATAAATTCTCATGATGTCGCCGCACTTTGCATTGCCTACGGTACCCACGCCGCTGGCTTCCTCTATTTCACCCACATTTCTCGGGTTCTGAAAATGGTCCATTACTTTTTCTGAATACATATATGATTCTCCTTTTCATCGTTTTGCCAGTAAACGAATATGCCTGCTGACGCCGGCATCATTATGCCTGAATCTCTTTTTTCTCTCTGCTTTTTACAAAATCCTCATAAAGCGGGGACATGGAACGGAGACGTTCCACAATCTTTTTGATGCTCTCCACGGTATCGTCAATATCTTCTTTGGTAGTCTCATGACTTAAGGTCAGGCGCAGAGAACCATGAGCAATTTCATGGGGCAGTCCAATGGCAAGAAGCACATGGGACGGATCCAGAGAGCCGGAAGTACAGGCCGAACCGGAGGACCCGCAGATCCCCTCCATATCCAGCATAATTAACAGGGATTCTCCCTCGATGAACTGGAATGCAAAGTTGGCATTGTTGGACAGCCTCTTTGTGGGGTGTCCATTGAGTCTGGTGTAAGGCACTTCGGACATCACCCGTTTAATCAGATAATCACGGAGTTCTGTTTCCTTCCTCTTATTTTCTTCCAGATTTGCCACAGCAATTTCAACAGCTTTTCCCATTCCCACGATTCCCGGCACATTCTCGGTTCCGGCCCGGCGTTTTCTCTCCTGGGCACCTCCGTGGATAAAGGAGCGCAGTTTCAGGCCCTTTCTGATATAAAGAAATCCCACACCTTTGGGGCCGTTGAACTTGTGGGCACTGGCGCTCAGCATATCAATATGACATTCATCCACATTTATAGGTTCATGGCAGAATGCCTGAACAGCATCGGTGTGGAACAAAATTCCATGTTCTTTTGCAATCTCGCCAATCTCCCGGATCGGTTCGATGGTTCCAATCTCATTATTGGCAAACATCACGGAAATTAAAATCGTATCCGGCCGGATCGCCGCTTTTAAGGTCTTAAGATTTACCAGTCCATTTTCATCCACAGGGAGATATGTTACTTCAAATCCATTTTTCTCCAGATACTGGCCGGTATGGAGAATTGCATGGTGCTCAATCTGTGTTGTAATAATATGCTTTCCTTTGGAAACATAAGCCTCAGCGGCCGCCTTTAAAGCCCAGTTATCGGACTCGGTTCCGCCGTTGGTGAAATAAATTTCATTTTCCTTTGTTCCCAGAGTGTCTGCAATCACTTTTCTGGTATGGGCCATTGCCTTTTTGCACGGTGCGGAAAATTCATACACTGAAGATGGATTTCCGTAAAATTCCGTAAAGTACGGCAGCATCGTTTCCACAACTTCCGGACGTACCTTTGTTGTGGCTGCATTGTCAAGATAAATTACCTTTTTCATAAATCCGCCTTTCCGTAAATACAGGTTAAAAGCCTCATCTACTATAATAATGTCTTCGTAACTGTTCCGTATCCTCACAGTTACATGTCTTCCTTCGGAAGACTATTCTACATTATATATGATATGACCCGCATATTTCAACTGGTATTCTTATATTTAAGAAAAATATAAGCAACAGTTCAGCTGTGCGAACATTCAGAGGGCGGACGCCCGACGCTTCTTGTCCGCGGCACGCGGGCAAGAAGATGCAAGGCTGAACTGTTATAAAAATATAGCAACAGCCCGGATATCTCCAGAACGGTTGCGATGTTTGGTAACATATCGGGAATCCTCCTCACATACATTGTAATAATTTTCCTGCAGGCTGGAGTTTCCATGACTGACTTTCTCAGAAAGCACACATTGATTGCCGGAACCCTGCTCCTTACGGCCACCGGCTTTGCTTCCAGAATTCTTGGATTCTTTTACAGAATCTTTCTATCCCGCACCATCGGCGCCGAAGGGCTTGGGATTTATCAGATGATTTTTCCTGTCTATGGCATCTGCTTCTCCCTTTGTGCCGGTTCCATTCAGACAGCCATCTCCCGTTTCACCGCGGCCGATGAAAAAAGGGCGAAAAAAACTCTCCTTACGGGATTTTCCATTTCCTTTTCCCTGTCCCTGGGGTTAGCTGCCCTGATCATCCGATTTTCGGATTTTCTGGCTGTACATATTCTTATGGAGCCCCGCTGTGCCCCGCTTCTTCCGGCTCTGGCCCTGGCCTTCCCATGTACCTCCGTCCACGCATGTATCTGCGGCTATTATTATGGAAAGGAAAAGGTACAGGTCCCGGCCCTGGCACAGCTGGCAGAACAATGTGTACGGATTTTTACTGTTTTCCTCATCACAGATATCTGCCGGGAACAGGGACGTCCTGTAACCGTATTTGTGGCTGTGGCCGGGCTTGTGACCGGGGAGGCCGGTTCTGCCCTGTTTACCCTCGTCTCCTACCTGTTGTTTTCTCAGAATCCGGAAGTCTGCAAAAATCCGCATGCGGACAAAACCCCACATGCAGGCAGGACGGGCAGAAAAATCCCACGCAGAGTCAGCTCCTTTTCTGAAACAGCCGTCCCTCTGATGGCCCTGGTCATTCCTTTAATGGCCAACCGCCTGGTCGTGAATCTTCTCCAAAGCCTGGAAGCCATTCTGATACCAAACCGCTTAAACGCATTTGGCTTATCCCAGTCTCAGGCCCTCAGCGTTTACGGAATCCTCACGGGAATGTCCATGCCTTTCATTATGTTCCCTTCCGCCATTGTAAACTCTCTGGCCGTAGTCCTTCTCCCCACGGTGGCCAGACATCAGTCGATGGGAAACGACGCAGAAATTTCCAGAAATATTTCCATATCTTTCCGGTACAGCCTGTACATGGGAATCCTCTGCATCGGAATCTTTACGGTTTTCGGAGACAACCTGGGAATGGAGGTCTTTAAAAATCAGGATGCCGGGACCTTTATCTCCATCCTGGCCTGGCTCTGCCCCTTTTTATATCTGGCCACCACCATGGGAAGCATCTTAAATGGTCTTGGGAAAACCACTTATACTTTTCTTCACAACCTGATGTCCCTGCTGCTGCGGCTTCTCTTCGTCATATTCGGCATTCCTTCATTTGGCATCCGGGCCTACCTTTTGGGAATGCTGTGCAGTGAGCTGTGTCTGGCTCTCCTCCACCTATATCGCCTGTGGTGTCTTGTGGACTTTTCTGCCAATGTCTGGGAGATCCTTGTAAAGCCGGTGTTCTGCCTGGCTGTGTCCATGGGAATTTTTTCACTTTTTCCCAAAAGCCTCCCCGGCTTTTCCCAGATCCCTCCTTTTTTCCTCACGGCCGCCCGTATTCTGATTGTCTGCACTGCTTATGCTTTAATGCTGCTTTTGTTTCACAAAAAACGCCCAAAGCAGATATCCCGGGCAATCTGACTTCCATGGGAGTTTTTTATCACAAATCTTTTTCCAATGCCGTCCTTTTTAGGGGCCGCATGGAAAGTATTTCCCGGCCCTTTGTCCCCTGTCCGGCTCTGTACCGCCTTCGAAGATCCAAAAGCCAGGGAAAGGAAAAGGGATGCCGCAAGCTTCTTGTCCGCAGTACGCGGGCAAGAAGCTACAAGGCTGAACTGTTTCCAGTTCACCCAGAATCTCCCTCAGAATAAATCGGCCCTCCATCATGAACTTACATTTGATCCCTTTATTCATCAAACTCCACCGTCACATAGTACCCCCTGTCATTTTCCACAATGGCCTTTACCACCCCCTGGCGGCTTTGTAACCGCTCATTGAATTTAAAAAGCCCCGACATGGCAACCGCCGGCTCAATCATATAGTTCACATTTACAGGGGTCACTGACTCGCTGACCTCCACTGTCTGGCCCTCTTTCACCAGTCCCGGCCGTTCCATTTTAAAAACAATTTCCCTCATTTCCGTTCTCTCCTTCCGTTTTGCCAAAAGCCCGCGCCTTGGGGCTTCATGCCGTCGGCTCCATCACCCACCGGCATTCTTCCAGATAAAAGATCAGCCGCACCGGCAGTTCTTTTCCCTTCAGAAAAATCCGGCATCCATATTCCACCGCAGGAATCCCACAGTAATATTTTTTCTCCGTCCAGTCCACCCGGATCTCCCTCACCATCACAATCTCCCCGTTTTCATCGGGAAATTTTAAGGCCAGGGGCATAGTCTCCCCGCGGCTTGTAAACCAGCATTCACAGGCTACATCCATCTGACGGCCATACCCTTTGCTTTTCACTTCAAATCCGGTCTGGAATACCCGGCTCTCCCTTCCTCCGATGCCAAATGCCATCTGGTATCCACTCCTTTATCCGCTTCTTATAAAATTACCTCCTACTGAATTTTTTCTTTTGTATAATCCACGGTGTACTTCTCCCTGGAAATCCCGCCTGCCATGTGATCCAGAGGGGATTTTAAGAAGGAAGCCCGTATAATGGCATCCTTTCCATGCCGGTTCCGTATGGCATCCAGGGCCGCATCCAGCTTTTCCAGTTTTTCATAGTCTGTCCGGTCAAAAATATTTAACTGTCTCCCCTGCCCTTCCTTCAGCCGCCCTGTATGAATTCCCAGATGCCTGATGGGGCTTCCGTCCCAGAGCTCGTCAAACAGCCTGCAGGCGGCTCCATAAATTTCATCAGTGATATCACTTGGAGCAGTAAGGACAGTCTGATGGGATACTGTATGAAGTTCATTATTTTTAATTGACACAGAGACCAGCTCTGCCTTCTTTCCGTGCTTCCGCAGCCTGGCTGCCACGGTCTCCGCCAGAGACAGTAAAACAAGTCCGGCCGTTTCCCGGTCCGTCACATCAAAGGCGATTGTAGTACTGTTCCCATAACCTTTATTTTCCGCAGGCTCTGTTTCCACCAGAGACACATCCTGTCCGTTAGCGAACTCCCAGATCACCTCTCCATGTTTTTTTAAATGGGCCCTTAAGATCTTCACATCCGTATTGGCCAGCTGGCCAATGGTAAGGATTCCCAGTTTTTCAAGCTTCTTTTCTGTTGCCTGCCCCACGAAAAACAGATCCCGCACAGGCATCGGCCACATTTTTTCCGGAATTTCCTCCGGAAACAGCGTATGGACCTTATCCGGCTTTTCAAAATCCGAAGCCATTTTCGCCAGCAGCTTATTGGAAGACACGCCAATATTCACTGTAAAGCCCAGGGTATCCCGAATCCTGTTTTTAAGGGCCTCTGCCGCCCTTTGGGGGGCTCCGAAAAGCCGCTCCGTTCCTGTCATATCCAGAAATGCCTCATCAATACTGAACTGCTCCACCCTGGGGGAATATTCCCTTAAAATCTCCATAAGAGCAGAGGAAGCCCGCTCATAAAGCCCATAATGAGGAGAAACCAGAGTAAGTCCCGGGCACTTCCTTTTCGCCTCCACAATACTCTCTCCCGTCCGGACCCCATATTTTTTTGCGGGCAGGGACTTGGCAAGAATAATTCCCCGCCTTTTTGCCATATCGCCTCCCACGGCTGATGGAATTGTCCGCAAGTCCAGAGTCCCTCCCAAATGTGTAAGCCGGTATACCGCCTCCCAGGAGAGGAAGGCACTGTTCACATCCACATGAAAAACAACTCGTCTCATGGCTCTATTATATACGAACATATGTTCTTTGTAAAGTGTAAAATATTGGATGGCGGTATATCGCCATCCGTAACCGTTCAGGTATCCTCTGAATGGTTTCCATCATCTCACTTATAGAAACTCCATATTGCTACCCCTTTTTCTGTACTAAAAGACGCCACATTTCCATTACAACATGAGCGTCATTTTTTGCTTCACAAGCCAAATGTCTACGCAAGCCTGCTCATTGTACGGCGGGAAAATCTGTCCTTATCCTGTGACACATTCACTGTTCAGCTTTCATACCTGTTATAGAAATTATTCTATTGTGCTGCCGGAGATTTCTCCAGTGTTTCCTCAATGTAGCGATTCATAGACATCTGATGTTCAACAGCATAAATATAAATACGCTTGTGGAGTTCCGGAGAAAGTCGTATATTAAAACTTCCCTTGAAAGCGACCTCCGGTTCCTTCCCTTCCGCTTTACAGCTCTCCAGATAGTCATCCACAGCACCATGAAAATCCTCCAACAACTCCCTGGCACTTTCACCTTCATAAGAAATCAAAGAACGAATCCCCATGACCTTACCGTAAAAAATACTATCTTCTTCAGAAAATTCAACACTGCCGATATAGCCTTTATACTGAATCGTATTATTCATATGAGACCCTCCTGCTCTAAAATTTCTATCAGTTGTTTAACCTGATAGCTTTTTAACTCCTTCTGTGGGTGCGGTTTATGGAGCAATATGCTTCCGTGTTGTTCATTTATAAACATAACACGAGAACCACTGGTTTTTCCTTTATTCGATCGAAAGTAATCCAAATATCCAAGAAGGGTTTCTGCATCGTCAAATGTAAAATCCTTGGGCTTTGACTTTAAACGCTGAACCAGTTTGTCTTTTTGTCCCATAACATATCCTCCTCGTTACTCCCATTATACACAACCCTAAAGCGAATTGCAACTTTTTTTAGTTGCAGTTCCAGGATTCTTTTGATCGCCAAACATAACATCCATAGTTCCCCTATTAGTGAACTACTGAATAAAAGTCCAGAGTCCCTCCCAAATGTGTAAGCCGGTATACCGCCTCCCAGGAGAGGAAGGCACTGTTCACATCCACATGAAAAACAACTCGTCTCATGGCTCTATTATATACGAACATATGTTCTTTGTAAAGTGTAAAATATTGGATGGCGGTATATCGCCATCCGTAACCGTTCAGGTATCCTCTGAATGGTTTCCATCATCCTGCTTCAACAATGTAAAAATTATTTTTCCATTGAATAGTGCGGTAATCGTCATAAAGATATCCGCCATTGGTATAAACAAGAACGCGGGAACCATAACACGTGTATAACGGTTTTTCATTCTCCGAAGCTTACGTACCCCCATGGACAGCCGGGCCATGCAATAAAATATGCCACAGTTAAAGAATACACAGACCCCAATATTTTCTATCAGGGGCCGCCAGTCGGAAAATGCAATCCCGGTTCCCATTACGCAGTACCTTATAAGATTTACTGCAATCAGCCCAGCAAAAACAATGGGGTAATAAACGAAAAGGCAATGAAACATCTCGCCGCCGCCAATACCAACACCGCCGCCCCAGGTCAGGCCTGCCCGTTTGCACCAGCATTCATACATCCTCAGATGAGATTTGTTATGCACCCCCTCAATAAAACCATTGTTGGAGATTGCATACACAAAAAAATGACAGCCGTTCTTCACGCAGAATTCCTCAGCCTGCTGCAAAAATTCCAGGACATGAGAAGGTATGCCGTCCACATACAAAGGTGCCACCAGTATGAGAGCATCAATGTCATGAAACTGCCGCATTATTTCAGCAACAGCCTGACCACGCGAAGACTCGCTTTTCATTGGCAGCGAAGCATATTGAATCCTGCAGCCTGCAAGAAACAGCCCCGCCATTCTGCCAAGCAGTTCTGAAGTGCTGCCTTTCCGTTTCGGACTTCCGTTCAATATCAAAATTTTCATAGGCTGATCGCTCCTATATCCTCAAAGCATTCCGAAAAAAACACTTTATGCGTGTCAGCCTGCATATTAACAGCATGGCAGGCCACATATTCTTCGGCGGTTTCCCGCTCAAATTCGCTGTACTCGCCATAAAAATACACAATTAAGTTTCGCTTTACTTTATAACGGCTGATGTGATATGTTTTCCCTTTGCGGAAAGTGAGGAATGGCAGACAGTCGGATATGCCCCGGTCCAGAAAACGTTTGACCGCCGGGCTGTATCCCCCATAACAGATTTTACTGATAATCACAACATTTTCGCTGTTCCCCACTGCAGCGCCGCTGTGCTGAAACGCGTCCGCATATACGCAGTAACCGGCATTTTTTGTCCAGCACTTAAAACAGCCCTGACACGGTGCGGCCTTAACCTTCGTATTGATTATCTGAAAATCATTGTCCCGATTCTGAAAAGAATATTCTCCCAGATCATGTATTAAAATATTCATAATCGTTATGTTTTCACCCCTTAAGAGGTTTCCGGCAAAAAGCGGATGCCAAAACACCGGTGCTGTCCAGAAAGTGAAGTGGTAACAGCTCAGGAGTTACCTGCACTGTTACCACAGCTTTAGTGTCCCTCATATATAATTGCGGATTCCACATCATATTTTTCCAGTTTTTTCCGTCCCTCAAGGCCTGCAAGCTCCATGACAAAACAGATTTTCACCACCTGGCCGCCCAGCTCCTCCACCAGACCCGCGATGGCTTCCACAGTTCCTCCGGTAGCAATCAGATCATCAATGATAACCACCTTCTGACCCGGTTTAATGGAATCCTTATGAAGTTCGATGGCACTTGTTCCATATTCCAGCGCATATTCTCTGGATACGGTTTCCCTCGGCAGTTTTCCCGGTTTTCTGGCAAGAACAAAGGCTTTATGTAACGCATAAGCCACCGGAGTTCCAAAAATAAAACCGCGGGATTCCGCTCCCACCACCACGTCAAAATCCACATCCTTTAACATGGAAAGCAGGGTTTCAATGGCCAGGTTCAGTCCGTCCGCATCCTGTAAAATCGAAGTCACGTCTCTGAAAATAATTCCCGGATTTGGAAAATCGGGAATACTTACCACATACTCTTCCAGTTTTTTCATATTGTTTCCGTCCTTTCCGAAGGTATCATTTAGGGGGCTTTTTCCCATCCCCCTGTCCCTTCGACTTCTTCTTTATCATATCACACTTGATTTTCTGTGACAATAGTCATATTCCCGTGCATGTCCGCATATATTTTGTTACAGTCTACGGGGTGGGGAAAACCGGACGAAAACAGACGTCAGGCTTGCTTGTAAGGCAATTTTCATCTGATTTTCCACATCGGGCAGGAGTCCAATCATGTAAAACCACAGGAGAGTGTATGCCATGACGCAACCACATATTTCAAAATCAACCGCCATTATTCTGGCACAGCTTTTTATTCTGCTTTTCCTAACCCTGTCCCTCTGCCTAAAAAGCAGGCAGGCCGCCGCGGAAAGCTTTCTTCTTTCCGAACAGGATCCGGAATCCGCGTCCTCCGGAGAAGAGGCAAAGAAAGATTACATCCACTGGGTGGACTTTACGATTCCCGCCGATGTGATGGAAAAGGCCTTCCGCCTGGATATCAACACCTGCCAGGAACCGGTTCACCTGGACTGGATCGAACTTCTTTCCTGGCTGGGGGCCAGATACGGCGGAGACTTTTCCCACTTTAAAGAATCTGACTTAAATGCCCTGGCAGAGAAATTAAAAAATGGCGAGACCATGGAAGCTCTCACCAAAGATATGAAATATTATTCCTATTACCATGAAGCCTACACTGCCGTGCTGGGCGGTATGGTGGGGTACTTTGAACAGGAAATTGAGACGCCGCTGCCAGAAGCCTTCCCGGAAGTCCCCGGTACGCCGCAAGGTCAGGACGGTACACCGCAGAACCAGGATACTTTGCCCAAATCCTCTGCCCCTGCTTCTCAGTCCAAAACCTGGGTAACGAAATACGGGTTGAAGGCCTTTTCCCCCATTGCCAAAAACTTTCCATACAACGATTATGACGACTTCGGCGTGGCCCGGTCCTATGGCTTTAAGCGCCAGCACCTGGGCCATGACATGATGGGACAGGTGGGAACGCCCATCATTGCCGTGGAAAGCGGCTATGTGGAGGCCCTTGGCTGGAACCAGTACGGCGGCTGGCGCATTGGCATCCGCAGCTTTGATAAAAAACGGTACTACTATTACGCCCATTTAAGAAAAAACTACCCCTATCAAAGTAATCTTCAGGTGGGGAGCACCGTCACCTCCGGTGATGTGATCGGATATCTGGGCCGCACCGGATACAGCGCCACGGAAAACACCAACAACATTGACACTCCGCACCTGCATTTCGGTCTCCAGCTTATTTTCGACGAGTCCCAGAAGGAGGGAAACAATGAGATCTGGATCGACTGCTATGAGCTTGTAAAATTTCTGCATATGAATCAGAGCCAGGTGGTGAAGGTAGAGGGAACCAAGGAATGGACCCGGGTATATCAGCAAAAAGAACCAAATAACGGTTCCGATACCCCCTGAGCTGTTGCAAAACCGGCCCTTTTTCCCTTCGGAGGAAGTAAATAGCTAGCACTCCCCCGCCTTTATCTTCTTCACTTCCTCCACCACCAGCTTCACATATTCCCCCAGAGGAAGATCCTCGCAGCCCACCACGAAATGCTGGCAGCGGTTTACCGGAATCAGCACTTTTTTGGCTTCGCTCTGGCCGATGGCCACGGCCATTTTCGGGGTGATTTCTCCTAAAAGGGAATCGGCAATGACGATTCCCATGGGGCCGATGATGATATCGGCGGTTCTGCATCCCACAATAGCCGGGTTCTCTCCGGTGGCCCCGGCATCGGCTCCGGCTTTTAGCATGGCGGCAGTGGCGATGCTGTTGGTTCCGATGGCAAGAATCTCATCCTCCGGGAATCTGGCTCTTATCTGCTCCACTACGCTTTTTCCCATACGGCCGCCCTGGCCGTCCATTACCATGATTTTCATTGTCTGTCACTCCTCATCTGTTTTCTTTTGTATGCCTGTGACCGCTGCGATTTGTACAGCCAGAACAGTGTATGCACAGACCTGCCTAAACGGCCGCTTCCTCTTCCAGGTTTTTAATGGCTTCATATAAAAACTCATTGACCGGGAGACGGATGCCTTCCTCCCTGGCCAGGCGGATCATGGTTCCGGAAAACAGTTCCACCTCCGTCTTCCGTCCTGCCATCACATCCTGGCACATGGAGGTCCTGCCCTCAGGGTTTAAGGTCGCCAGAAGATCCAGCCAGTACTGAATATCTCCATCCGTCAGCTCCACGCCCTGAAAAGACGCTACCTTTTTTACCTCCTTCATGGCCTCAATCATCATGACGCGGGCCTCTCCCTCTTTCTGCACCAGGCCATAGGGCGCTTTGTAGACGGCGGTCACCTGATTGACTCCGGTGTTTAACATGAGTTTGCTCCACTGCTCACGCACAATATCCTCCGGCACCTGATAGGCAAGTC
>ERZ808051.362-NODE-362-length-53609-cov-6.593888_pt1 | contig 53609 bp, 51 predicted proteins | sample MGYA00380199_ERZ808051 | MGnify/ENA primary metagenome ERZ808051 (study PRJEB31490, sample SAMN06133391) | mouse gut metagenome | isolation source: J11 | host: mice | place: China: Chengdu | collected 2015-05 ... | reverse complement strand
TGGCACACCCGCATCTGGGTGAAGTGCTCCCCGTCCTGGGAACACTCAATGCGGTAGTCGTCCTCCCTGCGGCTGAACCGATACCACATGGTTCTGACCTGGGCCGGGATGGCGGTGGTGGCCCAGTCTGAATAGCCATGATTCGTGACCACACTGCCCAGGTGCTGGAACTCCCCATTCTCGTACTCCACGGAGCCCTTGAGCCAGTTCTCGCTGTCCAGGTACATCACGATGCCACACTGGTCGAAGCGGTGGTGTGCGCCGTTGAAATCGGTTTTCACCACGAAGGAGAAAAACTTCTCCTCCGTCTCCATCTGGAGCACCGGGGCGTTGTCGTTGCGGAAATGATAGTATGTGCGCTGCCACAGGTCGGTGCCCGGCATGGTGGTGATCTCAATCCGTCCATTCTCCACCACGCACCGCTCAGGCGCCCGGAGCCACTCCAATCTGCCGGCGTCAAATTTCATGCCGCTCCCTCATTTCCATTGAAAGTTTTCTTTCCCGGCACCCACCTCAAAGTGGTATTTGGCGATGCCCAAATCCATCTTCACGTAGAAGGCGTGGCCCGGCTGGGCGGACACTCTGCCGTCCTCCTCCAGGGTAAACAGGAACTTCTGCTGGTTCACCGCCGTGGGGGCCAGCAGGACGGCTTCCATCCCGGCCCGGAACCAGTCGGGCATGGGGCCCTCCGCCCTGGCCGCCTCCTCCAAGGGCTTGGACTTGTGGGGGACGCCCTGGGTCTCCCCATGCCCCAGGGCAATGACCGCGGCCAGCTTCTCCCCGTCGCCCAGGGTGTACGCCGATTTCACCTTGGTGAAGGTCAGCGCCACCCAGCAGGTGTTCAGCCCCATGGTCTGGGCCTTCAGCACCAGCCGCTCTCCCCAGTAGCCGCATTTCTCCTGCAAATCCGGCCCGGCTTTGCCTACCAAGGCGAAGTAATTTTGCACCCCGTTGAATTTGCCGTACCGGGCCATGGTACCCTCAAACGCCCTCGTCTCGTTGACCACCAGCTGGATGTGCAGGCCGCTCTCCCGGTTGCAGGCGTCCACCTCCGCCCGAAGCGCCGCCAGCTCGTCCGGCCTCAGGGGCTTGTTCAAATACCGCCGGACGCTGTGCCGCGCCCGGATGGCTTCCAGTTCCGTCATGGGCATTCCCCTCCAAAATCAGTTTGAAATACGGTTGTTGTCCCCCCACTCGCACATGGAATCCAGAATGGGGATGAGGGATTTGCCCCGCTGCGTCAGGCTGTACTCCACCTTGGGCGGGATCTGGGGATACTCCTCCCGATGAACCAGGCCGTCCGCCTCCAGTTCCTTCAGGGTCACGCTGAGGGTTTTGTAGGAGATCCCGCCAATATATTTTTTCATCTCATTGAAGCGAACCACGCCAAACTCCATCAGCGTGTAGAGGATCGTCATCTTGTACTTCCCGCTGATGAGGGACAGGGTATAGCTGAACCCTGTGCTGCTGAGGCACTCGTTGGCAATGCACCGCTGGCCCATCCATACACTCTCCTTTGGGTAAGTATCATACTTCAATGTGCGTACTTGCCATTTTGTTGATTCATGTTAATATGATAATACGAGCCGGAAACAAAGTCAAGACGGCTGGAAAAATCGACAGGGAGTGTACATCATCCATGCGTAAGAAAATCGTAGTGATCACCGGGAGTCCCCGTAAAAACGGCAACAGCTTCGCCATGACGGACGCCTTCATCAACGCGGCGGAGGCGAAGGGCCACACTGTCACCCGCTTCGACGCCGCCATGAAAAACGTGGGCGGCTGCCGCGCCTGCGAGACTTGCTTCAAGACCGGCAAAGCCTGCTCCTTTGACGACGACTTCAACACCATCGCCCCCGCCATCCTGGAGGCGGACGCCGTGGTGTTCACCATGCCGGTGTACTGGTATTCCATCCCCGCCCAGATCAAGGGAGTGATCGACCGGCTGTACTCCTTCTGCGTGGCCGGGAAGGACATCGCGGGCAAGGAGTGCGCCATGATCGTCTGCTGCGAGGAGGATATGTCCGTCATGGACGGCGTGCGCGTTCCCCTGGAGCGCTCCGCCCTGCTGGTAAACCAAACGCCTTGACGCGGGATGAAATTTGTGATATATAATGAGCGATCGAACAACAGTGATTTCAAAAACGATGGCACATGATAGGAGACGATGGACATGGTGAAATTTGGGGCGGAAATGTTCCGATTTTAATGTGTAGGGCCATCCTGGAAGCTTTGAAACCACCGGGGGCTGCCGTCCTGGAACGGCAGCCCCTTCCGGCGTTTTGCCCCGCCTCCCGCGCTCCGGCGGTCCGCCCCGAGGCCGGGGTCCGGGAGCTGCGGACGGCTTGGCCCCGGGCGCGGGTCTGAAGCCAAAGTTCATCGCCCTCCCCGGCTCTGTTTTGTGCGGTACGCCCAATCCGGGCCGGACCGGACCAAAGCCGGCCTTTGGGGCGAAAACGGGACGCCTGGGGGAACCCTGCTTAATTTTGGGAAAAGGACAGTCCAGGTTGACATGGCAGGAAATAGCCGATATAATAAAAAAGCTGACTTCAGCATAGAAAGACTACAAAGCAGCGGCATGGGAGATGCGGGCCATCATGATACGACTGATCGACATTCACAAGGAGTATGACAACGGGACCAAGGCCCTGAAGGGGATCAACCTGCGCATTGAGGATGGCGAATTCGTATTCCTGGTAGGCCCTTCCGGTTCCGGAAAATCCACCATTGTCAAGCTGCTGACGGCGGAAATCACCGCCAGCCGGGGACGGGTCATTGTCAACGGCTACAACCTCAATAACATCCGCCGCTGGCAGATTCCCCATATGCGGCGCACCCTGGGCGTTATTTTCCAGGACTTCCGGCTCATCGACAAAAAGACGGTGCAGGGCAATCTGGAGTTTGCCATGCGCACCGTGGGGGCCAGCGGCCGGGAGATGCGCAAGCGCATTCCCTATGTGCTGGATCTGGTGGGGCTGGAGGACAAGGCGGACGCCTATCCCAACGAGATGAGCGGCGGCGAGCAGCAGCGGGTGGCCATCGCCCGGGCGCTGGTGAACAACCCGCGGATGATCATCGCCGACGAGCCCACCGGCAACCTGGACCCCCGCCGCTCCCTGGAGATCATGACGCTGCTGGAGCGGATCAACGCCATGGGCACCACCATGCTGGTGGTCACCCATGAGCGGGACCTGGTCAACCGTTTCTCCAAGCGGGTGGTGGCCATCAAGGACGGAGAGCTGATACGGGACGGTCAGGGAGGCTACTACAGAGCATGAGAAGATTCAACTTAGGCTATTTCATCAAGGAAGGTTTTTCCAGTATTTTTTCCCACGGGCTGATGTCCTTCGCCGCGGTGTGCATGATTGTGGCCTGCCTCATCATCATGGGGTCCTTCTCCCTGCTGGCCGTCAATGTGGACGGAATGCTCAGCCAGCTGGAGGAGGAGAACGAGTTTCTGGCCTACATCGACGAGAGCCTCACCCCGGACCAGGTTCGGACCCTCATGGAGAAGGTAAAGCAGATCGACAATGTGGACCCCAACGGCGTGACCTTCATCACCCGGGAGCAGGCCAAGCAGGACTATCTGAAGGGCCACGAGACCGACGGGCTGTACGTCAATATGCCCGACGAGGTGCTGCGGGACCGGTTTTCCATCCACGTCATCGACCTGGAAAAGTTTACCGAGACGGTGGAGGCGGTGTGCGCCCTGCCCGGGATCGCCAACCACCGGGCGGAGAACAAGGTGGCGGAGGGCTTTGTCACCGTGCGCAACGCGGTCACCGCCCTGGCCTATGTGCTCATTGCGATTCTGGCGGCGGTGTCCCTGTTCATCATCTCCAACACCACCCGGCTGGCCGCGTTCTCCCGCCGGGAGGAGATCGCCATCATGAAGATGTGCGGCGCCACCGACGGCTTTGTCCGCTGGCCCTTCATTGTGGAGGGGCTGCTGCTGGGCCTCATGGGGGCGGCGGTGGCCTTCTTCCTCCAGTGGGGGGTGTACGCCGCCGTAGGCAGGGCCCTGGCCGACAGCGGCGCCACCGCCCTGTTCACCCTGATCGAGTTCTCGGCCATCTGGAAACGAGTGCTCACCGTGTTCCTGCTGTCCGGCGCCGCCATCGGCGCGCTGGGCTCCGGTTTCGCCATCCGCAAGTTCCTTCAGGTCTGATTTACAAAAGGAGGCCGCTATGCAGAAAAAAACCCGGCGGATTGTCGTTATCATTGTCACGGCGGCTCTGCTGCTGTCGGTGCTTCTCCCGGCGCTCACCCTGTTTGTCCAGGCGGACGTCACCCAAAACGACATCCAGAACATCAAAAACGAGCTCAGCGACATCACCGCCCAGAAGAAGGAGGCGGAGGCCAAGCTGGCCGCCATCCGCAACGACCTGTCCAAGGCCAAGGAGCAGGCGGCGCTGATTCAGGAGCAGGTGCTGCTCACCGAACAGGAGGTCAACGCCAGCCAGGCCATGCTGGACAGCTACGACCTTCAGATTGCCGACAAGGAGCGGGAGATCGCCGCGCTGGAGCAGCGGGAGGAGGAGCAGTACCGGGAGTTCTACCAGCAGGTGCGCTGGATGGAGGAGACCGGCGGCGTGTCCTACCTGTCCATCCTCTTTGAAGCCAAAAGCTTCGCCGATATGCTGGACTACACCATGCTCATCGGCGACATCATGGACTACTCCAACCGCATCATCGAGCAGCTGGAGGCCACCCAGGCGGAGCTGGACCTGGCCCGGGAGGCCCTCCAGGCGGACCGGGACGCCCAGGCGGTGGTTCAGTCGGAGCTGGAGGGGCGGCTGGACGAGCTGGACCAGAAGCGGGCCGACGCCCAGGCCCTGCTGAACCAGATCGCCGCCTCGGAGAGCGAGTACGCCAAGGAGGCCAAGGAGCTGGCGGACAGCGAGGCCAAGATCAACAAGGAGCTGAAGGACGCCGAGAAGAAGTACGCCGCCCAGCTGGCCGCCCTGGAGGCCCAGCAGAACGCCAACATCAACATGACCAGCGGCGACTGGTACTGGCCGCTGCCCGGCCGGTATAAGATTTCCTCCCTGTTCGGCAACCGGGCCGACCCCTTCACCGGCCGGCGGGACAACCACACCGGAACCGACATCCCCGCCCCGGGCGGCACCCCCATCTACGCCGCCAAGGACGGCGTGGTCACCACGGTGAACGCCAACCGCTATGCCTCCTCCTACGGCTACTACTGCATCATCAGCCACGGCAGCGGCTACGCCACCCTGTACGCCCACCAGAACCAGGTGCCCATCGTCAAGGAGGGGCAGACGGTCAAAAAGGGCCAGGTTATCGGCTACGTGGGCTCCACCGGCCGGTCCACCGGCAACCACCTCCACTTTGAGCTGCGGGTCAACGGGGTGCGCAACGATGTGCTCAAGCTCTACCCCGGCATGACCTTCACCTCTCCCGGCGGCGCAAAAATCAAGGGCGGCTGACGGCGGAGCGTTTCCCGCTCCCCGCGGGGCCTGATCAAACAACATAAAACCCAGGGGCGCGGGAAAAACCCGCGTCCCTGTTCTATTATCTGCGAGGAGGATGGATCATGGAAGAACAGCGGACCGTACACATGCAGAAGAGACGGTGGAGGCCGGCGGGCTGGGTCAAGGTTCTGGCGGCGGTGCTGGCCACCCTGGCGCTGTCCACGGCGCTCTGGTGCGTTCTGCTGGGCCGGAGCGGCCTGGCCATGGTGCAGACCTATCTGCTGGCCCGGTTTGCCTTTGTGGAGGCGGACGCGGACCTGGGCAAGGCCGTGGACGCGGGGCTGGACGCCTTTGTGGACGGCCTGGGCGACCGCTGGTCCTACTATCTGACCCCGGAGGGTTATCAATCCACCACCCAGCGCCGGGCCAACAGCTATGTGGGGGTGGGCGTCACCGTGAACTATACCCGGGAGGAGGGTCTGCTGGTCCAGTCTGTGACCAAGGGCGGCCCCGCGGATCAGGCGGGAGTGGTCCCCGGGGACGTCATCACCGCCGTGGACGGCGTGTCCATTGCCGGGGACGCCCGGCAGGAGGGCTCCGACCGCATCCGGGGGGAGGCGGGCACCCAGGTGGTCCTCACCCTGCTGGGGGAGGACGGCTCCGCCCGGGAGGTGACCTGCACCCGGGCCACCCTCCACAATCCCTCCGCCAGCGGGAAGCTGCTGGACGGAGGCGTGGGTTATGTGCAGCTGAGCAATTTCTACTCCGGCTCGGCGGACAGCTTCCGGCAGGAGGTGGACGCCTTGATTGACCAGGGCGCTCAGTCCCTTCTGGTAGACGTGCGGAACGACCCCGGCGGCTATGTGTCCGAGCTGGAACAGATTCTGGACTACCTGCTGCCGGAGGGGCCGGTGTTCACCCAAAAGCCCCGGTGGGGGTTCTCTTCGGTGTACCAGTCCGATGAGAGCTGTGTGGACCTGCCCATGGCGGTGCTGGTAAACGAGCACAGCTACTCGGCGGCGGAGCTGCTGGCGGCCCAGCTGCGGGAGAGCGCCGGAGCTCCCATTGTGGGGGAGGTCACTTCTGGCAAGGGGTATTCTCAGATCACCTTTCCCCTGGCCAACGGCGGCGGGGTGGGGCTGTCCACCGCCGCCTACTGCACCGGCAGCGGTCATTCCCTCATCGGGGAGGGCCTTGCTCCCGACGTGGAGCTGTCGCTGACGGAGGGCGCGTCCATCGGCGGGGCTGACGACAACCAGCTTCAGGCCGCCGTTGCGCTGCTGACTGCATGAGGGAGGCCCCAGCGGCGCAGTTTGTTGAAACAACCACGCCGAGAGGATGGTGCGGAATGAAGTTTGACCTGCCCGCCGGAGCGCGGCGCATCCTCCAAACGCTGAAGGTTGCGGGCCATGAGGCCTATCTGGTGGGCGGCTGCGTGCGGGATCTGCTGCGGGGCGTGGAGCCCCACGACTGGGACGTGTGCACTTCTGCCCTGCCGGAGGAGACGGAGCGGTGTTTTGCGGACCGGCGGGTCATTGAGACCGGGCTGAGGCATGGCACCGTCACCGTGCTGGAGGAAGGCGGGCCCTACGAGATCACCACGTATCGCGTCGAGGGCCCCTACTCCGACAGCCGCCGCCCGGATTTTGTGCGGTTTGTGTCCGGCCTGGAGGAGGATCTGGCACGGCGGGATTTCACCATGAACGCCATCGCCATGGATCTGCAAGGCAATCTGCGGGACCCTTATGGCGGCGCGGAGGATATCAAAGCCGGGCTGATCCGCTGCGTGGGCGAACCGGGCCGGCGCTTTCGGGAGGACGGCCTGCGGGTGATGCGGGCCCTGCGGTTTGCCGCCGTTTTTGGCTATGAAGTTGAGGGGCGGACCGCTCAGGCCGTCCACGAAAACCGGGCCATGCTGGACCGGGTGGCGGCGGAGCGGATCAACGGGGAGCTGTGCAGGCTGCTGGTAGGTAAAAACGCCGGGGACGTTTTGCGCCGGTATCCGGACGTGTTCTGTCAGTTCTGGCCCCAGCTGGGCCCGCTGGTGACGCTGGAGCAGCACAATCCCTGGCACTGCTGGGGCGGCTGGGAGCACACCATCCACGCCCTGGAGGCGGCCTCCGCCGACGTGACCCTGCGGCTGACCATGCTGCTCCACGACATTGGAAAGCCCGCCTGCAAGTCCACCGATGAGAAGGGGATCGACCACTTCTATGGACATCCGGCGGTGAGCGCCCAGCTGGCGGATCAGATGCTCCGGGCGCTGAAATTCGACAACAAAACCCGGGAGCGGGTGGTGCTGCTGGTGGAGCGCCACGATGCCCAGCTGCCGCCCGAAAGCCAGGTGATCCGCCGCTGGCTCAACCGGCTGGGTCCGGAGGCGTTCGTTCAGCTTCTGGAGGTCAAGCGGGCGGACGGCATGGGGCAGGCTCCGGAAAAGGTGCGGGACCGTCTGGCGGAGCTGGACGGGATCAGGGCCAAAGCGGAGCGGATTCTGTCGGAGCGTCAATGTCTTACGCGGAAGGATTTGGCGGTGAATGGGCGGGACGTGATTGCCGCAGGAATTGAGCCCGGGCCGGAGGTGGGGCGGGTGCTGACAGGGCTGCTGGAGGGAGTGCTCAGCGGTGAGCTCATCAACAGGCGGGACATTCTGCTCAAGCGGATGGATGTTTCTCCGGACAGTGGGTCTGGCGGCATCAAGAAATGAAACGCAGACGCTTCCGCGTCTGTGTTTCACAGTTCGCCGGCCGCGCTGTAGACGCGCCTTTCAGTCCATATGCTCTCCGGCGCCGTCTACGGCGTTCCTGCTCACGGCCAGCAGCTTGATCAGCCATTGGGGCACCGGAGCCCCCATGTCCGCGGCGTTCTCCGCCATGGAGCCCAGCTCTGTCACAATGTACCACACCAGCACCACAGGACACACCAGACCCGCGTACTCAAAGGGCAGCTCCACCAGCGGCAGGTTGTCCAGCACCAGAGCCAGCAGCAGATCCGCCCCGGCGGCCACCAGCACCACCACAATCATACCGCACTTGTGCCAGATTCCCTCCCGGGCCTTTGCGCTGGACCACTGCCCCTCTTTGGCCGCCGCCATGGAGCCCGTGAGGTAATCCAGCGCCATGCAGCCGATCCAGCCCACCACCAGCCAGCCCAGCCACCCCCATAATCCCGTGAGCAGGCCCAGGGCCCCGGCCAGGGCTCCCTTGATCTGATGGAACGTCTTGTCCATGTACTCATCCTCCTTTCATGCCCCTGGGCCGGAGCCGCGGATGTTGCCCGAACGGGTACACTCCCCGGCGCGTCCTGAGACAAAAACGGTCTGCGCATTAAGGCTGGGCCAGCGGCTTCACAGCCTCCAACCGATGCAGGCCGGCGGTAAGCGTGTTATCCTGGGTCTGGATTTTTTGACAGGTGTCTATCTGTTCGCAATCGCATGGCGGCGTCCTCCTGTTGCCGCCGATGGGCATAGAAAACGGCGGTCTTGAAATCGTTGCTTCAAAACCGCCGTTTGATGGCTGTTTTCCTTTGGGGCGCGTGATTGGCCAGCCGCCGTCCGACGGTTTTTTATATGCCGTTTTCGTTGGCGTCTGAACGTCTATGATTAACTTTTATTGCGCTCTCACATCAATGCTGGCATCAATTTGCCCTATTTCCCAATTCAGTCAGCGCTTTCAGCGTGCCATCCAGGTTTTCCTTGTGCCAGTTTTTGAAGCTGCCGGCGTACATGGTGGCGTAGACGCTGGAACTCCGCAGGTCGCTCAGCTCCGCTTGCTGGGCGGTCAGGCGGATGACGTCTGACCCGGTGCGGATGGTGATGACCGTGTTGAGCATATTGTCCTCCAGCTCCACCGACTGGATGTCCCCATAGGGAAGGACCAGGGATACGTCTTTGCGCAGGTTGCCCCATGTGGTGTTGAAGGGGAGCAGGACGATTTCGTGTTCACACATCTGGAGAACATAAAATTCCAAGTTAAAAAACGCCGCAACTTGTTCGCTCGGGTTTGCCGGGGCGTATTTGACAATGATGCAGCGGTCCTCCAGAGGCTCATATCCGGCCTCCTGGATAAATTTCCTGACTTCCTTTGCCATGGTCGATACCTCCAAGCCGTTAAAGTTCATTTTGACGCGGACAGACGGGATGCAGTCGGTGTTCGATCTTGTTTCCGGTGAGGATGTTCACAGTCTTTGCCTTTGCCGGAGGCGGCGGACAAGCCGTTTTCCCGGCAAAACCTGCCGCTCATGTTCCGCATGCCGTAATATTGGTTCTCATTTCTCAAAAACTGCAAAACCACATTCGTCAGGATGGGCGCAATACACGCTTCCTCGCTGATCAGTTAATAGACTTCTCAGTATAAGCTGAAAATCTCCGCCACCTGATAAAATCATGTATTCTGCCGCAAAAAACAGCAGCAGCTGATTTGTCATCACCGCGGCCACCGCGCCCCCGCCTCCTAAAACCAATGTAGGCATAGCCGTTCCTAACAGATATTGCCACCTTTTCAGCGGTTCGAAGCAAGCGCAGTATGGGGATAACGTACTCCAAGCGATTCCGAAATCAATCGCGTGAAAACGATTTTTTGCAAAAATCGCCCAGGTCATTCCATGGATCAGCTCATGCACGATAATCAGGCCCAGAATCAGCAGAGGCAGCGCCACAGCATATCCCCAGGAAATCCCGTCCAAATTAAAACCATTCACACGATTGTAGAGCCAGAATGTTAAAGCCATAAACGGAAGCATGACGAAAAGGGAGAAATATTTTGCTTTTTGCGTATTGATCATCACATTCTTTAGCTTGTACCCCTTTTGCTGCATTTCAGAGCATAATGTTTCAAAGCAATCTCTACGCTTCCGTTCTTTTTCTGTTAATTCTCTTTTGTCCTTATCCATACTTCATTTCTCCAAATTCCAGTTTGTCTATTTTTTGGAATGCGCCTGTCCGCTTTCCGCCGCCATTTCCTCGATCCGGCTGACTGGCGCGTGCCGTTATACTGCATTCCTGGAACGGATTACCTTACGGGGGTGACGATGGGCTTGCCTTCGGCGTCCACCAGGACGCTCATTCCGCAGCCCGCAGTCAGCGTGGACGAGGCCAGCACGTAATTCACGCCGGTCTGGGTGTCCACGATGATCTTCTCCACGTTGGAGACGCCCTGGGAGTAGACCTCTACGAAACGTTCCTTTGCCATGATAGTTCCCTCCTTTCCTGTCCCGTCTGCCTGCGGACAGAAACATACCACAATGGGACCCCGGGGTGGGCAAATCTTCCTGGACGGCACAAATCGTTCCTGAACGGCAAAAACAGAGCGGGAGCCTCAAAAGCTCCCGCTCCATTTCTTCTTCAATTCCGCCTTTCCGGTTCGGGACAGCAGACACGTCCTGCCGCCCACCCGGACTTGATTTTCCTTTCCGTCCACCGCCTCAATTTTGTCCCACGCCGCCAGATAGGCCCGGTGGACCCGGACAAACCGCCCGCTCAGTTCCTTTTCCAGCTCGTTCAAGCTGCCCACGAAATCCAAACGGCTGTCCGCCGTGTGGAGATACACGTGGTGGGCCTTGGGTGCAGTCTCGAAAAACAAGATGTCGGCCAGGGGAATGTGGCGTGTTTCATCCCCGGAGCGCAGGGAGAACATCTCCGCCGGGTCGCGGCGTTCACCCAGCAGGCGGGTGTGGACCTCCTCCAGGCAGCGGGCAGCGGCAGGGCCGGTCTGTTCCCCCTCCTTCACGATGTAGTCGAAGGCCTCCAGATGGTACTGGAAGGTTTTCCAGGCCAGATCGCCGTAGCTGGTGATGTAGACCAGGGTGCCGTGGGGGTCCCGCCGCCGCAGCTCCCGGCCCAGGGTGAAGCCGTCCCAGGCGCCGTCCTTCAGATCCACGTCCAGAAAGTAGACGCCGCGCCGGCTGTCCTGCGCCGCGTCCAGCAGCTCCTGAGCGGCAGACGCGGCGCATACTACGCTCATATCGTAGTTCTCTATCAGAATTTTCCACTCCAGGGCGGTTTTGAGCTGGTGGCGGACGCTTTCTTCATCGTCACACAGATAGATTGAAATCATGCTCTTTCCTCCACCGTCAGTTCCTGGACAAACACGCCCCCCGCCCAACTGGTGGACGCGGCCGCATTGGGATAATTCGCCAAAATCCGCTGGTAGCCGGGCAGTCCCAATCCCCGGCCCTCACCTTTGGTGGAAAAGCCCTCCGCCCAGATTTTATCTGGGTCGATGGCTCCGATGTAGGGATTGGACACCCGCAGGGACAGCCCGCCCGTTTGGGACAGCAGGATGATCTCCACCCAGGGCGTCTCCGTCTCCGAAGCGGCCTCGGCGGCGTTGTCCAGCAGGATGCCCAGACAGCGGGTGAAGTCCCACACGTCCATCCCGACCCCCTCCACAGGACGAAGCGCCTCCAGACGGCAGTCGATCCCCCTCTGCCCCATGGCCGCCAGCTTGGACAGCAGGAGGCTGCGCACCTGGGGAAGGCGCACGTTGCCGATCTGGGTAGACGCCTGAATTTTCTCCCCAATGCGCCGGTCGAAGCCCGCGTCCAGCTCCGACAGAGCGGCGCGCAGTTGGTCCAGCTCGCCCTCGTCCGCCTGCTCCGACAGCCCCGCCAGCAGGTTTTTGTAGTCGTGGCGGAAGCTCCGCACCTCCTGACGGATCGCCTCCAGGTCCCGCTCGTAGAGCTGCTGCTGAGCGATAATATCCTGTTGAGCCTCCAGTTTTCGGGTGTCCTCAAGCCGCTGGGCCAGATAAATGACCAGCCCCGCCTCCAGCGCCGCCATGGCCAGCACAAGCACATAGTAGGGGATCAGATAGTCCGGCTGGACCCCCACCTGCAAAATCAGAAAGGCCTCCATAGCCGCCCCCATGGCAAAAAGGAGCAGAGCCGTCCGGCGCTGGCCGAAGTCCTCCTCCATCAGAAGACGGAACCAGTGACCGAAACGCAGACGGCACAGCAGAAAGGCGGGGGCCGGGACCATAATCAAGTTGACGGCCATCACTGCCGCGAGCGGGAGGTCACTATACAGGAGCAGGATTTGGGACAGGCAGGATGTGGCCATCTGAAACACGCCGCCCATGCACACAGCGGAAAAGGCCCGCCAAAACTCGGCCCGCCACGCCCACCGGACCCAAAGGGTGCACATCAGCAGGATGGCGAGGGTAGTCACGCAGAAGCGGGCCAATCCGTGGTCGGGGTGAAGCGCATACAGACCCGCCGCCAGCAGAGTGGCCAGCAGCGGGGAGAGCAGGAGGGCGGGCAGTTTTTTCAGCACCCTCCGCCCTCGCGTACCCATGATCACAAACAGGTAGACCGCCAGGACGGCGTGGGGGATCAGGGAACCTGTAAATGAGGTCAGGTAATCCTCCAGTGTGAACATAGCGGGCGCCTCCTTTTCTGCGGGGTATCATAATACCACATGGAGGGGATTTTGTCCACGGATAAGTCAACTCAGCAATATATCAGTTCCGCAAGAGTGATGTTCTCCGCCTGGGCCCTGCGGCAATTCATCAGCCTCACCCATGAGCGGAAAACGCCAATAGGGGTAAAATAGGGGCAGGACGCCAAAAGGGGGTGCCGCTCTATAACGGCACCCCCAATCATATCAAGGATTCAATGATGAAATTCTGCCTTACACATTAAACCGGAACATTTTAAGCCCAAATTCCATCACGTTCATGTCCTCCCGTTATGTCTCATTATTTCAGCAATCAGTGTTGTTCCGTGTTCATTATATACCATAAATTCCGCTCTGCGTCAAGGCGTTAAGGGTAAAGGTAAGGGTACAACCTGGGGCCGGACTTGTCCCAGCGGCCCCACATAGGAAATGGCGAATGGCGCTTTATTTATAGTGGCTTCTCTGTCAGGGAACGCCAAGCATTTTCCGTGTCACACTGATATTATCTATTGTAATAGAACTAAGCGTAATAAGCCAAGAGAACAGGAGAATTTATGAGTATGGACAGCAATATGGATTATGGGATTATGGAACCGGCTGTGATGGTGAAAGAGGTGGCACGACCTCATATGAAGCGTGTATATCGGAACATCGCTATGAATGACCGGGTGCAGATGTACTACTGGCGTATGGCCTATGTGGCTGTAAGAAATAAAGAGTTACCTACTGCCATGATTCGGTCGATAGGCAGACGGTCCAACCATATTGGGACTTGTAATCAATTCTGGCGGACTGTAACCTATGAAGCTAACCGGGTGAAAGTGTTAGAGGGAACCTGTCGATGTAAAGACAAGTTCTGCCATAACTGCAACCAGGCGAATAAAATGGTGCGTAAAAGCCGCTACCTTCCCCACTTGGAGCCGTTCCGGGATTCCTTGTATCATATGACGCTGACAGTACCTAACTGTTGTGGGGATGATTTGAGAGTGACAGTACACCATATGTCCCGTTGTTTTAAGAAGCTCAAAAACTATTTGGATGGAAACATAAAAGTACGGGGTATAGACCTCTTGCAATATGGATTCCAAGGCTGTATCCGCACTCTGGAAATCACCTACAAAGAGGACTGCTATCACCCGCACTTCCATGTTGTCGCCGTTTTGGGGAACGGTAACGCTTTGGAGCATAAGCATATTTTCAATGAGTTCTCCCGCTCGAAGGGCCATGAAGACAGGCTGTTCTCTGACTTTGAAATCATTATCCAGCGTATGTGGTGGCTACTGGTGAACGGGAAACGGCTCACTGCTGATAATATCCTTGGAGAAGACAGCGGCCTTGGCCGATATAGCTGTGTAGTTGATAAATGTCAGCCCGATGACCTTGAAAGCCTGTTTGGATATGTTACCAAGACGTGTTCAGAGGATAACACCCCCATGACCTATGAAAACTTCAAATGCCTGTTCCTTGCTTTGAAAGGTGTTCGCCAGATTCAGCCCTATGGGGTATTCTACGGAACTACTAAGGCACTGGACACAGCGGATTATACTGCGCAAGAGCTAAGAGACTATTTGACTTATGATGAACAGCCCGTAAGAAGAACCTATGAGCGATGGAGCAGCTTGGCCTATGACACCGAATATGTCATTCTCAAAGCCAGGTATCAGCCCCGAAAAGTTTAAAGTTTAAATTTAAACTGGGGGTATCTTTAAAAAATTTAGAAATCAGCAGATTATCCATCATCCATCTGAACGAATGGGATTTAAAGATTCTTAAAACATATTTTAAACCCATCAATTTCAGCCATATGGCTTTGAATGGTCGAATTTAAGCCGATTTTAAAGAATTTAGGGTTGATACGGAAAACGGCTTAGAATGCGTTATACGGTGCGCCTACCCTCTGTTGAGTAATTTCCCAGGAGGAGCGGGAAACGTGCCGTAGCGGTGATTTCTGGACAGCAGAAGGGGGCGTTCCCGCTCGACAGCGGGGCCGTCCCCCTCACCATCTCAAAATCAAGATTGTTCGTCCAGATAGCCGAACATGAGCTTGACCATGTTTACCGCAAGAGCCTTTTCATCCTCAGTCCTGCCGTTCATGAGCTGGCTCCATAGGCGGTACTGTCCATCGTCTCCCGGAACTACGGAATCAGAAAGAAGATAGTCAACCGATACCCCCAGCCGATTGACCACGGCTATCAGGTTATCCAGCGTCAGACTGCGTTCTCCCCGTTCAATCTGGCCTATGTAGGCCGTGGAGAGGTTCACGTCCTCTGCCAGCTTTTCCTGTGTGAGATTCAGCTTTAACCGTTCCTCACGAATCCGCTTTCCCAATGCCTGATGTTCCATGTGGTATCCTCCAACGCTGATAGTATATGCAAATGATACTAATTGCATAGGCGGTCTGTAATCCACAGGGTGCATTATTAACTTATGCTCTGTGTTGCTTTTTCCTCTGCTATGTGCTAAAATGTCGGCATATAGCAAAAGGAGGCGCAACTATGAATGTAATTCTCAGCAGAAAAGGCATGGACAGCCGCTCTGGTGGAATCCCCAGCCCTATCCTCCCGGATGGTACGCTGCTGTCCTTCCCCATCCCGGACGGCACGAGCGGGAAACCCTATGCGGATTTGACCTACAAGGGCCAGAGCTTACAGGAAATCATTCGCCAGGTCAGCCCCCGGTTTGACTTCATCAAAAATGAGACTTGCCACCTTGACCCGGATATATACAATGGCTTGGGCGGCAGAGGGAACAGTTGGAAACCGGCCTATGGACAGTGTGACGCCTCTGCCACCCACTTGGACAAGATGGGCGTTGGGGTTGGTGATGTGTTCCTGTTCTATGGAATGTACCGCCAGACGGAGTACCGAGAGGATGGCACGTTGCAATATACCCGTGGCGCTCCCATCCTACATATCATCTACGGTTATATGAAGGTTGGGGAAATCCTGCGTGACCCCGTGGAGATCAAAGCCCGCTGTCCCCAGCACCCCCACGCCTTTAATGCGGAGCGGGGCAACAACCGGCTCTATATCCCGGACGCATACGGCACGTTCCGCTATGATGATAAACTGGTGCTGACAAAGAAGGGGCAGGACAGTCGGCGGCTGTGGGCCCTGCCGCCCTTCTTTGCGGAGAATGGTATATCCATCTCTTGGCAGGGTGACAACAGGCCGGTTTTGAAGGATGGCTATGCGGAATTGAACTCCGTTTGCCGGGGGCAGGAATTTGTCATTACCACGTCAACCGCCGAGCTTCAACAAAAATTGTTGGACTGGGTGGAGAGTGTGATTGTATAGGAGGCGTTGAATGAAAGTAATTCATGCGTTGTTCGCTGATGAATGCGGGTGCATCTATTGTAAAAAGCTCAATGCGATTATCCAGCTTGTGGAACTGAGAACGCCCTGCCTCCACTGTGAGAAATGGCGTGGGACGATCCAAGGCGAGGGCTGTGAATGTGAATGGGATGATTTTGATTTCAAGGCCGCTGTCTGCGTCTATGACCACGTTGCGGAGTATGACCGGGTAAACAGCTTCAAGACTACTCCCCAGCAGGAAAAGCTGAAAATCTGGCAGGAAAAGAATGAGGTTGCTAAAAGGCAGTACAACATTCGGAGATGGGGGTAGTTTCATGGCAATAGACTATGATGATTTCAATCCTTGTCCGGTGGAAGTGATGTTCGCTATGAGTGAGGAACAGGCCCAGTGGGAAGGTGGCAGACGGTGCATATATCCAGAGTTTCCAGACAGCAAGCGGATATACTTTGCTATGGATAAACTTGATGATTCTCTATGTATTAGCAAAAGAATTGGATGGGAGCGGGAGATATGTGTCCGCAAACTTGATATTCCTCGCATTATGGACTTTTGGTACCCGGATGGAACCGGGGCATGGGACTACAAACGCTTGATTGACCCGATTGACGGCGATTGGGTCTGGATTGTCGGATTTGGAGATTAGCAACACATACAAAAAGCGACAGCCTCAGCCTTGTTACAGGCTGGGGCTGTTTCCATTTGATTAAAGTTTAACTATCTTGATATATCCCGGCAAAATCTCCTATTTTCATGTTTAGCACACTGTTAGGGACACAATAAAATTTGTGGTCCAGCTGTTCAGGGACAAGATGAAGGTCTCTATGTTGTTTGAACCATCTATACTGCAAAGGGTGAAGGCATGGTTTTAATACTCCTGCCCGAATCAGCCTGCTAAAAAACACTTGCTTATATCGGTCAACGTGTTGTTCGGTCTCACACATTCTGTCATAAATCATGGTGCAGTCTAAAAAGAAATCTTTCTTGAAAATATAGCCAAATGTTCTGGAACCTAAAACTTCATTTTCATCATCAACGCCATAAGGAATAGCCAGCCTTGCCTTGTGTGTCCCGTCTGCGCAAGCTGTTATCAAATAGCTTTCCCTAAGCATAGAACATACAGTATTTACAAACTCCTGCGCACTTTTCATTTGGGAATTAAGGTAATTCAAAGAATATATATACTTCAGCTTCCACCTTGCGTTCTCAATGCTTCTTCTATCACGTAATGGCAACCTGATAAAATCGAAAAGATAATCTTCAAACATAAATCGGCCTCCTTTTAATTTTCCGCTTGTCGTTGTTGAGCCAGTCAAGAAATGCGTCCTTGGAAACCACCATGCGTTTTCCGATGAAGATGGTAGGAAAATCCACTGAGTTCATCAGCTCATAGGTTTTCCCTTTGGAGATTCCCAGAATGGCTTGAACGTCTTTTGCTTGTAGGACAATTGGTAGTGGTGCTTGGGAAGTATACGCTGTCATGCTTTCGCTCCTCTCTATACCTCGGCAAAAATTTGCCGAAGTATTATTTATGCTTGACATTGTATCAGGATTGTGATAATATGTCAATTGGAGAATTTGGATAAAATATTATTTCCACTAGACTAATGGGCAAATCGGTAGTATAATAGTAGTAACAGCGTGCCACGCCATATGGAGGTGCATTTTTATGGGCAATATCAACAAAGAACAGTTAGCGGTCACGATAGGAAGGAGGCTAAAGGAACTCCGCACAGCTCAGACGGACGTAGGCCAAAGCGAAATAGCTGAGGAACTTGGCCTAAAGAAGCAGACTATAAGTGGCTATGAGAACGGCAGATTCATCCCAGACATTACAGTCCTGATTGCTTTTGCAGAGAGGTATTCATGCAGTGTAGACTACCTTCTTGGATTGGATGATAACTCATGTAAGGAGCAGGCCAATTACTCAGAGAATCCGGTTGTAGGGGATTTGCTTGATTCGCTGAGTAGAATTACAGGTGATGAGCAGGATTTTTTAGCGGGCTCTTTTGCGGAGATGGTAGGAGAATTAGCTATCCTTGACGGGCACCCAAAACGGAAAGAACTCATTGAATGTATAGGTGAGCTAATCGCCGTGTTGACTGAATATATAGGCAAGACCAAAAGTGTCAGTAAACGGTTGTCTGAGCAATCGGGAGACAACTCCCTGACAGCAGAAAATGTTGCGGTAGAATGGGCACGATTCAATGACTTTGAACGTATGGCAAAATCAACAATAGATGATATTGCACGAATGGGGCTTGAAACGCTGATTTCCTTTTCCACAAATGCAAAGAAGGTATTGCGTATCAGAACCGAATGGAAGCCCAAGAAAATAAAGGAGGTGATTCTGCATGGCAAAGAAACGAGGACAAAATGAAGGCTCCATCCGTAAACGCCCGGATGGAACCTGGGAGGCCCGTGTTACTATCGGTATTATGGCTGACGGTAAACAGAAACAAAAATCCCTCTATGGCAAGACCCGGCAGGAGGTCAGCGCCAAAATGACCGACCTGCTGAACAATCTCCAGAAGGGGCTTATCACCAATCCCACTGAAATGACCCTCAGCGAGTGGTTGGACTTCTATATGCTGGAATATAAAAAGAAGTTTGTGAAACCAGCCACTTATAACAACTACACAATAAAGGTAACGAACCACATCAAACCGGCTATTGGGCATTATAAGCTCAAAGCATTGCGGCAAGACATCATCCAGAAGTTTATCAATAGCCTGTCAGACAAAGGGTTGGCTCCTGCCACGGTAGAGGCTATATTCAAGCTCCTGCACAATGCGTTGGAAACTGCGGTGGACGATGGCCTGATTGTCAGGAACGTGGCGAACCGGGTACGGCTCCCCAAGGTGTCAAAGCCCAAAATCGAAGCGTTTACCGTGGACCAGCAGAGGGCATTCGAGGAAAAGGCCAAAGAAACCTACATGGGCGATATGTATATCTTTGACCTTTGTACTGGTATGCGGCTGGGGGAACTGCTGGGATTGAAATGGGGTGACATTGATTTTGAGGGGAACCAGCTTCATATCAAGAGAACCATCTTCAAAGCGAAAGACCCGGACGACCCGAAAGATAGCTGGCATTTGGATTTTGGCCCTCCCAAGACCCCAGCCAGTGAACGGACTATCCCGCTCCACCAGACAGCGATAAGATTATTGGCAGATGTTTTTGAGCAGCAGGAGATAAACAAGGCCGCCGCTGGAGCTGCCTATGAGGACAATGACCTTGTATTCTGCACTAAGCTGGGCCGTCCCCAAGCCCCCATCAATATGCGCCGCACCTTCTATCGAATCTGTGACAAGGCCGGTATCAGCGGCTTTTCCCCTCATTGTCTGCGTCACACCTTTGCCACCAGAGGGGTTGACGCAAAGGTGGATGTCCGGGTCATGCAGAGCTTTCTTGGACACGCCAACATCCAGGAGACAGTAAACACCTACACGCACATTCAAGCTGACACCGCCCGGAGCCAAATGGACTTGCTGGCAAACGTGGTGAATTACTGAGCGAAAAAATCCCGGTAAGGGTAGGGTAAGGGTAAAACGCCAAAAGGAGCCACCGCATAAAAGCGGCGGCTCCCAGTATTTCCAAGGGTTTGATGGACGAAAAGGGCGTTACACATTAAACCGGAACAGGATAATATCCCCGTCCTGCACCACGTAGTCTTTGCCCTCGGAGCGGATGAGCCCCTTCTCCCGGGCGGCGGCCATGGAGCCGCAGGCTTTCAGATCCTCAAAGGCCACCGTCTCCGCCCGAATGAAGCCCCGCTCGAAGTCGGTATGGATCTTCCCCGCCGCCTGAGGGGCCTTGGTGCCCCGGGTGATGGTCCAGGCCCGGCACTCGTCCTCGCCGCTGGTGAGGAAGGAGATGAGCCCCAGCAGGGTGTAGCTGGCGCGGATGAGCCGGTCCAGGCCGGACTCGGCAATGCCCAGATCCTCCAGGAACATGGCTTTTTCCTCGGCGGGCAGCTCGGCGATCTCCGCCTCCAGCTTGGCGCAGACGGGGATCACCTGGGCCCCTTCGGCGGCGGCCCGCTCCGCCACCTGCCCGTAATAGGACACCGCGGAGGGGTCGGCGAAGCCGTCCTCATCCAGGTTGGCGGCGTAAATGACCGGCTTGAGGGACAGCAGCTCGCTGGTGGCGATCAGGGCCCCGTCCTCCTCGTCCACCTGGCCGAGGTAGGAGCGGGCGGATTTGCCGTCGTTGAGCCAGTCCCGCAGGCCCTCGAACACCTCCGCCTCGTGGTTGAACTTCTTATCCGCCTTGGCCGCCTTCCGGGCCTTGTCGATGCGGCGGTCGGCCATCTCCACGTCGGCCATGATGAGCTCCAGGTCGATGATATCCATATCCCGAATCGGATCGGTGGAGCCCTCCACATGGATGACGTTTTCGTCGTCGAAGCAGCGCACCACGTGGACGATGGCGGCGCACTCCCGGATATTGGCCAGGAACTTGTTGCCCAGCCCCTCCCCGCGGGAGGCCCCCTTCACCAGTCCGGCAATGTCCACGAACTCCACCACGGCGGGGGTGGTTTTCTTTGGATGGTAGAAACCGCTGAGCCAGTCCAGGCGGCTGTCCGGCACGGCTACGGTGCCCACGTTGGGGTCGATGGTACAGAAGGGATAGTTGGCGCTCTCCGCGCCGGCGTTGGTGATGGCGTTGAACAGGGTGGATTTGCCCACGTTGGGAAGGCCCACAATTCCTAATTTCATTTCTTTCCACAACTCCTTTATTTTCAACGGTTTCCAGCGTTTTGCTATGCCTCCGTACGCCATTTTTACGCCATTTTTTCATTGAGTTTTGGCGTAGACCGCACTGAACTGCTGAACGGCGTTCACCAGCGACTCGTTGGTAACATGGACATAGCGATCCATCGTTGTCTTTATACTCGCATGACCCAGAAGCTGCTGAAGCACCTTCGGCTGTATCCCAGCCTCAATTGCGCGGGTAGCATAAGTGTGTCTCAGCGCGTGCATACAGAAACGCTTGATACCAGCCTCGTCACACAGTTTGTAAAGATGTGTATCATATGAGCTGTTTTTTGCGGGTTCACCGGTTCTCCAATTTACAAAAACCAAATCGTGCATAACAAGGCATTTAGTTTGTCCGGTCCGCCTATCAATGTACTCTAAGACCTGCGACAATGTATCTGATTCTTTCCGCAATTCACGTTCATCGTAACAATCTTTCAAAATTTGATATGCACGGTCAGTCAATGGGATTGTCCGATAACTTTTTTCGGTTTTTGGGGGACCTGCGCGCCAGTATCCTTGCTTATGCCGATATTCCAACGATTTACTGACGGTCAGCGTATGCTTTTTCCAGTCGATGGAGTCCCACGTCAAACCGATCAGCTCAGCCGTACGAAGTCCTGTCTCCAAAAGGAGAGCGTACTGACGATAATTGTGCGACCGTTTTGCTGCTTCTAAAAACTTTTGCTGCTCAGCAACCGTTAAGAACTTGATATCATCTACAGCACGAACAGGTTTTGTATATCGCACCCCATCCATAGGGTGTTTAGAAATGATGTCGTTCATTACAGCTGCCCTAAACATAGTCCCCATCGCGATATAGGTCTGCCGAATCGTTGAACCAGCATAACTCGTTTCCATACGATTCAAGACAGCTTTGCAGTGCATTGGTTTTACATCAGAAATGCGCATTTTCTCTACGACGGCTTGGATGTTGTGCTTGTATCGTTCTTCATAATTCCTCTTAGTATTGGGAGAAAGGTCGCAAATCAAATTATTCATCCAATAATCAAACCACTCGTCAACCGTCATTTCAGATGTTGTTACCACAATGCCATGTCTATCTTCGTATTTTGCGTCCGCAAGCCAGTTTCGTGCTTCTGGTAGTGTTTCAAAATACTTTTCTTGGCGAGTTCCGTTCTTGGCACAATACCGTGCCGAATATTTCCCATCCTTTCTTTGGTAGATACCTTTACCACACTCTCTACCTTTCAGATTTTTGCCCACTTCTATCTGAACTCCTTCCGTTTTCAGACGAAATAGAGCCCAACACGTATTGCATTATAGCATAGGACTCCATAATTCTCAATAGCAATTCGGCAGTTATATCACGATTGTCTCCCGAATATATTTCTCAAATTCACGACGTTTGACCAGCTTACGTGTCCCTACAAAAAGCACGAAGGGACAATTGGGCTGTTTCAGCATGAGCTCAATTTTATTGATGCCGATATTGCTGTATTCAGCTGCCTCTTTGATTGTCAGCGTCATTTTTTGGTAAATTGGCACTCTTTCTTCCACTTTAGTGCTCCTTTCACTTTTGTAATAATCTGGACTAACGTAGCAATTTACATGATTGTGTATATGGTCCATCCCGGCCCACTTCCTGCGCTCTCGTTCAGACCGCGTATTGTCAGGCCGCGCTATGCGACGATTATGCGGTGGGTGCGCGTGATGCGTACTGTCCGCCGCTCCTGTATGACTGCCGGGACAGGGTATGGGCTTTCGCCATTTGTCAAGGTGCGGCTGAACATGGGGTTCTGTATAATAAATAGGGACGACCCTCCCAAACGATACAGGTTTCCAAAATTTTTTATATAAAAGATTTTGAGCTTCAAGATATAGTGTATATGCATCGACAGACACAAAATATTGTGGCATCATCGACCTGTTATTGATTCTATGTGCGTTTCCTCTTTTCAAGAGGGCAGGCCGTCTGTCGGCCTGGGAGCGATCAGTTTCGCATTGCACACGTTTACAGGCGCGCCGGCCCTGCGGAACAGCGGGGTGAGACCACGGCGGTACGCCTGGGGTTTGTACGCATCGTCAACGGGATTGCCATGCCCATTCAGGCGGCATCCGTTGGCGGTTTTCAATTTAACAGGGGAACTTTCCCCACGCATTAAGCGAGAATGACCGAGGTTTACCCACGGGTAAATCAGACCTGGCATAGCCAGCATCAGCCATTCTCGCTTTTTTGTTGCCCAAACGCCGAAAGGCTTTGAGGATATATCAAAAAAGTGAAAGGAGCGCAGTCAATGAAGTATCACGCAGTTTGGAAGCCAGGAGGCTATCCCCGCCGTGGGATGGCCTCCATGAAGTCGAAACGCAGACAGGCCCAGGCCCTCAAACCCAGGGGGGCCGTTCTCATGAAGGAGGTGGAGACCCTTGGCGCAAACCAAAAGAAGGCCGCCTAATGTGTTGACGCCCACCGACGGTCTCAGCCGTGAGGAATGGCTGGAGTTCCGCCGCAAAGGTATCGGCGGCAGTGACGCGGCAGCCGTGCTGGGCATCTCGCCCTTCCGCACTGGGGTGGACCTGTACTACGACAAGCTGGGCCTCCCCGTGGAGGACAATGAGGGAAACTGGGTGGCCATGGAAGTGGGCACCCTGCTGGAAGATCTGGTGGCCCGCATCTTCGCCAAAAAGACCGGCCTGAAGGTCTGCCCCATGCCGGCCATGTTCCAGCACCCGGATCATCCCTGGATGCTGGCCGATATCGACCGACTGGTGACGCTGCCGGACGGCAGTACGGCCATCCTGGAGTGCAAGACCACCAATTACAATGCCCGGGACAAGTGGGAGTATGATGGCAAGCCCATCGTGCCCCCGTACTACGAGGCCCAGGGGAAGCATTATATGGCGGTGCTGGATCTGGACTATGTCTACTATTGCTGTTTTTACGGCAATAACGAGGATGAGGTCATCATCCGCAGAATCGACCGGGACAAGGACTATGAGTCCGAACTGATTGCGCTGGAGGAAAACTTCTGGATAAACCACGTCCAAGCAAAAGTGCCGCCCCCCTATGTGGAGCGGGACGGCGAACTCATTCTGGACAGTCTGCGCCGCTGTCTCGGCCCATCCTACAAGGACGCTCCTCCAGTAGCACTCACCCAGGCCCAATCGACCAAGGTGCTTCGTTACCAGGAACTCCAGGTGGAAAAAAGCGTTCTGAACGCCGAGGTGAAAAAGCTGGGTGATGAAATGGAGCACTTGAAAGCCCTCATTGTGGCCGACATGGGCGGAGGGTACTCCGCTGTTTATGAGGAAGCCAACGGCAGCTACACCGTCACCTACAATCCAAGCCGGCGGGAGGGGATATCCAAAGACAACCTGCTCCGGCTGAAAGTAAATCATCCGGATATCTATGCGGAGTATGTCTCGGTATCGGAAAACAGACGGTTCCATGTAAAATATGCCGCTGCAAAGGCGGCGTAGGAGGGATATGTTATGAGCATTGTCGCGGCGTATGATAAGACGCTGTTCTGCAACGAGGCCAGCAAATACTGTGTCCTGCGTCTGAAAACGGCGGACCCCATGATTCCGGAGGATGCCCGGGACAAGTACAAATTCAGCGACCATCTCATCCGCTTCGTGGCCGTGGGCTACGACCTGCCCCGGACCAGCGCCATCAAGATGGAGCTGGAGGGCAGCTGGGTGGATGGCAAATACGGCAAGCAGTTCCAGGTGAGCGTGTGGCGTGAGCAGGTGCCGCCCACTATTGAGGGCATCCTGGGCTATCTGTCCTCCGGGCTGTTGAAGGGCATCGGCCCCAAGACCGCCGGGGAGATCGTCCAGCGGTTCGGCACGGACTCCCTCAACGTCATCGAGCACCACCCGGAGAGATTGCTGGAGGTCAAGGGCATCACAGAGGAAAAGCTGGAGGAGATCAAGGCGGGTTACGCTGAGAGCACCGCCGTCCGCGACCTGATGACTGTGCTTTCCCCCTTCAAGCTGACCCCCAAGACAGCGATGAAGATCTACGAGCACTTCGGCCCGGAGGGTGCGGCCCTGCTGCGCCAGAGCTTCTATCAGCTGTGCCAGATCCCCGGGTTTGGTTTCAAGCGGGTGGACGCCATCGTGCAGAAGTCCGGCGGCGACCTCCACGACCCCATGCGGGTACAGGGGGCGCTGTTCTATGCCCTGGAAAAATCCCGGACGGAGCGGGGTCACCTCTACATGGAGGCGGAAAACCTGCTGGGCGAGACCCTGGCGATGCTGAATGAGCCCATTCCCCAGGCCGATATGCGGGTCAAACGGGAGGAGGCCGCCCAGGAGCTGGTGGCGGCCATCAAAGCCAACGTGGTGGTGTCCAAGAAGGGCAACATCTATCTGCCCCATGTGTTCAATCAGGAGAGCGAAACCGCCCGCAAGGTGGTGGAAATGCTGCTGGAAACGCCGGAGCCTGTTCTGTTGGCCCCGGTGATGGAGCGCATCAAGGGCAAGCTAGGCATCAGCCTCTCCCCCAGGCAGTACGAGGGGGTGGAGATGGCCTTCCGGCACAACCTGTCCATCATCACTGGTGGCCCCGGAACCGGCAAGAGCGCCATTTTGAAAGCGGTGATCGAGGCGTACCGGGTGCTGTACCCAGGCAATACCATCGCCCTGGGCGCACCCACCGGAAAAGCCAGCCGCCGCATGGCGGAGACCACCGGGATCGAGAACGCCCAGACCCTCCACAGCCTGCTGGGCCTCCATGGGGAGGACGCCGGGTGGCAGGAGAAGCGGGAGCTGAAGGCTGACTTTCTCATTGTGGACGAGGCCTCCATGGTGGATATGTGGCTGGCCTACCAGCTGTTCTCCCGGCTGAAGAAGGGGACGAAGCTGCTGATCGTAGGCGACGCCGACCAGCTGGAGAGCGTGGGCGCGGGCAGTGTGTTCCGGGAGCTCATCCAGAGCGGCCTGGTGCCGGTGACGGTGCTGGACCAGATTTTCCGTCAGGCAGAAGACAGCCTCATTGCCTATAACGCCAAGTACATCAAGGAGGGCAGCGGAAATCTGCGCTATGGCCGGGACTTTACCTATACCGAGGCATTGTCCCAGGAGGAAACGGCGGCGCTGATCCGGGTGCTCTACCGGGGTGCGCTGCTGCACACCCCCATGGAGCAGGTGCAGATCTTGACGCCCTACCGGTCCACCGGGGACACCTCCGCCAATCATCTGAACGCGGCCATCCAGGAGGAGGTCAACCCGCCGGATATCAGCAAACCCGAGTTGTCCAACGGCGGGCGTCTGTTCCGTCTGGGGGACCGGGTGATGCAGGTGAAAAATGACTACGACGTTGCACTGTATGACCAGGACGGCGAACAGATCGCCGCCGGTGTGTTCAACGGCGAGGTGGGCATCGTGTCCAACATCCAGCCGGGCACGCTCACCGTCAATTTTGACGGACGCTATGCGGACTATCCGCTGGAGAGCCTGGGCGAGCTGGAGCTGGCCTACGCCACTACCATCCACAAATCCCAGGGCAGCGAGTATGACACGGTGATCATCCCCATGCTCCCGGCCCATAAGATTTTGCTGTCCAGGAATCTGTTCTACACAGCCATTACTCGCGCCAAGCGGCGGGTGATCCTGGTGGGATTGAAGCAGGCCATCTACATGGCTGTGGGAAAGTGCGGTACAGGCAAACGCAATACCCTGCTGGGGGAGCGCATTCGGCTGTACCACCAGGCGCTGACCCGCAAAAACATCCCCACCAACGGGGAGCAGCTGAAAAATGCCAGTTAAAAAGTGGGATGACGTGTAAGAAAACGCACGGTCATCTCCTATTTATTATGTGAAGGGAGTTTACACAATGAACAGTGAAAACAACACGACGCAGGAGGCTGCCCGCACGGTTCGGGTGCCGCAGAGGGTGCCGGGCTTTGACCCCATGAAGTTTGCCCGGGAAGTGGTGAACAAGGCCGGGGAAAAGGTACTGACGCTGGATCTGAAGCACAAGAAAGCCTGGTTCCGCCTGGCCTGTCCCAACGGCGGGGTGGTGCTGAATCCCCTGCGGGTCACCGACCAGATGGCCATTTTCGAGGCGCGGCTGTTTGCCGACACCGACGACCGCAACCCTCTGGCCAGCTTTACCGCCACCCGGTCCGCTGAAAAGACCACCGGGAAGCAGTATGTCATCGCCGCCCAGGACGCCGCGCTGAACGAGGCCTGGACAACGCCGGGTTCTGTCTCCCGGTGATCCCCATGCCGGACGTCGGAAAACAGGAAGCGGCGGCTCCGGCTACCCAGACGGAAGCTGTTCCGAAAGCGGCGGACAGCGGCCAGCCCACAAAGGCGCCGCCTGTAGCCGCTCCCCAGCAGGCTGCCAAGCCTGCTATGAAAGCGGAGAAGAATGTCCAGGCTGCGCAGCCAGCGCCGAAAGCGGCCCCGCCTGCGTCGAAGTTCAAACCTGTGACTGAAACCGCGCCGCGTCCGGCCCCTGTCGGCCCGCCGCCCCATGGGCCGGGGGTACTGGCCTCCTCCACTGGGGGCGCTCAGACCCGCGGCGATGCCGGCAGCAAGCCTGCCGGTGCGCCTGTGGTGGATATCTCTACCGCCAAATCGGCGGAGAAAGCCCAGCCTGCTGCCCAGCAGGAACAGGCAGGTGCGGCGGTTCAGACCGCAGCGGAGAGTGCTACCGCCCAAGACACTTCGGCCCCTGTCAATGAGGGGATTGCACCGGTCACCTATACCGCGGACATGACGGTGGAGGAAATCCGCCAGCATATGACGCTGGAGCAGGCCAAGGCCATCAAGGTGGAAGGCGGCACCTGCAAAGGCTGGACGCTGGAACAGGTGGCTGCCGACCGGCCCTCCAGTCTCAAATGGCTGAGATACACCGCCCCATTTGCGGACAACGTGCTGAAAGCGGCGGCTGATATCCTCCTGAACAGTTTGGAACTGAAAAAGGCCGGGTAAAACTACCCACCGGCCAACGATGAAAGGAGCTGGCCTCCGTGGCAAACGGCTCGGATTTCCCTTTTAGCATCATGGACGTGGCCGACCGCCTCCGCCTGAACATCAGGCGGAGGGGCGGCTCCCGTGTGGTCTATGCCGACTGCCCCATTTGCGGCGACCGCCGGGGCAAGTTGGGCCTGTACCCGGAGATCAATACTTGGCGCTGTTATCACTGTGGTGAACACGGCGGGATGCTGGTGCTGTATGGAGCGGTGCACGGCGTCAGCAATTCGGACGCCTACCGGGAGATTTGCGCGGCTCTGGAGGTTGGCACTCCTGGGCGGGAGTACACGCTGGCGGCCAAAACGGTCCCGGCCCCAGAAGCCGACCAGCCCCAGCGGGCCAGCCCCCAGGACATCCACAGGACGCTGACGGCGCTGCTGGCCATGCTGATCCTCTCGTGGAACTGTATGACGGGGACAACCGGGAGTTCTTCTACTGTGATAGCGCCGGGTTTGCTCTTGTGCGCTTTGACGCGGAGCAGGCCAAACCCATGCGGGATGTGGATGAGGATAGAGATAGAGAAAGAGAGAGAGTTAGAAAAGGGACACGCCGCCCCCGCCGTTTTGGGCCGGTATCAGAATGTTATTTTGTCGAAACGGGAGTTGAACGAACTGCAAAGCGACTTCCCCACCGTCTGTCAGGAGTACATCGAGCGGTTATCCGAGTACATGGCCTCCACGGGCAGGACGTACAAAAGCCACGCCGCTACCATTCGCCGCTGGATAGCGGATGACCGCCGCAAGGCCGCTCCCCCTGCCCGTGATCGGGATTACACTGTGAAGGACGGTGACACCGTATGACGGAGATCCGCGAGGACGAATACCTTGACCCCGCTGACGGTCTTATCCATTGCCGCAAGTGCAGAGGCCCCCGTCAGGCGGTCATTCCCGACCCGTTCAAGGGTGGCAGCTTCAAACCCCGCTGCGTCTGCCCCTGCCAGCAAGAGGCAGAGCGCCGCCGGAAGGAGGCCGAGGAACGCCGCCAGCGTATGGAGCGCATCAGACGGCGTAAGGCCCAGGGACTGCAAGACCGTTACCTCTACGGCTACACCTTTGCCAACGACAACGGCGAGAACCCGGTTATTGCGAAAGCACACGCATACGTTGACCACTGGCCCCAGGCGTTCAAGAGGAACATCGGACTGTTGCTGTTCGGTGACGTTGGGACTGGAAAATCCTTCGCGGCCGGGTGCATCGCCAATGCTCTACTCGACCAGGACGTACCTGTACTCATGACCAACTTCCCCACCATCCTGGCCCGCCTGTGCGGGGCGTTCGGTGAGGACAGGACGGACTTTCTGGACAGCCTGGGAGACTATGACCTCCTGATTATAGACGACCTGGGCGCAGAGCGCAACACCGAGTATGCCCTTGAGCAGATGTTTTCCATCATCGACAGCCGCTACCGCTGCAACAAGCCGCTGATCGTGACCACGAATCTGAAGCTGGATGAATTGAAGCGCCCGCCCGACCTCGCTCACGCTCGTATCTATGACCGAATTTTAGAACGCTGCGCCCCCATTCTCTTTGCCGGAAAGAACTTCCGGGAGGACAACGCCGCCAGCACCAAGGCGGCGGCGCGGCAGATCATCACATCAACTGCGGTCAGCCATAGGCAGACCGCCACCGAGAAAGGAGAACTATGAGCAACGAAACCAGCACCACCGAGACGATCACCTTCCCCAAGGCCACACCGCAGACCCCGCCCGCGCTGGTGAAAAAAATCGGTAAGACCACCTACCGGGTGTGGGCGCATTTTAGCACCACCAGCACCGAGACGATGGAGGATAAAATCAAACGGTTACTCCGCGAGGAAGTCCGTCAGGCGATGGAAAACGAGTGAAAGCACAGACAGGCCGGGAGCTGCAACAGGTTCCCGGCCATTTTCACCGCCATTCTATGAACATTTTGTAAACATGATGAAAAAGTCCTTGACAACAAGCAACAGGCAAAACCGCAAAATCCATCCTTCTGTCCGCCGCCGTCCGGCTGTCCGCGTTCATCCTTCCGCAGATCGTAAACATCACCTGCCGGGACGATATGGAGCTGGGCATGATGGGCGACAGGAAACAGGCCGTGTTCGCCGTCATTCCCGATAACGACGGCACGTTCAACTACTTAGTGGGGATGCTCTACACCTGCGCGTTCCAGGCCCTTTACTACCAGGCGGACAAGGTTCACCAAGGCGGCCTGCCCGTCCCCGTTCGGCTGATGATGGACGAGTTCTGCAATGTCTCCCTGCCGGACGACTTCGGCAAGCTCCAGGCCACAATGCGCTCCCGCAACATCATGTCCACCATCGTGCTCCAAAACATTTCCGCTTTGAAAGCCCTATTCCGCGATGACTGGGAGGGCCTCATGGGCAACGCCGACACCCTGCTGTACCTGGGCGGGAATGAAATTTCAACCCACAAATACATTTCCGAGCTGCTGGGAAAGGAAACCATCGTGACCCAAAACCACAGCCAGAGCAAGGGGCGCAACGGTTCATTCAGCATCAGCACCCAGCAGGCGGGCCGCGAGCTGTTGACCCCCGACGAGGTTCGGACGCTGGACAATGACTACGCCCTTTTGTTCATTCGAGGGGAAAAGCCCGTGATGGACCGAAAGTACGACATTTTGAAGCACCCCAATCTCAAGCGCACCGAGGACGGCGGGGCCGCACCCTATGTCCACCGCCCCGGCCTGTCCTTTGCCCTGGCCGATCTGTCTATGCCCTTCCATGGGCTGGACGATATTGAAATCATTGAATGAAAGGTTGGATTACATCATGAACAAGAAAAACACCAAGCCAGACACCCTCACCCAGCGGCAGACCCGTCGCGCCCGCCGCCTCTACTTCACCAGCGCCCTGGCCGTGGCCCTGTGCGCCGCCCTCACCGTTCCGGCCTTCGCCACCCCTGGGGGCGGCGGCGACCCGCTCACCATCGTAAACAATTTGAGTGATTTTATTTTCTCCTGTATCAAGGCCATCGGCGTGATCATCCTGGGCTGGGGCATTGTCCAGCTCGGCATGAGCATCCAGTCCCATGATGCCAGCCAGCGCAGCCAAGGTATGCTGTGCGTGTTCGGCGGGTTGATCATCGCGTTCAGCAAGGAAATCCTCTCCGCCATCGGCGCTGTGTAAACCCAATGGGGCGGGCCATCCGGCCCGCCCCTTAATCTGCCTCAATTTGAGGTAAGTTTTGGAGGTGAACGACCTTTTGAGCGATAACTGGATCGTAGGAAATTTACAGTCCGCATTCAACACCTGGAACGGCAAGCTGACGGAAATATGGTCCTTGGTGACAACCTCCCCTGAAACCTTCCGAGGCGGCGCCATCTGGACCGCCATCGTCAATATCAACGACGCGCTGAAAGCCGTGGCCTACGGCCTGCTGGTGCTGTTCTTCGCCATGGGCATCTTTCAAAGCGCCGCCAGCTTCAAGGACTTCCAGCGCCCGGAGTTTGCCCTGCGGCACTTCATCCGCTTTGTGGCGGCAAAGGTGGCTGTCAGCAGCGCCATGGAGATTATGACAGCGGTGTACGCCGTATGCGGCGGGGTAGTCCAGTCCGTCATGGGCAGCATGGGCGGCATGACCGCCGCCAGCGTGTCCGTTCCCCAGGAGATGGTGAATACCATTGAGAGCGTGGGCTTTCTGGAGAGCATCCCCCTGTGGCTGGTGACGGTGCTGGGCAGCCTGTTTATCACGGTGCTGTCCTTCATCCTGATCATGACCGTGTACGGGCGCTTTTTCCGGCTCTATATGTATACTGCCCTGGCCCCGCTCCCCCTGGCCTCCTTCGCCGGGGAGGGCACCAGCTTTGCTGGGAAAGCCTTTTTGAAATCCTATATCGGAGTATGTCTGGAAGGGGCGGTGATCGTGCTGGCCTGCCTGATTTTCAGCGCCTTTGCGTCCACCAGCACCCCGGCCCTGGACACGTCCCTGTCCGCCGTCACCATGAGCTGGCAGTATGTGGCCGAAACCATTTTTAACATGATGGTCCTGGTAGGGCTGGTGAAGGGGGCCGAGCGCATTATCAAGGAGATGCTGGGCTTATAATAAAGCGGTGGCGATATGTTTACTCATATCGCCACCGTGTTAAATCAATCCTTAACAGTAAGTTCACTGTCCAGAAGGCCACGTTTTCCAAAAGTTTCTATTTTGGTCTCAGGATAACCAAAAGAATCAATATGCTGGGTATTTTCACAAGGCTTATAACAATAAATTAATGCTGCTTCTGCTTGCTTACGAAGCCTTTCATTCTCAATTTTAGCATAAGAATAACACAGCTTTTCGCCTTTTCTCAAATGCTTTTTCCAATCGTTTAACCGCTCGTGGTTTGATAGTCTACCACATATGTCATCAGCTTCTCCAATGTAAAGCAGTTTATTTAGTGAAACCTTATCGGTATTTATGTTGTAAGTACAACGATAGACACAATAAATACCAGCATACTTGTCAATTCCATCTCGGTCCTCATCTAACATATATCCGTCAAACGTGAGCTCTATTGTTTTTACATCAGGATTGGCGTAGATCATGTTTATCACCCCTTTTTTGTAATTATATCATAGGTTGAAAGGAAATTCAATATATGGAAATCAAAATTCCCAAGGAAGTACGCCTACACAAAGAAACCCTGTTCTTCGGCCTGTCCGCCCGACAGTTCTTCTGTTCTATCCTGGCGGTAGGGATGGCCGTGGGCGTGTATTTTCTGCTGAAAGACCTGCTGGGCCGGGAGACGGCGAGCTGGGTATGTATTGTGTCGGCGGCGCCCCTGGCCGTGGCCGGGTTCTTCCAGTACAATGGCCTGACCTTTGAGCGGTTTATATGGGCTGTGCTCAAATCCCAAATCCTCTGCGCCCGGCCCCGTGTGTTCCGTTCCGAGAACCTTTACCTCCTGGCCATGGGCCGGAAAGGGGGTATGCGCGATGATTAAGACCCTGGCCGCCGCCAACCGCAGCGAACGGGAGCGGTTCAAGATACCGCGCACCGTCCAGCAGTCCATCCCCGTCCAGCGGATTTTCCGGGGCGGCATCTGGCAGAGCGGCGGCAAGTTCAGCCAGACGTGGCGGTTCAGCGACATCAACTATTCCCTGGCCTCCCACGAGGATCAGGAGGATATGTTCCGCTCTTACTGCGCCGTGCTCAACAGCCTGCCTACCGACGCCGCCACCAAAATCACCATCAACAACCGCCGCCTCAACGGGGCCGACTTCCAGCGCAGCGTGCTCATGGGCCAGCAGGGGGACGGCCTGGACGTGTACCGTAGGGAGTACAACGCTGTGCTCACCGAGAAGGCCACCGCCAGCAATAATCTGATCCAGGATAAGTATATCACCGTGTCCGTCCCCCGGAAGGGCATCGACGAGGCCCGCGCCTTTTTCCATCAGGTGGACGCCGACCTGTCCAAGAACCTGGGCAGGCTGGACAGCAGGGCACAGATGCTGGACAACCAGGAACGGCTTCGTATTTTCCATGATTTTTTCCGGCCCAGCGGGGAACAGGATTTCCGCTTCGACCTGGAAGCGGCCATGCGCTGGGGACACCATTTCAAGGACTATATTGCCCCCAACGGGATGCGCTTCCACAAAAACTATTTTGAGATCGGGGACAAGTTCGGGCGGGCGCTGATGCTCTACGGCTATGCCAGCTATATCAAGGACAGCATGATCACCGAGCTGTGCGACTTCCCCCGCAGCCTGATTTTGTCCATTGACCTGATCCCCATTCCCACCGAGGAATCGGTTCGGGAAATGCAGAGCCGGATCATGGGCATTGAAACGGACATCACCCGCTGGCAGCAGCGGCAGAATGACCGCAACAACTTTTCCTCCGCCATCCCCTATGAGCTGGAGCAGTTCCGGGGTGAATCCAAGGAGCTGCTGGACGATCTCTGCGCCCGCGACCAGCGGATGATCCATGCCAACGTTACCCTTGTTCATCTGGCCGACTCCCTGGAGCAGTTGGACGCCGACACCAAGGCGCTGATGGCCTTCAGCGGCGGGGAGCGGTGTGAATTTACAGTGCTGGGCTTCCAACAGGAGGATGGGCTGAACACGGCCCTGCCCTACGGCCTGCGCAGGATCACCCACAGCCGGACCCTGACCACCGAGAGCGCGGCGGTGCTGATGCCCTACCGTGTCCAGGAAATCCAGGACGCGGGCGGCATTTACTACGGCATCAACGCCGTGTCCAAAAATCTGCTGATCTGCAACCGCAAGAAGCTGCTCAACCCTCACGGCTTCATCCTGGGCGTGTCCGGCTCCGGCAAGTCCTTCTCCATGAAGCAGGCCATCACCTTCATCGCCCTGTCCACCAACGACGATATCATCATCATCGACGCCGAGCGCGAATACTCCGACCTGACCCGCGCCCTCACGGGGGCGGTGGTGGAGATATCCCCCAACAGCCGTCACCACATCAACCCCCTGGAAATCGCCCGCGGCTATGGTGCCGGGGAAAACCCGGTGGCTATGAAATCCGAGCTGCTGATGAGCATTTGCGAACAGCAGATGGGGGTGGGGCAACTGGGGGCCTTCCACAAGTCCATCATTGACCGCTGCACCGCCAACGTCTACCACGAGTTTATCAAGAGCGGCGGCAAGGCCCGCCAGCCCGTCCTGGCCGACTGGCGCAATGAATTGAAGCGCCAGCCGGAGCGGGAGGCGGAGGAGCTGGCCCTGGCCTCCGAGCTGTTTGTAGAGGGCAGCTTGAATATGTTTGCCCACGAAACCAACGTGGATATCTCCAACCGCATTGTGTGCTTTGATCTGTACGAGATGGGGGAGCAGTTGAAGCCCACGGCGCTGAACGTCGCCCTGGAAACCATCCAGAACCGGGTGGCGGCCAACCGTCTGGCTGGGAAGTATACCTGGGTGTTCGTCGATGAGGTCTACCTGTTTTTCAAGTACCACTACAGCGCCCAGTTCCTCTATAAGTGCTGGAAGCGGTTCAGAAAGTACGGCGCGGCCATGACCGCCGCCACCCAAAACGTGGAGGAGTGCCTGCGCTCCGAGACGGCCCGGCTGATGTTCGCCAACAGCGAGTTTTTGGTGCTTCTGAACCAGGCGGCCACAGACCGGGCGGAGCTGGCCCGGCTGCTGAACATCTCCGAGACGCAGATGGGCCACGTCACCAATGCTGATGCGGGACATGGGCTATTGAAGGTCGGCAGCTCCATTGTTCCCTTTGCCAATGAGTTCCCCAGGGGTGGGGATCTGTACCGGCTATGGAGCACCACGCCGGGGGATAAGTGAAAAAGCATATCAAAAACTCGCCTCAAATTGAGGCGAGTTTTTGATATAACACCTTATTTCATGTATCTTTAATTGTAGCTACCATATTGCTTAAAATAGCAATCCTTGCACATGGAGCCAACCCCTCTTGCATCACCAAATTCTCCGCCCCAGCCGCCACATATCCTACACCTCATTTTACTGCCAAAGAATTGGATGTTGATATGTGTTTTCTGGAAAACTTTTTGTTTACAAAGTAAATCCATCGACCGCTTCATCATGTATCCTCTCCTTTTTGTGATAATAATACTGGGAAATTAAGTATAGCATAAAAATTTATAAAAAGCAATGTTTCCCGCTTTGCTTGCTGAATTTTTTCCAATTAGTAATAAGTTCATCTATGATATTTGATAGGGAGGATGCCATTGACGGTGTGGAGGCTCCCGCCGCGCCGGATGCCCCTGCTGCTGACGTCCCCCAGAATGGTACTCAGGTCAAGGATGAAGCTGAGGGCACTCTCGGTTACGGCTGGAACGGTGACGAAAGCTCCGAGGGCAAGGGCTGGGACATCTGGGCCAAGGACAATGATGACGGCGGCCGCGACGTCGAGCTCAAAGGTGACGTGACGCAGGGTGAAGGTGGCAATGATGATGCCTCCAACATCATCATTGACGCGGATGACGGCAAAGTCAACATCGACCTGAACGACAACAACATCACCGGCGACGGTGAGCATACGGTCATTAAGGTTGGAGATGGCGGCGACCTGACCATCGAGAACGGCACCATCAGCAACAACCCCAGCAACGCTGAAACGCCCGCCGAGGGTGCCAACGGCATCGACGTCAAGGGCGACCTGACCCTGGACGGCGTGACCATCACTGACACGGATACCGCTGTCAACGTCGAGGAGGGCGGCACCGCTCAGATCGAGGACAGCACCATCACCGGTAACAACACCGGCGTGGCCTTTGTGGACGACGGCAGCGTGACCTTTACCGGCACCCAGAACGTGGTCAACGACAACACCACCAACATTTCCGGGAAGGGCAAGGTGGACTTCAAGCTGACTGGGGCCGACGGTGAAGAAGTAACCTACAAGGTGGACGCCGAGACCGCCGAGACCCTGCTGGCGGACGAGGAAAAGATCACTGCGAACGGTAAGGACTGGATCCTGGCGAAAAACGATGGCAGCGATACCTATTCCTGCCGGTGTGCCCAAAATCATGCAGAACACTTTCGAGGGCTGTGCAAACCTCGAGGAAATCGCCTTCGCCGAGGGGTCCCAATTGGTGGAGAGGCGTTTTACGGATGTGCGAGCTTGGAGGACGTTCAGATCAAAGGGAATGTTAAAACCATTGGCGGGGGTGCATTCCAAAACTGCTCCCGTCTGGAAACCGTCAACATCCCCGAGACCGTAACAACGATTGGCCAAAGGGCATTTAAGGACTGCACAGAGCTGACCGAAATTGAATTGCCCGATGATTTGACAACGCTTGGCTACGGCGCATTTTATGGCTGTGAGAACTTGAACACAATAACCGTTCCCGCAAGTGTAACGGACCTCGGAGAAGATGCTTTCTTGAACTCCGGCATAAAGAGCATCTTTGTTCGCGCCACTGAGGATAAAGATGGAACAGACACCGCAACTCTCTTTGCAAAAAAAGTGGACACCAACATCTTTATCAAGGCTGACGAGGCGAACTTGGACTTCTACCGCGGCAAAGTCTCCGCTGATTTCGGCCACAACGTCGCGGATGAGGATGTCAAGTTGGAGGACGGCAGCGTCAATCTGACCAACGTCAGCGGCACAATCACCGTGGGCGAGAACGAAGTTTCTCTTCCTGATGTCGCGGGCGTGTCCGTGTCTATTGACACCGATGGCAACATCACAGTCAACGCCCCCATCACCGTGGGCGATGTGTCCTATCCCTATGGCGCCACCATCGCTCCCGACGGCACTGTTACGGCGCTTCCCGCGCCCTTCGTGCCCGGCGACTACGATGATCTCGCGGCCAGCGAGACCGAGATCAACGACCCCGCCGTGCCTCTGGCCGCTGGTCCGGTGACCCGCGCCCAGTTCATCGACTACCTGTGGCGGCACGAGGGCGAGCCCGAGGGCGCTGACTGCACCTTCGCCGACGTGCCCGCCGACCACGAGTACGTGCTGGCGCTGGGCTGGGCCCAGGCCAACGGCATCGCGGCGGCTGACGCGGACGGCAACTTCCAGCCCGACGAGCTGGTCACCGTGGCGGCGGTCCGGGAGTTCCTGGGCAGCTTCGCCAGCGTGTTCGGCACCAACGCCGTGGCGGTGGCCGACCTGACCACCCTGACCGGCGCTGACGATGAGGCCGTGCTCAACTGCGACCAGGTACTGGCCCAGTTCTTCGGCGAGGAGTACGTCCTCCCCGAGGAGCTGGACAGCCTGGAGCCCGACATCGCGGCGTAAGGCCGGACATAACAATCGCGCAAATTTTCCCCAAGCCCCGGATGCTCCGCATCCGGGGCTTTCACACTTCACGGCAGTTATCGGGCTGCGCTCTAAGAAATCAGTTAGGCAGGACGGTTTTTCCGTCCTGCTGTTTTTTATAGATACGCCATCGAATTTTGTCGGAAACAAACCCCGAATCGGGGTAAATTACAGAGCGAGGGATTATTTATGAACTATCATGTGCTGACGGTAAACCTGCCTGCCGGCCTTCTCCAGAATTTGAAATACCGATTGACAGGTGCGGGGGGCGCCATCGACACGGCAAAAAGTGCCGCAGATGCTGTCCGGCTGTGTACCGGGCGGCCATATCATCTTATCGTGCTGAGGCTTTCCAGCTTTAATAACTGCAATGAGATCTCCGCCGACCTGCGGCGTACCAGCTTTGCGCCTATTGTGATCCTCTCGGATGAATACGACGCTGGCCGAGCCTGCGCCGCACTGGAGAACGGCGCGGATCTGTACCTTCCCACCCAAAGCCCCGCCGACATCCTGACTGGGCATATCATGGCGCAGTTCCGCCGCTATACTGCCTACAATAATTTTGAAAGTCCCCTGGAGAGAGAAGAAGCGCCCATTACATCAGGCGATGTCTACATTGACCCCATGCGCCGCATCGTTCGTGTAAAAGGAAAGACAATTCCATTGCGCCCCCGTGAATTTTCCCTTCTGCTGTATTTTGCGCAAAATCCAGATATCGTTTTGAGCGCGGAGCAGATATGCGAGCACGCCTGGGGCATGGAGGGCAGCTACAACCGGGGGATTTCCCAGCCGATCCGCCTTTTGCGCCAGGCAATCGAGCCGGACCCGGAACGCCCGGTCTATATTGAGACAGTACGGCGGGTGGGCTACCGCTTTACCGCGCATAATAGCGAAACTTGCGATGAGTGTTAGCTGAGTGTTAAACTCGTTATCTTCTCTCGCCGTGTCCACACCGTCATTGATGGCGATGTAGCGCACATCGTACTCCGGGAAAATGATTTCGATAAGCTCCCCGGTTTTCAAATAATTCCGGCCCAGGCGGGAAAGGTCTTTTGTTATGACCGTCGCCACATTTCCAGCTTCCACCTCACGCAGCATGGCTTGAAGCCCCTCACGCTCGAAGCTGACCCCGGAAAATCCATCATCCACGAAAAAGCGGGTGTTCAGGAAAAAATGTTCATCAGCGTACCGTTGTAAGATCATTTTTTGAGAAGCTATTTGTCAAGGACAAATTCACCCAAACGCAAAATAGAGTGAGAGAAGTCGGTTAAGACTTCTCTCACTCTATTTTTGCTATTCGATGAGGACATTAAGGGCGCTTTTTACCATAGCGGATATCAGTCTGAGTTGTGTAGGCGTTGCCTGCTGCCACAATTCAAACAGTGCGTCCATTTCCTGCACATCGGAACCTTCAAATACCTCTGAGAGCATATAAGAAGGAGATACCTTTAATTTCTGACACAGTAACACAAATACAGGAAGACTGGGAATCTTTGTCCCCCCCTCAATCTGGCGAAGGTATGTGGCATTCAAGCCGCAGGCTTCCGAAAGCTTTTCGCTGGTTAGTCCACAGTCTTTCCGGGCCATGTTGAGTTTCTGTCCAAACAGCTTTTTATTCATGTCATACCTCCGAGAAAGCTATTAGCATATATTTTGTGCCCATATAGCTTATATTTTTCTTGACATAAAAAATAGCCGCCATTAGAATATAAATTATAAGCTGTTAGACTATATTCCTAAGACAGGTGCAACCCATAAATATTATCCTTAAAAAATATATGGCGCATATCAAGGTTTCCTCTACAATCATTACACCAACGATTGGAGGGAACATTATGGAAGAAAAGGTTTATGGTTATATCCGCGTATCATCCAGAGATCAGAATGAAGACAGGCAAAAAATTGCTATGCGAGGGTTTGGCATATCCGATGGGTTTGTATTTATGGATAAGCAATCAGGTAAAGATTTTGAACGGCCAGGATTTAAGCGTCTCATGCGCAAAATAAAACCGGGCGACACCCTTGTTATCAAGAGCATCGACCGGCTGGGACGCAATTATGAGGAAATATTGGAGCAGTGGCGCATTCTCACAAAGGAAAAGCAGGTTGCCATCGTAGTTCTGGATATGCCTTTGCTGGATACAAGACAGGGACGTGATCTTACAGGGACACTGATTGCCGACATTGTTCTCCAACTGCTTTCCTATGTAGCACAGACAGAACGGGAATTTATCCACCAGCGGCAGGCCGAAGGCATTGCCGCGGCAAAGGCGCGGGGCGTAAGGTTTGGACGAAAACCTCTGGGGCGTCCCCCGGAATTTGAAACTGTACGCCAAAATTGGGAAAACGGTCAGATATCAGCGCGGAAAGCAGCGATCCAACTGGGTATCACACATCAAACATTTCTCGCATGGGTATCAGAAGGTCGATCATTCGCTACATCTGGTGAAAAAAGTACAGGTTAATTACCATAGGGGAAAAATCTTGATATACGTCTGGAAGCTTTATTTTGTTTCTAAATTATACCCAATTTACAAAATAATTGCAATACCTGCTGTGGCAACTAACCTGTACTTTAGGGCTTACTGAAAAACCACATATAGGGACAAGGACAGAAGGGAACGGAAAAGGAGCACAAGCCAGCGAGCCAGCCGGAGGCTGGCGTTCATGGTCAGGATGATAAGAGCAGCCTCGGTCTTTGCCGTTTCATCCAGTTTAGAGAATAATCGGTCAAGTCCAAACCGGCGTTTCGCGTTGCCGTTCCGTCCTTCAATGACGTTGCGTTCACAGGCATCCCTATAAATCTGCCGCTTGATTTTGGTGTCTGTCTCAGAGGCTTTCCTGCGTCCCAGCGGTGGACCGGACAGCCGGATGCCAAGCCGTGCACAGAACATCTTATTGCTGCGGGTCTGGTAGATCCTGTCCGCCAGAACAGCGCTGGGATAGCAGCCGAATTTCCGAAAATAATCTTCCACAGCGGCTTCAAGGTCACCGCCTTCGTTGAAATTGCTCCAGCAGGTCTGCTCCAAATAGGTGTATCCATCCACCACGGAAAGGTGAAGTTTCTGCCCGAATTCGGTGGGATTTGGACGTTTGCCCCGTTGAATCGGACGCACATGAGGCTGCTCCAGACTAACGATCCGATCCTGGCAGGTATGGGTGCCGTTGTCGTACATCATCTTCTGTTGGCGGTACACCACCGGAATCACGGCAAGCCGGTTCCTGAACCAGCGGGGAAACAGCGTTTCGTGATTCGAAACCTGAGAGGAAAGATTTCGCAGCTGTTTGGATACCAGCTCAATATATCGCAGCTGCTCTCCAATCGCCTTACGGCAGTTCGCTCTGGTCCATTTCTTGCTTTTCGCCAGTTTCAGATAGGACTTCCGGGCCTTTTTTGCCGAATATGGCAGCTTATGGCTGGTGTGGGATACATGCGGCCAGAGAATGTCCACCGCTGTTTCCAAGTGCTCCCGGCTCCTGTTGAGCAGGTCGATGTCTGTGGGATACTTGATGTCGGCGGGAGCCACCGTGGCGTCCAGGATCAGCTTGCCGCGGTTTTTCTTCCTGCGCACTTTCTTCTTTTTGGACGTGTTCGGGTTTGCTTTCCCTTTGTGTGCAGAAGGTTTGGGCCCGGTTCCCCCACCTGCGCGGGGCGGCTCATCCCCACCCTCAGAATCATCGTTCCGGTCTACATTCCGCGGCTCCTCCGGCCACTTCCCGGTGCAGACATACTCGTTGATTTTTGCCACCTCTTCCACTGGGAACCGCTTGCGGAAATGCACCATCATAGACGGGTCGAACAGCGGTTCCGTCTGGAACTCGTGCAAGCCCAGAAAATACTGCATATAGCTGTTTTCCTGAATCTCCTGTACCGTCCCCTCATCTGTGAGGTGGCAGAACTCCTTGATGAAGATCGCGCCGAAAGCGATCCGGGATGAGATGGCCGGGCGGCCCGTTTCCCCGCTCAGATTTTTTGCGTAGATATCTTCGATGTACTCCCAGGGCATGATGCCCGCCAGACGTACCCATCGGTTGTCTTTGCGCAGTCTCCCGCCAAATGGCTGGAAAAATTCTTCCATCGCCAGCTGCTCACTATTGTCCCGGTAATACATCGTCTTTTACCCCCATATTCAAGGGTTTTTCCCTAAACCCCTGCTTTTTGGCCTCCTTTATGATACCATACTTGTGAATCTTTCTCAGCTGTTTCTTCGCAGTTTCTCTTTACGCAATTCCTGTTCCTCACTTTTTTAGCTGCTTTTAAGTTTTTCAGCAGACCCTACTTTAACACCCACATCTCCAGGGTTTTAAATTTAATCAACAGTAAATGAGGGTTAAAAATGCATAATCTGTCCAAACCACAAATGCTAATCTACGATATGGAGAAATATGTCGGTGGCACAGTAGCTGTCATATGCGGCAGTGTTTTACTGGAGGGACAAAGGAAACTATCCGACCTGACCCAAGCGGTCAATGAGATATTCCGCCTCAATGAAGCCCTTCGAACCCGAATTGTGGGACAGAACGGTCAGGCTTTACAGGAAATCAAGGACTTTCAAGAACAGGCGGTTAATATCCTCCGCTTTGACAGCAAAGACGCCTTTGCCGCTTATGCGGAGGAATACGCCAAAACGCCGGTAACGCTCAATGGGCCGCTCTGTGAACTTCAGGTTGTACTTTTGCCAGAGCATTATGGTCTTTTAGCAAAATGCCACCACATAATTGGGGATGCCTGGACCCTGACTTTGATTGCTTCCCAACTCCGTGCCCTTTTAGCTGGGGAAGAACCTCCGGCCTGGCCTTATTCCGATTTTGTAGAGAGTGAGGTTGCTTATGCACAGAGCGACCGCAGGGAAAAGGACAAAGTATTTTTCCTGGAGCAGTTCAAAGCTTGTCCAGAGGTTACTTATCTCTCTGAAAAGCCGGGGGATTGCTATGACGCCTGCCGGTCAACCTTCCAGGTCAACGCTGATTTGACTGCCCATATTCGCTCCTACGCCAAAGAGCATAATACATCTCCGTTTGTCCTGTTCCTCACCTCCTTTGCCATCTATTTCAGCCGGGTTAAAGACAATGCGGAGCATTTCTACGTTGGAACGCCTATTCTCAATCGTAAGAATTTTCGAGAAAAGCACACAATGGGTATGTTTATCAATACCGTTCCAGTTCTGGCCCATGTAGATTACAATTGCTCTTTTGCTGAAAACCTCGCCGCTATGCAGAAAGAAGTATTAGCGGTACTGCGCCACCAGAAATTCCATTACAATGAGATTTTGTCCGCAATCCGGCAGGAGTATGGCTTTACCGAGAAACTTTACGACGTGATCCTGAGCTACCAAAATGCCGCCGTCACCGGGGCAGAGCCAGGAGTAGAAACCACTTGGTATCACAGCGGGATGCAGACTGAGAGTCTGCAAATCCACATTGACGACCGGGACAGCAAAGGCGTTTTTCGCATTCATCTGGACTACCGCACCGACAAATTTACCGATTTGGAAATTCAACGGATGTATGGACACATCCTAAATTTGCTGCAAGACGCTATTTTCCACGATGAAAAGACTCCAGAGCAGCTGGCACTGCTGTCCCCTGATGAAAAGAAACTTCTACTCCATGACTTTAATGACACCGCTGCCGATTATCCCAGGGAAAAGTGCGTCCATACGCTGTTTGAAGAACAGGTGGAGCGCACCCCTGACAAGACAGCGGTCATCGCCTGTGATCGCACCCTGACCTACCGGGAACTGAACGAGGAGGCCAACCGCATCGCCCACGGGCTGATAGAGGAAGGAGTAAAACCGGGGAATATTGTTGCCTTCGCCCTGCCAAGAGATAGCCATTTAATTCCCACCATGTTCAGCATCCTCAAAACTGGGGCCGCATATCTCCCCATTGACCCGGATTATCCCCAAGAGCGTATTGATTATATGCTTCGAGACAGCGAAGCAAGCATATTCGTGACAGCGGAGAATTTGCCGAGGTTGCTGGAGAATGGAAACAACACAGATCCCGCACTGATGCTTTCCAGTGAAGGCCTGTGCTACTGTATCTATACCTCTGGCAGCACGGGGCAACCGAAGGGAGGACTAATTTCACACCGAAACCTTATAAATTTCTGTGCAGACAATCAAAAGAATAATTTGCAGCATTATATTTCCGAGATGTGTCATACTGTCCTTGCTTGCGGCGCAATCGTTTTTGATATCTCCAATTTTGAGATCATTCTCTCATTATTGCTTAATAAATCAGTTGCTCTTGCCCCCGAAAATGCATTGCTCAACGGCGGTACACTTGCTGAATGGGTAAATCACTATCATGTAGACTGCATCCATTGCACTCCTACTAAACTTCAAGCCTATATGGGGAGTGTTGACTTTGCGGCGGCACTTGCCAATGTAAGATGTATCATGGTTGGTGGGGAGATGCTAACAGCGGAAACCCGCCATATTATCAAACAATGCAGCACAGCTAAAATCTTTAATGGCTATGGCCCGACAGAAACCACAATGGGAGTTTGCTTTGGTGAGTCCGGGGCTTCCATTGGTCACCCTATTGCCAACACCCAAATTTACATCGTGGACAAGTACATGGCTCCTGTTCCCGTGGGCGTGATTGGTGAGCTGTGCATCGCGGGGAATGGCGTAGGTGCTGGGTATCTCAACCGCCCGGAACTGACAGCGGAAAGGTTCATCACCAATCCCTTTGGAGAAGGAAAACTATACAAAACCGGCGACCTCGCCTACTGGCAGGAAGACGGCAATATTGTCTATGTGGGCCGCAATGACTTCCAGGTGAAAATACGGGGATTGCGCATTGAATTGGGAGAAATCGAAAACGCAATCGCTGGCGTAGCGGGAATCGGCCAAGCGGTGGTGATCGTCCGCAAGGATGACACCGGGCGGCAGCTGATCTGCGCATTTTATACTGAGACCGCGCCGGTGGGGTTGGAGGCTGTCAAGTCCGTCCTGCGGGAGAAGCTTCCCCGGTACATGATGCCCCACATCTTCACTAAACTGAATGCCTTGCCTATGACCTCCAGCGGAAAAGTGAATCGAAAAGCCCTGCCGGAAGTTGACCTGTCAGCGTTGGTTTCCGAGCTTGAATATGTTGCTCCCGCTACAGAACAGGAGGTAGCTCTTTCTTCTTCTGTTACCCAAGTGCTTAGGCTGGAAAAGGTGGGGATGAAAGACAACTTCTTTGACTTGGGCGGAGACTCTCTCAAAGCTATTGAACTGGCCACCGTTTTGGAGCGGGTCGGCTATCATACCGAAGTCAAGAGCATTTTCGAGACAGAGAACCTGGGAGAACTGGCCGCAAAATTGTCCGTTGCCAATATTGAGGCTGATGCTGTGATTCCCGTTGGCGATGTTCCCGCTACCCCTGCTCAAATGCGGGTCTACACCGCCCAGAGCATAAGCGGCGGCACCGCTTATAATGTTCCCTACGCTTTCAAGGTTAAGCAGTTGAACCCTGATCGTTTGCAAGCTGCTGTTAATCAGCTCATTGTCCACCATGAAATTCTCCGTACTCGCTTTGAAAACCGGGATGGAGTTATCATGCTGGTGGTGGATGATAGCGCCCGGTGTCAGGTGGAAAAACTGTCCAATGACGATCTCTCAGCTTTTATCCGACCTTTTGACCTGGAGACCGCCCCCTTGCTCCGGGTGGGCTATTGCGGCAATACAGTCCTTCTGGATATGCACCACATTATCACCGACGGCGGTTCTATGCCCATTTTCCTGCGTGAGTTGAACGAACTTTACATGGGCAGAGACCTTGCGGATACTCCCGTGCAATATCGGGCATTTGCGGCGCAGGCGAATACCCGCCCGGAGGATGAAGCCTACTGGCTTTCCGTCTTTGCGGACGAACCGCCCGTATTGGAGATGAACACCGACTACCCCCGGCAGAGCAAGCAGAGCTTTGAGGGGGCGGCGATTTATCAAAGCATTCCTGCTGAACTCCATGAAAAAATTTGTGCAAAAAGTAAAGTTCTAAATATTACTCCCTACGCGTATTATATAGGGACGTATTATATCCTGCTGTCTAAATTCAGCGGAAATGAAGATATCGTCGTCGGCACTCCTGCCGCTGGCAGGAGCGGAAAATTCCTTAACGTCTTGGGGATGTTCGTCAACACCCTGGCTTTGCGGAGCAGACCAGAGGGAGCAAAGACTGTCCGAGATTTTTTAAGTGAGGTTAAAGCCGCCGCTGTCGAAGCTTTGACTCGCCAGGATTATCCCTACGGAGACTTGGTAAAGCAGTTGGGGATTCACTCAGAGGGCCGCAATCCCCTTTTTGACGCCATGTTTGCCTACCAAAGTGAGGAAATGACGCAGGTGGTCTTTGGCGATGCTCCGGCGGAACTGCTTCCCATCCCGGTTACATCCTCAAAGTATGATTTTACCTTCAACGTTATGCCTCGCAAGGAAGATGTGGTGTTGATGGTAGAATATTGCACTGCTCTTTTCAAAGAGACAACGATCCAGCGGTTGATAGAGGGCTACAAATTGCTGCTGGAGCAAATGTTGGATGAAACCAAGCTTCTGAAAAATTTGACCGCAATTACAGCGCAGGAACAACATATGTTGCTCTGCGATTTCAATGACACCGCCGCTGATTACCCTCATGATAAGTGCGTCCACACGCTGTTTGAGGAACAAGCCGAGCGCACCCCGGATAAAACTGCGGTTATCGCCTGTGACCGTGCTCTGACCTACCGAGAACTGAACGAGGAGGCTAATCGTATCGCCCGCGGATTGATAGAGCAGGGTGTAAAGCCGGGGGATACCGTAGCTTTCGCCTTGCCCAGAGACAGCCACCTGATTCCTACCATGTTCGGCATTCTCAAAGCTGGGGCCGCTTACTTGCCTATCGACCCAGATTATCCCCAAAAGCGAAAAGACACTTTGTTGCTAGAAAGCAACGCAAAGTATTTTATTGTAGAGAATGACCTTGAATCACTCCTAACTTATGAGCCTGTGGAACAATCAGCTCTGGGTGTCAATCTCTATTGCGCCCTCCACACCTCCGGTTCAACAGGGACTCCAAAAGTTAGCACATTAACTCACCGTGGAATATTGAGTTTTTCCGCTGCAAATGCACATTGGTACCATGATCTCTATTCAGTTTGTAGTTTTACTATCTACACCTTTGACGCTTTCATTTTGGAAACAGTAATTCCCTTGCTTCACGGTATTTCTGTAGTATTGGCGAGCGAAAACGAAATCTACAATCAATCCCATCTGGAGGCATTACTGGGCAAGCATTCACAGACTCTAATGTTTGCCACTCCCACGAAACTAAAGCAGTACATAGAAAGTACCATTCAAAGAGATATTTGGAAGAATGTGATCCGTTTTATTATCGGCGGCGAGGTGTTCTCTGAAGAACTTCTTTGCCTGACTCAAGCAACAAACCCGAAAGTAGACGTAATCAATATTTATGGCCCGACTGAAACTACCATTTGTGCAACTGCGACGATTGTTGAACCTGGAAATATAACAATTGGCAAGCCTATTGCCAATATCCAAGTTTACATCGTTGACAAATATATGGTTCCTGTTCCTCTGGGAGTAACAGGAGAACTGTGCATTGCCGGTGACGGCGTAGGCGCAGGGTATCTCAACCGCCCAGAGCTGACGGCGAAAAAGTTCATCTCCAATCCCTTTGGAGGGGGAAAACTCTACAAAACAGGCGACCTGGCCTATTGGCGGGAAGACGGAAATATTGTCTATGTTGGCCGCAACGATTTTCAGGTGAAAATTCGGGGCCTGCGGATCGAACTGGGCGAAATTGAGAACGCAATCGCTGGTGTGGAGGAGATCAGTCAGGCCGTAGTGGTTGTCCGCAAGGATGATACCGAACGGCAACTTATCTGTGCATTTTATACTGAGACCGCTCCGGTGGAATTGGAGGCAATCAAGTCTGCCCTGCGGGAGAAGTTGCCCCGGTATATGATGCCCCACGTTTTCACTCGGCTGGACTCCCTGCCCATGACCTCCAGCGGCAAGGTAGACCGAAAAGCCCTGCCGGAAGTTGACCTAACCAATCCAGAGCGGAACGCAGAGTATATTCCACCAGAGGGGGAGGTGGAAAAACAACTGACGGTCATTATGCAGAGGGTACTGAACTATTCGCCAATCGGCAGGGAGGATAATTTCTTTGATCTGGGCGGCGACAGCCTGAAAGCGATTGAATTCCTCTCCAAAGCCCACAGCGATGGTCTCTATTTCTCCCTGCAAAATGTCTTTGATTATCCGACTGTCCGACAACTGCGTCAGTGTATGGAGGAAGGTGATAAACTCAGTATTTCTTACGAGGATGCAGACTTTTCTCAAATCAACGAGCTGCTTGCAAAAAATCATCTGGGTGAAACAGTCCCGCCTGTGCAGGACGTAGGCAACATTTTGCTAGCCGGTGTCACAGGCTTTTTGGGTATCCACATTTTAGCGGATTACCTGGAACATGACAGTGGAACAGCCTACTGCCTGGTGCGAGGACAGAATCAGGAGGAAAGCAAAAAGCGGCTGACTGAACTGCTGGACTTCTACTTCGGAGGCAAGTATGCCAACCTAATCGGCAGCCGTATCCAAGTTATCTGCGGAGACTTGCAGAAAGACAGTATGGGGTTGGAAAGTCAGGAATACAAGACGCTATTGGACGAAGTGGGCACTGTTATCAATGCCGCTGCCAGTGTAAAACATTACGGATCGTATCAATACTTCTATGAAGTGAATGTCGAGACGGTTGCACGGTTAATCGCATTTTGCCAAAGTGGACATGCCAAACTGATCCATATCTCTACCCTTAGCGTTTCCGGAAACAGCTTCGGAGATGATTTCAGCGGTTATATCAGCGAAACAGAGAAGCACTTCTATGAGTCTGATCTATACATCGGCCAGCCATTGGAAAATGTCTACGCCAGAAGCAAGTTTGAAGCGGAAAAGCTGGTATTGGAGGCTGCTCTGAATGGTCTGCCAGTCCACATCATGCGTATGGGCAACCTGACAAACCGGCAGCGAGACGGCGTATTCCAGATCAATTACCAGAGTAATGCTGCTGCTCAACGGATCAAGGGCATATTGGAACTGGGCATTTTGCCAGACTACTTAATTAACGAAGATATGTATGTGGAGTTTACTCCCATTGATGAAGCCGCCCGGGCCATCATGCTTTTGGTTCGCCACTTTGCCCCGGAGCGCACAGTGTTCCATATCAACAGCACAAAGGTGGTGTATTTGGACAAGCTGATGGAGTATTTCACCACTCTGGGTTATCCACTCCGGGTAGTTCCTGGTGACGAGTTTACCACAGCTCTTCGAAAAACGGCAAAGCAGGCAGGAATGGAGTATATCTTTGAGACTTTTATTAATGATTTGGATGAGCAGGATCACCTCAACTATGACAGCAATATTCGCATCAAGAATGCATATACGGAAGAATATCTGTATCGGCTGGGCTTTGCTTGGGGCGAAATTGGGTTGGAATATCTGAGAAGGTATACAGAGTATTTTAAACAAATTGGATATTGGAGGCACTTATGATGGAACAGGCAAAAAATAATTGTCTTCCTCAAACTGCTTTTTCAGAGCATGAGGAAAATATTGCTGAATATTCAGCATTGAGAGATTCAATTATACAGTGTGAGAGTAGTATAAAAAATGATACTATATATATGTATGTGATTTATTTCGCATTGATTGTTTTAGGTTTTGAACACAGTTGGATGCTTTTGGTGTCATTTGTAGTTTTAATTATTTTTCAAACTCACATTAACGAAGATAGAATTGCAATAGAAAAACTATCTGCATTTATTAGAGTGTTCTTTGAAAATCGACGAGAAGATATCCACTGGGAAACATTAAACAAAGACTTAAATGGGATGAAGTTTTATAATAAGCACATCCGGAATTTAGGATGGTACATTAATAAAGCTGGATCTTCGTTTCTGGCATTAGTTTCTTTTGCTACACTAGCAATTAACTTGTTTCAAGTTGACGGGTTCCAACTTGAAAATTTTTCAATGATACAAATGGTATTAGGGCTTATTTTAACTGCTATTGTCATTTATATAAACAGCAAATTATACATTCCTGATAAGACAGCAATAACTGCCCATATTGATAAAGATATCGAGGACTTTAGAACAATGCAAATAAAAAGGAATATAACCCTTAGAAAAGTTATTAATATCTTATCTAAGTATACTGAATGCCAAAAAATTAAAGCAAACGCAATGCTAAAAGTTGATTTAGGAATATCCTCTGATAATGCATTATCAATTGCTGAAGAACTCGAAGCTGAGTTTGAAATCAAGATGTCTAATTGGGAAATAACGGACTTGACTACAGCAAGAGATATTGTAAAACACCTCGAAAGTTGTGTATAAACTGTATTTTTTCAACCAGTATAAGCAACTGTCTACAGAGTTTTTGGAACGCGCTTTGCTGGTTCTTCCGAATGACCGTCGTATTCGCACGCAGCGTTGCCGTCAGGAAATTGATCGGAAAAACTCTATTGTTGCCTATCTCATGTTACAATATGCACTGAGGGAATGCTATGGTATCACAGTATTCAGGATGAAACTGGGAGAATACGGGAAGCCCTATCTCCCAGGGCATCCTCATATTCATTTTAATATCAGTCATTGCAAGGAAGGGTGCGCCGTTGCTGTGGCGGACAAACCAGTAGGGGTAGACATACAGGAGATTCGTCCATTCTCATGGAATATTGCCAAATATGTATGTAGTCAAAGTGAGTTGGAACAGTTAGAAAAATGCGCAGATCGAGAAAGCTGCTTCACAAAAATGTGGACAATAAAGGAAAGCTATATTAAAATGATTGGGAAGGGGATTTCATACGGCTTAGATCAGATAGATACCACTAAAAATTGTGCCAATGCGACTGTGCTGAAAGTCGAAAATTGCTTTATATCAGTATATCTATCTCCCAAACAAAAACCTTCTTAAACAAGATAGAAACAAATTTTCGAGGAGACAAAACGAGGGATATATTATGGGAGGAAATGCGAAAGTTCCCTTCGGAAATGAGGAGCGATATCGGGCGGGAAAAGCCCAAATGAAAGTGTTCGGAACAAATCAGTATCTATATTGGCGTGTTGCTGTAGTCAAGTCAATACGCAAGATAATGCTTAATTCCGAGGATTTTTATAGGGATTTAGGGGATGAGTTTACATTTGATGCTGACGCTAATTTGCTAATGGATGAGCGCCCGGACATTGTGAATAATCAGATTAGAAACGGCTGGATGTTTGAAGCGGTATCACAGGCAGAGCAAGCCATTGAAGATTTGTTTTCGCTTTTGAAAAATTCTGGGGATATTGCGTATTTCGCAAAAAATGTTGTGAACTATAACGCTTCACAGGTTAAGAGATACATATGGAATTTCAAAGTGGATGATATTGAGTATATCATGAAAGAATTCAAACTGCCATATTTCCCACTCCATGAAACATGGGAGAATCAGGAGGTGTTTGAATTTTACAGAAAGTCTGTTCTGCTAATGCAGAGCTATTTGCGGGATATGATTGCTTTTCACAAGAAGTACTATCTGGATTATTGCCAATATAAGCATGGTATGTCTGTGGCGTTATGTCCATTTGGGAAAATACATAAAAAGGACGAGCGCAGATCAGATCCGCATGTTGGTGGATTGATGACCTTTGATAGCTATACAGTAGAGAAACGAAGCAAAGTATCCGGCGAACTTCCTCAGATGGCACTATATGTTACTCCAGAAATTGGCCCGTATGTCAGCAGACTACATGCGGAGGGCAATTTGTTACATTACAGCAAGAAAGTTATTAATATAGAGGACATCGTTCGGATAACTGAAAAAGCATTTACTTTGCTAAATATTGTGTGGTGTAATTTGATGAAACGATGTGAGGTAACAGATGAAGATACCATTAATGAATGGGCTTTTCCAGAGGAGGACTATCACCGATATACAATTATTGGCTTTCCAGTAGACCATAGTCAGTAAAAGCAACCACTTTTAACATAAGAGCAGAGATATGTTATCGTTCTTTCTCTTGTTTCTTTGTGCTGTGCCATTTATCTTGATGTTGTGAAATTCGGTATAGTTGCTGACGAATGGATATTGGCTCTACAGTCTCACCTGACAGAGTAGCAATATCTTTCCGACACTGTGTTAATAAGCTGGAATCAAACTTTTTGCCATAGACCGCTTGCAGCCGCTGGGCCGCTTCCAGCTCCTGATCAGGTCGGATAGCGTGACGGGCGGCATCCAGTTCCATAGCATCCATATCCGCCGCCCGTTGTTGCAGCTCGGCGTACTGTGTCAGTGCCGCATCCAGTTCGGCAGTGTATTTTTCCTCCTGCTGGTTCAGCGTTTCCAGGGAAGACTCCATGGACGCAATATGCTGTTTGATCTTGTCCATGCCATGATCGTCCGCACAGTTAAACTGATTGAGCAGCAGGGTCTTTTCGCTCTTCAATTCCTCAATATCTTCTGTCAGACCGGCAATTTTCTGCGCCAATTCCCGATGCCGAAGTACCTGGATTACCGGGGTGCTTTTCTTTTCGCCCAGCAAAACCCGGCGCTCCTTGATCTTAGCCTTGAGCTGCTTAACAATATCCTCATACCGCTTGATGTCCGGCTGAACAGCATGGAGCGTATCGGTAATCTGTCTTTTCCCATTCCCAATATGCAATAGCTGATACCGGAAAACGATCATCTTTTGCCGAACGGTTTCCATTGCCTCTGCTATCGCCGGAACAGTGTTCTTCACCGCGTCCATCAATTTCTTGACCAATGATTTCAATTCCCGCAGCAGGGCATTGTCCGCCTTGATCTGCCGGTTCAGCTCACAGCGGTCAGAAATAATTCCCTTCTCCTCCATCGCACGGGCAACTACCCCTTCGTGAATGGTAGGTTGTTCATCCAAACCGCGCTCCGCGTGGCTACGGTGATCGACACGCGCCTCATGCCCGGAGCGTTCCAGGCAACGGTTCACTGTGTTAGCCCATGCCGCCCGCCAGAGGACAAGCTGTTCCTCGCTGTTCCAGCGGGCGGTGATGGGATTCTGCCGTCCATACTTGGTGCTTTTCGGATACTTGGATACCCGCTCTAATCCTTGCGCTTCAGCCGTCGGGGGTGTCATATAGACCTTCTCCCTTCCGACCTTATACTGATACTGTTTCTCCCAACCCTCGGACTGTGCCAACTTGAACTCGGAGGCAGTAAAGCCTCGTTCCTCACCATCGCGGATGCACAGATACTCTTTTTCAGTTTTGTGCTGCCATTTGCCATCCTTGGTCAAAGGCCGCACGGTCAGCATGATATGAGCGTGAGGATTGTGGCCGTCCGTATCGTGGATACAGACATCGGCGCACATTCCCTCCGCCACAAAATTGGTATGGAAAAAATTAGCCAGCAGGGCAATCCACTCATCCCGGTTCAGTTCAACGGGGAGCGCCACCACGAACTCGCGGGCAAGGCGGCTGTCCTTCGCTTTCTCCGCTTCCTCCACGGCGTTCCATAGGGCTTCCCGATTTGACCATTCTGCTGGTGCCATATCCGGTAGAAAGACTTGCTGCCAAACCAGCCCCTGCTTTCTGGTGTAGTCATGCTGTATTCCATCGTAATCATTGTATATCCGGGAGCAGCTCATGTAGGCCGCTGCCGCGACAGCGGAACGGCCCGTTCCCCGGCTGATGACCTTTGCCTCCAAATGATAAATTGCCAGTTTTTATACCTCCGTCCTTCGTCTCCCGTCCCCTCGTCCACCGTCCCTCGTAAACAGCGAAAAGCTGCCGGTGGCAGGTTTTCGCTGGCGCATGGAACAGGGCGGCGCACCGGTCTGTTCCATACGCACCGGGAATGACCGCAGTCATTCCCGGCAGGCCCCCGCAGGGGCCGCATCCCCCTCGGAGAGCGCACGACTGCCGTAGGCAGTACCACCGCCCGCTTGCGGGTGGTGAGTAAGTGCGCCCTTCGGGCCGGGAAAAGCGGAGCGCCCCGGCGAACCGGGACGCTCCTGCTTTGCGTACTCAATTTGTAAGTTTGTGAAGATATGTTTCCAACTC